>Ga0116226_10000651_pt1 | contig 29631 bp, 27 predicted proteins | sample S1TSphfallax_FD_89692 | JGI IMG/M metagenome (GOLD analysis project Ga0116226, IMG submission 89692) | Host-associated microbial communities from peat moss isolated from Minnesota, USA - S1T2_Fa - Sphagnum fallax MG | ecosystem: Host-associated > Plants > Peat moss > Unclassified | place: USA...
CCGGATCATCGAGGCGGAAAAGCTCGCTTCGCAACGCGCTCCGGCGCCCAATCTGACCGCGTTTCTGACCGCAGAAGAACGGCGCCACGCCGCTGCCTGGCATGCCGCCTACCTCGCGCCTTAGTCGCGTTTATAGCTCGACCCCGACCTGCAAATCGGCCATGCCGCCGCCCATCAGCCGGCAGGGAAGTCCGAGCCGATGCATGCCGAGCCTTATGTCAGTTGCCGTCAGCGGACCCCCCACCCCCCGCGACGACCCCACCCCGTGCGACGAAGTGCGTTGCGTACGCCTCCTCGAGTCCCGGGTCGCCGGTCTTGGTGAAGCGCAAGCGGGCCTTCGGTCCCCGCCCCCAGCGCCTGTAGACGGTGTGGGAGGGCTTCAAGTTGATCGCCTCCGCGTGGTCCCGCAGGATTCGCAGCAGCCGCGCCAGCCGCGGCAGATTGCAGCTGATGACGCGTTCCAAGTACGGGACCCGGCCGCCCCGCCAGGCCTCGAGATGCTCACGGGTCAGCAGACCCATCGCGATCAGCACCTCGACCGGCATGACCACCCCGCCACGCCGCAAAATATCCTCCATGGCCGACGCAATACGCGCCTGGAACGGATCTTGGCGGTAACCCCTGGCCGCTGAGGTGGGCATCGACTCAAAGCATGCCCCGACCTGACCGACGCGGCAAGCTATTATGTTCCGCCAATGCGCGGCGGCGCCTCTCGAGGATGAAGCATGGACGGAGTGACAGCCTTGGACCTGGCCCGATGCCAGTTCGCCTTCACCGTGGCCTTTCACATCTTGTTTCCGTCGTTCTCGATTGGCCTCGCGGCCTATCTGGCGGTGCTCGAAGGCCTGTGGCTGAAGACCGGGCGACAGGTATTCTTCGATTTGTTCCAATACTGGTTGAAGATCTTCGCCATCGGCTTTTCCATGGGCGTCGTTTCCGGCCTCGTCATGTCCTATGAGTTCGGCACGAATTGGTCGCCGTTCGCCGATAAGGCGGGATCGGTGCTCGGCCCGCTGCTCGCCTACGAAGTCATGACGGCCTTCTTTCTGGAGGCGGGCTTTCTCGGCGTCATGCTGTTCGGGATGCGCCGAGTGGGACGCCGACTGCATTTCGCCGCCACCTGCCTCGTCTCCCTCGGCACGTTGATTTCGATGAGCTGGATACTGGCTTCCAATAGTTGGATGCAAACGCCGCAAGGCTATGCGATCGATCCGCACACGGGCCGTTTCATACCGACCGATTGGCTGAAGATCGTCTTCAACCCCTCCTTTCCCTACCGGCTCGTCCATATGGGCCTCGCGGCATTCCTCTGCGTCGCCCTCGTGGTCGGTGGCACGGGCGCATTTCATCTGCTGCGCGCCGCGCGCCGCGCCAAGCCGCCGACCGAAGCCGTGCGCGTCATGTTCTCGATGGCCATGTGGATGATACTGGCGACCGCTCCCTTGCAAATTCTCGCCGGCGACGCACAAGGGCTCAACACGCTCGAGTATCAACCGGCCAAGATCGCGGCCATGGAAGGCGATTGGAATGGCCGGGGTCGCGCGCCCGAGATTCTCTTCGGCATTCCCAACATGCAAACGGAGCGCACTGACGACGCCGTCGAATTGCCGCTGCTGGGTTCCCTCATCCTGACACACAGCCTCGACGGCCGGGTGCCTGGCCTCAAGGACTTTGCGCCAGGCGATCGGCCGAACTCGACGATCGTCTTTTTCAGCTTCAGACTCATGGTCGGTTTGGCGTTGTTGATGCTGCTGCTCGGTGTGGCCGGGATGCTGATGCGCTGGCGTCGGCGTTTCTATGCCAGCAAGGCGCTGCATCGCTTCGCCCTCAGCATGGCACCGGCGGGATTCCTCGCCCTGCTCAGTGGCTGGGTGACCACGGAGGTGGGGCGGCAGCCGTACACGATATACGGCGTGCTGCGCACGACAGAGAGTGTCTCGCCGATCGCCCTGCCCGGCATCGCGACCTCGATGCTCTGCTTCGTCGTCGTCTATTTCATCGTCTTCGGTGCCGGTATCGCCATGCTCTTGCGCATGATGGGCATGGAACCGCATCCGGGCGAAGCGGGGCCGAATGTGCACGAGCCGACCCGCACCGCGGGCACCCATCCGGGACCTGCGCAAGGTCGCGCCGTCGGTCACACCGGCAGCGTCGAGTGAGCCCATGAACGCAGCGCATCTGTTGCCCATCCTGTGGGCATGCATTGCCGCCTTCACGGTGCTCGCCTACATCGTGCTCGACGGCTTTGATCTCGGGCTGGGCATCTTGTTCATCGTCGAAAAAGATCCGCGACATCGGGACATCATGGTCAACACCGTCGCACCGGTCTGGGACGGCAACGAGACCTGGCTGGTGCTCGGCGGCGCCTGTCTCTACGGCGTCTTCCCGCTCGCCTATGCCACGTTGTTGCCCGCCCTGTATCCACCCATCATCGCCATGCTGCTGGCGCTGATCTTTCGCGGTGTGGCTTTTGAGTTTCGCTTCAAGGCTCACACCCCGGCGGCGCGCAGCCGCTGGGACTTCGCCTTCTTCGGCGGCTCGACCGTCGCCGCCTCGACCCAGGGCTTGATCCTGGGCGCGCTGATCCAAGGCATCAAGGTGCGCAACGATCAATATGCCGGCGGCTGGTTCGACTGGCTGACGCCGTTCAGCCTGTTCTGCGCGCTGGCGGTCATGATCGGCTACGCGCTGTTGGGCGCCTGCTGGCTCATCTGGCGCACCGACGGCGAGTTGCAGACGAGCGCGCGCCGTTCGGCGCAGGCGCTCGCCGCGGTCACGATCGCCTGCATCGGCGTGGTGAGTATCTGGACGCCGGCGCTGCAGCGCGAGTATCTACGGCATTGGGATGTGTGGCCGCGGATGCTCTATGTGGCGCCGGTCCCCGTGCTCGTCGGCGCCCTCGTGATAATTTTTTGGCGAAGCATCAAGAACGACGCGCGACACCTCACGCCGTTTCTCTGTGTTCTCGGCTGGTTCTTTCTGTGTTTCACGGGCCTCGGGATCAGCATCTGGCCATGGATCGTCCCGCCCAGCATCGACATCTGGCAGGCATCGTCGCCACCTTCGAGCCAGCTGTTCCTGCTGGTCGGCGCGGTCGTGCTGATCCCGACCGTGCTCGCCTACACGGCCTATGCCTACTGGGTATTCCGCGGCAAAGTCAGCCACGAGCTCCATGAGCACTAGCGACGACCCGCGTTCGCGACCGCTGATCCGGCTCGCGTGGTTCGTCGGCATCTGGGCGGCGAGCGTCGTCGGTTGGAGCGTGCTCGCTTACTTGCTACGCAGGCTCATTCGCGGCTGAGCGGAATCGGTGCCTCAACGAGGCAGCCAAACTCGCGGGCGAAATCCACCGAGACCCGCGCGTGCACCGCGCCCTGGCGGTCGAAGAATCGCTGCGTGCCACGAAGGGCAAATACACCCTCGTGCCAGATGTTCGGATGAATGTAGAGGCCGTGACGTCCGTCGAACCTGAAACAGACGAAACGATCCGGCGTGATATCGTCGCCGGGTAACGCCAACGGGACGTAGAAGGGGTCGCGCTGCTGCGGAAAGAAAAGCTGCCCTCCATCCGGATGGTAGTTGGCATGCCACAGCAGCATGCGCTCCGGCAACCGTGAATGATCTGCGCGTGCCGACTCCGGCGCCTCGGCGTACGCCAAGATGTACTTGCCGCCGACGGCGTCGTTGCTCCCGTACAGGATGGATCCTCGCCATGCGCTGATGAAGACGCCCTCGGTGGTGCCGCCCTGATCGCCGGTGCCGGCATCGACCGGGCGACGACCCTGGGCAGGCCAGCGAACGATCTCGATGGTACAGTCGGCAGGATCGTCGACCAAACAGCCGTAGCCCTCGAGCGTGGCAGGAGTGGCGTCGATGAGCGGCATGACGACGCTCGGCAGCCCGGCCGGCAGGCTGGGGTTCAAATAGTCGATCGGAGTCATCGCATGCGATTGTACCCCTAGGCGGTTCCCTGCGGATTTTCACGCGCCTACCGCGAACTTCAAAACGTCACGACCACCACGAGCGGATCCGAATAACTTCCCGGCACCGCCGCCTGGTTGAAGGCGTTGTCCGGCAGCAGTCCGTAGTAAGTGAATATCGATGGAGATGTCGTTCCGGTGGCCGTGCCGCTGAACACGCCCGTGGTGCCGCCGCCGTCGCCCCAGATGGTGGCGTGCGCGGCGGTGAGATAGAGATTGTATTGCAGCGTGTGGGTGCCCGAGGTGAGCAGCCGCTGGCTCTCGTTGCCGCTGCTGCCGGCGCTGGCGCCGACGGCAAAGAAGGCGCCGGCGTTACAAGCCACGGTGGCCGTGGCGGCGGACGTCAGCGGGCCGGCGCCCGGCATATACGCTCCAAACGCCAGCGACGTCGCACTCACGGTGCAGGAATTGGCCGCCGCCGCACCGTTCGCGAGCGCCAACAGCACTGGCGCCAGCAACCAGTGTTTGCGTCTCACCGCATTCACGTCCACCATCCTTCGGCAATGAACGCGATGCAGGATCCCCAGTCAGCTCCCCGCAGCGCTGCAGGCCCCGGCCGACTCAAGATCGGTCGACCCCTGCCGCTATCTCCCATCGTGCGCGCCAAAGAAACCCATCGCAGGCTCCCCGCCGCCTGCCTCGTGTTCCTCACCTCGGGAGCCTGCGGCGCGCCGGCACATGACGCGCAAACACATGACACGCAAACCCGATTCGCGGTCACGGCGACGGTCGAGGCGGTCGCCCGAGTGGTCACCCAATCCGCGCCACGCCACGTGGTGGTTTCGACGACCGATGTGGAACGCGGCTTCGTCGATGTCGCCGAACCCATGCGATTACGGGTATCCGCCAATAGTCCCGGCTGTGTGTTGGATATCGTCACGGTGGCCCCGATGCTCTCCTCCCTGGTGCTCAAGGGGCTAGGCAGCGACCAGCGGCTGGAGGCTGCGGGCGGGACCGTCGTCGAGCGCTGGACGCCACGCGGCATCCAGCCGTCGACGGCTGATCTGGTACTCCATTTCCGGCTGATGTTGGCGCCGCAGATCGCGCCGGGATCGTACCCATGGCCGCTGCGGGTGTTCGTCCGACCCGTCGAGTCGCCGGCCGCGTAACCAACAGCGCGAGTCGCCCTACTCATGGCAGCTCCGGTCCGCGCCGCGGCTCGCGTCGGCAGACCACCACACCCAAGTCGGGTTGCGGCACAGCATCGTCGGGGGCATCGAGGCGGAAGGTGCAATGATGACCCGACCACGAGGCCTCTGCCGCCATGCCGTGATCGAAGCCGGTGACGTACACCATGCCGTCGAGGACCACCGGGAACCGCTGTCCTTTCAGAGTTACCACGGCGCCCACGGGGACCGGCTTGCGATCCTCCGTGACCAACTTGAAGGTGCCGCTGCGCACCCTTTCGACGGGAAAACGCGCGACCACACCGCTGCGATAGGGTGGCACCATGAGCGTGCTGGTCGAGTCGATCACCGTGTCGAGCGGCAGATCATCGGCTTCGATGCTGATGCGATTGGCCTCATAAGGCCTGAGATTGTAGAGCAGCGCTTTGCCGGTTGAGTCGGTGTGCGCGACCAGCTGATTCTCGACGTAAACCGGCACGTCCGGCAGACCTCCAACATCGACGACTGCGAAACTACCAGGCACCGACCGCGACGGCGTGAGCAGGCCGTCCAGCCACGTCAAGGCGCCGCTCACCTCCGCGCTCCTGCCGTCGATCCCCTCGTTGCGGGCCGCTTCGATCTCGACGTCCATCGTCCGCCACTGCTGGTGCCAATCGGCGTCGTAGTTGCCGGCCGTCGAAGCACTCAACCGGTAGCCGGCGCCGGGACCCGACGGCGGACTTTCGGCCAGCGCCGCGATCACTTCGTTCTGCGGAGCCCCGCTGCCACTGCCTGCCACCGCGGTCGCCGAAGCAGAGGCGCGACCACCCAGGGAATGCACGAAAATCAGATACGCGCTCAGCGACGATTCGGCGGGGCCCGCCGGCGATGCGGCCGTCTCGGTGCGCGACAGCGTGAGATTGAGCGTACCGACGCGACCCAAACTCAAGGAATGGGTGATCCCCAACGTCTGTTGCGCCGGGGCGCTGCGATAGCTCTGCCGGACCAAGGCAGCGGACAGCGAACCCCAGATCCCTAAGCCCGTGCCGGCTTGCAGGAGCGAACGCTCACGAATGCGCATGCCGGGATCGACCGGATCGCCCACCTGATCGAACCCAGAAGTCGCGCGCTCGACGCTGGCGACGAAACTCGTGTTGAGCCCGCGATGTTCGATGCCGATGCTGGTCAGCACCCCGGCACCCGCGGCATCGCCGCCGTAGGCCGCGGTTGCATTGAAAGTGGCCACATGGCCGATACCTACCACGGCGTTGAGACCTGCCGCATGCGCATCGCCCGACAGGTATTCGCCGTGGCCCTCGAGGGTGAATTCGTCGGTGATGCCGCGACGATAGCTGGCCTCGCCGAGCAGGCCGCTGTAATGATCACTGGCGAGGCCATAGTCGTCGCGGGCACTGCCCAAGTTGAAGGCGTACTGCGACAAGTCGCGCGCGAGCAGCGCGCTGCCGGTATAGAACGTCTGGGTCACGGTCTGCTCCCGGCCGAGCGCATCGCGAACCACGATGTTCACATCATCGGTGCCGGTCACCGTGGGCAGGCGGTCGATCACGAACGGCCCTGCGGGCACTGGGTTGCTCGCCACCAGTTGATTGTTGACGAAGATATCCACGGTCGACGGTACGGTGGCGGTGCCCGCGGTGGTGAGCAGCGGGGTCGTCAGCAAATCCGGGCGCAGCGCAAAATTACGGCTGAAACGTATGCCGGCAAAATGCTCCGCGTTACCCCAGCTGCCGGGATCACTGATGGCATCCCCCACGTTCAGCGTTTCGAGCTGTTCCGGAAAGTCGTGCGTAAAGGTCGTGTCCAGACGAACGAACCGGCTGCTATCGTCCTCGGCCCGGACGAGCCCCGTGCTGGTGAGAACACCCGGCCCGGCGAACAATCCCAACTCGCCATATGCACCATCGATGGTGGTTCCCTGAATATTCTGCGCCGAGAACTGATAATTGAAAAATCCCCCCGGCGAGGCCGGCGAGATCGGCGCACGCTGCCGGCCTCCCGCCGACAGGCGCGTGGACTCGAAAGCGCGCGCCGGCGCCGTGATGACCGCACGTTGTCGTCCCTCGTCGATCGCGACGGTGCACCCACGAATCGCCGTGGGCGGAAAATAGCGATGCCCCGCATGCTCGTACGGCTTCACGTCGGGCGGCAGCAGTCGCAATTTCTTGAAACTCTCCTCATCGAGATACAACTCTCCGCCGGGTCCGCGCAGCACCACCAGCGTCTCTCCTTCCCCCTGCCCGTGCAGGACCACCTCCATCACCGCCTCGGTCCAGGCGGGCGAAGCGCTCAACGCTCGAGCGGCAGTCGGCACTGCACACAACACCCACCACAACACGAGAGCCAAGCCAGAATATGTCAGCCGGCAGCCTGTCAGTCGGGAGAGGTGCCGGCTCACGCGCCAAACCGCCGGGCTTACAGGCCGCTGCTTGCAATGGGCGACGTGAAGTCACCCTGGTCGCTGTGTCCATGGATCACGACCGATCCCTGCGCCGCGAGCGGCGCCTCGGGCTGGAGTTGCCACAACATGCGGCCGCCGGGAAGAAGATACTTGGATGTCTTGGCGTGCAGCGGCGTATCGGCTCCCACCTGCACGTCGAAATCAGCCACCTGCAGATGGGCGGTTCCCTCATTCACCGCAGCCACTTCAACGTCGCCGCCCGGCAGGGGGCGCAATTCCCATTGAAGATTCGGACTCGGCGTACCGTGCACCGGCGCGACGAACAAGGGAACACTCAGCCGCAGCGACACCCGCAGGCCGTTGAACCCGGCCGGGGCCGCCTGCGGCACCTCATCGAACAGCAGGCGATAGGTGAGCTCGCGCGTCGGGTCCGGCGCGCCGCGCAGCGCGACACGCACGATCTGCGCTCCATTGCCGGGAATTTGCAATACGGCAGGGCTCACCAGGACATCTTGAGTGTCGTCGAGGTGATCCTCGCCGCCCTGCTGCGACCAGGCGAACGCCCGCACCTGGACCACCACGGGACCCTCCTCGACGTTGGTCAAGGTCAGTGCCGCGGAATGATGCGCGGCACCGAGTTGTACCCTGATCGGCGCGATGGTGAAGGTGCTGGCGCCAGCAGGCATCGCCGCCGCGCAAAGCCCCAATGCCGCCCATAACCCGCGAGCCTTCATGAGCCAGCGCCGCCGTCCCGCCCTAGGGCGATGACACGCACGGTCAGTACGAGATCGTCGCAGTAATGACGTCACTATAGGATCCCGTCACCGCCGCTTGATTGGTCGCGCTGTCCGGCAATTGACCATACACCGTCACGGTCGTCGCGGTGGCGAGTCCGGCACCGGTCCCGGTCCCGGTGCCGGTCCCACCGGTGCCGTCACCGAATACGGTGGCGAATTGCGCGGTCGTATACAGGTTGTACTGCAGCGTGTAGTTGCCGGTACTCGCGGCCATGAGACGTTGGGTGAAAGCATCTCCGTTGGTGGTGCCCGCGCTCAGCTTCACCGTATACGGCGTGAGATTGGTGCACTTGACCGTGATGGTGCCGTTCGCCGTCACGGCACCGCCACCGGGCGTATAGTTCGGAAAATTCACGGCAGTCGCCGCCGCCGAACAAGTGGAGAGCACGGTCGCCGTGACGTTGAATTGCGCCGCGGTCGAACCGGTAGCTTGCGCCGCGCCCGCAGCGAGCAGGCTGGCCACGATCGACGCCGAAAGAATCTTGTGCATGAAAACTCCTGAGGGTTTTAGGGTGCGGTGGCAATCCCCCCAATTAAGGGAATCCCTTACACGCACAAGTATTCTTGCGACATTTGTCAGAATCTTCGTGATGAGCGTCGCAGTTCATCGAGGTGGCACTCAAGTTTTGCCGCGATCTGCCGGTTGCTTCGCAAAACCGTCAGCGGCTGGCGCCGCTCCAGCGGTGGCCGCGAGCGCCAAGCGCGAGGAGCCTCACAGTCGGCTGAAAGTCCAACTCAACATGCGCCCCGCGGAATACGGCATCACGCCGTGGAATGGACGCGGGTCGGCGTCAAAGACGAGCGGCAGGAAGTTGAGGTCGCCTTCCCACAACGGCACTGTGTGCAACTGGTCGATGTCGATCCACTCCAGAGTCCCTTCGGGATTGCTCGCACGCACCGTCCCGCTGAAACGCGGGATGAGAAACAAGAATACGAACCAATCTTCGCCACTCTTGCCGAATCCCGGCCAGTTCATGGTGCCGCGTAGCTGAAGCTGGCGGCACTCGATTGCCGCTTCTTCGCGGATCTCGCGGCACATACCGGCCAATGCATCCTCGTTCGCCTCGAGCTTCCCGCCGAGGCCGTTGTACTTGCCGATATGCAAGTCGTCCTGCCTGGCATTTCGATGAATCATCAAGACACGACGTCCATCCTCAGAAAGCACATAACCCAGCGTTGCCAGAATCGGTGTATACGGCATGGCAGCCACTTTCATCAGCCATCGGATCGTGCATTATAGGCTTCATCATGCGAGGCAGACGTTTTCGCAACACCTACGTGGATTCGGTGACCAAGTCCTTCAGCGAGCTGCTGCGATGGCAGTTTCAGCGAATGCGCGACGGCCTGCCGCCACCGCCCTCGGTGCCAACACCCACGCAGCGCGCGGATTTGGCTTTCATCCACGGCAACGCGCGCGCCCACGGCATGGTGCCGGCCGCCACCTGGATCGGCCATGCCACGACTCTGATGCAGGCCAGCGGTCTGTCGGTGCTCACGGACCCAATCTTTTCGAGGCGCGCCTCGCCGGTGAGTTTCGCCGGCCCCGCGCGCGCGCATCCGCCCGGCGTGGCGCTGGCTGACCTGCCGCAGATCGATGTCGTGGTGATCTCGCATAATCACTATGACCATTTGGATCGCGACAGCATTATGGCGCTGGCGCACCAGCCGGGCGAGCCGCCGTTGTTTCTGGCGCCGCTCGGTCTGAAATCTTGGCTGAACTCGCTCGGCATCGACAGCGCGGTGGAGCTCGGCTGGTGGGAGCATCACACGCACTGTGGGGTCGACTTTCACTGCACGCCCGCCCAGCACTGGTCAGGCCGCTCACTCAGCGATCGGAACAAGACTTTGTGGTGTGCATGGTCCGTACTCGGCAGCGATTTTCATTGGTTCTTCAGCGGCGATACCGGCTACAGTCAGGATTTCTCGGACACGCGGCGATACTTCGCCGCCCAGCAGGATGCCGAGCACGGCGGCGGCTTTGATCTCGCTTTGATCGCGGTAGGTGCGTGTCTGCCGCGCTGGTTCATGCAGCAACAGCACGTTGATCTGCCCGACGCGGTGCAGATTCACTTGGATCTTGGCGCCAAGCGAAGCCTCGGCGTGCATTGGGGCACGTTTTCGCTGGCCGATGACCCCTTGGATCAGCCCATTCACGAATTGGGCGCGGCCCGGCAGCAAAAGGGCGTGGCGGAGGACGCCTTCTTCCTTCTGGCATTGGGCGAAACCAGGTGCGTCGCACGACGCGATGGACCAAAAAATATGCACCCTGTGATCACTGGAGATCCTGCATGAAGCTGCAGAAGACAAACTTTTCTCGGCGGCGATCGGCGTGAGGCTGCGCTCGCTGTTGTTCGTTCCGGGCGATCGACCGGACCAGATGCAAAAGGCCCTGTCATCCGGCGCGGACGCCCTGATCCTCGATCTCGAGGACGCCGTCTCGATTGCCAGGAAGCCCGACGCGCGGGCGCACGTGGCTGAATTTTTGCGGCGAGGGCCCCCGCTCCCGGTCATGGTCAGAATCAACGCCCTTGCCTCCGGCTTGATCGCTCTCGATCTCGCCGCGTTGTCGGCCACTCGTCCCGCCGCGATCCTACTGCCGAAAGCCGAGGGCGCCGCATCGGTGCACGCATTGGACGAATTGCTCGGTGCGGCGGGATTGGACGGCCTTGGCGTGTTGCCGATCGCGACCGAAACGCCGCTCGCGGTGTTTCGACTGGGCGAATACCCCGCGGTGCGCACACGGCTGGTCGGTCTGACCTGGGGTGCCGAGGATCTTCCAGCGGCAATCGGCGCGTCGGAGTCGCGGCATGCGGGCGGCGGCTTCACCCCTCCATATGAAATGGTCCGTGCCTTGACGCTATTTGCCGCGCACGCCGCCGCCGTACCCGCCCTCGAGACGGTCTACCCGAACTTCCGTGATACGGCCGGCTTGACCGAGTACGCCCAGCGGGCCGCGCGCGACGGCTTCACCGGCATGCTTGCCATCCATCCGTCGCAGGTGGCGGTAATCAATGCCGCCTTCACGCCAGCGCCGGCCGCCCTCGAGCGCGCGCGACGACTCGTCGCCGCCTTCGCTGCCCAACCCGGGGCTGGCGTCATCAACCTCGACGGGGCCATGTTCGATGCACCTCACTTGGTCCAAGCGCAGCGCTTGCTCGCACGTGCGGACGCCGCCTCGCCGTCACCGACGTGATCCGCGTCATCCGCCTCATCGGGACGGTGAGCGAAGCGCGCGAGTTGCAAGGAGCTTCAGCGCCGGCATCCATTGTCAGATAATAGGAAATCCCGACTGAAACTAATATAAATCAATGCATTAATAATAATATCTAATACGATTTCGAGGTAGCATCCTGCGGCGAATTCGGCATGCTAGGGTTCATGCCCAGCAATGCCCGCTCCATCGCTTCGCTCACCATTTCTTTCGGGCTGGTCGCCATTCCGGTCAAGCTGTACTCGGCCACCGTGTCCAATGAGCGAATCTCGTTCAACCTGTTGCGCCAGAAGGACGGCTCACGCGTCAAGCAACAATACGTCGCCGTGAACGATGGCAAGCTGGTCGAGCGGTCAGAGATGACCAAGGGCTACGAGTTCGCCAAGGATCAGTATGTGCTGTTTTCCGCGGACGAACTCAAGGCGCTCGAGGACACCACGACCCACACGATCGACATCAGCCAATTCGTGCCCTTGGAGTCGGTCGACCCGATCTATTTCGATGGAACCTATTATCTGGCGCCCGACAAGGGCGGGGCGAAGCCGTACTCGCTGCTCGCGACGGCACTCAAACAATCGAAGCAATGCGCGATCGGCCGCTGGACATCCCGCGGCAAGGAACACATCATCATCCTTCGACCGATCGACGACGGGCTCGCCATGCACCAGCTGCATTTCAAGGCCGAAGTGCGCACGATCAAAGAGTTGGGCATCGAAGCCGCGCCGGTGTCGGAGGCAGAGTTGAAATTGGCCAACCAGCTGATCGAACAACTGGCGGCGAAGAAATTCGATCCAAATGAGTTCGCGGACGAACACCGGGCACGCGTCGAAGCCGCCATCCAGCGGAAAGTGGATGGAAAAGAGGTTTCCTTGACCGAATCTCCGGTCAAGAATTCCGGTGGCAATGTGGTTGATCTGATGGAAGCATTGAAGGCCAGTCTGAATGCCCGAGGAACCTCCAAAACGCGGGAAGTCAAAGAGCGTAAGACGCCGAAGCGTGCTCCCGCGCCGCAAAGCGTCGCCCCCACCAAGAAGTCTGCTCGGCGATGAAATGCATGAGTACTCCCAAGCCGATCTGAAGCGCCTTTTACGACTGCCCGCCTCGCTCGTCGGGGCGTTGGCGCGCGCCCGCTATATCACACCGACCGCCCCCGGCGGCACCACGAGTTACACCTTTCAAGACCTGCTGATCTTGCGCACCGCCAGCGCCTTGAAAGCCGCCAAGATTTCCACGGCGAAGATCATCGCTGCGCTGGGGAACATTCGCGCGACCTTGCCGCCCGGCGCCGTGCTCACCACCTTGGCATTGGCGGCCTCCGGGAAGGATCTGGTGATCCGCGACGGGGATCGGATTTGGGAAGCGAATTCCCGGCAATATCCCCTGCCCTTGAATCAGTCCCGGGGCGCCACGGTTACCCACCTCGGCGCCGCGAGCTCGCGACCCCTGGCAGAACTCCAAGCCGAAGCACATTACGCGAGAGCGCATGCACTGGAGGAATCTGATGTCGTCGCCGCCCGCGCGGCCTATGTAGAGGCGTTGCATCTGCATGGTGAGCATCTCGAGGCGCGCATCAATTTGGGCCGACTGCTCCATCTCGATGGCAAACTCCGGGAGGCCGAAAGCGTCTATCGGGCCGCCAAGCAATCGAGCGCCCTGCTGTCGTTCAATCTGGCCATCCTCCTCGAGGATCTGCAGCGTGAGAGCGAGGCCATCGCCGCCTATCGGGAGGCGCTGGCGCAAGATCCCACCCTGCACGATGCTCACTTCAACCTGTCACGTCTGCACGAACGCGCCCGGCAGCCCAGAGAGGCACTTCGCCACTTGCTCGCGTATCGGCGCCACATCGCCCGACATGGCGATGGCTAGCTACATGGCGATGGCTAGCTTAAGACTCTGATGACCCAGCTTCAACCGATCGTCTGTATTCCCGGACTCGCCTGCTCGGCCAGGCTGTACGCGGCGCAAATCCCCCACCTCTGGACTGTCGGTCCGGTGACCATCGCCCAGCATGCTCACGAGGCCAGCATGACGGAGATCGCGCGCTCCATTTTGGCTGTGGCGCCGCCGCGATTCGCACTGATCGGATTGTCCATGGGCGGCTATATCAGCTTCGAGATCATCCGCCAGGCGCCGGAGCGCGTCACCAAGCTGGCCCTGCTCGACACGAGCGCACGACCGGACACGCCCGCGCAAACCGACTACCGACGAGCGCAAATCGACGTCACCCGCAAGGTGTCGATCGGTGATCTCGCGGAGGCGGGATTCCCACGGCTCGTTCGACCCTCACGTCGTCAGGATCCGCAGCTCCGGGCCACCATCCGGCTCATGGCCGAGGAAACCGGCTTGGCGGGATTCATTCGCCAGCAGACGGCCATCATCGGCCGGGCCGATTCGCTGCCGACACTCGCGACCATCCGCTGCCCCACGCTCGTCCTCGTCGGCGATAATGACGAATTGACGCCACCTGACATCGCGGCGGAAATCGCCGGCGGGATCACCGGCGCGCGGCTCGTGACGGTGCCCGACTGCGGACATATCGCCACACTCGAGCAGCCGGACAACGTCACCGCCGCACTCATGCAACTGCTACAGGCTGACCAATATGTACGCTAACAGACAGTGTTGATTGAACCGGTCTCGCCTATGTCTGCTAGCGCACAGTGCAAATTGAATTCGGTACGTAGGATTCGGGTGGTTCTGCCCGCCGTTCGGGCTTTAAGCCGAAAGGTCGCCGAATGTCCGTCACGCCCTCGATGCGGCAAAACCATATCCTCAATGCGCTCTCCGCAGAGGTACTCTCACGCCTTGCCCCTCATTTGGAACTGATACCTCTGCCGCTCGGCACGGTGGTCTATGAGTCGGGCGCCGCAATGACTCACGTCTTTTTTCCGACCGACTCCATCGTATCGCTCCTTTACGTGATGGAGAATGGTGCGTCCGCCGAGATATCCGTGGTGGGTAATGAGGGCTTGGTTGGTGTCTCATTGTTTCTAGGCGGCGAAAGCACCCCCAGCCGGGCGGTGGTACAGAGCCAAGGTAGCGCGTTCCGGCTTACTCGCAGTCGCTTGAAGGAGGAGTTCAATCGCCACGGGGAACTTCTGACCGTGATACTTCGTTATACCCAATGCCTGATCACTCAGATGGCGCAAACCGCGGTCTGCAATCGCCATCACAGCTTGGACGAGCAACTCTGCCGGTGGCTGCTGTTGTCGCTCGACCGATTGCCGTCGAATACGGTGACGATGACCCACGAGCTGATCGCCAACATGCTGGGCGTGCGGCGTGAGGGTGTGACGGAGGCAGCGGGTAAACTGCAAAAGGCAGGGATCGTCCAGTATGCACGCGGCAAGATCACCGTCTTGAACAGACTCGCTCTCGAAGAAAGGTGCTGCGAGTGTTACAGAGTGGTGAAAGCGGAAACCGATCGCTTGTTGCCTTATTTCGCAACGGCCAAGGGAATGGCTGCACATCCGCCGCGCTCGGCGAAGACAAGTGAGCGATCGGCTGGACGAAGTAGCCCTGACGTAGAACCCGGCTAGGAAGCCCCGACGCCGTTCCAGCGGCGCGACAGTCGAATAATGAGCGGCAGGATGACAGCCCAACCAACCGCCAGTGCGCTCAACGAGACGACGGGATCGACGAAGCGAAGGGCTCCCAATGACACCCCCGCACGGAACGATAGCGGCCCGGCGATCGCTCCCAACAAAGACGCCAGCCAGAGACGCTTCTTCAGCCATTCATACGTGGTATTCACCTGCGCGGCAAACAGCAGCCAAAGCGCCGGTATCCAATAGGGGGCGAATCCGGGCACCACCATGCCACTGGGATATTCGAGCAGATCAACGCGCACCAAGAAACTGTCCCACAAGCCGCCCATGACGAGCACGGTAAGCAGCAGCTTGCACTCATCGAACGGCAGTTCAACTCGCCACAGATGCACGGCAACGAGCACGAGAACGACCAGCACTCCAAGCCACGGTCCGTCATGCGCAGCGCTCAGCACACAGGCAAACCATCCCACTTGCCCAAACAGAAAGTAGACCGTGGGCGCCCACTTTTGCATCGCGGTTTTGATGGCGGGGACTTAAGCCGACACGTTGACGCCCTTCCAGAAAGCAACGCGGCCTCTGATCTGGCTCGCCGCCTCCTTGGGCTCGGCGTAATACCAAACGGCATTTGGGTTGCGGGCCTCGCCGACTTTCAACGTGTAATAGTTTGCGGTGCCCTTCCACGGACAGACAGTGGTATGGCTGCTCGGTTCGAGCAGCGCCTCGTCTACCGAGCCCAAGGGAAAGTAATGATTCCCTTCGACGATCACGGTATCGTTGGATTCCGCGATCACGGTGCCGTTCCAGGTTGCCTTCACGTTTCTCCGCCTGCGATGTGGTTCAGGCTGCCATTCTGTCACACTGGGTCGGTGAATTGCCCTGCTAGCTTTTGGTAAACGACGTTTAATCGTTCGGACGACTCATCGATGGAAAGTTCATGACCACCACGTATTCAGCGAACAATGTCTTCAACCAATGCGCCACGTGCGAATTCTGGGCGGCGCCCCGCAAGTTGCTGAACGGATACTTTCGCAAGGCCGTCAAGGTCGACGGCGACATCGACGGCGAATGTCGGAACGAGGCGAGCGTATTCAGCCTGCATCAGCAACCCGGCGGCTCGGGCTGCTCGAAATGGATCAAATGGAGCGAACTCGGCTGAGCTCGTTGGCAATGGCAGAGCGGCGGACTCACGGTCAACGAGGGGCCGAGGTCGCGCGATCGAGATCACGGCGTCAAGGTCGCGGCGCCAAGATGTCATCGAGACGTGCCGGTGTCGCCTCGTCCCGCACCAGGTGCGGATAGCGCAGCCCACCATGATAGTCGATGCTGACGACGCGGTAGCGATCGCCGGTCTTGACGATCAGCGTCATCGGCTCCTTCTGCCCCTTGGCCGCGGTGATCGCGTCCGTGAGCACTTCTTTTGAGTAGGCGCTGCCGTTCACCGCGAGAATCTGCGTACTCTCGGTGAGCTGAGCTGCAAACGCGGGGCTCCCCCACATCACCTGCTTTACGGTGCCGGTCGGTTCGTCGATGATGACACCCAAAGAATCGCTCAAGGAAACCAATTTCCGCTGCTCATCGGCGTTCTTGAGAAGTTCGCTGGGAGTGTCGGTGTAGACGAGTTGGTAGCCGCCGCGACGAAATCCCTCGAGGGGCGCAGGCAGCGCGCTGCCATCCACCCGCTCATGCAGAAAACCAGCCCAGTCGTAGGGCTCGACCTTGGTGAGTGCCTGCACCACATCGGCGAAGGTGTAAGTGACGGTTGAGTAGCTACCGTCGTTGATGCCGAAGAAAGCCTTCGCGAAATCGTCGAGTGACCGCGCGCCTTGCGAGCGTTCGCGGATCAAGGTGTCGGCCTCGAGCCAAATGAGCGCCCCCTCTTCGTAGTAGTCCTCGAAACGCTGCCAATTTCGCCAGGGCATGGGACGCCGTGGATTGATGATCTCGTCATTCGTCGTATCTTGCACGCTGCGCCATTGTCGACCCGGTTCGTTGGCGTAGTAGGCCGCTGTTTGCGCCAGCCCGTCGAGCACCTGTTGGCGGGTCTCGAGACCCGAGCGGGCGGCAAGCACATGACCCCAGTATTCCGTTTGACCTTCGTATACCCACAACAGCGAGTCGCGCATCGGGACGTTGAAGTTCGGCGTCCAAAGATCCGCCGGCCGGCGAAATTTGCCGTTCCAAGAGTGGGTGAACTCATGCGGCAGAAGATCGCGATCAAAAGCCGTCTTGGTCCACTCGGTGAACGCCTCGGGGTCGCTGCCGTCCTCGCTCGACTGATGATGTTCCAATCCCTGTTGCTGCACCTGATCGCTGAGCGAATACAGAAAATCGTAATGCGAATAATGATGGGAGCCGAAGAGCTTGTAAGCCTGTTGCACCAAGGCCCGGTGTGCAGCCACTTGGTCATCGGTGATCGCGAGCAGCGGTTCCCGATCAGCGAACACGTTCAGCCGCACCGGCACGGGGGCACCTGGATCGAGATCCACCCGGATGGAGTGGCTGCCTGCATAGACGGGACTGTCGACAAGGGTTTCCAAGCTCGTGCGTTTGAATGTCGTCAGCGCGCCGTTGGCCAAATCGGACTCGAGCGCCGAACCGAATTTCCATCCTGTCGGCAAGGTCAGGCTGGCGATCACCGGAATCTGTCGGGCAAAATACCCCGCCGGATAGAGCACCACTTCGTTCCATTCAACCATCAAGATATTGGCGCTCATCTCCAGAGGCCCCACGTTGCCGCTGGTGGGCGACAGGTATTGAAACTCGATGTCGATCGATTTGACCTGGGCGGGCACGGCCACGTGCAACGCGAAGACGTCCACCACATCGCGCGTCCACGCGACGGGCTTGCCGTTCGCCGTGATCTTCAAGCCCGCGAATCGGTCGATCGGTCCCTGCGGCGCATGCGTGCCGGGCAGCCACTGCGGAAACAGCAGAACAGTCTGGGGATTCACGCCGCTGAGGGTTTCGTGCACACGAACGATGCGGCGCTCGACATCGGACGCATCGACCCCCAGCCGGATTTCGCCGGGGTAGGCGATGTCCTTCGGCGCGACGATCGGCGCCGTGGGTGCCGCGGGGCTCGGACCCGGGCTGGCCATGACCCCGGCACCCGGCATCGACAGGCACAATGATGCGGCCAGAATGCCTGGAGCGGCACGGCGCGCGATCACTGCGCAAGACTCGGGTAGTCGGTGTAGCCTTCGGCGCCGCCGCCATACAACCCTTCCATGCGCAGCGGGTTCAACGGCGCGTCGCCGAGTTCGAAGCGCTTTACCAGATCTGGATTGGCGATGAAAAGGCGACCGTAGACGATGGCATCCGCCACACCGCTGGTGACCGCCCGTTCACCGGTGGTGAGGTCGAATCCGCCATTTAACATGAGCACTCCGGCGAAATTCTCACGCGCCAACTTGGCGAGCGCCACTTCAGCGGGCCGATCGAACAAGTCGTGGCGCAGTTCAAAGAAGGCGATCCGACGTGCCGACATTTGCCTGGCCACATAAGTCACCAGCGCGGTGGGATTCGAGTCCGCCATGTCATTGAAGGGCACCAACGGCGAGATGCGGATCGCCACGCGGCCGGCGCCGAAAACCGAAATCGCCGCATCGGTCACCTCGAGGAGCAGGCGGGCGCGGTTCTCGAGTGAACCACCGTAGGCGTCCGTGCGATCGTTGACGCTGTCGCGCAGAAACTGATCGATCAGATAGCCATGGGCCCCGTGAATTTGCACGCCATCGAAGCCGGCGGATTTCGCCCGCGCCACCGCCAGACGAAATTCTTCGACGATTCCCGGTAGTTCGTCCGTGCGCAGCGGCCGAGGCGCTTCATAGGGAAGTTTCCCGCGCGGCGTATGGGTCGATTCATTGCGGATGGGCTTGTTCGACGAGGAAATCGGCTGCACACCGTTGATCGCCGAATGCGACGCACGGCCGGGATGCCACACTTGCATGATGATGGCACCGCCCGCGGCGTGCACCGCATCGGTGACCAGGCGCCAGCCCGTCGCAGTGGCTTCATTGAAGATACCCCCCTCGGCGAGAAAGGCGCTGGCGTCAGCCGCCACCATCGAGCATTCGGTGATGATGAGCCCCGCACCGGCACGCTGGGCGTAATAGTCGGCCATCATCGCATTGGGAACATGGCTGCCGCCCGCGCGGGCGCGGGTGAGTGGTGCCATCACCAAGCGATTCTTCAGTTTAAGATCGCCGGCATCGAGGGGGCTCAAAAGAGTGGTAGTCATCGCGACAGCGTACCGGCCGGCAACGCTCGCAGCAAGTCTCCCCAGCCTCAGCCGGTGATAGCTCCTTGCGCACCTTTGGCCGCTGCGTCGCCCGCTTCACGCGCCTTGGCATCATTCAGCACCTGCGTGAGGACCGCAAGGTAATCGACGTATTTCTTGCGCCCCAACGCGGTGATCCGACAGCATGTCTGCCGGCGGTGTCGATCGGCGATCTTGGCCGTCACCACCAATTTTGCTTCCTCCAACACCTGCAGATGGCGGTTGAGGTTACCGTCGGTGAGCGCGCACAGATTTTTCAGTTCATTGAAAGTCAGGCCGTGCGAATGAGTCACGAGCGCGGTCATCAGGCTCAAACGCGCACGCTCGTGGATGACCCGATCCAGGCCATCGTAGGCAAAACGAGGAATGCTGCGCTGAGCCGCTTTTCGGATGTCATTCCCCTTCGGGGATTTTTTCGACGCCAATCTGCAATACGGCGGCAACCAGCAATTGGCCTATCCCGAACGGCACTCCCATCGTCCATGGCAGAAACACTTTCGGTCCGCTGCAGACGATGACGCTGCACAAGCCCGCCGCCAGATACCAGAAGCCCACCGCGAACATCAGTCGCGGCAGAAAACGACAGGAGGCAAAAATCCCCAGGCTGAAAATGATCTGCCAAAGTCCGGGCAGCAGCCAGCCGTCATCCGGTACGACCCGCAATAAGACGACGGTCAACAAGGCCCCGACGGCAAGCGAAGGTATGAACTGCTCTGCGGCCGATTGCAGCATCTCCTCCGCCAGGTCGACATGAACTCGCCGCGCCCGGCGAACGGTGTCGACGGCGGATAGGAGCAACGAGATCGCGGCGGTCGCCAGCCAAATCATCACGCTGACCGTCAGCCCATGCCGAACGTGGGTCGACCAGAGGCTCTCGCCGTACGCCACAGACAGGGCGAGCAAGCCGGTAAAAGCGATGCAGCGGGGGCCATAACCTCGGAACTGGGTGCCGCGCGCAACCTGATTGCGTATGAGATGAATTTCGGCCAATGCTTGCTGCAGGTCTTCCATCCCATACCTCGTCATGCTTGCATCCCCAGCCTATGAGAGCCCATGCACAATTTCAAGTGCGTCGCGCGGCGCCGGCGCGGGTGCGGACGGCTCGCCGAAATGCCTCGACGGCCATGCGCCCCGCGGGACCTAGGAGCACGGGTGTGGGTATCACGATTTGCAGCGCCACCTGGCGTGATGCCCCCACCAGCAGCGGCAGCCGCCGCAGTTTGCCCTCACGCAGCGCCTCGCTCACCACGTGCTCGGGAAGCCACGCATAGCTCAATCCGGCCATGACGGTCGCTAGTGAAGCATCCATGCTGCTCACGGTGAAGCGGCGTGCCGCGCCGAGCCAACCCTCGTCTCGCGGTTGCAAGGTACCCGAGTCCCGAATCACGGCCTGCACATGCGGAACCAGATCCTCCGGCGACAGTTCACGATCCAATGCGAACAGCGGATGCCCGGGGTGCGCCACCGCTTGAAACTCGACATCGAGCAACCAATCGCCGAGAAAACCGGCTGGCACCTTGCTCGTGATGACGACATCCGCGGAACCCTCGGCGATGGCCTCCTCGGCGCCGGAGAGAACCACATCCGCCAATTGCACTTGGGTACCCGGGCAGCTGACTTGCAACTCGGCGATGATCTTGAGCAGCCTCACGCGTGGAAAGGCGGCATCGACGACGATCTTCAGTTCCGGCTCCCAGCCCTTCGCGAGTGTCGCGGACAGCGCCTCCAGCGTAGTCAATTCCTTGAGCAGCGATCGGGCGCGAGTGAGTAGCGTCCTGCCATGCGCCGTGAGGACGCTCTTTCTACCTTCGATCACCAGAAGCGGCAGCCCGAGCGCTCGCTGCAAGCCGGCCACGGAGTAGCTGACGGCTGATTGGCTGCGGTTGAGCGCCGCGGCGGCTTGCGCGAAGCCGCCACGGTCCACCACAGCCGCGAGCAGCGCCCATTGCTCCAAAGTCGTTTTCGGGAGCCTCGATATATTCACTTTATCGATCATTCTACCCGATAAATTGCGCTTTTCTTATCTGTTTTTCAAGTCTATCCTGCGGTTCAACATTTTCCCCATCCAACCGGCTATCGGAGGTCCCCATGAACACGATTCGACGCAGTGCGGAACGAGGCTATGCCGATCACGGCTGGTTGAAATCCTTTCACACCTTTTCATTTGCGGACTACTTCGATCCGCAGCACGTTGAGTTCGGTCCGCTGCGGGTCATCAATGAGGACCGGGTTGCGGCCGGCGCGGGTTTCGGCACCCATCCGCACCGCGACATGGAAATCATCAGTTATGTACTGGAGGGTGAGCTGGCTCATAAGGATTCCATGGGCAACGGCTCGATCATCCGGCCGGGCGACGTCCAGCGCATGAGCGCGGGAACCGGCGTGCGCCACAGTGAGTTCAATCCATCGACGGATGCCGGCGTGCATTTCCTGCAAATTTGGATACAACCAAACGTGCGCGGGATCGAGCCCAGTTATGAAGAAAAGGCCTTCCCGGCGGCGGAGAAGCGCGGTCGGCTGCGGCTCCTGGCATCACCGGACGCAGTCGACGGATCGCTCCTGCTGCATCAGGATGCGCGCCTATATGCCGGACTGTTCGACGGCATCGAACACGCACGGCTGAACGTCGAGCGCGGCCGACGGCTCTATGTGCACGTCGCCCGCGGCCAGGTGAAGGCGAATGGCGTCGCGCTCGGCGTGGGTGATGCGCTCAAGATCACCGACCAGACCGAACTCGCCTTGGCCGAGGGACAGGACGCCGAAGTCTTGGTTTTCGACCTGCCGGGCACATGAAATTCACCCCCCTGCACCGCAATAGTTGACCGAGTCGCCCCAAACCGCCTGAAGCGGGTAGGTGAAAACCCGTATAACCGGCAACGTCACGCTCAAGCATCCTCACAGCCTGCCAATAACTTGGGCTGCCAGGAAGGCTTTGCAATCGAAGGAGCGAACAATGCTGCACTACGACCCTCCCGCTGCGAGGTCAACCAGGATCATCACCAGGCCGCCACGCTAGGCTTCGAGCCGCGCGACGCCATGATGAAATCTCTCACCCTGAGCTTGACTCTGGCAGCCACGCTTTGCAGCGGCACCTCGGCGTGGGCACAGAATGTTCCCGTGCTCAGCGGATCCTCGTCGACGAGGAGCGGCTCGGCCGTGACGGCCCTCACGCTCACCGCGCCTTCAGGCCTCTCTGCCGGCAATGTCATGCTCGCAAATTTGTCGCAGAGCTACGGCACCGGAGCGACCGTCGTCAGCTTGAGCGCGGTGGCCAACGTCGAGGCCCTGCAGAATGAAGGCACGAACCCCGTGGGCGGGGGCATCGACAATGCTGGTTATGCCTTCGACGCGAATCTCGTCGGCAGCAACGTCGTGTGGAACGGGGTGAGTTATCCCCTGGGCAGCGGCGGCTGCTACTGCGCCGCGGCGAACGCCACCGTGGCTCTGCCGTCCGGTAATTACAGCGTCCTCTATATGATCGCGACCGGCCTCAACAGCGCCGGCGCCAACCAGACGATCACCGTCACCTATACCGACGGCTCGACCACCAGCTTTGCGCAGAGCTTCAGCGACTGGGGAGCTTCGGCTTCGTACAGTGGCGAAACCATCGTCTCGAGCACGCAATACCGAGTCAGCCCAGCAGCCGGCGCGCCGGCGGCGAACTCCAACGCCGCCGCCGGCTGGGATATCTATGGGTATTCCTTCTCGCTCGATTCCACGAAAACCGTGCAGAGCGTGACCCTGCCCGCGACCCGTAATGTCGTGGTGTTCGGCATCAGTATGGGTCAACCGAGTTCCGGCGCGGTTGCCCCGTCCGGCTGGACGGAATTGACGGAGAGCAGTACCGGCGCCGTCAGCCAGGCGGTGTGGTATCGCATCGCCACCTCGGCCGATGTCGCCGGTGCCTCCACTTACGCCTTCACCTTTCCCTCATCCGGTCTCGCTGCCGGCTCCATCATGGCCTTCGGAGGCGTATCGACCACCAATCCCGTCTCGAGCAGCGGTTCTGAGGTCAATGGAGGGAGCACCAGCTATACGGCTCCAGCAAGTTACTACATGAACACCGACACCTGGGTGGGGCTGTACACGATTGCCAACGGCACGACATCAGGATCGGATTTCCAGACCATTCCCGCCAGCGCAATCGCCGTCATCGATACGGGCACTGGCTCAGGGACCAGCGGCGTGCTCATCGGCGGCTTGGATGAACCGCTCGGGGGTTATTGCTTCAACGGTGGGAATTGTCTTTCGGGCACCTGGATCGCGACGTCCAATGCCGGCATTTCGGCGGCGAGCATCGGCACGAGCGTGATATTGGCTGGCGCCACTCCCGCGCCCTCGGCTCTCTGGCACATGGACGAATCTTCCTGGTCGGGCGCAGCCGGCGAAGTCATCGACTCGAGCAGCAATGGTTACAACGGCGTGGCAGTGCATGGCGCCACGACCGCCAGCAACTCGCCGGCGCTGTCCGGCTCTCCAGGCACTTGCTCTTACGGTTCGTATGATGGCTCGACGCAGTACGTGCAATTGCCGTCGACACTGCCGCACATCGGCAACAATGCGACCATCACCGCTTGGATCAGGCCCACGTCGAACGCCGGCGCCGGCAACACGGGCCGAATCCTCTCAGACGACTACGCTTACAACGGGTACGCGTTCAGTTTCGGCGACCCCGGGAACAACAGACTTCGCATCTATCTCCGCCAGTCGGGCAGCGTCGTCGATTCCGCTTACTCGTTGAGTGTGAATACCTGGTACTTCGTTGTCGCTGATTTCTACACATCCGGCGGCAGCTACAGCGTGGTCCTCTACGTCTTCAGCGAGTCGGGCAGCTTGCTCGACAGACAATCCATGTCGGCAAGCGGAACGTGGTCGCCCGGAAGCGGAGCCTATGCGACGATCGGCGGCAATGCTGACAGTTCCGTCGAAGGTCCGTCGAGTCACTTTCCCGGCAACATTGATGAAGTAACAATGTACGCTACAGGGCTGAACCAATCTCAGCTCGCCGGTCTGGCGCTGGCCACGCACCCTTGCACAGCCTACACCCCGGACCACTATGCCGTGAGCGCCGCCGGCACCGCCGTCAACTGTCAGGCCACGCCGGTGACCATCGCCGCTCATTCCAGCGCCCACGCAGCATTCGCGACCACCGCCACCATCACCGCGACCACCAGCACGGGCCATGGCGACTGGACGCTCACCGCCGGCGGAGGCACCTTCACGGCAGGCGGGTCGAACAGCGGTTCAGCCAGCTATACCTATGCCCAAAGCGACAACGGCAGCGTCGTCCTGTCGCTGCGCGACACGTATCCTGAGAGCTTGACCGTCAACGTCACGGACGGCACCGCGACCGCGCAGTCCGGTTCAGCCCTCGCCGCCGAAGACTCACCCATCACCTTTGCGGCGTCCGGCTTTCGCATCACGAATGGCAACAACGCCGCGACCCCGATCGGCACGCAGCAGGCCGGAGTCAGCTCGACGCAAAGCCTCGCCCTGCAAGCCGTGCGCACCGATACCAGCACCGGCGCCTGCACCAATGTATTCGCCGGCGGCACGTCGGTGAACGTGAGTATGGGATTCCAATGCAACAATCCGACCAGCTGCGTTGCCGGGCAAACGCTGTCGCTGACGAATGGCAGCAACACCGTCAGCCTGCCCGGCAATCCGAACTCCGCCGTATCGAGCTACGTCACGGTGCCGCTCAAATTCACCACTGCCAATGGCGAGGCGCCGTTCACGCTGAACTACACTGATTCCGGACAGATCAAGCTGACCGCAAACTACAACATTCCGTTGCCCAACGGCGCCCCGTCCGCGACCACCATGACCGGCGCCAGCCAGTTCGTGGTGCAGCCCTACACTCTGGTGCTCGCCAACATCAACGTCACGACTACCGGCACTGGCAATCCTGCGGCGAGCACGGCCTCGGGGGCGGTCTTCACCGCAGCCGGGCAGGCGTTCACGGCATCTGTGACGGCGATGAACTATCAGGGCACCGCGACGCCCAACTTCGGCCAAGAGATCTCCCCACCGACCGTGACACTTACGCCGAACCTCATCCTGCCGACCAGCGGCCATAACCCCGCCGTCAGCGGCGGTTTTGGCCCCTACTCCAGCGGCACCGCCACCGGAACCACGTTCTCCTGGCCGGAAGTCGGCATCATCACGCTGACGCCGGCGGTGGCGGTGACGCCAACGGCCGCGGGCTACCTCGGCAGCGGCGCGATCACCGGCACGACATCGGGTAATGTCGGTCGCTTCATTCCCAATGCGTTCTCGACGACGAAGAATACCCCGGTCTTCGCCACCGCCTGCGCGGCGGGCAGCTTCGGCTACGTCGGGCAACCCTTCACCTACATCGTTGCGCCGATGATCACCACCACGGCGCTGGCGGTCGGCGGAGCGACGACGCAGAACTACACGGGCTCCCTCATGCGTCTCAGCAACTCATCGCTGACGGGGCGCAGCTACATTGCGACCCCGTCGACTCCGAGCCTGAACCTCACCGGGTTACCGGCGAGCTCAGCCGATCCCGCCATCGTCGATCTGGGGACGGGCCAAAGCACGCTGACCTTCAGTGCCGGCAGCGGCCTCCTCTTCAATCGGGGTGGTGTCATCGAACCCTTCAACGCCAACATCGCGCTCGCCATCAACGTCATCGATCTGGACGGCGTGACGGCAGCAAATCCCTCGAATCCCGTGACTTTTGGCGCTGGCGACGGCATCGCCTTCAATGCCGGTGCCCGCCAATACTATGGCCGGCTATTGCTGGGAAATGCACTCGGTTCGGAGCTCTTGGACCTGCCGATGCCGTTGACGACGCAATATTACAAGAGCGTCACTCAGGGGTTCGTCACCAACACCACCGATGGTTGTACGACCGCGCCCCCGATCGGCTTCGGGAGCTACCAAGCCAATCTCGTCTCCGGCGAAACCTGCGTCCGCGACTCCGGCAGCCCCGGCTCATCGGGCCAGGGCTGCGCCGTCGCGGCGTCGAACCGATACTCACCGGTCGCCTCCGCAGGCACCTTCAATCTTATTCTCGCAGCACCGGGTGCCGGAAATTCAGGCGCCCTGACGGTGACAGCCGCCGCACCTTCCTGGTTGCAATATATCTGGAATACCGGTTCTGCCACGCCCTCGAGCCCCGCGGGTATCGCCAGCTTCGGCTTGTTCCCCGGCTCAGCGACCCGCATCTATCAGCGTGAGACGTACTGACCAAACTTCAGCCGGCACCCACGAAGAGGCCAAGCGAGCGGCCGGTCATCTGGTACACCTCGCCGGCGTCGCCGCGATACGCCGGTTTCGCCTCTTCGAGATTCGTATCGATCAGCAGTTCCCAGGCACTTCCGCCCGAGCATTCGGGCAGGGTGAATTCGACCAGGTCGTGGTATGCATTGAACACGAGCAACATGGTCGCCTCGGTACCGCGCTGACGCAGGCCGGTGGGCCGGGCTCGGCCGTCGATCAGCATGCCGAAGCACCGCATATTCTCATTGCCCCATTCACCCTCGGGCATCTCCGTGCCCGAGGTATGGATCCAGGTCAAATCCTTGATGTCGAGTTCGCTGTCCATCTCGCCGGTGAAAAAACGATTCCGTCGTAAGATCGGATACTTATGCCGGAGCGCGCAGAGCGTGCGCACGAACTGGGTCAGCTGTTCGCCGCGGGAGTCGATGTCCCAGTTGAACCAGCTGATTTCGTTGTCCTGACAATAGGCGTTGTTGTTGCCCTGTTGCGTACGCGCGAATTCGTCGCCCGCGAGCAGCATCGGCGTACCTTGGGACAGCAGCAGCGTGGCCAGCAAGTTTCGCCGCTGTCGATCACGTAATGCGTTGATGGCCGCATCGTCGGTCAAACCTTCGGCGCCGCAGTTCCAAGAGCGGTTATCGCTGCTGCCGTCCCGATTGTCCTCACCGTTCGCCGCATTGTGTTTATCGTTGTAGGTCACGAGATCATTCAAGGTGAAGCCGTCATGCGCCGTGAGGAAATTCACCGAGGCGGAAGGTCGGCGACCGTATCGATTGAAGATATCTCCCGAGGCGCACAGCCGCGGCGCAATTTGCGAAGGGGAGGCCGCACCCTTCCAAAAGTCGCGGGCAATGTCGCGGAACCGGTCATTCCATTCCGCCCACCCCGGCGGGAATCCGCCGACCTGATAGCCTCCCGGACCGCAGTCCCACGGCTCCGCGATCAGCTTCACGGTCCGCAACAGCGGGTCCTGACCGCAGGCCTTGAGAAAGCCGCTCTGGTTGTCGAACCCATTGGGCTCACGCGCGAGAATCGTGCCCAAGTCGAAGCGAAATCCGTCGACGTGTAATTCGCTCACCCAGTAACGCAGGCTGTCGGTGACCATTTCGAGCACGTTCGGATGTGACAGATTCAGCGTGTTCCCCGTGCCCGTGTCATTGATGTAATAACGCTTCTCGGGCAGCAAGCGATAATACGACGCATTGTCGATGCCTTTGAACGAGAGGGTCGCTCCCTTCTCGTTGCCCTCGGCGGTATGGTTGTAAACCACATCGAGAATCACCTCGAGTCCGGCATCGTGAAAACTCGCCACCATTTCCTTGAACTCGCGTAAAGACTGCTCCGGCCGAGACGCATAGCGGGGATCCGGGGCGAAAAAGCCGATGCTGTTGTAGCCCCAATAATTGGTCAGCCCCTTCTCGAGCAAATGACTGTCATTGACGAAGGTGTGCACCGGCAGCAGCTCGATCGAGGTGATCCCGAGCGACTTCACGTAGGCGATGACCTCCTTGGTGGCCAGTCCCGCGTAGGTTCCCTGGCGGTCGGGCGGCACGGCCGGATGCAGCTTGGTAAAGCCCTTGACATGCGCTTCGTAGATGATCGTGTTGTCCCAAGGCACCTGGCGACGGGTCGGTTGACCCTGCCAGTCGAAGTTCGGATCAACCACCACACACTTGGGGACGAACGGTGCGCTGTCGCGTTCATCGAAGGTGAGATCGTCACCTTCCGCACCCAAGGTGTAGCCGAAACACTCCGGCGCCCAGCGGATTTCGCCGATGTGGGCCCGGGCGTACGGATCGAGCAGCAGTTTGTGCGGATTGAATCGATGCCCTTCCAGTGGCTCGTAGGGACCATGCACGCGGTAGCCGTAGACCGTTCCCGGAGTCACATCGGTGACGTAGCCGTGCCAGACCTGGTCGGTGTACTCCGGCAGAGTAATGCGCTCCAATTCGCGCTCCCCCGCCGCGTCGAAGAGACAGAGCTCCACGCGGGTGGCGTGCGAGGAGAACAGCGTGAAATTCGTGCCCTTGCCGTCCCAGATCGCGCCGTGTGCTACATGACTGCCCTCGCGTAACCGACCCTGTATCACTGCCACTCCATTCTCCTTCCTGCCTTGGGGGGTCAGACCCTAGCGGTACGCTCGCTTCATACCAAGGCCAACGGCGCCGGGAGGTCGCGTGAGAATACGCCTACAGCGAAGGCCGCGCATCGCGCACAGACTCGGGCTGTAGGACAACACGATCAGCGAATCACGGCTGAAGATCCTAGCCGGTAACCGGAGGACTTGGCGACAATCCGTCCAACACAACTCGTTGCAGGGAAGATGCTGCATGAAAACTTTCCATTGCTCCGCCTGCCAGGCCTTGGTGTTTTTCGAGAACACCCGATGCCTGTCATGCGGCCATACGCTCGCGTTCGACGCCGGGCGAATGACCCTCCTCAGTCTGTCGCAAGCGGCGGACGGCACCTGGGTGACGGCCGAGGATGCACCCAGCCACGACGCCAATTACCGCCTCTGCGTCAACTACACCGAGCACGGCGTGTGCAACTGGGCCATACGCGCCGACGCCCCCGCGCAGCTATGCCTGGCGTGCGGCCTGTCTCACACCATTCCCGACCTGGGCGTAGCCGGCAACCTGGAAGCGTGGCGCCGTCTGGAAACCGCGAAACGCCGGTTGTTATTCGATCTGCTGAGTCTCGAGTTGCCGGTTCTGAGCAAACAGCAGGATCCGACGCGCGGTCTGGAATTTCAGTTTCTCAGCGATGTGGTGACGGTCAACGGCGATCGGAGCCGCGTGCTCACCGGTCACGACAACGGCATCATCACAATCAACGTCGCCGAAGCTGACGATGTGCACCGCGAGGCGCAGAGGCTGCTGCATGGCGAGCCGTATCGTACGGTGCTCGGCCACTTTCGCCATGAAATCGGCCACTACTATTGGGATCGCCTGATCCAGGGCAGCCCTTTGCTGCCGGCTTTCCGTGAGTTGTTCGGCAACGATCAGGATGACTACCAAGCCGCCCTGCAATTGCATTA
>Ga0116226_10000652_pt1 | contig 29631 bp, 22 predicted proteins | sample S1TSphfallax_FD_89692 | JGI IMG/M metagenome (GOLD analysis project Ga0116226, IMG submission 89692) | Host-associated microbial communities from peat moss isolated from Minnesota, USA - S1T2_Fa - Sphagnum fallax MG | ecosystem: Host-associated > Plants > Peat moss > Unclassified | place: USA...
ACGGTCGCGGGCGTGGCGTCAGACCATTCCGCCATGCCCCAACGTGGCGTCCGCCACAGCGCATACTTCAGGTCGTCAACCTTGGCGATCTGCTGGAGAATGCAGCCATGCGCAGCGAGTGTCGCATTGAGGTGCGGGCGGACGCGCGGCGCTGCGAGCAGACCTGCTTCATAAGCGGACGGCAGTAGCGCCTCGGCGTTTCCGCGATAGTTTGCCGTGTTGTGTGCGGGGAAGGCGAAGTAGAACACATCTAGCCCCCAGGACAACAGGCATTGCGCAAGGTTGAGAGACGAGGGAGTTTCGTTACATTCGAGCCACAGCGCCGTTTCACCTCGTGCCAAATTTTCGGAGTCCGAAGCGAGAATCTCGATCTCCATTCCTTCGGCGTCGATCTTCACCAGATCGAACGGGCCGTACTCGTTCCTAAGGTCGGCCAGTGTCACAGCGCGGGCAGGTCGATCTGTCTCGATCTCGTCGACCCCATCGATCCGAAATGATGTCGCACCCTGATTGTCCGGCGGAGCCCTTCCAGGCCGTGGCTCGGTGCCCGGCGCCGCCACGATTGCTTCGACCACGACAGCCGCGTTCCGTACATTTTCGCGGATGTTTTTCTCCAACAGCGTCACCGTCGATGGATTTGCTTCCACCGCACAAAGGTAACCTACATCGCAACTCACTGAGAGACCGAGGCTGAAAGTCCCAAGAAATGCGCCTATGTCCAGAACCCGCGCTCCGGGAGGCAGGACGGAACCAACGAAAGCGACTTCATGCCAAGCCCACTCGCCAAAGAGATCCAGGCAGCGGCTGATCAGATCGCGCTCAACATCGTACGTCTCGATAGACCCATATCGGGTCATCATGTTTGCCAACCATTCAACGCCAGGGTGATACTCAAAATAGTGACGCTCCACCCAATGCGCTCAATGGTCACGCAAACTTGAGAAGCTCGCTTGAAAGTTGCGGCCGGCACGGCGCGATTGTACGCCAGCAATGCCACCGTTCCAGCGAGTACGGCGCACGACTCACGGGAGTGCGGTGCCTTTGGATTCTCGAAGTGTTGCGGCGCCTGCATCTTGCTCTCCGACAACAGCCGTTGTCCTACCATCCGGAATCAACGGGTATCCGGTGCCAGGAGTTGGCGCTGTAGCAGGTGTAGAGGTATTTTGCGTCAAACCTCGTCTCGCCTTTGGCGCACGGCGCGGTTGGACTCTGGGGCGTTCCAAAACGCATCACCGGCACGCCGTTCACGGTCATGCCAGCCGGCGCCTCGGACACAAAGTTCCATCCGCTCTCGACGCTGTAGTCAAAGAAGCTTCCTCCCAACGCGACCGTGCTGGAGAATCTGCTGGATTGGTTGTTCGTCGCGTTGCCATACACGCGGTCATTCGCTTTCATGGCTATTGCCGAACCCTTCGACCTATCGCGAGCCGTATAGGTGCCTCCGACCAGGTCCAGGCCAATTCGCGCGGGTCCAGCGACTGAGAACATGCCGTCGATAGGCTGGGTGCCGATGCTTTGGCTGCGAAAGCCGCCCCACGTGGTGCCCTGATGGCCATCGGCGTTGGTGCGCTTCAGGTTCACCACCCAGCCGAACGCTGCCGCATCGTGGCCAGCATCGTCCAGGATGAACTCTCCCGGATTGAGATAAGTCCCGTCCGCACCGGCTGTGAAATCTCCGTTCACGCAAGATATCGCAGGCTGGGCGAGGAAGGATGTTGCGCCCCGTCTTTGACCGTCGACGAAGCCGGAGCAGTTGTAGGCTGCAACATCGCCCTGGCCATGCTGATAGAGGCGCGTACGGTAGACCGTCGCTCCGGTGCGGCCATCATTCCCGTCGGTCTGCTCATTCCACCCGGACCCGTTAAAGAAATAGGAATATGCCGTGCCGGTTGCTCCAGGGCTGTACTTGTAGCCGCTCTTCGGCGTGCCCAGTGTGGCATTCCCCGTCACGATGGTTTGAACGACCGACGGGACTTTGGAGAAATCGCCGTCGAAGGCTGTCGCGATGCTGTCTTCACTCCCGCTGTACGCGGGGGCTTTCTGAATCAGGACGCTTGTCTTCGCTCCATTCGGGTCACCGACGCGTGCCTCATGCAACAGGCGTAAGTCGAACCTGTTCGGGCTGAGGGCATCGCCTTCCCCCGGCGGCGCCGCGATCGGCGGGTATCCCGCCAGCGGGCCTCCGACGCTGCGCGCGCCAACGGGCTGGGGAACGCGGGTCATGCCTGCGATTGCGATGACTGGCAGCGCCATGCCGAAAACAACATAGCGATTCATGCAACTCCTTTCCGCGGAAAGTGGAATCCAACGTCCGGATCGACGCCCTCGCCGAAAGCGCGCCGAGCCTCGGGTCGGCCTACTTCGGGCGCGCGACGAGACTGGCAAAGCATGGCTCGACCAGCTTTGACTGGGCGGCAAGCCGATCCGCTTCGAAGATGAGGTCGAGAAACGCATCGTCGTTCGGATCTCCCGGTTCGAAATTGTGGATTATGCCGATCAAGACTTCATACAGGAGGCTCATCCCAACTGGTATCACCTCGACGTCGAAGCGCCGCCGCATGATTGGCACGATCTCGGCTGCCCGCACCCCTTCGCTTGGGTCTATCCGCAAAAACGTCTCGATCGGCACCCGCTCGACGTGGAACTTGACCGCGCCATCAGCGAACCGACTGCGGCGTTTGGATTCTGGGAGACACTCAAGCAATCGGTTCATCAGCGCGAGATGACCATCCGAGTATTGCATTCGAGACGGACCGATGTAGTCGTCTGCAAAAAATAGTCCGCCAGGCTTGAGCGCGACCGCCACCTGCTCGAACAGCTTTTCCAGGTTCTCGATGTGGTGCAGAGAGTGGCTGCAACAGATGAAATCGTACCGATGCCGCGGCAGCTTTATCGAGTTTCCGTCGCTGACATAGAAGTGGATCGTGTCGATCCCCTTGGCTGCGGCCTTGTCGCGGGCCGCCTCGATTGCACCGACCGACACGTCGAATGCGTCCAGTGTCTTACACATTCCCGTGTCAACCAGCGCGACTGCCAAGTCGCCGCCACCGCAGCCGATCTCGAGCCCGTGCCGGGCCGGCAGGTTTGGCATATGCCTGCGGCACCAAGAGAAAGGGTCCAGCCCATCCAGATATGTATCATAGACCTTCTTGCGGATTCTCGGGTGGTCCGGCGCGAACATCCATGACGACGCGCCGGGTGCCTTGCGGTCTTCCGCGAACTTCGACCACAGCTCGGAAACAATTGTATTGTCGTTGGGCATGTCGATTTCCTATTCCGCTACTGAAGCACTCAGGGCCATGACATTCCCGATCGAAAATTCGGCGGTCGCGTAAGCCTACTGCCGGCCGTCATTCATTTCCTTGCGTAGCACGATGGTGCCTTCAAGCAGCAGGTCGCGTTTCATCTCCAGCGAGAAGCTTTGGTCGAAATGTATGATCACGTCCCACGCCCACTGCGGCAGGCTGTCGCGCTCCAGTTCTGCCGCTAAGCGGAGCAGTCCGACAACGTAGTCCTGAAAAAGTGTCGGCGTTGACGTGTGCGGCACGATGGTCAGGCCCGAGAAACCAGCTTTCCGAGATTCTCGTTCGAGATAATCCCGCGTGAAGAGCCACTTGTCATCCATGTAGCGGAAATGCGCGGCACTCTTGTCAGATCCCGCGCGGGTCGCATAGTCGAGGCTGATCGCGGCGAGCATCCGGCTAACGGCGGGCGCAAGCGGAGAACTCTCTCGGCCGGCGCGTTCGAGGATGATCTCGAAAGCAATCCGAATGATTGCCAGACCCTCGAATGGCTCGAAGAACACCGCGATACCGCCCGGCTTCAGCGCCCGGTAGGCGGCTTGCAGCGCTTTGGTCGGGTCCACGAGATGATGCAGAATTGCCGCGCCGACAACCATGTCGAATCTGGCAGGCAGGAAGTAACTATTCATCGCATCCATGCAGACACACGTGACCCGGTCTTGCAGGTCGTTCTTCACCAGATAGTGTTGCAGGATTCGCAACAGTTCTGGCGAAAGGTCGGTCGCGACGATTTGGCATTGCGGGAATAAAGTCAGGGCAGGTTGGATGGTATTGGTACCGGAGCCGGCCCCGATGTCGAGGATGCTCATATTCGCCCGCATCGGCAGGTCGGCCGCGCCAAAGGCCTGCTCGAACAGGCGGTTGAAATGTTCGCTGTTGCTATAGCGCGAATGATACGTATCGGCCTCGCCGAGGAACTGCGCAGTAATGCCCACCTTCTCGGAACCGATATCCTGTACTGGACAAAGGATGCCTTGCAGGCGATTGTCTATTTCGCCAAGATTGCAGAGCGGTACATCGAAGATGTCCGCAAGGGATCGGATTGCAATTGGTGCCGGCACCTTCATTTCCTTTTTTCCACCAATGATGCGCGGAAATACGAGTGACGACCGCCAGTCCCGCAGAGGCGATCCCGAAATTCCGGTGTTCCGTTTCGGTAACAGCAGAGATTCGGAGGCGCTGTCCCGCCAGAATCTCCTGAGTTTTTGACAGCCCGCATCACCCGCCCGCCGCCAACTGCGCGGCGAGCGCCACGACATCAACCGTCATCTCCTCGACCTCCGTGATCGCAGCCGCCGTTTCCGTTACGGCGTGGCGGATCTGTTGTTCGGTGTGCAACGACGACAGGAAAAACCGCAGCCGTGCCGAGCGCTCCGGCACGGCCGGGTGCAGGATCGGCTGCACATTGACGCCGCGCCGGAACAACAGGTCTGCCGCCCTCGCCGCCCGGATCGAACTGCCGATGATCACCGGCACGATCGACGCCCCAATCGACTCGCCCGTGTTCAACCCGGCCGCCTTGGCCAGCCGCAGGAACAGCGCCGCGTTTTCGTTGAGGCGCGCGACCCGCCAGGGTTCCGCCTGCATTGCAGCCAGCGCCGCGCTGGCCGCAGCGGCAACCGGCGGTGACATGCCGACCGAATAGACGAAGCCCGGCGCCGAATAGCGCAGATACTCGATCAGGTCGCGTGAGCCGGCGACGTAGCCACCGCAGCCGCATAGCGTCTTGCTCAGCGTGCCCATCCAGATATCGACACCGGCCGGATCGACGCCCCAATGTTCGGCCAGCCCGCGCCCGGTCGCGCCCAGTACCCCGAGCGAGTGCGCCTCATCGACCATCAGATGCGCCCTGTGCCGCTGCACCACCTGGATCATGGCCGGCAGGTCCGGTACGTCGCCATCCATGCTGTAGTGGCCTTCAATCAGCACCAGGACGCGGTTCATCCGCGGTCGCAGCGACTGCAATGCCTTGTCCAGAGCCGCGACGTCGTTGTGGGCGAATTGGACCCGGTGCGCCCCCGACAGCAGCGCGCCCTGGATGATACTGTTGTGCGATAAGGCGTCATGCACGATTGCGTCGCCTGGGCCGACAAGATGGCCGATCACGGTCACATTGGTGGCGTGGCCGCTCACCATGGTGATGCAATCCTCGGTGCCACAAAGGTCAGCGAGTGTCGCTTCGAGTGCCCGGTGCAGCGGCCGCTCGCCCGACACGATGCGGCTGGCGGAGACCGACGTGCCGTACTGGTCGATCGCAGCCTTCGCCGCCGCCGTTACGCGCTGATCGCCATTGAGTCCGAGATAGTTGTAGGAAACGAAGTTGATGAGCCGGCGGCCGTCGATCGTGGTTTCGGCTTCGGCGATCCCGTCGTGCGCACGGAAGAACGGGTTGCCGATTTCCAGGATTCGGCCGGCCTCGCGCACACGCCGCAGTTCCTCGCGCACCTGCCTGTCGCCCAGGACTGCCTTTGGCGCGACGGGCGGGCCGGATGCGACGGGTTCGGGGCGATTGTCACGCCGGCTGATCAGGCGCTCCAACACCTGTGCCCTGAGTTCCTGCGACATTCCGAACGCTGCCGTGCGGATGTTCATGGCTCTTGCGCCCCGGCTGGTGCGGGGATCGCGAGGCTCGCATCCTCATGCCTGAGGATGCCGGCAGCCAGGTCGTCAGCGGCGGCGGCATCGACGGTCTGTATTGCCTGCAACAGACGTGGCGGAATCGCGCGCAGGGTCGCGCCACTGGTCAGTGCGAGCATCGGCATCTGAATGCCCAGTCGCCCCTCCAGCGCCGTCTGCAACTCCACGGTCATCAGCGAGTCGACGCCGAACTCCTGGATTGGCCGATTGACGTCGATCGAGGCCGTGGGCTGCTGCAAAATCCGCGCGAGTTCCTCGATGAGCACATCGAGGACGACGGTCGAGGCCTCGTCAGGGGTCATCTCCGCGATCTGCGCACGAAACGACGTCGTCGATGCCGCACGGCGCGCCGTTGCCGGAACTTCCGCCCAGAACGGCGTTGCCAGACCGGGAAGCCGGCCACGCAGGTCGCTCCAGCCAACGTCAGCCAATCCGACGATCGGCTTGCCGAAAGCCAGCATCGCAGGCAGCGCGTCCAGCGCCTCGGTCGCGCGCAAATGTTCGCCGCCCAGGACTTTTGCCAGCATGTCGCTGACTCGTGTCTCGCGCGTCAGATATCCGGCGTCCGCGATCGGCCCCCATTGCACCGCCAATGCCGGCAGGCCGGCGGCATGGCGTCGTTCCGCCAGTGCCTCCATCGCCGCATTCGCCGCGATGTAGTTTGCCTGGCCCGGCGTGCCGATCACCGTTGTGACCGACGAGAACAGCACGAACAAATCGAGCGGGTCGCCGCGGGTCACCATGTCCAGCGCCGCGGCACCGGCAAGCTTTGGCCGGATCACCGAGGCGAAGCGCGCAACGTCCAGATCCTTGAGGAGGCAATCGTCCAACACCATGGCTGCGTGCAGGACACCGTGGATCGGCCCCATCGTTCGGCGGATCTGGCTGCAAACGCTTTGCAGATCGGTCGCATCGGCGACATCGCAGGCAAACGCCTGAGCATCGATCCCGTCCGCCGCAAAGGCAGCCAGCACCTCTGCCGCACCCGGCGTATGGAGACCTCGCCGGCTGATCAGCGCCAGTCGGCGCGCGCCATTGCGGGCAAGCCAGCGGCCGGTTTCCAGTCCGAACCCCGAAAGGCCGCCGGTGACGAGATAAACCCCGCTGGTGGATGCGATGAAGGGTTGCGGCGGCACCACCACCTCGGTCGGTTCCGGCACCAGCACGACCTTGCCGATATGGCCGGAAGACTGGAGCAATCGGAACGCATCGATCGCGTCGGCGAATCCGAACGAGCGATACGGCAACGGCCGGACGGCTCCCGCCGCCAGAAGGTTCGAGACCTCCTCCAGCACCCGCAGCGCAATCTTCGGGCGGCTTTCCATCAGCTCGTCGATGTCGACCGCGAAATAGGCGGCGTTGTGGCGGAGCGAGCGCAGCCCGATCGACGTGTTGCGATAAAGGTCGCGCTTGCCGATTTCCAGAAACCGCCCCAGCGGGCGCAGCAGCTTCAGGCTCTGCTGCATCGCCTCGCCACTCAGCGAGTTCAGGACCACATCGACACCCGCGCCGTCCGTCGCCGCCAGAATGTCGGCGACGAAGCTCGTATCGCGGCTGTCGAAGACGGCGGTCACGCCGAGCATTCGCAGGGTCTGGCGCCGCATCTCCGAGCCTGCGGTGGCGTAGACGACGGCGCCCTTGTCCAACGCATACTGTATCGCCGCCAGGCCGACGCCACCCGCGCCGCCGTGGATCAGAACGTGTTCGCCGGCTTCGAGCCTCGCCAAATGACCCAGCGCGTAGACAGCGGTCATGAACGCAACGGGAATCGTCGCTGCGGCGGCGAAATCGAGGCCGGCGGGCACGCGCATCACTCCCGCCCGGCGAGTCACCGCGTGCGTCGCAAGAGCGCCCGGCGCCACGGCGATAACGCGGTCGCCCGGCGCGAGATCGTCGACGCCAGGGCCCACCGCCGTCACGACGCCGGCACATTCGAGGCCGAGAGACCCGCCGCTGAAGCCCGCCAACACCGCCTCGTCGGGCAGCAGACCCTGGGCCCACATCACATCCCGGAAGTTCAGCGCCGCCGCGCGGACCTCGATGGCGACCTCTCCTGGTCCGGGTATGCGCGGGGTGAGTTTCGTCCAGGCCAACGATCCGATGAGTCCGGGCCGCAGGACATCCAGGCGCCTCGGACCCGAAAAGGGCGGTACCGAAGGCACGCCGCACCGCAGGCGCGGCACCAATCGGCCGCCGCCGCTCCAATGGACCTCCCGCTCGTCGTCCGGGTCTGAAATTTCCTGTAGAATTCGCTCGGCGGCTTCGCCCGCCGGCAACTCCGGGTCCAGGCAAACCGCATGGCACTCAGGCCCCGGCAACTCATTGGCGGCGACCCGCCGCAATCCGGCGAGTGCCGAGGCGACGACGCTGGTCCTCGCCGATCCGGGGGAGACCAGCCAAAGGCGGGCCGGCTGCTCCGAGGGCATCCTCACCAGCGCGCCGGTGATGTTCGCGAGCAGTTCGGCAAGCATCTCCGCGCCCGCGTCGTCGTCGGACGTATCCGCCGCAAGCAGCAGAACATGCCGCAGCCGGGCGGCGAATGGCGCGGTCAGTGCCTCGGTCATCGCCTCGATCGGCAGCAATCGCAGGACGGTTTGCCGCGCGGCGAGCGCTGCCGCCAGGGGGTCATCGGGCGCCGCGAACACGATCAATCCAGGGGAGTCGGCTTCCGTTCCGCCATGCGGCGAGTCGGTGTTCGCACTTGCCACGAGCAGCGCCGCCGGCCACACCGCACCGTCGAGCAACGTCACGTGCGGTCGCGCGAAACCTGCGTCGTGCAGCCGCTCGCGCCACGCCGGCAGCGACAGCAGCGCAGGATCTTCGCCCATTGCGGGGCCGAACATCACCGCCGCCACCCTGCTCCGGACAGGCTCGGCGGCGATCAGCAGCCCGGCAGGTGCCAGCAGCCCGCTCAGATCCTCGGGCGCCAGTGTTGGCCCGGACAGACTAAGGCCGTAAAGGCTAAGGACCAGATCGAAGCTGTTCTGGTCTTCCAAGGCCAAGGAACTCCACGGCTTCGCAGTCGCTCCCGGCACGTCCGCGACAAGAATTTGGGCCGCCGCGACGCGGTCCGCATCAAGGGTCAAGACGACGAGACGGAGCGGCAGACGGTGCGCTCGCACACGATCGACGATGCGCCGGAGCATCGGCCCATGCGGAATGCCGACCACCGCGACCCGCAGGCAGCGGCCGGCGGGCCAGGTGGCGATGACGGCACCGAACGCTTGCAGCATCGCCTCCCACGCGTGCCGGGCCGAGGGGGACGTTGTCAGCACCTGTTCTTGCAGGACTGTGGACAGACGGAGCGATCCGGAATCGGTGGCACCCTTGCCTGCCAGCGCAGGGCCGATCGCGGCCAACACCGCGTTCTCGGCAACGGCTTCCGGCGCCTCGAAGAACAGCGAACGCCAGATGTCCGCACTGGCGGGCAGGTCGATCGACCGGTTCAGGCGCCAGCCTGCCGAAGTCCGCTCCGCGTATCCGTCTTCGGCCAGCCAGGCCAGCGCAGCTTCGCGCAACGGTGTCGTTGCGGCCGCATCCGTCAGCAATCCGGTCAGCGGATTGGCGAGAGGGCTCAACGCCTCGAAGGCTGCGGCGGCGACAAACGCATCCGCGAGCAGCGCTGTCGATGGAACTTCGTCAAAGCCAGGCACGTCCGAGAGCGCCCGCGCGACCAGATCGGCACCGGGCAGACGAGGCTGTCTCGCGCTTGGAACGTGCGCCGTCCAGAATGTGTTGGACACATCGGACTGCCCCGGCGGGGGCACGGCGACGAACCAGCAATCTATCAGTTCCGCCACCGGCCGGTTCAGGGCGTCGATCAGGGCGATGTCCGCGCAGACCGACCGTGGCCCGACATGCCGGAGGCGCAGCGCCGCGCGCGCCGGCCTGGCGCCATCGGTGCGCAGCAGTCTGACACGGCCGAAGCGCCACGGCAGCACCCGTCCCTGGGCGACCAGATGCGGCCGATCGGCCGCGAGCACGAGCAACGCCTGGAGGCTCCCGTCTACGAGCGTGGGGTCCAGCAGGTAGCGATCCGCCCCTCGGTTGACGGACGGTGATACGAGGTCCGCGACGGCATGGGTTGCATCGACGCGATGCACTCTCGCCACCGTGCGGAATGCCGGACCATAGTGCAGGTCGAACGCTTCAGCCGTCGCGTAGACTGTCGCCGCCTCAACCTGATCGGCCTCGCGCCACGTGACCTCCGGCAATACAGGCCCTGCTCCCGTGCCCGTCAGAATCCGCCCGGCCGCATGAAGCAGCGGCGCGTCGCCGGACAATCTTGCGCGGCTCGCCAGACGGAGGTTGCCGTCGAGGTCGACGGTCGTGCGGCAATCGCGCACCGTGCCGATCTCGAGCGCAAGCGGACGGCTGATCTCGAAATCCTGAATTTCGAGTGTCGTGGCGTCGGCGTGCCGCACATGCGCGGCGGCAAGCGCCATCTCGATCATCGCCGCCGCCGGCAACACGGGAACGCCATTCAACGTGTGGTCCGCGAGCCAAGGTTCACTGGCTGTCGACAGGTGCGACGCCCAGGAATCGCGGGACTGCGGATCGCGAAACCCGAGCAAGGGATGATCGAACGTGGGCCTCGCGACTTCGATGGCTTCAACCGTTCGTACCGCCGCATAGCGCTGCCGCTGCCACGGGTAGGTCGGCAGGCCACATATCGTCGCCGCTCCATCGAAGCACTCCGCCCCGCTCAAAGCAGCGCCGGCGACGTAACAATGGCCCGCGACCTCCACAAACGGGTCGGTCGCCGAGGATCGGCGGGTCAGCGAACCAAGGACCCGCCCCGGCTGGCCGGCGCGCTTGAAGCCGTCGCGCAGGTAAGACTGCAACACCGGCTGCGGTCCTATTTCGAGGAACGTCCCGACGCCTTGCTCGACCAGTAGGTCAACCGCCTTCCGGAACAGCACCGGCATCCGAACGTTCCGCCACCAGTAGTCCGGCCCGAGTTCACCCGCCGATACCTCGGAGCCGGTCACTGTGGAGATGAGGCGGGTTGTCGGCCGGGATGATCTCAACCCGCCAAGGGCCGCCAGCAGCGGCACCTGGATCGGGTCCATGATCTGGCTGTGAAAACCGTAGTCCAGATCAAGCCGCACGACCGACAGGTGAAGGTCCTCGGCCGCGGATTCCAAACGCTCAATCGCATCGCGCGGGCCGGCTATCGTGACCGACCGCCCGCCGTTGATGGCGGCGATGGCAAGGCGCGGATCGACGCGAGCGATCAGCGCCGCCGCCGTCGCTTCGTCGGCGCCGAGTGCCGTCATCAGGCCCGTGCCGTGCGTCGCCTGCTGCGCCAGACTACGCTCGACAATCACGTGGCAGGCTTGCGGCAGGGTCAGTGCGCCGCTCGCCCACGCCGCCGCAACCTCGCCGGCGCTGTGCCCGACATGCGCGACCGGGCGCAGCCCCATCGCACGAAGCGCGGACACGCCTGCTGCCTGGATCGCAAACAGCAACGGCTGCGCCACGGACGTATCGCGGATCGCGGTCGGCAATTCTTGGTCGCTCAGGCGCTTCATCGCCGACCAGCCGAGTTCTTGCGCGAGCAGTTCATCGATCTCCGCCATCGCGACGCGGAAGGTGTGACTGTGCGCCAGGGCGTCCAGCGCCATCCCGGCCCACTGGCTGCCGTTGCCGGAGAACACGAACGCCAGACCACCCGTTTGCGCGTGTCCCGTCAGCACGCCCGCGTCCGCGCCGCCGGCCAACCATTTTTCCAGTCGCGCTGAAAGATCCGCCTTCGTGTCGGTGCAAACGATGAGCCGATCGGGATGGATGTCGCGGTGACGCGCCGCACCGCGCAACAACGCGGGCATCGCCGCGCTGGGCATGTCGGACAGCTTGTCCCGCCAGGCTGCCGCAAGCGCCCGCAGCGCGTCCGGGCTGCGGGCCGACAGCAGCAACGGCGGAAACACGCAATCGGATTCAGGTGGCGCGGCGCGAGCGCGTGGCGGTGCCAGAATCGCGTGCGCGTTTGTCCCGCCGAAGCCGAACGAATTGATCCCGACGACCCCGCTCTCCGGCGTGACCTGAAACGACCGTGGCTGCGCAACCACCTCCAGATTGAGGTCCTTGAACGGGATCGCCCGATTGGGCGTCTCGAAGTTGATCGATCGCGGGATGACGCCGTGCGAGAACATCACGAGCATTTTCATCACGCTGGCGATGCCGCTGGCGGGCTCCAGATGCCCGATATTGGATTTGACCGAGCCGATCGGCAGCGGATGCCGGCGATGGCGGCCTATCGCCTCGCCGATCGCGTGGGCCTCGATCGGGTCGCCGACGGGTGTCCCGGTGCCGTGCGCTTCGAAATAGATAAGCTCGTCCGGCGAGATATTCGCATGCGCGTACACCTGTTGCAGCAACTCAGCCTGTGCCGACCGGCTCGGCATCGAAAATCCTGGCGTCCGGCCGTCGGAGTTCACGGCCGTTGCACGAATGATGGCGCGAACGTGATCGCCATCCGAGAGTGCCTGGTGCAGCGGCTTGAGCACGATCGCGCCACCGCCCTCCGCGCGTACATATCCGTCGGCGCGCGCATCGAACGTGTGGCAGCGTCCTGCCCGCGACAGCATCGAAGCACGCGCGAAGCCGACGAAGGATTGCGGCGCCAGCAACAGGTTCACGCCGCCGACGATTGCGAGGCCGATCTCCCCCCTGCGCATCGCCTCACAAGCAAGGTGCAGCGCGACGATCGAAGACGAGCAGGCTGTGTCGACGGTCAGGCTCGGCCCTCGCAAGCCGAACGTGTAGGAAATCCTGTTGGATGCCGAGGACAGCGCCGCGCCTTGCATCGCATAGGCGTCCAGGCCCGCCGCATCGGCAAAGGATGTCGCCGCGAAGTCCCACGAGGACGCACCGACAAACACGCCGGTCTGCGATCCCGCCAACGTTGCCGACAGCAGCCCCGAATCTTCGATCGCTTCGTGCGTCAGTTCGAGCAGCAGCCTTTGCTGCGGGTCGATGCTCAAGGCCTCGCGCGGGGAGATGCCGAAGAACGTCGCATCGAACGACTCGACATCCGGCAGGCAACCCGCGGCAAAACTGTACGTCTTGCCCGGCTGTCCCGGAGACGGATGGAAATAACGCTGCTTGGTCCAGCGATCGTCCGGCACTTCCCCGATGGCGTCCCCGCCCGCGAGCAGAAGTTCGGCGAACTCGTGCAGGTTCCCGCCACCGGGGAGACGGCAGGCGGCCCCGATGATCGCAATCTCCGGCGGGACCACTAAGCGTCGATCCGACACATCAAACAAATACGCCCCGCAAACCTGGGGCCATACGTCGCCGATTCATGAATGCTACCCCTGTTGTGTGGCATATGTTTTAGCAACGAAGAACGTTACGGGTGGGGTATGCCCTTCTTCTCGCGTAGTCGTTGCCTCTTACGCACGATAGACGAAATCGCGAGAAACGACGATCTCAAAGTCGTGAACACCATTTGTCAGTAAAAACACCTACAGTATCGATCCTGTCATGCATATCTCGTAAGAATTCGTCTCCAGTTAACGGTCTTCCGCACTCAATATATTGCACATTAATGGTCTATTAACGTATGGACTTACCGAAACGCAAGGCTTATTCGGATAATGGGAAGGTAGTTTTATTATTAGTAACGGCACCGTGATTTGAGGGGATGATCTCAGCGCCGATGCGCAGCGTGGGCAAAATCGAACGAGTTCACCGATCCTGGCTTGCGGCCACGGAACGTCGGCTGCTTGTCGCTATCGCGACACGACTGCCGGCCTGGGTGAAGCCGGACCAACTCACAGCGCTCGGCGTCGCCGGTGCGCTGCTGGCTGGCGTGGGATTCGCGTGTTCCGCGTTGTCGCCTCGCTTTCTGGTGATAGCCATCCTTGGCCTGATCGTGAACTGGTTCGGTGATTCGCTCGATGGAAGCCTCGCGCGCGTGCGGCGTATCGAGCGTCCACGATACGGATTCTTCGTCGACCACACCTCCGATGTGGTCTCCCAAGCGCTGATTTTTGTCGGCTTCGGCCTGTCGCCGCACATGCGGTTTGCCTCGGCCTGCCTTCTGCTGATGAGCTATTGGGTCGCCGCGCTGTTCACGTTCATCCGCGCGATTGCAACCAACATGTTCCAGATCAGCTACTTCGGAATCGGCCCGACGGAAATCCGCATCGGGCTCATCACCTATACGTGCGCGCTGCTCCTGCTCGGGCCGCTTTCGATGGAGACGCGGGTCGGGCCGGTTTCCGCGATGGATATCGTCGCAATCGGAATCTTTGCCGCTGTCTCTATATCGTACGTGGCGATGACGCTCACGGAAGCGCGACGTATCGCCAGATCGGAGACTGCGGATGCATCCATCACGGCAGGCGAATGAGTTTACGGCCGCACGCGGACCTGCACCATGAAGCTGCCGGTTAGCGCCGCGACGTCGCCGGGTCAGTCATGTCACGGACAATCATCTATGATTGCGTCAGGCTTTTTCTCGGTTCCTGGGTTCAGGCACCGCGCGGCGTTGATCGCATCGAACTGCTCTATGCGCGCTATCTGTTCGAGCATTGGCCCGGCGACTGCCTGGGGCTGCTGGCGACACCCTGGGGGACGCGCATATACGATCGCAATCGGGCCCTGCGCCTGCTTCAAGCGATCGAAAGCCTGTGGCGCGAAACGTCCGATCCGCAGGCCGACGAGAAACTCCGGCACACCATCCGCCGCCTCGCCGGTGACGCAGCGTCGACGCCGCGTGCCCGGCACGGCGGCGCGGGACCGATCGTTCGTCAGGTCGAGTTGCTTCGAACCACAGGCTGGACCTTTGGGCGATCGGCGGTCGAACACGCTGCCCAGGACGGCATCTATCTGAATGTCGGTCAGCTTGGCTGGGCGGCGCCCTGGACCAGCCGATGGCTGCGCCAGCGGCGCGATATCCGCGCCGTCTATATGCTGCATGACGTGATTCCGCTGCTGCATCCTGATCTCGTGTCAGGCGGCGGTCGGCTGTCTCAGCGGTGGATGTTCGCGACGGTCGCCCGCCACGCCGCCGGTTTGATCACCACAACGGATGTCGCGGCCGACGCGGTGATGCGCGCGTTGCAGCCACTTATCAAAAGGGAGGTGGCGACAAAGGCAATTCACCTTCCTGTGGCACCCGTCTTTCTCAATAAGCCCATCCCGGAGGACATCCTCAGCGATGTTCCTTATTTCGTCGTCTGCGGCGCGATCGAACCGCGAAAGAATCACAGATTGTTGTTCAGGGTTTGGCGCCGGCTGGTCGCGGAACGGGGCGCCGGCGCCCCGCGCCTTCTCGTGGTTGGAACGCCCGCACATAAGGGTGAGGCGATCCTCGCGGAACTTGCGAATGGCGAGTTCCCGAGATCGCACATTCTGTCGGTGAGGGGCCTGTCGAGCCCCGGCGTGCGTCGCTTGATGGCCGGCGCGCGCGCCTTGTTGATGCCGTCCTTCGCCGAGGGATTCGGACTGCCGATCATCGAGGCGTTGAGCGTCGGCACGCCGGTGCTGGCGTCCGATCTGCCCGCGCATCGCGAGGTCGGCGGCGAACTGGCCTGCTACCTCGATCCGGCCGACGAAGCCGCGTGGCTTGAGGCCGTCCGGGCTATCCTGGATGCGCCGGTCCATGTCGCCGATCTGCGGCGCCGGATCGCAGGCTACCGTCCGCTCACGTCCGCCGGATATTTCAGCCGCGTCGGGGCGTTTCTCGAGGCGATCCCGTAGCCCGGCAGGCAAGCGGTGCATGGGTCAACGGTCGTGCCGGTTGGCGTTAGAAAAAATGTTATTAGGACTTGACAAGACCCGCCCGTTGCGGTACATAACCCCCATGCCGCCTCCCACCCCGCTCCCCGTCATCGCCCACCTGATCGGCCTGTTCCGCCAGGGCTTCTGGCGGCGGCTGGCAGGGCGGTTTTTCGGGCGCAAAGCCACGCAACAGACGGAAGATCCGGTCGAGGAGTTCCTCCTCCCGATCCTGGAAGCGATCGCCCGGATCGCCGCAGCGGTCCAGGACGGGACCTATCGGGAGCCCGAATACGCCCCCGAGCCACCCGACGAGCGGCCGGAAACCTCCGGCCGGACCCCGCCGCCAAAGCGGCCGAAACCTCCCCCGATCCGGGAGCCGGAGCTCCCGTGGCTCTGCGGCCCGATCCAGGCCGCGCCCCGAGCGTCCAGGCCCCCGCCCGCCCAACCGGCGGCGGAGGAACCATCCTCCACACCCAAGCGATCCCGGCAACCCGCGCGGCAGCGCCCATCGTGGCCGCCCGCCCTCGCCACCGCTCGGCCACCGTCCCGGCCCCCTCGGGTCGGCATCCTGCCAAAAAAAGCCCGACCGGAGCCTGTGAGCAGGCACGCCCATGTTGTTACGATGACAGAACAATAACCCGCCCTGCAAACGTGCAGGCGGATTCCCAGGCCCTTGTCAGCCAGAGTTTCAGAAGGGGGGCGTCACACGGGCGTCCGCAACGCCCGAACGATGTCACGCCACGACGTCGTGCGCCGCCCCATCGCCGCCAGGTGCCGCAGTTGCGCGGGCGTCGGGAAGCCGCAATAGGGTCGCGGCGCGCTCGCATGCTCCGCGACCGGTCCCCGCGCCAGCGCATCGAGGATTTCGATGACCAGCGGAATCGCTGCCTCGTGCAGGCGGATCGCCGCCTCCAGCGCGCTCGTCGTCGTCGGCAGGTCGAGGCGAACCTGCGCGAGCATCGGGCCGGCATCGATGCGCGGAATCAGCCGATGCACCGTCACGCCGAATGCGGGCGTTTCTGCCAGCAGCGCATGAATGGTGGGCACCGGCCCGCGCTGCTCCGGCAGCAGCCCGGCATGGACATTCAAGCCGCCGTGCGGCAGGCAGGCAAGTGTGGCGGGGGACAGGATCTGGTCGCAGTGGAACGTCAGGATGATGTCGGCGCCACTGCTGGCCATCATCTGATGGAACGTGGGCGCGTTCATGTCCGCGACCGTCTCGGCCCGAACGCCGAGCCTCGCGCACAGCACCGCCATCGGCGTGCGTTCCGCCGGCATGGCGCCGCGCGGCAGCCAGCGGGCGATGCGCGGCAGCTCGAAATTGACGATCAGATACGGCAACAACCTCGGACCCGACCGGCGCAGCAAGCGCAGCAGTTGCGCGACCATGCCGCCCTGCTGCGGCCGATACGGGTCCGACAGCGCCACCAGGGCGATCCGATCCGGGTGACCGGCAACGAAGCGCCGCACCGGCGCCGCCGACGCCAGTGCCTCCAGCGTCAGCAGCGCGACGCGCATCGCCGCCGCCGAGGTTGCGTGCCGGGTGGGTTCAGCATCCGGTCTCCGTGATCATCACCGGGTCGTCCGCGTCGTCGGCGAACTCCACCGCCATGTACCACTGCGTCAGCAGCCGTCGCACGGCCGGCGCGAACAGCGCGTCGATCCGCGCCACGCAGGCCAGCAGGGTCGCGTCGTCCTGCCGCCCTCGCGGCACTTCGATCGGTGGCAGCAGGTGGGCGACGAAGCGGGCACCGTCGAGCCGCTCGCTGTAGATCGGCAAAATCCGGGCACCGGTCGCGGCGGCCAGCCGGACGATCTTGCCCAGGTTGCCGTCCAGCCGCGGCCGGCGGCCGAACTGGGGCGCGAACACGCGCCCGCTTACGACGTCGTCCGCCGCCAGCCACACGATGCCGCCGGGCTGGCGCAGCCGCGCGGCGATCGTGTGCCAGATACGCGGGTGCATCTCGATCAGCTCGACCGGCAATGGCCGGCGTTGCCGCGCCGCGATCCAGGCGTGCGCGCGGTTGGCGGGCGGCATCACCACGGCGGAAAACGGGCGGTCGCGGGCAATGAGCGGATGCCCCGCCATCTGGTGGCCCAGCAACTCCCAGTTTCCCAGATGCACGAAGCACAGGATCAGCGGCCGATCGTCAGCATACAGCGTATGGAGCAAAGCCGGGTCCGACAGCACCGATCGCCCGGCCGCGAGCATCCGATGCAGCACCGAGACCTCGGCGAACGTGCGCCCGACATTGCGCCACAGCGTTGCCAGCGCCGCCTCCAGCGCGTCCGGGCCCGCGAAGTCGGGGCGCAGCCGGGGCAGCAGCGCCTTCGCGCGGGCAGCCGCGACCGGATGGCCGCGCCGGCCGATGGCGATACCAAGCCGTGCTCCGACCTCCGAGCACACATCGATCGGCAGCCCGCGCAGACCGAAATGGATGGCGAGGTCGCGCAGTTCCGCCAGCAGTTTCGACGGGATCGGACGGCCCGTGGTCATGCCGCCACGTGCTGCGCCGCGCGGTGGCGAGGCTCCAGCCGCATTGGCAAGCTGTCGCCGGGCCGCAGGCTCAGGCGACAGACCGGCATCACCTCCCACCCCGGCCGCAGCCGCAACCGGAACCCCTGCGCGAGGGTCGCGAGGCACAGGATCGCCTCGGTCAGTCCGAACGCGGCGCCCGTGCAGATCCGTGGCCCGATGCTGAACGGCACATAGGCATAGCGGCTGGGAACACCGGAGCCGCCGGGCATGAACCGATCGGGCAGGAACGTGTCCGGCTGATCCCACCACAGGGTGTGGCGATGCAGCAGCCACGGCACCAGCATGACGATCGCGCCGGCCGCCAACGGGCGTCCCGCGATCGTGCGCGCTTCCAGCGTCTCGCGCGCCTGGATCGGCACGGGCGGGAACAGCCGGAGCGTTTCCTCGATCACAGCGCGGGTGAAGCGCAATCGCGGCAGGTCCGCATAGGTTGCCGGGTGGCCCTCCAACTGATCCACTTCGGCGTGCAGCCGCGCTTCCGTCTCGGCGTCCTGCGACAGCAGAAACCAGGCCCAGGCAAGCGTGTTGGCGGTGGTCTCGTGGCCCGCCATGAACAGCACCGCCGCCTCGTTGCGCACCGCCTCGGCCGACAGGCCGGCCCCGCCGCCCTCGGTCTGCGCCAACGAGCGGATCAGCGACGGCTCGCCCCGCCGCGCCCCGCGCAGGATTTCGTCCATCAACTGCGCCACCACGGCCTGGATGCGCTCGGCGCTGTGGCGAATGCGCCGGCCTTGCAGGCGCGGCACGAAGTCCGGCAGGCCCAGCAGCGACATCAGATCCATCTGGCCGATCAGGGCCTGATAGTCGCTGAAGGCCCGAACCACTGTCGAGGCGGCGGTATGGCCGAGTTCGGCGCCGAAAATCGTGCGGCAGATCACATCGGCCGTCATCTCGGCCATCTCGGCCAGTGCATCGACCTCCTGGCCGCGCTTGCTTTCCCAGATGCTCAGCCGTTCCGCGGCGGCTCGTGTCATCGCCGGCGCGAGTTCCGGCAGTTTGGACACATGCGTCAGCGGCGCCACCGCCTTGCGCCGCTCCCGCCAGAGTTTGCCGTCGCTGATGAACAGCCCGTCGCCGATCAGCGGCTGCAAGGCATGGCGCTGCTGCGGCGACTTGCGCTCGACATTCGCCGCGTCATCGACAAACACCTGCCGCACCGAGTCCGGGCTGTTGCACACCAGAATCTGGCGACGCAGCAGCGTATGGCCGAACACCTCCTTGCTGAATGTCGGCTCCGGCCAGATCGCCAGCAGGTTCTGCCGGGCAACACGGAGCAGCTTCAGCGGCGGGTGAACGCGCGCCGGACGCGGTGGGTAGGGCGGAATGAAGGGCACTGGGCGACTGCGTTCGGCAACTTGGGCGGACTGCACGGTTGCATAACCGACCTTATGCGAACCACGTCCGCCACGCCACACTTCGTAAATAGACGTGGACTTGGCGAATTCTGCTCGGCTATACAAAAACGTGATCGACAAGAACACAAGCGATGGCGGAGAAATGATTGGTCGTATTTCAACATAACTCTCAAATCGAAAATGATCGACTAGCATTTTCGAATTTGACATAGTTATTTATGCGATTTCATTTGCAGCGCTTAGGCAAGAATTTTGACGGACCTGGTCGATTCGCTCGACCACGGGCGGTCTGTCCGCATCATTTGAAATAACCACCAAGGAATTAGCAGAAAAAAGTCAATAAAAACGTTAAAATGACGGCAAAGTTTGCGTCCGTTTAGCATTTATTAAAATTCTCGTGCCAGTAGGTTATTCATGATGCTTGAGGTGGTCCTTATGGCGAATCCCCGTCGCATTCATTCCGACCAGCGTTCAAACCGCTCCGCGCGGTCCAACCCGAGCCGTCCCAGGCAGGCTCTGCCTGACTGACGGCTAGACGGGGCGGTCGTGCCTGACCGGCACCGCCCGCCCCAAAGCCCAGCTTCGACGGCCCAATCCGTTCGCTCGTAAACCTTTATCGGCAGGGATGCTCAGTCATGGCGTCACGGCCAGACAACGCACGCGCGTCCGCTTCGGACGCACCCGCCACTGACGCGAGCGACCTGGGTTGGAACGATGGTCTGACCGACCCGGTCATTGCATCGCCATTTCCGAACGAGGCCAATTACTTCAGCGAGCCCGGCCCGGTCGCGGCCGATGCGCCGCACTGGACGATCGCGATCGAATCCGAGGACGCTCCCGGCGCGTCCGCGCCCGGACCCGCCAGTCAGTCCTTCCCGATCACCGACATCACGCAGGACCCGACCTCCGATCCCGGTGTAGCCACGTTACAGGTCGATCCGTTCCAGCAGCCCGACGGCACCACCGCCTTGTCGGTCGAGCTGAAGACTGATCTGTACGGCAATGCGCAACCGGCGGGGGCCGGCTATTTCACCTGGTATGCGTTCGGCGAGAACGTCGACCTCGGCGGCGGCGCGTTGCCGCCGCCGGATCTCACGGCCTTCAGCGTCAACATGCTCTATGCCGCGTGGCTGCCGGACGCAGGCGCCCGGGCGGACGTGACCTATCAGGGCTGGTGGAACGACCAGTCCTTCCAGATCGATATCGACCTGAACCGCGCGTCCGACGACTGGGGCACGAATTCCGGCACCCTGGTGCAGAACGTGCGCAACACTCCTGGCCTGACCTATGTGCAGCTCAACGGCGCGGCCCTTGGCCTGAGCCTGATTCCCGGAGTCGACACCAACGTCAGCGTCAACTGGGGCAGCATCCTGCAAATGCTGATCGCGCAGAACGTGATCGCCGCCCCGGTCGGCGGCTGGGCGGACAGCGTGACCCAGGCGTTGTACGTCAGCACGGAGATGGAAAATCAGGCCGCGAGTCAGGCCGGCATCACCTCGCTTCGGTTCGACAGCTTCGACGTGACCAGCACAGCCCCCAGCGTCGCGTCGGCCACCGGTTCGGCGACCCCGGCGGCAACCACCACCGAGATCGGCGGCGATACGATGTACAGGGTCACCAGCGCCGGTGGCGGCATCCAGGTCACTGACAGCCTGACCGGCGATATCGTCCAGACGCTGCCGTCCGTCTCCACCGACACGATGCAGTTCGTGACCGTGGACGGCATCAAGTACGGCACCAACCTGATCTCGGCGCAGTCGCTCGGGCTCGATCCCTCCCAGTTGCTCGACTACGATGGAAACGCGCTGGGTGGCACCGGCCAATGGAACATGCTCGGTCTGGCGAGCGTGCAGCCGGGCGCCCCGCCATCCTACATCCTGGTCGACCCGACGACGGGCCGCTGGGCCGAAGTCGGCGTCCAGCCCAACGGCTCGATCGACTTTCACGACAACGGCGACAACGGCAATACCCGCATCGTCGGGATCTATATCGACCCCCTGGTCGCCGCCGGGGTCGTCGCGCCCGACAGCCCGGACAACTCGCAAACGCGCCTGACCAGTGACATCGAGGCAGACCGGCTGCAACTCGTTGGCAGCACGTTCGATCAGGAGAACGGCGGCATGGACCTGATCTTCAAGCTGACCAACTCAACGGATGTCTATCTGCGCGCGATCCTGCACACCGACGGCAACGTCGATTACGCCAACTACGTGACGACGGCGCAGCTTCTGAGTTGGGCGACCAGCCAGCAGATTTCGCCCACCATCTACGACAACTGGATTGCCAGTTAGCCTCGCCCGACCGCGCCCGACAGCAACCGGCGGCCGAGGCGGGGCGGCAGAAGGTCGGCAAGCATTGCGGCGGTCGCCAGCCACCACGGGAAGGCGACGCGCACCCGCCCGGCCCGGATGCCTCGGAGAATGATGTCGGCGGCGCGGTCGGCGTCCATCAGGCCGGGCATCGCAATGCCGTTGTTTTCCGTCATCGGCGTGCGGATGTAGCCGGGGCAGATGCTGGTCAGCCGCACGCCGTGGGCGCGGGCCGAGGGCGCGGTCGCGACGGTCCATGCGTCGAGGGCGGCCTTGGAGGCGGAGTAGCTCGGCGCACCGGGGACCGCGACGAAGGCGGCGATCGAGGCGACGGTGGCGATTCGCCCGCGCACGCCGTCGGCGCCGGGCGGCTGGCGGCGCATCATCGACAGGGACGGCAGCACGGTGTTCAACGCGCCGTCGAGATTGGCGGCAAAGACCGCACGCACCTGGTCGGCCGGCTCCGGCCTACGCTCCTCGGCGCCGGCGCTGATGCCGGCATTGGCGATCACCAGGTCGAGCGGCCCCGCGCCCTCGATCCACGCCGCCATCCCGGCGTCGTCGCGCACATCGACCAGCCGCGCCGACGCGCGGGCGCCGCGCTCCCGGCATTCCGCCGCGACCGCCTCCAGCCGCCCGGCATCGCGGCCGCCGAGCGCAAGCACCACGCCGGGCCCGGCGCAGGCCAAAGCCAGCGCCCGGCCGATGCCGCTCGATGCACCGGTGATCAGGACGGAACGCGGACCCACCATTGTCCCTGGACAGGTAAAGCGATTCTGATGCCGCCGCGACAGGTGCCGCACCCCGGACACGCGGAAATGGTCGGCCAACGCCGGAACTCATCGCAGGCGCGGCCTCTTTGCGTTTGCGGCGACGCGAGGTCCATGCGCCTCCGGCCAGGGAGACCATGCCCATGAGCGACGGGACGATGCATTACGCCGCACGCGAGGTCGTCGGGGTCTTCCCCACCTCGAACGCGCTGGAGGCAGCGGTGGAGCAGCTGGGGATCGAGGGCGTCGACCGTGCCGCGATCTCCGTGCTCGGGGCCGGCACGGAGCACCCCAAGTCGGTCGAGGCGATGTTTCCGTCGGCGAGGGCAATGTCCGACGACCCATCAACGCCACTGGCGACGTTCGTATCCAAACCCGTCCGTGCCGAGGGCGAAACTCTCGCGATTGCATTCCCCCTCGGAATCGGCGGCTTTGCCGGGGCGTGGGCGGTGGCGGCAGCCGGGGGCGCCCTGGTCCTGGCGATTGGCGCGACCGTCGCGGGCGGCGTCGTCGGCGCGGGGCTGGGGCTCTTGCTCTATCGCGCGGTCGCGAAGAAGCACGCGGACAATATCGCAGCCCAAGTCGCGACCGGCGGACTCGTCCTCTGGGTCAGCACGCCGGACGCGGCCGCGGAGGAGCGGGCATTGCGCGTGCTGCAAAGCTGCGGCGGCCAATCCGTCCACGCGCACACGATCGACCGGAACTGGGGCGTCGAAGATGCGCCGCAGCATGATGTCCAACCCGATCCATTTCTCAGCTCCGATCCGGGCGCTCGCCATGAGACGGTGTGATCTCGCCGGCCCGCTGGCACTGGCGGGTTGGCTGGCGATGGCGGGATCAGCCTGTGCGTTTCAATGCCCGACCCCACAGCCTTTGAGCCGGCCCGGCGTGCTGAAGGAGAGCGACGCGGCCCTGTCGGAGCTGACTGCCATGCTCGCCAGCGGGGACGCGGAGAATCAGGAACGCGTCGCGATCGACGATTTGCGCCGGCGGTATCCGGGCATCGAGAACGCGGAAATCGCAAACTATCTGATGACGGCTTACTGCCCGTTGGTGGGACGGCTGTCAGGACTGAGCGACGCGGAAAAGCAGGCGCGCATCGACACCTTCATGAGCCGCTCGCAGCAGATGATCCGCGCTGGAAAGTGACCGGCCCGGTCGCCGGATGCTTCCCCTTGCGCCGCGGGGTAAAACCTGCTCTTCGCCTCGCCATCCCCGCTGGGGCCATCGGCTGGCCCCGGCTATGCCCGCGCGTCATGGGCAGCATCGTCCCGCCTCAACGCACATGTCACAACCGACGAGAGGTAGGCAACATCGTCGGGAAATCGCCAGCCGATGCGAAGGATGGTCAGCCCGAATGCAATCAGGCCAATGCCTGCGAGCGGGAGGATGAAGGCCGTGCTGATCGCAGCGGCGCCGTTTATCCGGCCCATCCATGCAAGGAGCAATGTCCCTAAGCCCATCAACGTCGCGAACAATGTCCAGAGCCCCAGGAAGCAGAAGTAAATGCCCATCCAAATCATCACGAATGTGGACACCCTGAACACGCCTTTTAGAACGACCCGTCCATCGACGCTTTCAAATCTGCCAAAGAAGATCGGCTTGGAAGTGTTACCAAGGAACGGGTTGACCCGTTTCAGGCGAACGTAGTCCTTGCGCACCGGTCCGACGGCACGCTGCTTGAACAGAGAACTGTAAACGGTCTGCTCGACCGCAGCTGCCAAGCGACTGACAGATTCATCCAGCGGATAGTCGCTTGGGAACTCAATCGGCTTACGTGGGAAGATTGCGAAAAAAAGTCGTTTGAACATGGTCTGTCCGTGTTGCCCGTCAGGTCGTCCAATCCAGCAAAACAAACGCTGCTCCAACCGGCGCGGCTCGTCCATGCAAGCGCATCGGCCGCTGTCATTCGCGGTATGCAGCCCTCACCCGCTGCTTGCATCCCCCCGCAAAACCTGCTCTACGCGGCGCCTTCCCTGCTGGGGCCATCGGCTGGCCTCGGCTATGCCCGCGCGTCATGGGACGCGGTGGCCCGATCCAGGCCCGGGGCTGAACAACCCGAAGGGAGCCCACATGCCGCTATATGAGACCGTGATCATCGCGAGAAACGATGTCACGCAGCAGCAGGTCGATGCCATCGCCGACGCGATCGCCGTCCAGCTCGACACCGACAACGGCACCGACACCGGCGCCACCGTCAAGAAGCGCGAATACTGGGGGCTGCGTACCCTTGCGTATCGCATCAAGAAGAACCGGAAAGGCCACTACCTGCTGCTCGGCGTCGAGAGCAAGCCGCAGGCGGTCAAGGAAATGGAACGCCAGCTCAGCCTGAACGAGGACGTGCTGCGCTTCATGACGATCCGCGTGGACGCGATCGAGGAAGCGCCGAGCGCCATCCTGTCGCGCAAGTCCGACGACCGGGAGCGTGGCTTCCGTGGCCCGAAACCCGCCGGCCGCTTCGATTCCGGCCGCAAGCGCGGCTTCGACGACCGCGAGGAATTCCGCGCCCGCGACGACGGCGAGCGGGACTTCCGGGGAGACCGCGACGGCGGCTTCCGTGGCGGCCGTGACCTTGGCGGTGAGGAGTAATCAGCATGTCCGACACAGACGTCAGCCCAGCCGCCCGCCGCACCGCCGTCGGTGCCCGCCGGCCGTTCTACCGCCGCCGCAAATCCTGCCCGTTCTCCGGCCCGACCGCGCCGAAGATCGACTACAAGGACGTGCGCCTGCTCTCCCGATTCCTGTCCGAGCGCGGCAAGATCGTGCCGAGCCGGATCACGGCGGTCTCCGCGAAGAAGCAGCGCGAGCTCGCCCAGGCGATCAAGCGCGCCCGCTTCCTCGCCCTGCTGCCCTACATCGTCGCGTAAGGGAACAGGCACATGGCCAACGTGGAAGTGATCCTGCTCCAGCGCGTCGAGAAGCTGGGGCAGATGGGCGATCTGGTGAAGGTCAAGCCGGGCTTTGCCCGCAACTACCTGCTGCCGGAAAAGAAGGCGATCCGTGCCAGCAAGGACAACCTCGCCAAGTTCGAGGCGCAGCGCGCCCAGCTCGAGGCGCAGAACCTGAAGCGCAAGGAGGAGGCGGAGCGCGTGGCCGAGCGGATCGGCAACCTCTCCGTCGTCATCGTCCGCCAGGCCGGCGAGTCCGGCGGGCTTTACGGCTCGGTCTCGGCACGCGACATCTCCGACGCCGCGACCGCCGGGGGCCTGACCATCGACCGGTCGCAGGTGGTGCTCGACCACCCGATCAAGACGCTCGGGCTGCGCCAGGTGCGGGTACTGCTGCACCCCGAGGTCGCGATCCAGGTCGGCGTCAACGTCGCCCGCAGCCTGGAGGAGGCGGAAAAGCAGGCGCGCGGCGAGCGCGTGACGGCTGTCGTCGAGGAGGAAGAGCCCGAACTCGACCTCGAACAGATGCTCGACGCCGAGGCCGCCCAGAACGCGGCCTGACTTAAGCTGACCGCCTGAAAGTCCGCAAAACGGCCAATATCGGCGGCTCTCCCGCATTCGTGTGCGGAAGTGCCGCCGATTTGCCATCTTGATGCGTCCCGTCACTCGTTTCATAGTTAACGAAGTATGAAACTCGGGGGTGCGGGGGCCGCCCATGCGTACGTTACTCGACTGGATTTTGCGGCGGTTCGTCATACATGGGCAGTTCACGATCCGGTGGCCGGACGGAAGCGAATCGATATACGGCAGAAACGATAATGGCCCGTCCGCCGCCGTCGCATTGCGCGATGCCCGCACGGTGCGCCGGGTCGCGCTGAATCCCGCGTTGACCGTGGGCGAGGCCTACATGGATGGGGCCCTCGTACCGCTCGGCTGCGGCCTTTATGATGTTCTCGATGTGCTGACGATGAACCTGGCGGCGGCGCCCGGGAACAACCCGATCGTCAAGATCCGGGACATGGTGGGCGTCGCGACCCGGCGGTTCGCCCAGTTCAACCCGGCCCACCGCTCGCGCCGCAACGTCGCCCATCATTACGACCTCAACGGCCGGCTCTACAGCCTTTTCCTGGACCGCGACCGGCAATATTCCTGCGGCTACTTCCCGCGCGGCGACGAGACCATCGACGAGGCGCAGATCGCCAAGAAGCGCCATATCGCCGCCAAGCTGGTGCTCGATCGCCCCGGCCTGTCGGTGCTCGACATCGGCTGCGGCTGGGGCGGCCTCGCGCTGACGCTGGCCCGCGACTACGGCGCCCGCGTCACCGGCATCACCCTGTCCACCGAGCAACTGGCGGAGGCGCAGGCCCGCGCCAAGGCCGAGGGGCTGGAGGATCGGGTGACGTTCGAGCTGATGGACTACCGCTCGATGAACCGCCCGTTCGACCGCATCGTCTCGGTCGGCATGTTCGAGCATGTCGGCGTCGGCCATTACCGGGAATTCTTCGAGGTGGTGAAGCGCTGCCTCGCGCCGGATGGCGTGGCGCTGCTGCACTCGATCGGCCGCAGCGACGGCCCCGCCTCGACCAACCCGTGGATCGCCAAATACATATTCCCGGGCGGCTACTGCCCGTCGTTGTCGGAGGTGTTCCCGGCGATCGAGAAGACCGGCCTGATCGCCACCGACCTCGAAGTCCTGCGCCTGCACTACGCCGAGACGCTGCGCCATTGGCGCCGCCGCTTCATGGCGAACCGCGACGCCATCGCCACGATCTACGACGAGCGATTCTGCCGCATGTTCGAGTTCTATCTGGCCGGCTGCGAACTGGCGTTCCGGCGCCAGTTGCACATGATCTTCCAGATCCAGCTCACCCGCGACCAGATCGCCGCTCCGCTGACCCGCGACTATATCACCGACAGCGAGCGCGCCATGGCGGGGCGGGTGAAGGTGAGCGCGTAGGCGGGGCCCAACACCGTTGCAAATTCGAGGTGGAGGAGCATGACAAGGTCGTCCACCGGCAGTTCGAACGACTGGTCAGCGCGTCAAGGGCCTCAGTCCGTCATTGCGCTCCCGGCTAGCAACGCCGCGTTCGCTCCCACACATCGTCCGTGCGCGGTCAGTCATTTCGCGCTTCGGCGGGGCCTGTAGTCTGGCGCAGCGATAACCAGCAGGGGGATACAATGTTTGTTCTGGTTCACGGCTCCTGGCATTGGGGCGGGTGCTTTCAAAAGGTGGCGGACAGGCTGGCGGCAGCAGGCCATGCCGTCGCCACGCCCGATCTCGCCTCGCACGGCTACGATCCCACGCCGTGGCAGTCAGTCGATTCGATGGCGACCTACACGGCGCCGTTGGTCAAGCTGCTCAGGCAGATCGACGGACCGGTGACGCTGGTGGGGCATTCGATGGGCGGCGTGACGCTTTCCTATCTTGCCGAAACGCTGCCGGAAAAGATCGCGAAACTGGTCTATCTCACCGCCTTCATGACCCCGCCTGGCAAGTCGGCGAATGACTACATCTTCTCCTACGCGGCCAACCCGACGGCGGCCTCGTTGTTCGCCGTACTGAACCCGGTCGAGGGCGGCGCGGGACTGGAACTGCTGGCCGAAAAGGCCGACGCCGTTCGCGATGCTTTCTATGGCGACGTCAGCGACGCCGATTTCGCCGTCGCCCAGCGCAACGCGGTGCGAATCAACACCTCTGTCCCGAACGTCTGGACGCCCAAGTCCACAACGGCGCTGGAGCGCCACTACGTGACCTGTTCGCAGGATCACGCGATACCCTATGACGTTCAGCATCAGATGGTCGCCGAGGCGCCAGGCGCAAAAGTACACGCCATGACGGCAAGCCATTCGCCTTTTTTCAGCAAACCCGACGAACTCGCGGTGCTGCTCTCGGGACTTTGACCCGCTCAGCCGGCGTTCGCCTCGCGCCAGGCGCGCGCGGCGACGCCGTATCTGGCTTTGAAAGCGCGATGAAAATGCGCGGCGTCGCAGAAGCCATGGCGCAGGGCGATCGTGGACAACGGCGTTGCAGCGAGGGCTGGCGAGCAGAGATCGGAGGCGGCGGATTGCAGCCGCTGGTCGATCAGATATTCGCCGAACGACTGTGTCTCCGCCTCGAATAATTTGTGCAGATAGCGCACCGATACGCCTAGCGCTCCGGCGATGGAGGCCGGCGACAACCCCGCACGCGCATGGCGCTCCCTGATCAGCGCCTTGGCCGACAGCAAGAGCGCGGCGCGGCGCGAACCTACCCCGTCTGCGCGCACCTTGGGGCCGCCCGTGATCGCCATTGCAACGAGATCGAGCAACATATCGTATATCTTGCCGGCCTGCTCGACGGTCAGGCTCTCCATGTCGCGCGACAGGCAGGCCGCTGCTTCGCGGATCAGCGCGCCGAAGGCGGGATTGCGCGAGATCAGCAACGGTTTGTCAGCGCCGCCGCCCGGCAACCGTTCGCGCAACGCCGCCAGCGGCAACATGAAGGACGTCACGCCCAACACGGGCTTGCGGCGGTGATCGAGCGCGAACGGCCGGTTGCTGGCAAACAGCCCGACGTCGCCCGGCGAGAGGAGTACCGCTTCGCCGCTTTGGCGGATCAGGCATTCGCCGCGCGTCTTGTAGTTGAGATAATAGAACTCGCCGTTCGATTGCGCCACCTGCCGCTTGGTTCTCACCACAAGATGCGCGGTTGCCGAAACCCGGTTGATGCGGCCTTCGGTGCCGACCGGTGTTGTCTCCACCGCTCCATCAAACCCCCAGGCGCCGCGTTCGGGCTCCGGCGTGATCTCCATGAAGGACGCGCAGATGCCGTCGCGATAGTATTCAAAACCGCGAAACGGTTCGACATCTGCACTTCGCCAAGTCTTTCGCAATTCCACGAGAGCAGCAATGCGCGGCTCGAAATTCGGTTGATCGCGAGATTGGTAAAGCCAACAAATTCGCATTGTCAATGCTAGAGAGTTTAATCAGTTCAAAGTCATCCCCTCCAGCGGGATCGCCGGCGTGCGCCCGGCGATCAGGTCTCGGGTCACCCGCGCCGCGCCGCAGGACATCGTCCAGCCGACATGGCCGTGGCCGGTGTTGAAGAACAGGTTCTTCA
>Ga0116226_10000653_pt1 | contig 29624 bp, 30 predicted proteins | sample S1TSphfallax_FD_89692 | JGI IMG/M metagenome (GOLD analysis project Ga0116226, IMG submission 89692) | Host-associated microbial communities from peat moss isolated from Minnesota, USA - S1T2_Fa - Sphagnum fallax MG | ecosystem: Host-associated > Plants > Peat moss > Unclassified | place: USA...
GGGCCCGGCGGCATGGATCATATTGAGAAATATGAATCGATTGCGCCGCCACCGTGAGACTGCGCAATTCGCAACCAGGCCCGACCTACGATGATAAAGCGCGTGATCTTGCTGTTGGGGATGTGCTGGTTGACCGCGGTGTCGGGGCAGGCCCGGGCCGAACCGTCGGTGACACTGACCTCGCTGGACTGGCCGCCTTACGCGGGCGCCGACCTGCGCGAGCAGGGTGCGTCCAGCGCCGTCGCGCGGGCCGCCTTCGAGGCGATGGGCTATCACCTGAATATTGCCTTCTATCCGTGGTCGCGAGCGGTGCAGTTGGCGCGCACCGACGAGAGTGTGGCCGGTTATCTGCCCGAGTACTATTCGCCCGAGGTCGCCGCCGATTTCATTTTGTCGCATCCGATCGGCAGCGGTCCGTTGGCGCTGGCGCAACGGCGTAATCATCCGCTCCAATGGCACACCATTGCTGATTTGTCGGCCTGGACGGTCGGGGTGGTGCAAGGCTATGTCAACGACGCCGCCTTCGACGCGCGGGTGGCCGCCCGCCAGCAGCCGGTCGATGTGGCCATCAGCGACGAACTGAACCTGAAGAAGCTGGCAGCCGGCCACGTCGATCTGGCCATCGTCGACCCCTATGTGTTCGACTACCTGTGCTCACAAAACCCGGTTTTGCGTCAACAACTGGAAATCAATCCGCACCAGATCGCCGACAAGTCGCTTTATATTGCGTTCAAGCGCACTGCGGCGGGGGCGCGTTGGGCCAGTATCTTCAACCAGGGCCTGCGCAAGATCGATGTCACGGCCATCATGCGCCAATTCATCAAGGATTACCGGCCCTCGGCCGGCGAGTCCTAGCGTGCTATTGGCGGGGCGGGATAAGCAAAGATGAAATGATTGGTTGGGGCAGGCCTGGGGCTTGGTTAGGATCGCATGATCCCTTTTTAATCCTATCCCTATGTCTGCCTCCTTCCTTGACAACGCGGCCACCAACGCGGCCACCAACGCGGCGCTTGAATCGGCTGTCAGTGCGCCCGCAACCGCAGCGGCGCGGCCTCTGGTTCGCAGCGCGTTTGATGTATCGCGTCTGGTTGATGCCGGTCCGAGCGCGGGCAGCAATGCCCGCATGGTGATTGCAATCGCCTTGGGTGGCGTATTTCTTGACGCCTACGATTTGACCTCGCTGGCCTACGGCATCAAGGATATTTCCCATCAATTCGGCTTGACGCCGACGCAGACCGGCCTGGTGTCATCGGCGATCGCGTTTGGCGCGGTAGTGGGGGCCTTGTTCGGCGGCTATCTGACCGACCGTATCGGCCGCTATCGGGTTTTTATGGCCGATATGCTGTTTTTCGTGGTGGCCGCGATTGCCGCAGGGCTGGCGCCGAACGCCTGGGTGCTGGGCATCGCGCGCTTTTTCATGGGCGTGGGGGTGGGGCTGGACTTGCCGGTCGCGATGGCGTTTCTGGCGGAGTTTTCGCGCCGTAGCGGGACGCGCAACAAGGCTGCCAGCGTCGCCGCCTGGTGTCCAGCCTGGTATGCGGCCACCAGCACCTGCTATGTGTTGATACTTGGGCTCTATGCGATTTTGCCGCAGTCGCATCACGATTGGTTGTGGCGTGCGGCGCTCGGCTTTGGCGCGGTGCCGGCGTTGATCATTATCGTGGTGCGCAGCCGGTATATCAGCGAGTCGCCGGTATGGGCCGCCAATCAGGGCGACCTGGCGGGTGCGGTGCAGATACTGCGTCGTTCGTACGGCATCGATGCGGAGCTGGCGCCGGCCGATCCCGCTCAGCTGCCGCCAGTCTTGCCGCGCAAGGCGGCATGGCGCAACTATGGCGTACTGTTCTCCCCGGCGTATCGCCGTCGCACTATCCTGGCACTGGTGATCGGTGCGGCCTCGACGTTCGGTTATAACGCGATCGTGTTCGGGTTGCCGGTCATTATCGCCAGCTTCTTCAAGCAAGGGCCGCTGACCACCATTATTGCCGCCCTCACGCTTAACCTGCTGTTCGCGTTTGTGGGTGGCCTGATCGGCGTGCGCACGGCGGTCACGGTGGGGGCCTGGAAAATGACCGTGCTGGGGGTATCGCTGCAATTCGCCGCCTTGATCGGGCTCGCCCTGATCGGCAAGCCCAGCGCCGAGGCGCTGGTGGTGGTGGCGATACTGTTGCTGGGCGCCTATCTGCTGGGCCAGGGTTTCGGTCCGGGCGCCCACTCGATGACCTATGCATCGCTGAGTTATCCGACCTCATTGCGCGGCATTGGCGTGGGCTTTAACCAGACCTTGGTGCGCAGTGCGTCGACCGTGTCGCTGTTCCTGTTCCCCGTGCTGGCGGCAGCGCTGGGCACCAAGGTGTTCTGGGTGATCGCCTTGGCCCCGCTCGCTTCCTTGAGTGCCTTGCTGTTGCTGCGATGGGAGCCTTCGGGCTATGACGTCGATGCCGAGGACTATGCGCAGGCGGGCACATCGCAGGCAGCACCAGAGCACAGGGTGAGCGGTGCGCTGGCTGCGGGCTGAAGCGCGTGTTTGCAGCACTTGCGCCGAGGCTTTGGGCGCACTGACTCAAAGCCAGTGAGCAGGAAGTCGCCGCCCGGCGCCTTCCGTTTCCATCCAGTCCGGCTTCGGACTAAGCATCAGAAGCCAGCCCGGCGCGCGCTGCGCGTCGGCTCAGCAAGACATCCTGATGTTGTTCTGCCCATTCCCACACGCTGCAAAACGCGGCGCCCAGACTGTAACCCAATTCGGTTAACTGGTATTCGACCCGCGGTGGCACCTCCGGGTGCACGGTGCGCGTCACGAAGCCGTCCTGTTCCATTTGCCGCAGCGTCTTGGTCAACATGCGTTGGCTGATATTGCCGACCAATTCGCCGACGCGCGTAAAGCGCAGCACACCGTGCTGGGCTAAGACCTCAAGCACGCACATGGTCCATTTGTCGGCGACCTTGGCGATGACTTCCAGCACGATCTGATCCAACTCGGGGTTGGAAGTGGCGCCGTCCGGCGACTGAAATGTGAGCGGCGAGGTGGGGGATGATGGCCGAGCGGCGCTCGCTGCAGGCGGCTTTGCGTCGATCTGGGGCGTATCCGGTGATTTATTTTTGTTTGGGATCATGGCTGTGTGCTCGCAACGGCGCATTAGTTACTGATATGTTAGTACGGCACAAAATGGTGCCTACTTATCATCTGAGAGTATTGGAACTAAGATTCTCGCACACCTCAACCAGGAGTACACCATGCAAGTCACCCACAACACGATTTTGATCACCGGCGGCGGTTCCGGCATCGGCCGCGCTTTGGCCGAAGCGTTTCATCGTCTGGGCAACCAAGTCATTATCGCGGGCCGTCGGCGCGAAGTCCTGGAGGCCACGGCGCAGGACTATCCCGGCATGCAGACGGCAGTGCTCGATCTGCAAGATGCTGCCGATATTGCGCGCTTCGCGGCGGATATCGGCAGCCGCTTTCCGACTTTGAACGTGGTGATACACAGTGCCGGCATCATGCAAGTCGAGAACTGGCTGGACCCGCAGGTGGATGCAGCGATTGCCGACGCCACCATCAGCACCAATCTGCTGGCTCCGATCCGTTTGACCGCCGCCTTGTTGCCAGTGCTTAAGCGTCAGCCTCATGCCACCGTGATGACGGTATCGTCCGGCCTCGCGTTTCTGACCCTGGCCGCCACGCCGACGTATTGCGCGACCAAGGCCGCCATCCATGCTTTCAGCGATGCTTTGCGTTACCAGTTGCAGGACACCTCGGTCGAAGTGATCGAACTGGCACCGCCTTATGTGCAAACCGAATTGATGGGCGCGCAACAGGCCGCCGATCCGCGCGCCATGCCGCTGGCCGAATTTATCGACGAAGTGATGGAAATTCTGCAGACGCAACCGCAGGTGCAGGAAGTGCTGGTCAAGCGCGTGTTACCGCTGCGTTTTGCCGGGTCCCAGGGCCACGAGGCCTACCAGGCGCAGTTTGTGGGTTTCAATCGCGCTTTTGCAGCGGATCCGCATGGGGAATAAAACGCGCTGATCCCAGCCGTGGCGAGTCGCGCCTAGGGGATTCCCTTACCTCGACTGAAAGGTCGCGCAGGCGTACCATATATTGATCGCGCCGGCGGCGTTCTGTCATCTGCCGCGGCTCACACATCGGCGCTGTCCGACCTGCGCCCACCACCCAGCCGCGCCTCGATCACGTTCATCCGCCCAAGCGCCAGCTCCACCATCCCGACTGACTCGTTCGTGCCTATGCGGCCTGATAGCCGCGTGGTGTGCCACAGCGAGCCTGCTGTGCATGAGCCACCGGCATGCTGCTTCAGGCTAGCCCGATCTCACTTAGCGGGCCGAATGTGGGTCGACAGCAGGTCGACAGCAGGTCGACCGCCGGTGGAGCGCATTGCCGATACGCTATCGAACCTGACAGCGCCAACTTGACTGGGCTCCTCTTCACACCATGAATACACACTATCGCAAGCCGCTACCGGGTACCCAACTGGATTTCTTCGATGCGCGGGCCGCGGTGGAAGCGATCGCGCCGGGCGCATACGACGGCTTACCTTATACCTCGCGCGTACTGGCCGAGAATCTGGTGCGGCGCTGCGATCCGGCCACGCTGGTGGCGTCGCTCAAGCAGATCATCGAACGCAAGCGCGAACTCGATTTCCCCTGGTTCCCGGCGCGTGTGGTTTGTCACGACATTCTGGGCCAGACCGCGCTGGTCGATCTGGCTGGCCTGCGCGATGCCATTGCCGCGCAAGGTGGCGACCCCGCGCTGGTGAATCCGGTGGTGCCGACCCAGTTGGTGGTGGATCACTCGCTTGCGGTCGAATGCGGTGGCTACGACAAAGACGCGTTTGAGAAGAATCGCGCAATCGAAGATCGCCGCAATGAAGACCGTTTCGACTTTATCAATTGGACCAAAAAAGCCTTCAAGAATGTCGACGTGATTCCGCCCGGCAACGGCATCCTGCATCAGATCAATCTGGAGCGCATGAGCCCGGTGGTGCAGGTCAAAGATGGCGTCGCCTTCCCCGATACGCTGGTTGGCACCGATTCGCATACGCCCATGGTCGATGCACTGGGGGTGATCGCGGTCGGGGTCGGCGGCCTGGAAGCGGAAAGCGTGATGCTGGGCCGTGCTTCCTATATGCGTCTGCCCGACATCATCGGGGTCGAGCTGAGCGGCAAACCGGGCGAGGGCATCACCGCCACCGACGTCGTGCTGACCCTGACCGAATTCCTGCGCAAGGAAAAAGTGGTCGGCGCCTATCTGGAGTTCTATGGCGCGGGCACCGCAAATCTGACCTTGGGCGATCGCGCCACCATCGCCAATATGGCGCCCGAATTCGGCGCCACCGCCGCGATGTTCTCGATCGACGAGCAGACTCTGAAGTATCTACGCCTGACCGGCCGTGACGAAGCCCTGGTGCAATTGGTCGAAACCTATGCCAAGCAGACCGGCTTATGGGCGGACAGCTTGCAACACGTCGAGTACGAACGGGTCTTGAAGTTCGACTTGTCCAGCGTGGTGCGCACCCTGGCCGGCCCGTCCAATCCCCATCGCCGTCTGCCGCTGGCCGACCTGGCCGCGCGCGGTATCGCGGGCGTGGTCGAGCATGAGCCCGGCAAGATGCCGGACGGTGCCGTGATCATCGCCGCCATTACCAGCTGCACCAATACCAACAATCCGCGCAATATGATCGCGGCCGGTTTGCTCGCGCGCAATGCCAACCGCCTGGGTCTGACGCGCAAGCCGTGGGTCAAGTCCTCGCTCGCGCCGGGCTCGAAAACCGTCGCCCTCTATCTGGAAGAAGCGGGCCTGCTGCCCGAGCTGGAAACCCTGGGTTTCGGCGTGGTGGCGTTTGCCTGTACCACCTGCAATGGCATGTCCGGCGCGCTCGACCCAGTGATCCAGCAGGAAGTGATAGAACGCGATCTGTATGCGACCGCCGTGCTGTCGGGCAACCGTAATTTCGATGGCCGGATTCATCCTTATGCGAAGCAGGCGTTTCTGGCTTCGCCGCCGCTGGTGGTGGCCTATGCGCTGGCCGGCACGATACGCTTCGATATCGAAAAAGATGTGCTGGGTCTGGATCCGCACGGCAAACCGATTCGCCTGCAGGACATCTGGCCCAGCGACGCGGAAATCGACGCAGTGGTGAAGACGGCCGTCAAACCTGAGCAATACCGCAAAGTCTATGAACCGATGTTCGCGCTCAGCGTGGATAACGGCGAAAGCGCCAATCCGCTCTACGACTGGCGCCCGCAGACCACTTACATCCGCCGTCCGCCCTATTGGGAGGGCGCATTGGCGGGCGCGCGCACGCTTAAGGGCATGCGTCCGCTGGCGGTGCTGGGCGACAACATCACCACCGATCACCTGTCGCCGTCCAACGCCATTTTGCGCGACAGTGCGGCCGGCGAATATCTGGCGAAGATGGGCTTGCCCGAGGAAGACTTCAATTCCTACGCCACCCATCGTGGCGATCATCTGACCGCGCAACGCGCCACCTTTGCCAACCCGACTTTAAAAAATGAAATGGCGGTCGAAAACGGTCAGGTCAAGGTCGGTTCGCTGACGCGCATCGAGCCCGATGGTCAGGTCGTTCGCATGTGGGAAGCCATTGAAACCTATATGGCGCGCAAGCAGCCCTTGATCGTCATCGCTGGCGCCGATTATGGCCAGGGGTCGTCGCGCGACTGGGCCGCCAAAGGTGTGCGCCTAGCCGGTGTCGAAGCCATCGTGGCCGAAGGCTTCGAGCGCATCCACCGCACCAATCTGGTCGGCATGGGGGTGTTGCCGCTCGAATTCAAGCCGGGCGTGAATCGCCTGACCTTGGCACTCGATGGTAGCGAAACCTACGACGTGGTTGGCGCGCGTCAACCGCGCGCCGATCTGACACTCGTGATCCACCACCGCAACGGTGAACGGGTTGAGGTGCCGGTCACGTGCCGACTCGATACTGCCGAGGAAGTCTCGATCTACGAAGCGGGCGGCGTGCTGCAGCGCTTCGCGCAGGACTTCCTTGAATCGACTCAGGCCGCGGCTTGAGCCGCTTGCCTGCCCATTTAGTCGCCCATTTTTCAGGATCAGAGAGTCATGGCCCATCTTCCTCAAATCAAGATTCCCGCTACCTATATGCGTGGCGGCACCAGTAAAGGTGTGTTCTTCCGGCTGCAGGACTTGCCGGCTGCGGCACAAACGCCCGGGGCTGCGCGTGATGCCTTGTTGCTGCGCGTGATCGGCAGCCCCGACCCCTACGGCAAGCAAATCGACGGGATGGGCGCGGCCACATCCAGCACCAGCAAGACGGTCATCATCGCCAAAAGCAGCCAGCCCGATCACGATGTCGACTATTTATTCGGTCAGGTGGCAATCGACAAGGCTTTTGTCGACTGGAGCGGTAATTGCGGCAATCTATCGGCGGCGGTCGGTCCGTTTGCTATCAGCGCCGGCTTGATCGATCCCAGCCGGATTCCGCACAACGGCATCGCCGTCGTGCGGATTTGGCAGGCCAATATCGGCAAGACCATTATTTCGCATGTGCCCATCACCGATGGCGCGGTGCAGGAAACGGGCGACTTCGAACTGGATGGCGTGACCTTTCCGGCCGCGGAAGTCGCGCTGGAATTTATCGACCCGGCGGCCGAAGAAGACGGTGCCGGCGGGTCGATGTTTCCCACCGGCAATCTGGTCGACGAGCTTGAAGTGCCGGGTGTGGGGACGCTCAAGGCCACCATGATCAATGCCGGTATTCCAACCATTTTTGTCGATGCCGAATCGATAGGCTATACCGGTAGCGAACTGCAGGACGCCATCAATAGCGATGCGCAGGCTTTGGCCAAGCTGGAAACCATACGCGCGCACGGTGCCTTGCGCATGGGACTGATCCAGCATCTGGATCAGATCGCCACGCGCCAGCACACACCCAAGGTTGCCTTTGTGGCCCGTCCGCGCGATTACATCGCGTCGAGCGGCAAGGCCGTGGCCAAGACCGATGTCGATCTGCTGGTGCGCGCGATGTCCATGGGCAAGCTGCATCACGCGATGATGGGTACCGCCGCCGTCGCCATCGGTACGGCGGCAGCGATTCCCGGTACCCTGGTGAATCTGGCGGCTGGCGGTGGCGAACGCACTGCGGTGCGTTTTGGCCATCCTTCCGGCACGCTGCGGGTGGGTGCCGAAGCGCGCCGGGTGGACGGGGAGTGGGTGGTCACAAAAGCGATCATGAGCCGCAGCGCGCGCGTGCTGATGGAAGGTTGGGTGCGCGTGCCGGCACCCGATTGAGCCTTGGCGATGATGGTGGCCGCGTCGCGCTGATAAACGGCGCGGCGGCGGTTCACGCTGGGCTGACCGGCGCGCTCGTGGTGCTTGCCGCGGCCGCGGCAGGCGGGCGGGTCGGCACTTCTGCGATCGCCCAATGCACGGTGTTGCGCCGCTCCGGACTCGGCATCACGCAGGCCTTGCGCCCGCTGAACTCCTGCTGAATGCGAACATCGTCGAGCCGCCATCCGCTGGCTTCGAGTTCACGCAGGCGGCGCCGAAAGGCGATCTGCAAGGCATCCGATTTGACCGATACTTCATCTTGCCATTCATCGGGTACCCGTTCGGGACGCACTTTGCTCAATACCGCGTGATCCTGCTCGAAGATGCGCAGATTGCGTGCGATGGTCTGCCGGTCGAATAAGCGGGAACGTAGAAACGAGCGCCCCATGATCCACCAGGTGCGCGTGTGATTGGCATCGACAGGCACATGCGCGGCGACGATATGAATTCGCCAGTTGCCGCGCGGCGCCAACGCCAATGTGGTGCACGGGCCGGACAGATGATAGCCCGGCCGGGTTGCCACCTCGATATAGCGGCCCGGGATGCGACGCCGACTCAGGCCGCTGCGTACCGGTCTGCGTAAGCGCATCAGGGCGTCGCCGCTCCAGGCGTCGCTGCGGACGTCGAACGGTGCGATCTCGGGATGCTCGGCATCGCCGAAGGTACTGCCATGCACGAAGGGCGCGTGCGCGAAATCCAGGCCGTTCTCCACTACCCGATCCCAATTCGCGTTCCAGTCGTAGTGTCCGCGCACGATCCGCAGCGCCGGATCGTTGACCCATGGCAGCTCCGGCAGCGGCGGGCGCTGCTCCGGCGGCAGATCGCCGAGGAAAACCCAAATCCAGCCGTAACGCTCGATAGTCGGGTAGGCGTCGACGCGCGCCTTGGCGGGAATGCGCGACTCGGGTTGCGCGGGGATCAGGGTGCAACGGCCATCGGTACCGAAGGCCCAGCCGTGATAGGGGCAGCGTAAGGTAGAACCGACGCGCTGTCCGGCCGACAGTGCGCCGCCGCGATGCACGCAGATATCGGAGAGCACCTGCGCCTGTCCGCTCTCGTCGCGAAACGCGACCAGGTCGAGACCGAGCAAGCGCACGGGGAGCGGCGTGTCCTGCAAATGCGAGGAGGGCGCCGCCACGTACCAGAGATTCTTGAACATAGGGATCGCTCGTATGAGTCGGGTGCCAGGGGCGCAGGGTTTGCCCGTCAGTGCCCTGCGCGCCCCGAACGGCGATTACTGTACCTGATGCGCGGATGGGTGAGGCATTTCTTACCGTAGAAAGATGGGGTCGGGCGCGATCGATCCGGCGCTGATATCAATGGCTGGTATTAATAATACGAACCATTCGTATTTGCGTTATTATCATGGTGTGTTGGAATGGCCGTGGTGGTGGCCAGGTGTGGAGCGATATCTTTATCGCGATGCCGCTGCGGTATTCCCGATTCGGCAGCCCTGCCTTTGCGATGTGAGACGAAATCAGGATGAATGACGTGTGGCTCGGGTCTCTGCTCGTATTGGGGACTGTGCTGTTTTATCTCAGTATGCCCCAACAGAATTGGCGCGCAGTGCCCCTCAACCGTATCCCGGCACGCCTGGGCGCGGCCGTTTGCCTGTGGTTGGCACTGCGGCTTGCGCTGGTGGATCGCGGTGCGGGGGCGGCGTTTGCTATCTGCATGGTGACGGCCATGATGGCGTGGATCAGCTATCCGCTGCTCGGTTGCTTGGTGCATCGTCTTCTCAAGCGAGCGCTGTGCCCATGAGTATGCCCTGCTTGCGCATACGGCGTGTTCTGCCAGCCAGCTTATCGCTTGCACTGAAATGCTTGATAGGCACCCTCGGCGGGCTGGGTGCCGGCATCGCCGTCAGTGCGATGACGGCATCCGTGTTATCGGTCAGCACACCGGCAGGACTGAACACGGCTAATCAATATCAGACCTTGATGTGGCTGGTATTGCCGATCTGGATCGCGTTTTCCGCGCTCGCCTGTGTCTGGCGCAGTGTGCGACGGGCAGTGCTGTGCATGGGCCTGATCAATCTGATTTTGTATGCGGGCGTGCTGGTGTGTCAGCGGCTGTGCCAACCGGCCTGAGCACGGACGCCCGCATCAATCCAGCGAGATGCCGGCCGATCCCTCGGGCATGCCAGTTTGGCTCGCGCGTCGCCCCTAACCTTGGATACGTCTAATTTCATGCGCAGCGAGACGCTTCGTACCTATAAAACCGTGCATACGTGGAGCGGTATCCTGGCCGCGCTGCTGCTTTTTATCGCGTTCTATGCGGGGGCGCTCACCATGTTCAAGGCCGAGCTGGTGGGCTGGATGCGGCCGGTTCCACTTGAGGTCGCGCAATCGGTGCCGCTGAGTGTTGCCCCCAGCCTGATTGACCGCACGCTGGCTTTGCATCCCGCAGCGCGTGCCCAGTTGACGGTCACCTTGAACGGCGATCGGGCCGCCTTGAGCTGGCCTGACGGTTTGGGCAGAACGCAGCGAGCCTGGCTCGATGATCGGCAGCAGCTTGTGACCGAAGTCGACCACGCGGCGGACGCGGCAGCGTTCGTCGATATGCTGCATATGACGGCCGGCATACCCGGCGGCTATGCCCTGGGCGCTGGCATCATGGGCGGCGTGTGTTTGTTATATACGCTCGCGTTGATTTCCGGCGTGGTGGTATTGCTACCCACCTTGATCCGGGATTTGTTCGCGCTGCGGGTGGGGAAAAATCTGAAACGCATGTGGCTCGATGCGCACAATGCGATCGGCATCTTAAGCCTGCCATTTCATCTGGTGATTGCGGTGTCCGTGGTGGCATTCGGTCTGGGCGACACCATTTATAAAATCCAGGATGGCCTGATTTACCACGGCAAGCTCCATACCATGATGGCCAGCCAAAATCCTTATTTTGCCGAAGCCCCGCATGGGTCGGGCATGCCCGCGGCGCCGCTGATGCCGCAAGACATCATCAAGCGGGTGGTGTCTGCTGCGCCGCATTTCGTGCCGACATCCATCGTCTACCGCCATGTCTATCAGCCCGGCGCCACCGCCTTTGTCTCCGGCAGCGATGCCAGGCAGCTTGCCCGTGATGGCGGCTTCGTGTTGCTCGATGCGGTCAGTGGACGCTTTGTCGATGCGGAGTTCTTACCCGGCTTCGGCAACGCCTGGTCCAGTTTGACGAGTGCCTTGTATGCCCTGCATTTCGGCACCTATGGCGGCACCACGGTGCGCGTCATGTATCTGCTGCTGGGCCTGGCGGGTGCCTTCCTGTTTTACTCGGGCAATCTGCTCTGGATAGAATCGCGCCGCAAGCGGATGCGCGGCGGTAATGCGCTGCCCAGACAAAGGCGAGCCGCCTATGTGATGGCCAGTCTGAGCGTCGGCACAGCGTGGGGCTGCGTGGTGGCGATTTCGAGCGCATTGGTGCTGGCCAAGGCGCTGCATGGCGCCAGCTATGGCCCAGTACAAAGTGCGTACTACTCGGTGTTTCTCAGTTGTCTTGGTTGGGCGCTGTTACGCGGCGGGGCGCGCGCGGCCGTTGACTTGAGTGCACTCGCCGCGGCCATGACAGCGTTGATGCCCGTGCTCGATATCCTCACGCGCACGGTGTGGGCGACATCGTCAGACGCAGGCTGGAGTCAGGCTGCTGTGACGATCGATGGCGGCGCTACCCTGTTGGCGTTGTGCTGGATCTGGATCTGGTGTGCCACGGTGCGCCGGGTTCGCGCCGGCGCACCGGACAGTGTGTGGTCGAGGCCGGCATGAACGGAAATGCCACGTCGGCCCCCAAACGCCATCACGACTGCGTGCTTTAGAAATCGACCGTCATCGAGAGCAGGATGGTGCGCGGATCGCCCTCGGTCAGATAACCATCGATGGCGGACGACCAATACGCCTTATTGGCCAGATTCAGCACGCTGGCGCGGAAGGTCGTGACCTTGCCGAACGCTACAGTACGGTAGCGCGCGCCGACATCGAAGCGATCCCAGGCGGGTATGGACAGCGTGTTCGCGGTATTCAGATACTGGGGTCCGGTATGGATCCAGCGCGCGTTCAAGCTGAGGCCGGTCAGCATCGGTACATCGTAATCGGCGCCCACGGTGGTCAGGAAGCTGGGCACACCGATGGGACGTTTGCCGTCGGTACCATCGTCGGTGTCGAGTTGCTGGGCATCGATATAGGTCGCGCCGGCAATCAAACGCAGTCCCTTATAGGGTTCGCCAAATACCGAGAGTTCGACGCCGCGATGCCGCTCATTGCCGTCCGCGACAAAATAGTTATCGCTGTCGACATAGGTTGAGGGCTTTTCGATCTGGAACACCGCCAGGGTTGCGCCGTATTTCTGATTGTCGTACTTGACCCCCGCCTCATACTGGGTCGAACGTTCCGGCGGCAATAGCGCGCCCGCGTTGAGCGTGCCTGCCGAGGCTTGCGAGCCGACCGCCAGTGCCTGGCTGCGGTTGGCATAGAGCGACACGTTCTGCCAGGGTTTCACCACCAGACCGACCACCGGCGTGGTGATCGAATCGTTATAGGCCTCGGTCTGCTGACCGGTATAACCATAGTTGTCCGACACCAGTCCCTGATGGCGTGCGCCCACCGTCAGCAAGACACGGTTGTCGAGGAAGCCCAAGGTGTCCGACACCGAGACGCTGCGCATGAGCGAGACAGCGGTGGTCTGCGGGTCGGCGAGATTACCTGCGGCGCCCACGCTGGCCGGATAGGCAAGCTGCGTTGTATCGTACAGATCGGTGGCATAGGAATCGCTGTAGTTATAAGCACCTTCCGAATCGATGCGCACCAGCGATACACCGGCAGTCACAAAGTGGGTCACGGGACCGGTCGAGAACTGCCCGCGCACGCCGGCGTCGACCGATGCCGCATCCTGCTTGAACGGAGTGCGCATGCGGAAGGCCGTGGTACCGGTATCGAACACTTCGGGTGACGCATATTCGCCCTGTTCGTCGGTATGACGCAGGCCGCCGCTGGCGTAGGCGGTCCATCCCGGCGCAAAGTCGTATTCGGCGCGCAGGATGCCGACCGTATCTTCCAGATCGCTATAGCTCCACGATTGGCCATAGTTATAGGACGCGGATGGCACCGCCGGCACGCTCGTGCCGTAGTCCTCGACGATGGGCCGACCGTCGTCGATGCGTTGGCGTTGGTACAGCATATCGCCATGTAGACGGAACTTGTCGCCGCGCCAATCAAGTGAAACCGCCGTGGTGGTATCGCGGCGATGTTCACCATCAACGCTGGTTTCACCGTCATTGTCGGCCTGGTTGACGCGGATGCCGAACTGGTTGTCGCTGCCGAAGCGGCGTCCGATATCGATGTGCGAGCCTAATTGCCCCGACCCGCTGCCTTGCACCGTGACTTCGGTCAGCGGCGTATCACCGGCGCGTTTCAACTGCGCATTGATGTCCCCGCCGATTGCGCTGCCAGCGGGAGATGCACCATTCAGAAACGCGTTTGCGCCGCTGAATACGTCGACATGATCGAGCGCGTAAGTCGACACCATCTGCCGGGGCGTGATGCCATACAGGCCATTGAGCGAGACGTCATCCCCATCCAGTTCGAAGCCGCGGATCACGAATACCTGGGAGAAATTGCCATAGCCGTTTGCCGTGCGCACGGAAGGATCGCTGTCCAGCACATCCGCCAGAGTGTGCGCTTGTTGGTCGGCGATCAAGGTTGAGGTGTAGGTGGTCATACTGAAGGGCATGTCCAGTGCCGTCTGGGTGCCGAGCACACCGTAATCGGTCTGGCGTGCGACTTGGCCGCCGCCATAGGTGGTGGGAGAGGGTTTCTGGACACTGACGTTGACGGCGGGCAGGGTCACATTGGGTGTGGCGCTGGTTTCGCTGGATTGCGCTTTAACCGGGATGGCTTGGGCAGAGATCGCGGTGATCGCCACCAGCACGGCGGCGCGCAATAGATGGCCTGCGGCCGGCTTCGAGGGCGGCAATTTCGAATGGAGATCGGACATGAATGGGTAACAGGTGGTCGAGAAAGGTGGGCAGCCGCCGCCAACCGTTGGGGTCTGGCGTTGACGCCGCATACAGAAGGGAAGCACTTCAGGGCACGGCGCCACACAGGCTGCCTGATAAATAATAATGCAAATACGAATCGTTCGCATTAAATATTTGCCGAGTCCCTACACATCCAAGATCTCGTCGGTGATAAGCGCCCAGCGTGTCTGATACGGTTGCCTGATCGATGCGACCTGGCTATTAAACGCAACTAACGGTCTGTGCCGACCCCACCCCTGAGTAACACCGCGCCGTCGTACACTCAGCGCCGCAGTTCACCAAAGAAGGGGGCGCTCCTGTGCAACATGCGTCAATCTGGCAAATCAGCCTATGCCGACTTGACGACACGACTGTATGCCATGCGCTACGTTGTCCTGTTGGATTTTCGGTAATGGATGCAGCCGTGCCACTATAGTGTGACCCAGCACGACACACGGATTGAGGTCAGACCGACGCTCCACTACGCCTGCGAGGACCCACTGCAATGCAAGCCCACGTTCAGCCATTCTACGACCCGGTCACCGCTACGATTACCTACGTGATTCACGCCGGACCCCAAACCGCTTGCGCTATCATTGATCCAGTCCTTGACTATGATGCGCCGTCCGGCCGCACCGCCCACCGGAACGCGCAGCGCGTGATCGATTTTGTGCGAGAGCAGGGTTTGCGCGTCGAATGGATACTGGAAACGCATGCGCATGCCGACCATATGTCGGGCGCATCCTACCTGAAACGCTTACTGGGCGGGCGTCTGGCCATAGGCGCGCGTATCTGTGAAGTACAACAGACCTTCAAGCAGATTTTCAATCTGGGCGCCGAGTTTGCCGTCGATGGGTCGCAATTCGACCACCTGTTTGCCGATGGCGAAAGCTTTTCGATTGGGGCTTTACACGCGGTTGCATGGTCGGTGCCCGGACATACGCCGGCCGATATCGCTTACCGGATCGGCGATGCGATGTTTGTCGGCGACACCCTGTTCATGCCCGACGTCGGCAGCGCGCGCTGCGATTTCCCGGGGGGCGATGCGGCTTTGCTATATCGGTCTATCACCAAACTTCTGGCGCTACCCGAGCATACGGTGCTGTATATGTGTCATGACTATCCGCCGGCATCGCGCACGGCGGCTTGGCGCACCACCGTACGTGAACAGCGCGACAGCAATATTCATGTGCGTGACGGCATAGACGAAGCCGATTTTGTTGCGATGCGGCGCGCGCGCGATGCGACGCTGGGCATGCCCAATCTCATCCTGCCCGCGATCCAGGTCAATATCCGCGCCGGGCAGATGCCCATGGCTGAATCCAACGGCATCCACTATCTGAAAATACCGCTAGATGCGCTCTGATTCTCTGGACCTTGACACATGTCAACAAGCGCAGCCAGCGCCGGCACTACAGTGAAATCAGGCGTATGGCACAGTGCCGCGCGTTAACCGAGAATCGCCATGTTGATACTGACCGTCGCTCTGCTGTTTACGGCCTGGTTCGTCGCCTCTCTGCATCACGCTCAAACTACCCAGCCGGCTCTGGTACTGATCCGTCGCAAGCCGCGCTTACCGCGCTAAGCGCAAGGGCGGCTGCGAGGTGGCGCGAACACGCGCCTCGTGATCCGGATCACGGCCCGATTAGTCGAGCAGCGCGTCCAACCCCTGGGTCAGCTCGGCAAGCGGTGGCATTTGTGGCTCGGCGGCGCCGTCCGGTGCCAGTGCGGTGGTCCAGTCGGGGGCCAATCCGAGGCGGGCGCCGATGGCGCTCGGGTACGCCGCGGCCGCCGTTTCGTCGTTCCAGTCGAACACCGTGCTGCGGGCGCGCCAGCCGCCCAGATGCACCAATGCGGCCGGCGCACTGAACTCGGCCGCAGCCAGCGGCGCCGGGATATGGCGCAGGGCATCAATCAAGATCGGCGGGAAATTCCAAATACGGGCCAGCTCGGCCGACACCTGACCGTAGTGAAAACCGAATTCGGCCACTTCAGCGTCGGCGCGTCCACTATCCAGCACGTTAAGACGCGCATCCAGCGGCGCCAGCATGGCCGGCGGCATGCATACATGCATTTGCAATTGCCCGATGCTGTGCATCATCCCCAGCGTAAACACCATGTCGCCGTTCACCTCGATGCGCGTCGCCAGCCAGCGCGCAGCGCACGCGGTGTAGAGGCTATGACGCCAGAACTGGGGTAGATCGACGCCCGGTGTATGACGAAAAGCACCGACCATGCCGCTGCTGAGGACCAAATTGCGCACCATTACGAAACCCAACATGCGCAGGGCTTCGTCGACCGTGCCGACGGTGCGGGAGACATGAAAATACGCAGAATTGGCCAAACGCAGCAGCTTCGCGCTAAGCGTCGGGTCCGAGGCAATCTGGCGCGAGATCTCGGCGGCGGACACGTCTTCGGCGTTGAAGCTCTCGATCAGCTTCTGGACCACTTTGGGGATGGTCGGCAGCTTGCCCGGCTGATCGACCAGCGATTTGAGATCCATATAACTGTGTCCTCCCGACGACGTTGTTTGCATCCCTAAGTGCGGGTTAATTGTCGCAGGAATCGCGGCAATTGGTGCTATCTTTAAATCAGCGAGATTCTCGGTGGTGAATATATGGCAACACGCCGCAACACCAATACCAAATCAGCCTCGGGTGACACGGCCGCTGCGCCGCCGGTGTCTACTGGCGGGTCTCCCTCCGCGTCTGTCTCCGGGGTCATTCCCGGGGCTAGCCCTTTAGCCGGTGAATTCGGCGCCTATTGGGCCGACGCGACGCAACGTGCGTTTCTGTTCTGGGACACGCTGCTCGATCGCGGTAACAATTATGTGGAACACCTCGATCAGGGCATGCCGCCGCTGCTGAAGTTCGACCACGAAGTCGTGTTGGAAGGACGTAGCCTGCCGCAGCCGTGTAATTACTCCTTGTTGCGTCTGGTCCCGCCAGCCAGCATGAAAGTGAATCCGCAGGCACGCCCCGTGGTGGTGGTTGATCCGCGGGCCGGACATGGTCCGGGGATAGGCGGGTTCAAATTCGATTCCGAAGTCGGGATGGCAATGCGCGCCGGACATCCGGTCTACTTTGTCACCTTTCGCCAGGAGCCCGAAGAAGGGCAAACCCTGGTGACCGTGATGCAAGCGGAAGCGCGCTTTCTCGAAGAGATCATCCGCTTGCATCCCCAATGCAAAGCCAAGCCGGTCGTGATCGGCAACTGTCAGGCCGGTTGGGCCATGATGACCGTCGATGCCCTGCGTCCAGAGCTGTTCGGTCCACTAATGATGGTGGGGGCCCCCGTCTCGTTCTGGGCCGGTGGCGAAAAGTTGAATCCGATGCGCTATACCGGCGCGTTGCTGGGCGGCTCGTGGATGGTGTCGCTGATGAGCGATCTGGGTGCCGATCGTTTCGACGGCGTGCAACTGGTCGAAAATTTCGAGCGCCTGAATCCGGCCCATGCCTGGTGGAGCAAGTACTACAATTTATGGTCCAACGTCGATACCGAGAGTCCGCGCTTTCTCGAATTCGAACGCTGGTGGGGCGGTTTTTGCCGCATGACGGGCACCGAGATCGAAACCATCGTGGAGAATTTGTTTGTCGGCAACCGCCTGGCGCGCGGCACCATGAAGGCTGGCGAGCAGACCATAGACCTGCGCAACATCACGGCGCCCATCGTGGTGTTCGCGTCGTGGGGCGACAACATCACGCCGCCACCGCAGGCCCTGGACTGGATTATCGATGCCTGGGGCGACGAACGCGCGATTGCGGCGGCCGGTCGCACCATCGTCTATGTCTTGCACGAAAGCGTGGGGCATTTGGGAATTTTTGTCGGCGGCGAGATCGCCTTGAAGGAACACGACCAGTTGGTCGCGTCGCTGGACGTGATCGAAAGCCTGCCGCCCGGTCTTTACGAAATGAAGCTGGAAGCCAAGTCCGGGATCGATATCCAGCGCTGGGATCAGCTTGAACCGGGCGATTACACGGTCCACTATGAATACCGGACCATGGACGATATCCGCGCCTTGAATCCGGAAGGGCGGGACGAAGAGGCGATGTTCTCGACCCTGGCCAAGCTGTCCGAGCAGAATGCGGCGTTCTACAAGGCCTGGGTGCGGCCCTGGCTCAAACCCTTGGTGCAACGCAAGACTGCCGATGCTTTGGGCGAACTGAATCCGATGCGGCTGCAACGTAAAGTGATGTCGGACACGATGCCGCTCGCCTCCGTGATCCGCTCGCAAGCGCAGCAAGCTCGCGAGCACCGCGCGACCGTGGGCGACGACAATGCGTTCCGGCAAATCGAGAGACAGGCCTCCAAACAGATCGCGGCTACCCTGAACGCGTTTCGTGACCAACGCGATGCCATGACGGTGGCCTTCGCGCGCTACTGGTATAGCGCCGATGCGCTCGGCGCCTGGCTCAAGCCCGATGCGCCGGATGCCGAGGTGGCGCGCGATCGCGCCTTGAGCAAACTCGAACAACGCCGCGCAGAGGCGCTGGCGCATATCGATGAAGGGGGCTTTGCCGAAGCCGTGTGTCGTATCGTGCTGGCGGGGATGGCATCGATCGGCGCATTCGAGCGGCGCAGTCTGCGTCTGGCGCGTTTGTTGGCGCCGTTAGCTACCGATCTGCACGGAGATTTAACCGCGCAGACCAATTGGGTGCGGCTGCTGAAGGAGCAAGCGCGTATCACGGCGGTGGCGCCGATCGAAGCCTTGAACGCACTCGATCACCTGTTGCCCGATGCGCAGACGCGCGAACGTGCCTTGGCGGTGTCCGCCGCTGTGATGATGATAGAGCCGACACTGGCCAACCCGCGCTCGGAGATCATCGAGTTTCTGATCGATAGCTTGGGCGTCGATCCGCAGCGCGTGATTGGTCTCGCACGTAACCTGACCGAAGCGCTGGAACAGCCAGGCGGCCAGGTGAGTGCGAACGCGAACGCGACTGATGCGAGCGAAGCCGGCGCTGGCGTAACGCCCATCCCGTCTGATACCGCGGACGTGCCGCCGCCGAGCAAGCCTAAGCGCCGCCGCGGCGTTACGGCTTGACCGACCGCGTGATCAAGACCTGACATCCTCTTGCGCGCGCCTGACTGCCCAACCCAGCTATCAATGGGCGCCTAAGCCCTATAAAGGCTAGGTGCTGGTTAAAATTTTTACAATAACTGCTCAAGTTTTGATCGAGCTCTGCGCGGGTTCCCGCGATCCCTTGTGAGCCGATGGCTATTTGAATCGCTGAACCCGGTGCGGGAGATCAAGGTGTAGATGATGGATTCCCCAATCCGCCTATAGCAGGTCAGTTCTTTCATTGCGGCTTTTGCCACTGAAATTGTTTCGTTGCAGCCCGCGTCCTTGGAAATGGTTGATATCTTCACCGTCCAAGATTGCGCGTTCGAGGCCCTGATAGGCGTGGTCGATGACTTCGTTAATCTGCTTTGGAAAGCGGTTGGAGAGAAGAATCTTGCGCGGCTGAAGGTCAATAATCCTGAGGTGATAATCCAGCCAGTGCAGTATTGGCGATTGCAGTCAAACTACCTGACGACTGTGTGTTAGCCGATACCCGTCAATTTGCTCTATGGCGATTCGGTCGGTGTTTTGTCGGAATTCCTGCTCCAACGCTTCTATTGTTTGCATGTGGACTCCTTCGTATGCCGCGTGCGGGTTGCTTGGCACAGTTCGGTGTGTTGCGATGCCAGATATAGCGGCTCCCCGTTCGAATCCTTGAACACGGAAATTCTGACACCCCGTAGAGGGTGTAACCGATGGCGATGGAATGATCCAAACCATTCACGCCAACACAGACGCACAACCCATCACGGTTTACCTCAAGGTGGATGAAGCATGACCAAGAAAAAACTTATCAAGGTCGGCACCGGTCACACAACGCCATTGAGCGATACAAAACCGCAAACCATCAAAGTAGACATGCGGCCTATTCGTAAGGCCGAAAACGAGGAGTACCTGAAGAATGCCAATGTGAAGGCGTTCCTTGGCGCAATCGCTTGGTCCGAGGGAGGTGGATACGACTTCAAATTCGGCGCCGTAGAGGGAAGGAAGAACGACAAGTGGCGTTATACTGACTTCTCAACTCATCCTGGTGCTGGTTCTGACGGGCGCACGACAGCCGCAGGTATGTACCAAATAAAGAAAGATATCTGGCAAGCGCATGGAGTGAAAGGAATGGGGCTTACCGACTTCAGCCCAAAGACACAAGACCTTATCGCAATAAGTCTTTTGCGGGAATCCGGAGCGATGACCCCTCTTCTTCAGGGCGATTTCAGTGGTGCGATGAAGCATGCTTCGCATCGTTGGGCTGCTTTGGAGCAAGGATCAGGACTAGGGAACTTTTACAAACCACAACCGTACAAAAAGTACGAAGACACCAGAGCCAAGTATTTGGAGCTGGGCGGTAAGGACGGTGCGAAGTGAAGTGGGCAATATTTGGGGCGCTATCCGTAGTGGCCACCGTAGCCACTTCACATCCTGTCAATGAGAGCTTTTTGCATCTTCGGCATTCATTGATACAGCAAGGATGGAAACCATTCAAATTTGATCGCAAATCGTTAACGGACTACCCAGTGGATACCGATGAGGAAATGCTAATAAAGGCCAAAATCACTGAGGTTGAAAGCTGCTCCGTAGACGCCGGAAGGCTTTGCCGGTTTTGGTACACCAGAAGCGGCGCGTGCCTGATGGTTGTTGCCAAAGGGGAGAAGCTAAAGAGCATGAAGACTGTCTTTCAGGGGCATGATCAATGCCCCGAAAAGTAAACACACGCCACAGTCGAGGCTCCAAAGTCGTTGATGGAAATTTCGGCGGTTTGTGGTTCAGCCCACACTTGGGTCAAGAGCGGGAAATTTCGAGGGTTTGGGCGTACAACCCCAAGCTCACGCCGGTTCATGTTCGGACAGTCCCGGCCCAGCGATTCAGCCACGGCCCTGTAGTCGACCTCGTTGTCGACAAACAGGTCGGACATCACCAGCCAGCAGTTGCGTCGCTCGCTTGGGCTTACTGAATATGCCATTTCATGAATTCCTGAAGCTCGGCCTGATACAGCTCATTACTTTTCTCGGCAAGGTCGGCGCCTGCCAAGCCGCCAGCGGCGATAAGCAGAAATGCGCAAACCGGTGCTCCCGGCCCGCAGAGGCTTGATGCGGCGGCGCCAGCGAGCGCACCTCCCGGCAGCGAGCCACCGATGATGGAGCCCTGCCGGTTTATTTCCTGCACCTTGTCCTTCGCGGTGGCCACCTCATAAATCGCAAGGATGGCCGTCATCGCGGTGAAGACCTTTCCGGCAGCAGCGAGTCTAATCGAAAAATTCGTGAACTTCGCACTGTCGCGCCCGCTGGCGTCAATAATGGGACTCGAACCCACGACAACTGGAATCACAACCCAGCAGTCCTGCGCTAGAGGCTTCACTCATGACGACGTGGGAACAAGCGCTCATCCCAGACGACGGGGCGTGGCTCACCGACCAGGATGCGCGCCGCCAGAGGGTGAGCGGGGTTGACCAGCGCGTTCCACTCTTCTCGCGCCACGACCGAGGGAACCAACAAGACGGCTGAGCGGCTTTGCGCTATCCAGCGATCGCCAAAAGCCCGAGCGATTTCCGTCGCTGGGCCGTCCCAGCCTGCCGGAAGACTCAGTGTGTCGGCGCGTTCAACCGAAACGTCATCGGGCACCTCGGCCACCGCGACGACATGCGTGCGCGGTACCTTGCCGATCCGTGCGTGAACCAACACTTCGAGCATGGCGCCGGCAAAAGTCGTTGCGCCGTAAATCACAGCACGGCCCGGACTGTTGAACCTACCGCCGACGAGCAACGCACCGGTGCCGTCCCACAGGGGATGCCGGCTATCTGCGATACGATAAATCCGCATCACACAGGCATTCCGTAGAACAGTTTCCAGAGCAATTCTTCAACGCGTCGAGCGCCTAACTCCGTCATCGAAACATCGAGCGGCGTACGGCCGTCGAGCAGTGGATGCGACGTGTTCAGGAACTCCCTCGCGTCGGGTTCCGAATCCCAGACGTAATATGCGGTGGCGAAAACACGTGCCAAGCGTTCGGCTTTCTCCGATTCATCTGGATTCAAGCGATCGCGACGGCGCTTGAAGGTCGCTTCGGGAATAATGCGAGACATCAGGGTTCTGCGCTCTTCGGCAGTGCGTGTGACATGCTCGACGCTGGCTCGCAGCGCCGATTTCGGCAGGCCGCCACGCACTCGATCGTCCAGCTCCGCGAAAGAGGTGGGCAACGGCGTCAGTGCCATGACGGAGGCGATTTGGGCTGGTGAGACGATGACCATGGCAAAACCCCCATTAGGTATCAAACGATACCTAATTATACGCCAAATGATCTAAATGCCGCTGGTTTGCTGCCATATCATCGGGACGCCTCAGAAGATATGGATATCGATCAGTGCCGACCTGGGGTCGCTTCAGAAAACGGAAAAAATCGTACGCTAAGACCCGGAGAACGGGCGTAGTGGCCTGAACTTGCCCGCGCCTACCTTGGCGCTGCTACGCCAGAGGTAATCGCCGGTCAGGTTTATGTGTTCCTACCCCAGTGGTCAAAATTGCAAAGGCACACGGAAGCACAGTCGATACGCTGAAGAAGCTGAATCCGACCGCCGCCGTTCTGCGGCCCGGACAGGTGCTGAAATATCAGAAGGCATCGGTGCAACGTGTCATTACAAGCTGGAGACATATGTCAACGACACTGATTGCGCAGCGCTATAACGGTGGTCGAGATCCATATTATGCGAAGAAACTCGACTACGCCTTGAGTTTGATACGGCAGGGAAAGGTTGTCCTATGCGCAAAATAGTGCTTATTGGGCTGGGACTGGCTGTTTCTCTGTCGGCTGTTGCCGCTTCTAATTCACGCTTCCCTGCCCAAAGTGAGCGTACTTTTCGGGATGAGTGCAGTGCTTATTCAGAAGCAGGGATGCGTGATTGCCTCGCGAAGAAAGCGCACGAAAGCGAACAAGCACTGAAGCAAGCGGAGAAAGACGTCAGTGCTGTGCTTTCAAAATGGGACGAGGACACAAAATACATAAATTTCGCCAAAAAGAAATTCGCTGCTTCAGAAAAGGCGTTTGCCAAATATCGTGAGGAGCAATGCGCATTTGCTGCATCCCTAGGAGGTGGCGCAATTGGCAATACACTTGACATGGGGCGATTGGCCTGCGTGGCAGAACTCAACAGCCGACGTGCCGAGCAGTTGCGCAATGCCGTTACCGATCTGCCGTGGAAGTAAGCCGATATGAGTAGACCCGGCATCGAAACACTGGCCAGCGCCTGGGCCTGTATCGCAGAGGAGGTAGCGTTCCCGCCCGACTACGAGGGCACGGCAACACCTGCGGCGCATCGGGCATCCGAAGCCATCCAGGCGCAGATTCGTGACCACATCGTCGCCACCAATGACATGCGCCTGTTTGGCCTGTTGCATCTGCTTGGTCAGGCATCGCTGCGCATGGAGCAAACGTTGTGGCCAGAAGACTTCGAACGCATAACCCGTGAGGTCGAGAAAGCGCTTCGGGAAGCCGATGATCCCAACGCCAAGTCGTACAGCAATGAGGAAGTTATGCGGGCGATGCAGGACCGCATCGCCCGGGCGCGAGATAAGCCATGTTGATCGGCTACGCCCGTGTCTCAACGCAAGATCAGAATCTTGAGTTGCAACGCGATGCCTTGACCAAGGCCGGTTGCCCAAAAGTGTTTGAAGACAAAGTGAGCGGTACGAGGGCAGACCGCCCCGGCTTGGTCAAGGCTCTTGAAATGCTCCACGACGGTGACACGCTGGTTGTCTGGAAACTGGATCGCCTGGGCCGTAGCGTCAAGCAATTGGTCGATCTGGTTAACGAGCTGCACAAACAGGGCATCCAGTTCAAAAGCCTCACCGATTCCATCGACACCGGCACGCCATCGGGCCGGTTTTTCTTCCACGTCATGGCCAGCCTCGCCGAAATGGAGCGCGAGCTGATCGTCGAGCGCACCCGCGCCGGGTTGGAAGTCGCCAAGCAACTCGGGCGCAAGGGTGGCCGCAAACCGAAGATGACCGACAGCAAGATCGAGTCGGCTAAAAAGCTACTGGCCAGCGGCGTGCCGCCCAAGGACGTGGCCAAGAATCTCGGCGTGTCCGTTCCTACGCTGTACCGCTGGGTGCCAGCCTCGGCACAGCCTTAGCGTACGATTTTTTCCGTTTTCTGAGACGCCCCCGACCTGGGCCGTCATTCTTGCCCAACGCAAGCGGCTGATCAGTCGCTGAGATGCATTTTGGCGAAAATTTGACGAATCCCGGCTGACCCTCGGGTACTATTTGCATACCTGTCGGCAAGGCCAAATTCTTTTGGTATAGAGCGTCAATGTCATTCGTTTTCCATTCTGTTCATGCCAGAATGGCGCCTGCGCAAAAAAGCACAGGGTCTGCGTGAACGGCAAGCCGGAGGCACGCCGGGCAGACTCTTTAGACCTGGCGACGACATCGATGATGACTGTTCCTGCATGATAAGAACGATACTTCTTGCGCTGCTCGGCATGGCTTTGGTGTTGGCACTAGCCTGCCTGTTTCCGCTTTTGCGATTGGGATGGTATGGCGACCTGCTGTTTCAGGCCTGTCTGTTCTTTGGCGGCTTTGGGCTGGTGGCCGGTTTCGGCTGTGGTTTGTTGATACGCCAGAGCGGGCAGGTCATTGTGATCAGCGGGCCGCGCGGCAAAGGTGGGCGCATCGAGCCCGAGCCCTTGCCGCCTTCGGCCAACAGTGCTTTCATTACCAGCCCGACCGATGCCAAGCCCGGCAAATGGAGCACGCCGTCCCGCCGTCAGACCGAGCGTCGAGTCAATTAAACCGGCATGCGTCGGTCATCGTTGCGATCTGAAAATCCCGGATTTTTTGCGGGCCGATTTGAAAATCCTGTGCTTATCGAATTGCAGCACGTATTTTCATCGGCGCGCGCGGGCTCCACTGCATCAAATTATTTAGTGCCATTCAAACTATCAAAAATATGGCCCGTCACTTGAACGGGCCATATTTCAATTTGCCGCAGGCTGGCTCTTTGGTCCCATGACTACAGTGATGTTGGGCGTGTAGTTGGGCACGCTGATCATGGCTTCGGCTTCGTCGCTGTCGCCGTCACCATCCCCGCCGGCATCAGTCGAGAAGTGAAAATGCGGTTTCGGGATCTTGATGGTCGTGGCCGCGATGCTTTGCGTGATCGGTGCGTAGCCGGCGGCCTCGCACTTGACCTCCAACGCGGTGTTCGAGCGCCGTACCGTGACGGTATCCGGCGTGCTCAAGGACCAATCGCCGTGCTCGTTCGTGAGCGTGCATTTGGCGGCGACTGGCGTGGCACCGTCCAGCACCGAAACCGAGATGGTTTCACGATTTTTGTCGACGCCACCGTTATTGCCGCCATTGGCGCCGGTGACGTTGACCACGGCGGTATTGGCCAGGCCGCGGCTATCGGTGCCTGCGATCTGACCTGCCAGAGCCGTGCTCGAGATTGCCGCGGCGACCATCGCCGCGCTCAACGCAGCGTGTCTGGAAAACTTCATAACGACACTCCTTCGAGCAAAGCGCCCGATAAAAGAACTGAGCATCGCCGCATTGCGGTGATGCTCAGTAAGGATATAAATTGCGCCGCCAGAATCAGGCGATCGGATTTTAGTGTGATTTAATAAAAGTGTCAGGATTTAAAATTTCACTTTGCTTTCAATTTATTTTTATCTGAAAGATAAGCGTGATTAAAAATCAAAAAAATGATTATTCATTAAATCAGCCGCGAGTGTAATGTATGGTAATAATCAAGTCAATCGACCAGGCCTGACTGGACTTGAAGGTCTAATTCAAACTCTCCCGCCCACGGCTTGACCTGGGTCAAGCCAGTTCAGCGCAACCCGTTCGACACTATCCGGAACCGACCAACCTGCGTATCTGACGCGTCAACGTGTCGAGCTGTCGACAAACGCGACGATGCGCGACGATGCGCGAACCGGAGCAAGGCAATGAGTCAGAAAATGAAAGCGGCAGTGGTGCGGGCCCTCGGATCCCCCCTGCAGATCGAAGAAGTGGATGTGCCAACCCCGGGTACCGGACAGATTCTGGTCAAGATTCGATATGGTGCTGGGCGGCATCACGGTGCGCGGCTCTATCGTCGGGACCCGTCTCGATCTGCAGGAATCCTTGATGTTTGCCGAGGAAGGCAAGGTCAAGGCGACAGTCTCGACGGATCGTCTGGACAACATCAATCAGGTCTTTGCGCGTATGCGCCAGGGCGATATCGAAGGGCGTGTGGTGTTGGATATGGCGGCATGATAGGGACGCTGCGGCCAGACTATGGAGTCGGGTCGCAGTGGTTCCACGCATACACCGCGGCGGTGCTTACGCTGCGGCCGGATTCGCCTGATCGCGCACGATGCGCCCCAATCGCACCACGGTCACGCCTGGGCGCAACTGACGCAACGATGGCATGACCAACACACAGTCCGGATAAGGCGTTACCACTGGCTGGCCATCCGACCAGGCGATCACGCTGCCGGCTTGTGGCAAGACTTCCAAGCCCGTGTACGGTGCCGCGAAGCGGAAGTCCATGCTGCGCGCCACAACCGGCTCGGTGACACGGACCACGCGCAAGCTTGCTGGCGGCGGCTGAAACCAATCAGCCGGCAGGTCGGTCGCCTCGACGATGCCGGACAACACCAGAAAACGCGCGGTGCAATCCCGCGCGACGCTGACACTACGCTGTTCCCAATGCTGGCCACATTCGACCAATAACGCGTTCTTGGGACTGGCGGGATCGCCAAACCCCTCGTAGTCGCGCATGCGGCGACCTTCCGGGTGACCTTCGTCACAGATCACCGTAGCGGGCGTGCCCAGTCGCACGGCAAATTCGACGCCTTTGTCCAGCGGTCCGCTCAGCAGCAGAGGTTGGCATTTTTCGTGCATCGAATGCAGATCCAGCAGCAGATCGACGCTATCGATCACCGGGCGCAGCGCACGGGCACGATCGAGTTCGCTCGAACGCTGGCTGATATCGTCGAGCTTGGCCGCGGTCCAGACCCGATTCAAATCTTGATCGACAAAGCGCGCTTTATCGGGATGCGCAGGGTCGAACGAGCGATAGCCATCGATATTGGCAAACGCCAGCGTCAAACGGCCGCAGCGGGGGCGTAGCCCCTGTTCGAGCAGTGCGTCGACCACAATCGCCCCGCATACCTCGTTGCCATGTGTCAGTGCGTTGATCATCACGTGCGGTCCCGGCAAACCGGAATCGAACGTATGCACATAAGGCACACCGGTATTGCTATCGCGATGTTTGGCGAGATCCGGAAAGCTGACTTCGATGGGATAGGGCGAGGGCGGTGTCGAACTCATGCGGAAGCTCCAGGGGAGGATAATGGCAACTTGGCAGTGCTGGGGTGCTGGCGTTTTCCGTGTGCCCCCTGCGTGCCCCACGCAAACGCATCGATGCGCTGAAGCGTATTTAATCCGCTATCAGGCGCGCGATGGCGTGACCCATCTCACTGGTGCTGGCAGTGCCGCCCAGGTCGGCCGTGTGCGGGCCACTACGCAGCACCGATTCGATTGCGGCAACGATCGCGTCGTGCGCCTCGTGTTCGGCGCCACTGCCGTCGCCGAGAAAGTCCAACATCAATGCGGCCGACCAGATCATGGCGACCGGGTTCGCGATGCATTTACCTGCGATATCCGGTGCCGAGCCATGCACGGGTTCGAACAAAGAAGGGAATTTCCGCTCCGGGTTCAGATTTGCCGAAGGCGCCAAGCCTATCGTTCCAGTGCAGGCAGGCCCAAGATCGGACAGGATATCGCCGAACAGATTACTGGCTACCACCACATCGAAGAGATCGGGATTCATCACGAAGCGCGCGCACAAGATATCGATATGCTGTTTGTTCCAGGTGATATCCGGGTAGTACGCGGCCATCTCTGCCGCCCGTTCATCCCACCAGGGCATACTGATGGAGATGCCATTACTCTTGGTGGCGACCGTCAAGTTCTTGCGGCGCCGGCGCGCCAGCTCGAATGCAAACCGCATCACGCGCTCGGTACCGTGGCGCGAAAACACGGCTTGCTGCGTGACGATTTCGCGCTCGGTGCCGGCATACATGATGCCACCCACCGAGGAATATTCGCCTTCGGTGTTTTCGCGCACGATCATCATGTCGATATCGCCGGCCTTGCGACCAGCCAAGGGACTGCGCACACCATCGAACAGACGCGCCGGCCGCAGATTGATGTATTGATCGAACTCGCGCCGGAATTTAAGCAGGGAGCCCCACAGCGAAATATGATCGGGTACCGTGTCGGGCCAGCCGACGGCCCCGAACAACAACGCATCGGCTCCGGCCAATTGGGATTTCCAGTCGTCCGGCATCATCTGGCCGGCTTTCTCGAAGTACGCGCAGTTGGCCCATTCAATATGCTGGAATTCGAACGTCAGGCCGAAGCGCTGGGCGATGGCGTCGAGTACGCGCAAAGCTTCGGGCATTACTTCGCGACCGATGCCGTCGCCAGGAATCACAGCGATGCGATGAGTTTTTGTAGCCATGGTGGGGAAAGCAGAGACCGGTGGGCGAGTTAGCTCGCAACGAATGCAAATGATCTTATCACGCCGTCGACCCGGCGCAGGCGCTAGGGCATGCGCGGCGCAAGCGCGTCGGCGTAGGGCCGCAGCGCTGAGGAATTAATCAATAATAGTGATGCTCAGATCAAATATATAACGTTTTTCAACACCGATATTCATATATAAACTAGGTTCCAGCGGTGCATGAAGTGCCGATACCCGCTCTCCATGCACTTACCCGGCGCCGTGCGCCAGTACTTTCGGACCTAGCGACCATGAGTCAAGACCCTACTGCGATTCCCCCGTTCCATCTGGCTTTCCCGGTGCACAGCATAGCCGCCGCGCGCGAGTTCTACGGTGACTTGCTGGGCTGCCCAGAAGGGCGCAGCGCGCCAGAGTGGGTCGATTTCAACTTCTACGGCCATCAAATCGTGGCGCATCTGGCACCCGAAGAGGCCGGTCACCGCAGCACCAGTGCGGTTGACGGCGATGCGGTGCCGGTGCGCCATTTCGGCGTTGTGTTGCCGATGGAGCAATGGCAGACGATGGCGGACAAACTGAGCGCGGCCGGCGTCAAGTTCGTGATCGAGCCGCATATCCGCTTCAAGGGCGAGGTCGGTGAGCAGGCCACCATGTTCTTCCTGGATCCGTCGGGCAATGCGCTGGAGCTCAAGGCTTTCGCCAATATTGCCTCACTGTTCGCCAAGTAAGCACGCGAACGA
>Ga0116226_10000654_pt1 | contig 29618 bp, 25 predicted proteins | sample S1TSphfallax_FD_89692 | JGI IMG/M metagenome (GOLD analysis project Ga0116226, IMG submission 89692) | Host-associated microbial communities from peat moss isolated from Minnesota, USA - S1T2_Fa - Sphagnum fallax MG | ecosystem: Host-associated > Plants > Peat moss > Unclassified | place: USA...
AACATCATGACCAGGCCGAGGATGATGTACATGACGCCGATTTTTTTGTGATCGACGGAGCAGATCCATTCGCGGAAGATATAGCCGACCTTGCGGTAGTAGAGGACGGGCGCGACGATTGCGATGCCGGCGAGGGCGGTGAAGGCGAAGGCGAAGATGATGATGGGGTTGCTGTACGGGATGGAGGCCAGCGTGAGGCGGCCGAACAGGGGAGACCAGGGACCTTGCAGGTGAACGAGCACGGTGAAAAACCTTTATGTTCAGTTAGGTTTGGCGCTTAGGATTTGGGCTTGGCCTCGCCGGCATTGACGGCGGTGGGGTTGGATAGGGACGTCTTGGTGTCGATGTCCTCCGGGACGGGGAAGACCTGGCCCCCCTGGATGGCGGCAAAGACTTCCGCGAACAGATTTGGGTCGGCGCCGGAGAAGTAAAGCGGTTTGGCGCCCTGGTTGATGGTGGGCTGGGCGATTTGCATGAAGCGGGCCATGGTGAGGTGGTCCGGGGCGGCCTGGATATGCGCGACCCAGGTTGAAAAGTCATCCGGGGCCAGAATTCGGGTGGAGAATTGCATCCAGGAGAAACCGGCGCCGGAAAAATCGGCGGAAAAGCCTTCGTAGCTGCCGGGGCGGTTGACGCGGAAAGCGTCCTGGGTGCGCATGCCGGGCATGACGTCGATCATGGGGGCGACCTGGGGGATGTAGAAATCGTTGGTGACGGTGGCCGAGGTGAGCTGGAGGCGGACGGTGCGGCCGGCGGGGACGACCAGGTCGTCGATGGTGGCGATGTGCTGGGAGGGATAGACGAAAATCCATTGCCAGTCGGTGGTGATGACGTCGACGTTCAGGGGGGCGGCGACGGCGCCGGGGTCGTTGGGGTTGTCCAGGCTCATGGGGTCAGCGGGGTTGACCTGGAACACGCTGGAATAGGTGCAGAAGGTGAGGATGACGACGATGATCAGGGGGACGCCCCACATCGCCAGTTCCAGGGACAGGGAGTGGGAGAAGGTGGGGTCGTAGGTGGCGGAACGGGATTTGCGGTAGCGCAGTGCGAACACCATGGTGAGGATGGTGGTGGGGATGATGATGAGCAGCATGACCGCGGTGTTGAGGATGGTGTAGTGAAGCTCCGCGTTCGCGACTGGGCCGGCGGGGTGGAAGAGGCGGTATTCGCCGCAGCTGGACAGCGCCAGCAGTGGCAGGATCGGCGCCCAGCGCGTCAGGCGGGCGCCGTTAAACACGCCGCGTACCGCTTGGGCTGAAGTGGGTAAAATTCGGCGTCAAAATCTGGTGCTCACGAGCGCATATCATCCTTCGGCTCCTCCAAAACGTCCAACACGGGTTTCGCCGTGTTGCGGTGCGCGTGAAACCATCATGCACATTAACTGGCGAAAAGAAGTTAAGCGTCAAGGTAATCCTTGGGCGCGCGCGAAATCTTCAAAATTGGGCGCTTGGTTGCTGTCCGGTGGCGGCTCTGGCGTTATGGCGGGCTGGGGGCATAATGCGGGGATGATGAGGATGAGTCGCCAGCGGCGCGCCGCGCGGGGTTTTTGGGTATGATGCTGGGTTTGACGCTGGGTTTGGTGCGGCCGGTGGTTATTATTGGGGGGGTGGCGGTGCTGCTGACGCTAAATGCCAGGGAGTTTCATGCCAAGCGGCGGGCGCTGGAGGCGGAGTTTCCGGCCGGGGTGGGGGATGGCGCGGTTTTGGCCCTGAGCCGGCGGCAGGCGTTTCTGGCGCAGAATATCGAGCAATTGCTGCACATGATTCATACGATGCTGGCGGCGATCCTCGTTTCGCTGCTGTGGCGTTAGGCGTATGAAGGTTATTATTTTTGGGAGTACGGGTGGCACGGGGCGCGCGGCGGTGGCGGCTTTTGCGGCGGGGGGGCACCAGGTGACCGCATTTGCGCGCGATCCGGCGAGGCTTGGGCCCAGCCTGGCGGTGACGGCGGTGCGGGGTGATGTGATGAACGCGGCGGATGTGAGCGGGGCCGTGGCGGGGCATGATGCGGTGATTGTGAGCTTGGGGAACAGCCAGAATCCGTTCGCGCTGATGATTCCGGGGGCGCGCCGGACGACGGCGGCGGATGTGTGCGAGGTGGGGACGCGGCATATTATTGCGGCGATGCGGGAAGTGGGGGTGAGGCGGCTGGTGGTGGTGACGGCGTTTGGCATTGGCGACACGCGGGATAAATTGCCGTTTGCGTTCAAGTTGTTTTACTGGGCGGTGCTGCGCGAGCAGATGGCGGATAAGGAGCGGCAGGAGGCGGTGGTGAAGGCGTCCGGGCTGGATTGGACGCTGGTGCAGCCGGTGGGGCTGACGGTTGGGACGGCGACGGGGCGCTGGCTGGCGGATGCTGGCGGGGTGATCCGGCGGCAGCAGATCAGCCGGGCGGATGTGGCGGCGTTTCTGGCCTTGGCTGTGGGCGAGGAACGGTATTTTGGCGCGACGGTTTCGCTGTCCGGCTGAGCGCGCCTGGTTGACTTGTGTTCATTGTCGTTGCCTTTGAAAGGATGGATTGCTTCGCCAAGAGCTCGCAATGACTTGGGGGCCCGACATTTAGGCGGGTTGGTGTTAGGGGGTGACGCTTTGGGAATCGATCATTTCGCGGACTTTGCTGGCGAGGGCTTCGATGGGGAAGGGTTTGGTGATGACCTGCATGCCGGGTTCGAGGTGACCGTTGCCGATGACAGCGTTTTCGGCGTACCCCGTGATGAAAAGCACTTTGAGCTGGGGCCGGAGCACGCGGCCGGCGTCGGCGACCTGGCGGCCGTTCATGCCGCCGGGCAGGCCGACATCGGTGACCAGTAGATCGAGCCGGACGTCCGACTGTAGGATTTTCAGGCCGGCGGGGCCGTCCGGCGCCTCCAGGACGCGGTAGCCGGCGTCCTGCAGCAGGTCCACCAGCAGCAGCCGGACCGTCGGATCGTCGTCGATGAGCAGCACCGTCTCGCCGTAGCCGCTTTCAAATTCCGTCATGTCGGCCTCCCCATTCTCGGCATCGATCAGCTCGCCGTGGTAGCGCGGTAGATAGAGGCAGATGGTCGTGCCTTGTCCCAATTCAGAGTACACGGTGATTTGGCCGTTGGACTGGCGGATGAAGCCGTAGATCATCGAGAGTCCGAGGCCGGTGCCCTGGCCGAGCGGCTTGGTGGTGAAGAAGGGTTCGAAAATCCGGCTCATCGTCTCCTTAGACATGCCTGTTCCGGTATCGGTGACGCAGAGCGAGACGTATTGGCCAGGCGTCAGATCATGATTTATGCCGGCTTTGGCGTCTAGCCACCGGTTCATGGTTTCGATGGTCAGGCGGCCGCCGTCCGGCATGGCGTCGCGCGCGTTGATGGCGAGGTTGAGGAGGGCGTTTTCGAGCTGGTTCTGGTCAATCATCACCGTCCAGAGGCCGGAGGCGCCAACCACCTCGACCGCGATGTCCGGGCCGCTGGTGCGGCGGATGAGGTCTTCCATTTCGGAGATCAGGCGGTTGATGTTGGTCGGGCGGGGGTCGAGGGTCTGGCGGCGGGAGAAGGCTAGCAGGCGCTGGGTGAGGGCGGCGGCGCGTTTGGTGGCGCCCAAGGCGGCATCAATATAGCGGGGCACGGCGTCCAGCCGGCCTTGGGCGATGCGGGTTTCCAGCATCTGCAGGCTGCCGGAAATGCCGGTGAGGAGGTTGTTGAAGTCGTGCGCGATGCCACCTGTAAGCTGGCCGACGGCTTCCATTTTTTGGCTCTGGCGCAGCGCGTCCTCGGCCTGCTCGCGCTCCTCGATGGCCAGGCGGACGCGGTCTTCGAGTTTCTGGTTGAGCTCGCGCAGTTCGGTTTCGATCGCGCGGCGATGGTCGATGTCGATCAGCACGCCGGGGAAGCGGCGCGGGCTGCCGGCTTCGTCCTTGTCGACGCGGCCATGGGCCTCGATCCAGCGGAAAACGCCGTCCTGCTGGCGGACGCGGAATTCGCAGCTGTAGCGGCCGCCGCGGCGCATCGCGGCGTCGATTTCCTGCCACACACGGGCCTGGTCCTGTTCGTGGATGGCGGGAATGACCGCTTCGATCGGCAGGCCGGCGCGGCAGAGCTGCGGGCTGAGGCCGAAAGCGCGGGCAAACCGTTCATCGCCTTCGACGCGGTTGGCCTGGACGTGCCAGACCCAGGTGCCGATAATCGCGCCGGCGTCCAGCGCCAGCTGCACGCGCTCGGCCTGCTCGCGGGCCTTCGCCTCGCTGGCGTTGACCGCCGCCGCGGAGTCGCGCCGCAGGCGCGCCATGGCGATGTTGGCGGCGATCCGGGCCAGCAGCTCGCGGGCGGAAAAGGGTTTCGTCAGATAGTCATCGGCGCCGGCATCCAGACCTTCCACCTTGGCGTCGTCACCGGCGCGGGCGGAGAGCATGATGATGGGCAGTTCCCGCAAGGCCGGATCATCGCGCACCGCCCGCAGCAGTCCAAAACCATCCAGACGCGGCATCATCACGTCGGTGAGCAGAATATCGGGTTTTTGCGCGCGCATGGCGGTGAGGGCCGCCTGGCCGTCGGCGACGGCTTCCACCTCGTAGTCGCGGTCCCGCAGCAGACGGCTGATATAGTCGCGCAAATCGGCGTTGTCGTCGGCCAGCAGGACGCGGCGCCGTTCGACGGTGAGCCGTTCCAGGGTGGCGCGTTCCAGGGTGGGGCCGGGGGTGGCGTGGGTCTGCGGCACGTCGCGCGCGGCACCGGCATCCAGCAGGGCGTCGCCGGAATCGCCCGGCAGCCAACGCAGCGCCTCCTCGACGAACGTTTGGGACTGGGAGGCGGTGGAACTATCCGCCGGCGCGGATCTGACGCGGTCGGCCGGCAGATGCGCGGTGCCGAGGGGCAGGATGACATGAAAGGCGGTGCCGTGTCCTTCCTCGCTCTCCACCTCGATCTCGCCATGGTGCAGCTTGACTAGCTCGCGCACCAACGCGAGGCCGATGCCGGAGCCTTCGAAACTGCGGCCTCTGGCGCCTTCGACGCGGTGGAAGCGGTCGAAGAGTTTGCCGATCTGGCTTTCCGGGATGCCGGTGCCGGTGTCGCGCACCGTCAGGCGGGCCGTGCCGAGTTTTTCGCGCAGCAAAACTTCGATTTCGCCCTCGAAGGTGAATTTGAAGGCGTTGGAGAGCAGGTTGAGGACGATTTTTTCCCACATGTCGCGGTCGACGTAAGCGGGCTGGGACAAGGGCGGCGTGTCGACGATCAGGCGCAGCCCGGCTTTGTCGGTGGCCGAGCGGAAGGAGGAGGCGAGGTCGGCGGTCAGCGCGGCGAGGTCGGTGGGGCGGGAGGTGGCTTCGACGCGGCCGGCTTCGATGCGGGAGAAATCCAGCAGGGAGTTGACCAGGCGCAGCAGGCGGAGCGCGTTGCGGTGGGCCATTTCCAGCCGGTCGCGCTGGCCTGACGGCGCGGAGTCCGCGGTGAGCGCATCCTCGAGCGGGCCGAGCATGAGGGTGAGGGGGGTGCGGAATTCGTGCGAGACGTTGGAGAAGAAGGCGGTTTTGGCGCGGTCGATTTCGATGAGGGCCTCGGCGCGCTCGCGTTCGCGTTCGTATTCGTCGGCGCGGGCGATGGCGGCGGCGACCTGGGCGGTGAGCAGTTCGATGAAGCCCTGGTAGGCGGCGTCGAAGACGCGGTGGGGGTTGAGGGCGGCGACGAGATAGCCGATGGGCTCGCCGCCTTCGGCGCCGGCGATGGGGGCGATGAGGGCCTTTTTCGGCGCGCGGGGTACGGTGTTGGGTGCCGCGTGCGGGTGTTGCGCCATGATCAGCCAGCTGGTGTGGGCGTCGTTCAGGTCGATGAGGGCGGGCGCGCTGTGTGGGGGGTGGGCGAGCGGGAAGGTGTGCTCCGCCAGCTCCAGCACGGGGGCGGCGGCGGCGATGTGCTGGGCTGGGTCGTGCAGCGCGGCGAGGTGGGGTTTTTGACCTTGCCCGGCCAGGTAGACCGCCGCGAACGGCACGTCCCGAGCGGCGGTGGCGAGGCAGGTTTTGACACCCGCCATGACCTCGGCGCGGGTGGAGGCGGCGGCGAGCGTGGAGCCGAGATCGCGCAGCACGCTCAGCTGGCGCTCGCTGATCACGCGCTCGGTGACTTCGGCGACGACGCAGAACATGCCGGTGGTGGCGCCGGCGTCATCGGCAAGTGGGGAGTAGGAGAAGGTGTGGTAGGTTTCCTCCGGGAAACCGCGGCGTTCGAGGTAGAGGAGCAGGGCTTCGTCCCAGGTGGCTTCGCCGGTCGCCAGCACGTGCTGGATGCGCGGGCCGATATCGGGCCAGATTTCGGCCCAGACCTTGTCGGACCGGCTGCCGATGACCCAGTCGCGTTTCAGGCCGACGGTGGGCAGGTAGGCGTCGTTGCAGAGGAAGGTGAGGTCGGGACCCCACGCCATCCACATCGCGAAGCGTGAGGTGAGCATGACGCGCACCACCGCGCGCAGGCTGGCGGGCCAGTCATGTGGGGGGCCGAGCGGGGTGGTTTGCCAGTGGCAGGCGCGCATCAGGGCGCGCACCTCGCCAGGGCCACGCAGCAGGGCCGGCCCGTTTTCGGGCGCCGGCACCTCGTCCTCCAGTTTACGGGGCGTGCTCGCGTGGGGCATCACAGCTCATAGATCGGCTTTACCATTGCAATTATGATTTGTTATTTCAGAGGCGGCTTGCGCGGCCGTGACAGCCGCACGGCCAGAGATAGACGTTACTTTTTTGAAAAAAAGTAACGCCGCAAAAGTTTTGGGGTTTTTTGCGCGGCTCCAGGCGCTGGGGGTCGCGCCAACGGGGTCGTTTGAGCTCGCCGTTTCGGGTTACATGGCCTCGCGCGCCAGGTGCTCGACCATGTGCGCCATGGTGGGATCGTTCTCGGCGTTTTTGCGCGTCAGCTCCAGCCCGACGACGCGCCGCTCCGCCGGTTCGTGCACGGCGTTCATCGGGTCCTCGAAATCGCGCATATAGCCGAGCGCGAAGCAGCCGGTCTGGTAGCCCATGACTTTGAGCAGATCCTCGGGCAGCGTGCGGGCGATTTCGAGCGGTGTGGAGAGGTACTGGTTTTCCTCCTGGCGCACCCAGCCGACGGCGTAGGTGATGTTGACGGCGCGGCGGACCTTGTCCGAGACGTTGGCGCCGGCGCCGTGGAAGACTTTGCCGGTGTAGAACAGCGCGGAGCCGCGCTTCATGACCGCGGGTAGGCTATCCGCTTGGGCGAAGGTTGTTTCGCGCTGGCCGTATTGGCTGCGGGGCACGATGCGCGTGGCGCCCATGTCCTCGGTGTAGTCGGACATCGCCCACAGGATGTTGCACTGGATGTGGTAGTCATCGGGGAAGGGAAAGAAATCCCAGGCGAGCTGGTCCTGGTGCAGGGGCTGGGCGGGGGAGCCGGGTTCGACGCTGATGATCTGGGTGAGGTGGAGCTGGAACGTCGAGGCATGGCCCAAAAATTTTGCGGCGGTGGCGATCGCCAGCGGGTTCATCACCAGTTCGCGGGCGGCTTGGGAGCGGGCGATGAGGGCGCCGGTGCGGCGGGTTTTCTGGCCGAGGAAAACGTCGCCGCCATAGGGTGTGGTGGCGATGTAAGGGGCGGTTTCGGCTTCGAGGCGGTCCATGAAGGCGGTGGAGACGAGTTCGTCGACGATGGCGTAGCCCTCGGTCTGCAGCGCGGCGGCGACCTGGTCGGCGGTGGCTTGTGATGATAAATGCAGCAAGGACATGACGGCTCCTCGGTTCGGTGGGTGGGGGGAGCCTAATTTAATGGCGTTGAAGCGGGAAGCCCTTATCAAGTGGGCCAGTTGCGTGACAATTTTGGGCGGCCTGCCTGTTATGGGCGCAGGCGGCGCGCAGGGCTGACCTACGCCGTCACCGGCTGGCGGCGGGTGCGGTGCATGCCATATTCTGATTCGGTGTAACCCTGGGAGACGAGGTTAACATGCCCAAACAATTGCATCTTGGCGCGTTTATGCGGCCGGTCGGCATTCACACCGGCTGGTGGCGCTACCCTGGGGCCGCGGCCGACGCCAATTTTAACCTGAAGCATCTGGTGGATTTTATTCAGACGCTGGAGCGCGGGAGGTTTGACGCGTTTTTCATGGCGGATCATCTGGCGGTGCTGAATCTGGGGATCGCGGCGCTGCGGCGCAGTGCGACGCCGACTTCGTTTGAGCCGTTCACGCTGCTCTCCGCGCTGGCGATGGTGACGGAGCGCATCGGGCTGGTGGCGACGGCGTCCACGACGTTCGATGCGCCGTACCATGTGGCGCGGCGGTTTGCGTCGCTGGATCATATTTCGGCGGGGCGGGCGGGGTGGAATATCGTGACGACCAGCAACCCGGATGCGGCGCTGAATTTTGGGCTGGACGACCATATGGAGCACGACGAGCGCTATGTGCGGGCGCGGGAGTTTTATGATGTGGTCACCGGGCTGTGGGACAGTTTTGCGGATGATGCGTGGGTGCGGGATGCGGCGAGCGGGATTTTTTTTGAACCGGAGCGCATGCATGCGATCCGGCACAAGGGCAAGTATTTCTCGGTCCAGGGGCCGCTGAATATCGCGCGGCCGGTGCAGGGCTGGCCGGTCATCGTGCAGGCGGGGGCCTCGGAAGCCGGGCGGCAGCTGGCGGCGGAAACCGCCGAGGTGATTTTTGGCGCCGCGCCGAATATCAGAGCCGCGCGGGAATTTTATGCCGATATCCACCGCCGCATGGCCGCACTTGGGCGGGACGAGGCTTCGCTCAAAATTCTGCCGGCGTGCTTTGTCATTGTCGGGCGCAGCCGGGCGGAGGCGGAGGAGAAACAGCGCATTCTGGATGATTTGGTACACCCGGACAGCTCGCTGCCAAACCTGTCGATGCGCCTGGGTGTCGATGCGTCCAAGTTCGACCTGGACGCGCCACTGCCGCCGCTGCCGCCCAGCAACCAGAGCCAGTCCGCGCAGGCCACTTTGGTCGCGCTGGCGCGGGAGCATCATTACACCGTGCGCGACCTGGCGCGGCTGGTGGGGGGCTATGGCGGGCTGACGATGCTGGGAACGCCGGGGGAGATCGCGGACCAGATGCAGGAATGGCTGGAAACCGAGGCTTCCGACGGGTTCAACGTGATGTTTCACACGGTGCCGGAAGGGTTGAATGATTTTGTGGATCTGGTGGTGCCGGAGCTCACCAGGCGGGGGATTTACCGGGAGGCGTATACGGGGACGACGCTGCGGGAGCATTTGAGGCTGGAAAAACCCAGGAATAGGTTCTTCGAAGGCTAGAGAGAAAGGAAGCAGTTACTTTTTTCAAAAAAGAAGTTCTTTCTTTCGCTTCTAGACAGATGGATTGCTTCGCTTCGCTCGCAAGAACGGGGAGGGGGCTTTTATATCAGACGCTTACGCCTAGCGCCGCGAGGAGCTGGCGGCGGAGTTCGCCGAAGGCCGTGCTTTCGTGCCGGCGGGGGCGGGGCATGGTGACGGGGATTTCCAGGGCGATTTTGCCGTCTTCCAGCATCAGCACGCGGTCGGCGAGGGTGAGGGCTTCGTCGACGTCGTGGGTGACGAGGAGCACGGCGGGCTGGTGGGCGCGCCATAGGTCGGTGACCATGTCTTGCATTTTGAGGCGCGTGAGGGCGTCGAGGGCGGCGAAGGGCTCGTCCAGCAGGAGGAGGGCGGGCTCGCGCACCAGAGCGCGGGCCAGGGCGGCGCGCTGGGCCTCGCCGCCGGAGAGGGTGAGGGGCCAGGCGTTGAGACGGTGGCTGAGGCCGACTTCGCCCAGGGCAGCCTCGGCGCGGGCGCGGGCGTCCGGCAGGCGCAGGCCGAGGGTGACGTTTTTCCAGACGCGCTTCCAGGGCAGCAGGCGGGGTTCCTGAAACACCACGCCTAGGGCGGCTGGCGCGACCAGCGTGCCGGGCGGGGCGGGATCCAGCCCGGCCAGGGTGCGGAGCAGGGTCGATTTGCCGGAGCCGGAGCGGCCCAAGAGGGCGACGAACTCGCCGGGGCGGATGGATAGATCCAGGCCGCGCAGCACGGAGTTGGGGCCGTACTGGCGGGTGAGGCCGCGGACCTCCACCGCCAGCTCGGCACTGGTCAGGGTTTCGGGGGAATGCGGCGGGGCGTCGGTCAGCATGTTCATGAAACCGCTCCTACCGGGTCAGCAGAACCGGCCGCCAGGCCAGCAGGTGGATTTCGAGGCTCCGCACCAGGCGGTCCGTGGCGAGGCCGAGCATGGCGTAGACCAGCAGGCCGTCGAAAATCACGTCGGTCTGCAGGAAGTCGCGGGCGTTCATGACGAGGTAGCCGATGCCGGCGTCGGCGTTGATCTGCTCGGCGACGACCAGGCTGATCCAGGCGATGCCGAGCGCCTGGCGCAGTCCCACCAGGAAGCCGGGCAGGGCGGCCGGGAGCACGACGTTTAAAATTGTCTCGGCGCGCGAGAGACCCAGCACGGCGCCGGCTTCCAGCAGCTTGCGGTCCGCGCCGCGGATGGCGGAGTAGAGATTGAGATAAATGGGGAAGCTGGAGCCGAGCGCGATGATGACGAGTTTGGGCGTCTCGCCGATGCCGAACCACAGGATCATCAGTGGGATCAGCGCCAGATGCGGCAGGGTGCGGGCCATTTGCACGGTGGGGTCGATCATGTCCTCGCCGAGGCGCGACAGGCCGGCGGCGAGGCCCAGAATTGTGCCGACCGTGACGCCGGCGGCCAGGCCGAACAGCACGCGGGTGAGGGAGATGATGAGGTTGGGCCAGAGCTGGCCGGTCACGATCAGGTTCCAGAAACTCGAAACGATGAGCGAGGGGGCGGGCATCGTCTGCGGGCTGGTGAAGCCGAAACTGGCCGCCGCCTGCCACACCGCCAGCACCCCCACCGGCACCGCGGCGCGGCGGAGCACGGAAAACGCGCCCGGCGAGGCGGGGCTTTTGGCACGCGGCAGCGAGGCCGAGGCGATGGCGGATAGGTTCATGTTGAGCTCCGGCGGTGTTGCACTAAGTCGATTGCACCGATAGATAACATATGCAAGATCAAATTTATTAGCTTCACCGGAGATCGATATGCGCCGCCGTACTTTGCTTTCCACCGCCGCCCTGGCCGCCCCCGCTTCGATGCTGGCCAGCCCGTTTGTGGCCCGCGCCGCCTCCGCCGGCGTGCTGAAAATCGGTTACCAGAAGGCGTCCGTCACGCTGGTGCTGGCGCGCGCCAGAAAGACGTTTGAGTCGAAGCTGAATCCGTTGGGGTATGATGTGAGCTGGGCGGAATTCACGTCCGGCCCGCCGATGCTGGAGGCGATGAACGCCGGCGCGGTGAATTTCGCCTTTACCGGCGAGCCGCCGGTGATTTTCGCGCAGGCCGCCGGCACGCCGATCGTGTACGTCGCCGCGACCAATCCGAGCCCGCGGGCCATCGCCATTCTGCAGCCGGCCGCTGGCACGCTGAGCTCGGTGGCAGACCTCGCGGGCAAAAAGGTCGCCGTGGCGAAGGGGTCCAGCGCGCATTACCTGCTGGTCTCCGCCCTGGCCCATGCCGGCGTGCCGTATACGGCCGTGACCAAAGTGTTCCTGCAGCCCGCGGATGCCCGCGCCGCGCTGGCTGGTGGTGACGTCGATGCGTGGTCGATCTGGGACCCGTTCTATGCCGGCGCCGAGGCGGCTGGCGCCAAGGTTATTACCACCGGCACCGGCCTGATGCTTAACCGGGCCTATTATTCGTCCGCGAAGGATTTTGCCACGCAGCATCCGGACGCGCTGAACGCGGCGATTGAGGTGATCAACGCACAGGAGGCCTGGGAGAGCGGCCATATCGAGGAAACCGCCACCGATATTTCGCCCAGCATCGGGCTGCCGGAGCCGACGCTGAAGACCTGGTTCGCGCGGCAGAAATATGGGGTGAACAAGATGACGCCGGATATTTTCGCCGGGCAGCAGAAGATCGCCGACGCGTTTTTCAAGCTCGGCCTGATCCCGCAGAAAATTGACGTCGCCAGCGCCGCCTGGACCGCGTGAGGATTTTTAACCCATGACCCTGACCCCGGCCACCAGCACCAACGTCCTTTGGTTTCTGCCGACGCATGGCGATGGCAGGCATCTCGGCTCCTCCATCGGCGGGCGGGAGGTGACGCATGACTACCTGGCGCAGGTCGCCCAGGCGGCGGACCGGCTGGGGTATTACGGCGTGCTGATCCCCACCGGGCGCAGCTGCGAGGATAGCTGGGTGGTAGCGTCCTCGCTGCTGCCGCTGACCAAGCAATTACGGTTTTTGATCGCGTTTCGGCCGGGGCTGCTGAACCCGTCGCTGGCGGCGCGCATGGCCGCGACGTTTGACCGGCTTTCGGGCGGGCGGCTGTTGATCAACATCGTCACCGGCGGCGATCCGTCCGAAAATTCCGGCGACGGGATTTTTCTGGAGCATGACGCGCGCTACGAAATCACGTCCGAATTTCTGCAGATATGGAAATCGTTGCTGGCCGGCGGCGCGGTGGATTTCGAGGGGAAGCAGCTGCGGATCGAGGATGGGCAATTGCTGTTCCCGGCGGTGCAGAAACCGCACCCGCCGCTGTTTTTTGGCGGGTCGTCGGATGCCGGGATCGAGGTCGCGGCGGATCTAGTGGATACGTATCTGACGTGGGGCGAACCGCCGGGGCCGGTGGCTGAGAAACTGGGGCGGGCGGCGGCGGCGGCGGCGAAACGCGGACGGAAGCTGAGCTATGGCATTAGGCTGCATGTGATTGTGCGGGAGACCGCGAAGCAGGCCTGGGAGGCGGCCGAGGATTTGATCCGGCATGTCGATGATGAGACCATCGCGCGGGCGCAGAAGCGGTTTTCGGCGATGGATTCGGTGGGCCAGCGGCGGATGGCGGCGCTGCATAATGGGTCGCGGGACAATTTGGAAATTTCGCCCAATCTGTGGGCGGGGGTTGGCCTGGTGCGCGGCGGGGCGGGGACGGCGCTGGTGGGCGACCCGGACCAGGTGGCGGCGCGGATGAAGGAATATATGGAGATCGGGATCGATCATTTTATCCTGTCCGGCTACCCGCATCTGGAGGAAGCCTACCGGTTTGCGGAGCTGGTGTTTCCCAGGCTGCCGGTGCGGCATAAGGTGGCGGAGTTCGGCAAGGCCGGACATCGGGGGCCGTTTGGGGAGACGGTGGGGAATTTTTTCCGGCCTGGCGAAGCGCGGGCGGCGGGGTAGGGAAGAATGTTCTTTTTTGAAAAAAAGAACCAAAAAACTTTTGGGCCGCTTCGCGCGGATTCTGGGCCGCATGCGGCCCAAAATCCGCGCGAAGCGGAGCAGACGTTTTTGCGCGCTTTTTTCAAAAAGCGCTGCTTTCTTCGCTGAATGGACGGCTCAGCCCCGCCCCCTCGCACGCTGGCCATTATCGGCGGCGGTTTTTCCGGGGCTTGTCTGGCGCTGCATTTGGCGCGCGGCGGGTATTCCGGGCGGATTGTTGTTTTTGAGCCGCGGCCGGTGGTGGGGCTGGGATTAGCCTATAGCACGCAGGAAGACTCGCATCGGCTGAATGCGCGGGCGTCGCGCATGTCGGTGTATCCGGATGATCCGGCGCATTTCACGCGCTGGATTGCGGAAACCGGGGCGTGCGATGATGACCCGGAGGCGGCTTTGCCGGATGGCAGGCTGTTTACGAGACGGTCCGTGTATGGCGCGTATGTGGCGGGGCAGGTGGCGCCGCTGGTGCGGGACGGGCGGGTGGTTCATGTGCGGGCGGAGGTGCGGGAGCTGGCGCGGCGGGATGGCGTGTGGGCGGTGCTGTGCGGGGATGGGCGGGAGATTGTGGCGGATGTGGCGGTGTTGGCCACGGGTCATGCGCCACCTGGCATTCCCGGGGCGCTGGCTGAGATTTCGGGCCATGAGGGGTTTATTGCCGATCCGCTGAGGCCGGGGGCGCTGGCGCAGATTGCGCCGCAGGCGAAGGTTTTGATTGTGGGCACCGGGCTGACGATGGCGGATGCGGTCGCGGCGCTGACGCGAGCGGGGCATGGCGGGCCGATTACCGCGGTTTCCCGGCGCGGCCAGGTGCCGCGGCCGCATGCGCTGGAGGATTTTTTCACCACGGTTGGTTTTTCGCCGCCGGCCACGGCCAGCGCGCTGGTGCGCGAGGTGCGGGCGGCGGTCGCGGCGGCGGTGGCGGAGGGGCTGACTTGGCAGGCCGTGTTTGACGCGCTGCGCTGGCGTGCGGAGGATTTATGGGGTCCTTTGCCGGTGGTGGAGCGCCGGCGGTTGGTGCGGCATATTCGGCCGTTTTGGGACACGCATCGGCACCGTTTGCCGCCACCGACGGCCGCCGTTTTGAACCGGCGGCTGGCGGCGAATAGTCTTCGTATCGAAGCCGCGTCGATTGCCGGGGTAAAGGATTTTGGACGGCAGATCGAGGTTATGCTGCGGCCGCGGGGTGCGCGGGAGGCCCGTCCCGAGGTTTTTGATGCGGTGATCCTGACCGCGGGACCGGGGCGGCCGGGGCAGGCGGCGGATACGGTCTGCGGCAGGCTTGTGAGAGCCGGCATCCTGGCGGTGGATGGCACTGGGCAGGGGTTTTGCTGTGGTGCCGCCGGTGAGGTGCCGGCGGCGGGGCAGCCGCCGCTGTTTGTGATTGGGCCGCTGACGCGGGGAATTTTCGCTGAAATCATCGGTGTGCCGGAGATCGCGGTGCAGGCCGCCGTCGTGGCGGCGCAAATCCAGAAGCTGAGTGTGGTGGGCGTGCCGGGGTTCGGGCAGACATCGGCCTAAGGCGGTCAAGCCGCGGAAAGCTGGTGGGGGGTCTGATGTTCGGTTTGCCACGCTCTCCAGGGGCCTGTATCGTCTGATTGACGAACGGGGGTGGAGGATGGGTGAGTCTTTTCACGTGGTGGAATCGGACGGTGTTGCCACCATTACCTTGTGCAGTCCGAAAACCTCCAATGCCCTGACGCTGGATTTCTGGCGGGCATTTCCGGCTTCGATCCGGGCGCTTGACGCCACGGGGGCGATTCGCGCCGCCATCCTGGCCGCCGAAGGCAAGAATTTTTGTGCGGGCATGGACCTTTCGGTGTTTACCAATCCGGCGCTGCAGGATACGGGGGAGCCGGCTTCGCGTGCGAATTTTTACCACCTCGCGCGGCTGATGCAGGCGGCGCTGACGGCTATTGAGCAGGCGCGCTTTCCGGTGATCGCGGCGATTCAGGGTGCTTGCGTTGGGGCTGGGCTGGAAATGGCGGCGGCGTGTGATTTGCGGTTTTGCGCGGCCGACGCGTATTTCAAAATCGCCGAAATTGATATCGGGATGATGGCGGATGTCGGCAGCCTGCAGCGGCTGCCCAAGCTGCTGCCGGACGCGGTGGTGAAGCAGATGGCGTATACCGGGATGAACCTGACGGCCACGCGCGCCGCGGCTTTCGGCTTTGCCAATGAGGTTGCGGCCGATGCGGAAGCGGCGCTGGCGCTGGCCAGATCGGCGGCCGCGGCGATCGCGGCGCGGGCGCCGCTGGCGATCGCCGGGAGCAAGGATTCGCTGCTTTTCGCGCGCGACCATAGCGTGGCGGAGGCGCTGGAGCGGGCGGCGTGGGTGCAGGCGGCGATCTGGAATACGACGGACATCAAGGACGCGATCGCGGCGCGGGTGGCGAAGGGGACGGCGCTGTTTCAGGATTTGCCCGGGCTGCCGGAGGTTTAGGAAAGAAGTTACTTTTCCCATAACAAACTAAACGATCCGTTAACTCTTTTCGATTACAATTCGGTTGTGACGGTGTTTGGTTGGCCTTGCGGCGGGCCGAGGCGCTGAAACGTTGGGGATGGCCAAAGAGCTTGACAATGGGGCGGCTGGTTGTTGAACTGAGTCGAACGGTTGGTCGACTTATAAATCATTAAAAATAGGGGGAAATGGATGGATTTCCGGGTGGGGGAGCAAGGCGGGATGGGGACGCGGGAGGGGCTGCGGGGGCTGCAGCTGGGGCGGCTGCGGGAGACGGTGGCGCGGGCTTATGCGCATAATGCGCATTACCGGAAGGCGTTTGATGAGCGGGGCATTGGGCCGGATGATGTGCGGGCGCTAGAGGATTTGGCGAAGCTGCCGTTTACGGTGAAGGCGGATCTGCGGGCGCATTATCCTTATGGGTTTTTTTGCGAGCCGATGGAGCGGATTGCGCGGATCCATGCCTCGTCGGGGACTACGGGCAAGCCGACGGTGGTGGGATATACCAAGGAGGATATCGCGACGTGGGCGGGGCTGGTGAAGCGCTCGATTGAGGTGGCGGGCGGCAAAGCGGGGATGAAGGTGCATGTGGCCTATGGGTATGGGCTGTTTACCGGGGGGCTGGGGGCGCATTACGGGGCGGAGGCGGCGGGGTGCACGGTGATACCGATGTCTGGCGGGCAGACGGAAAAGCAGGTGCAGCTGATTATGGATTTTCAGCCGGACATCATCATGGTGACGCCGAGCTATATGCTGACGATTCTGGACGAATTCCGGCGGCAGGGGATTGATCCCAGGGGGACGTCGTTGAAAATTGGGATTTTTGGGGCGGAGCCTTGGACGGATGCGATGCGGGGGGAGATTGAGGCGGCGTTTGGGATTGATGCCGTTGATATTTATGGGCTTTCGGAGGTGATGGGGCCGGGGGTGGCGAGCGAGGGGGCGGCGCATAAGGATGGGCCGACGATTTGGGAGGACCATTTTTACCCGGAAATCATTGACCCGGTGAGTGGGGCGGTGCTGCCGGATGGGGAGGTGGGGGAGCTGGTGTTTACCTCGCTGACGAAGCAGGCGATGCCGATACTTCGCTACAGGACGCGGGATTTGACGCGGCTGCTGCCGGGGACACTGGGGGGTGAATTGGGGGCGATGCGGCGGATGGGGCGGATTTTTGGGCGATCCGACGATATGATGATCGTGCGCGGGGTGAATGTTTTTCCGACGCAGATTGAGGAATTGATATTCCGGTGTCCGGGGCTGGCGCCGCATTACGTGATCGAGCTGAGGCGGCCGGGGCGGATGGATGAGATGAAGATTCTGGTGGAAACCCGTGAGGATGCCACGCAGGATGTGGTGATGCGGGAAAGCGAGGCCATGCTGGAGCGGCTGGTAAAGGAGATGATCGGGGTGAGTACGGCGGTGGAGGTGGTGATGCCGGGGAGCATCGCGCGGTCAGTTGGCAAGGTGCAGCGTATTCGCGATCTGCGGCCGCGGGCGTGAAGCAAGAAAGAGGCGCTTTTTTGGGGGTTGCTTAATGGTGCGTACGCAGGCTTCCGATTTTGAGATGCGGCGGGAGGTGATTGCGGCGGCGGCGGCGCCGTTGTTTGCGAGGCAGGGTTTTTTGGGGACGACGGTCGCGGATATTTCGGCGGGGAGTAATATTTCTAAGTCTCTGATGTATCACTATTTTCCTTCGAAGGAAGACATTCTGTTCGAGGTGATGTGGGGGCATGTGAGTGTGCTGGTGGAGTTTGGGCGGCAGGTTGCCGGGTTTCAGCGGCCGGCGGCTGAGATGGTGAGGTGGTTCGCGCGGGGGCTGATGGAGACGTATGTGGGGGCGCGGGATGCGCAGAAGATATTGCTGAATGAGCTGGATCATTTGCCGCCGGAGAAGCGGGCGCTGGTGGTTGAGGCGCAGCGGGAGGTGGTGAGCGTGGTTGATGGGCTGCTGGTGGCGCTGCGGCCGGGGTTGAGGAACAGGCCGCGGGAGCGGACGCCGATTGTGATGATGTTTTTCGGGATGTTGAATTGGACTCATGTTTGGTTTGACCCGAAGGGGCCGGTTTCCGCGGTGAAGGTGGCGGAGCTGGCGGCGAACATGTTTTTGGATGGGCTGCCGAGGGGGAAGGGCGCGGAATGGTGACAGGGGATGAGCTGGCGTGGCGGGTGGCGTGTTTTATGTGGGAGCGGGAGGGTAGCCATGCCAAGGCGGGGCTGCGGCTGGACGCCGCGCGGGCTGGGTTTGCGCGGGTGGCGCTGGAGGCGGCGCCTGAGATGCTGAATGGGCACGGGACGCTGCATGGGGGGGTGATTTTTACGCTGGCGGATGCGGCGTTTGCTTATGCCTGCAATAGCTACAACGAGGCGGCGGTGGCGAACCAGGTTTCGATTGTGTTTTTGAGCCCTGGGCAGGCCGGGGAGCGGCTGGTGGCGGAGGCGGTTGAGGTGAGCCGGGAGGGGCGGTCTGGGGTTTATCAGGTGGTGGTGACGGCGGCGGATGGGCGGGTGGTGGCGGTGTTTCAGGGGCTGTCCAGGTTGCTGGGGCGGCCGGTTTTGGCGCAATAGTCGACTGACCGGTCAGTTATAGGGTCTAAAAAAAGGTAATAAAAACAATGGGAAAATTTATTCATTGACTGACCGGTCATTCGGGTTATAACAGGAACATAGTCCAGCGGAGGAGTGTCGCATGTATACTGTGGAGCTGAGCAAGGACAATTTTGGGGCTGGTGAGGCGGCTTCCGAGGCGGGGGTGGATGCCGGGCGGGCGGCGGCGTTTGAGGCGCGGGTGGCCGCGGATGAGTTTATCGAGCCGAAGGATTGGATGCCGGAGGCGTACCGGAAGACGCTGATACGGCAGATCTCGCAACACGCGCATTCCGAGATTGTGGGGATGCTGCCGGAGGGGAACTGGCTGACGCGGGCGCCATCTCTACGGCGGAAGGCGATTTTGCTGGCGAAGATTCAGGATGAGTGCGGGCATGGGCTTTATCTTTATGCGGCGGCGGAGACGTTGGGGGTGTCTCGCGAGGAGATGACGGAGGCGCTGCATGCGGGGCGGGCGAAGTATTCGACGATATTTAATTATCCGACGCTGACCTGGGCGGATATGGGGGCGATTGGGTGGCTGGTGGATGGGGCGGCGATTTTGAACCAGGTGCCGCTGCAGAGGACGAGTTATGGGCCTTATGCGCGGGCGATGGTGCGAATTTGCAAGGAGGAGAGTTTTCACCAGCGGCAGGGGTTTGAGAGCATGATGCAGCTGGCGCATGGAACGCCGGCGCAGCGGAAGATGGCGCAGGATGCGTTGAATCGGTGGTGGTGGCCTTCTCTGATGATGTTTGGGCCGCCGGATGATAATTCTCCGAACTCGGCGCAGTCCATGCGGTGGCGGATTAAGCGGGATTCTAATGACGAATTGCGGCAGAAGTTTATTGATGTGACGGTGCCGCAGGCGGAGATTTTGGGGCTGACGATTCCGGATGCGGATTTGAAGTGGAATGCGGAGCGGGGGAGTTATGATTATGGGGCGATTGATTGGGAGGAGTTTTATGCGGTGGTGCGGGGCGAGGGGCCGGTGGCGAAGGATCGGATCAAGGCGCGGGTGGATGCTTGGGAGGGGCAGGCCTGGGTGAGGGAGGCGGCGCTGGCGCATGCGGCGAAGACAACGATGAAGGCGGCGGCGTGATGATGCCGATTTGGGAGGTTTTTGTGCGGGCGAAGGGCGGCTTGTCGCACCGGCATGTAGGGAGTGTGCATGCGGCTGATGCGCGGATGGCGGTGGAGGGGGCGCGGGATGTTTATACGCGGCGGATGGAGGGGGTGAGTTTGTGGGTGGTGCCTTCGGCGGCGATTACGGCGAGCGACCCTGGTGAGGCGGGGAGTTTGTTTGAGCCGGCGGCGGATAAGGTTTATCGGCACCCGACGTTTTACAAGGTGCCTGACGACGTGAAGCATTTGTGATGCAACAAGCGTTGGCGTTGGCGCTGGGCGATGATGCGCTGGTTTTGGGGCATCGGTTGAGCGAGTGGTGCGGGCATGCGCCGGCGCTAGAGATTGATCTGGCGCTGGCGAATATGGGGTTGGATTTGCTGGGGCAGGCGCAGTTTTTTTTGGCGCGGGCTGGGGAGATTGAGGGGAAGGGGCGGGATGCGGATGCGCTGGCTTACCGGCGCAATGAGGATGAGTTTTGCAATTGTTTGCTGGTGGAGCAGCCGAATGGGGATTTTGCGCGGACGGTGGCGCGGCAGTTTTTGTTTTCCGCCTGGCAGGAGCTGAATTTTGGCGCGATGGCGGGGAGTGGGGATGCGCAGATGGCGGCGATTGCTGGCAAGGCGCGCAAGGAGGTGATGTACCATGCGAGTTTTGCCGCGGATTGGGTGGTGCGGCTGGGGGATGGCACTGCGGAAAGCCATAGGCGCATGGCGGATGGTTTGGATTTTTGCTGGCGGTTTACGGATGAGCTGTTTGTGGGGGATGCGGCGGGGCTGCGGGCGGCTTGGGATGCGCGGGTGAATGAGGTGCTGGCTGAGGCGGGGCTGGAGCGGCCGAAGGCGGTGCGGGGGATTGTTGGGGGGCGTGAGGGGCGGCATTCCGAACATTTGGGGCATATGCTGGCGGAGATGCAGTATTTGCAGCGGTCTTTTCCGGATGCGGTGTGGTGATGCGGGATGAGATTATGGCGGTGTTGGAGGGGGTGCCGGACCCGGAGATTCCGGTGATTTCCGTGGTGGAGCTGGGGATTGTGCGGGAGGTTACGGATGGGGTGGTGGTGGTGACGCCGACCTATTCGGGCTGCCCGGCGACGCTGGCGATTGAGCGGGATATTCGAAAGGCGCTGGATGCGGCGGGGTTTTTGGATGTTGCGATTAGGACGGAGCTGGCGCCGGCTTGGACCACCGACTGGATGACGGAGGCGGGGCGGGCGAAGTTGTTGGCTTATGGGATTGCGCCGCCTGGTGTTGCGGCGTGCCCGCAGTGCGGGAGTTTGGAGACGGAGGAGATTAGCCGGTTTGGGTCCACGCCGTGTAAGGCGCTGTGGCGGTGTGTGGTGTGCCGGGAGCCGTTTGATCGGTTTAAGTGTATTTAGGGGTTTGATTGGGCAGGGTTGGGCCTTTCACAGGCTGGGGGGCGTTTTTGGCGCAGTTTTTTTAAAAGAAGTTCTTTCTTTTTGTTTCGCGGAAGATGGATTGCTTCGCTTCGCTCGCGATGACGAGGGGCTAATGGAGGGGTTATGACGGACGGTTTTTATGCGTTGCGGGTGGCGGAGGTGAGGCGGGAGACGGGGGATGCGGTTTCTGTGCGGTTTGATGTGCCGCAGGATTTGGCGGGAGTTTTTGCGTTTGAGGCGGGGCAATATTTGACGGTGAGGGCGGAGATTGAGGGGGAGGAGGTGCGGCGGTGTTATTCGGTTTGCGCTTCGCCGCTGGAGGGGGAGCTGCGGATTGCGGTGAAGGCGCTGCGGGGCGGGCGATTTTCCATGTTTGCGAATGAGCGGCTGCGGGCCGGGGATGTTTTGGAAGTTATGCCGGCTGCGGGGCATTTTACGGCGCCGTTTGGCGCGGGGAACTATGTGGCGTTTGCGGCGGGGAGTGGGATTACGCCCGTGATTTCGCTGATGAAGACGGCGCTGATGATGGGGCGGGAGAGCCGGTTTACGCTGTTTTATGGGAACCGGCGGAGTGGGGATATTCTGTTTTTGGAAGAGCTGGCGGCGCTGAAAAATCGGTTTTTTGAGCGGGTGGAGGTTTTTCATTTTTTGTCGGCTGAGGAAGATGATGTGGAATTTTTCAATGGCAGGCTGGATGATTTGAAATGCCGGGAGATTTTGGCGCGGCTGGTGGATGTTGGGGCGGTGGAGAGGTTTTTTGTGTGCGGGCCGGAGGGGATGATGCTGGCGGCTGAGGAGGCGCTGCTGGCGGCGGGGGTTTCTGAAGAGCGGATTCGGCTGGAGCGGTTTGTGGCGGCGGCGATGAGTCCGGCGCAGAGTGCCTCCGCGCTGGAGGCGGTGCGGGAGGCGGCGGGGCGGCGGATGGGGGTGGTGCTAGATGGCCGCAGATCGACCGTGGTGTTTGATGCGGGGCTGGGGAATATTTTGGATAGTGTGCGGGCGGCGGGGATGCCGGCGCCGTTTGCGTGCAAGGGCGGGGTGTGCGCGACGTGCCGGGCGCGGCTGTTGGCGGGGGCGGTGGATATGAAGGTGAATTACGGGCTGACGCCGGAGGAGGTGGCGCAGGGGTTTATTTTGACGTGCCAGTCTACGCCGCAGGGCGATGATGTGGTGATTACGTATGACATATAGCTAACTGACGGTTATATTTTAGATTCGAGACCATTTCGAATATTGAAGGATATGGCTTGGCTTTATGAGGCCAAATATTGCTGGACGATTAGTTTGGGATAACAAATTTGTTATCACCAAATATGTAGGTAGGGAATTGTTATGGGGCTGGTGGCTCCATAAATCGTAGGGGCAGAGCCAAATTCGCCTGGGATGGCGGGCCGTATTCTGGGTTCCATGACAGCGATTTGCGCGTTCAAAGCTTATTCACACAGCAATGTTCGCGGGTTTTTGAGCTTGACGTAAAGGGAAGGCTCTATCACATCGCCTCGGAACCGTCCGGGTTCTTTGAGTCATTATAAAATTGGGTGGAAATTAGTCATATGCCTAAGGATGTTGCGCGCGTGCATGTTAGTGGGTTTCATCCAGGCTGGTGGATGGGGATTGGCGTTAGTTTAGGGGTGTTGGTTTATGCGCCGGGGGCGTGGGCGGCGGGGACGGCGCTGCCGATGCAGGATACGGATTCTCTGGCGCATGCGTTCGCGGGGGCGGCGGTGGATGATTCGCCAGCGATAGCCTACACCAATCCGGCGGGGATGGTGTTGATACAGGGCAATGAGTTTGAGGGCGATTTAAATTATTACGACATTAATTCGAAATTTTCGGGCCAGGATAATTTGGCGCCGGGGGTGGGTGCTGGCGGTGCGGGGCAGGTGCATGGGTTTTTGGAATCGACGCTGGTGCCGGGGACGTTTGCGGTGAATTCTCTGCCGTTTGGGCTGAAGGCGGGGCTGACGGTGACGACGCCCAATGGGGGGCGGATTAAATATCCTGAGGATTTTGTGGGGAGGTATCAGGGGCTGGAGGCGCTGCTGACGGAGATTCAGGTGGGGGTGCCGATTGCGGTGCCGCTGGGGTATGGGCTTTCGGTGGGGGCGGGGCCGGAGATCGACTGGTTTCAGAATTACGTTAGTTTGAATACCAATGAAGGGATTTTTAATAGCGGGACGCCGGGTGGGAATGGGGCGGTGGGGCGGTTTCGGGGAACTAACAATTATGACATTGGGTATGAGGCGGGGGTGATGTGGCAATTGGGGTCGTGGACGCGGATTGGGGCGGCGTATCATTCGCGGATTAACCATGATTTCAAGGGTACGGAGACGGTGGGGATTGATACGTCTCTGCGTGATGAGCTGAATTTGCTCGGGACGTTGATTCCGGGGGTGGCGGCGCCGGCGGCGTCTTCGCCGGCGACTGACAAGTTTGTGTTTCCGCAGACTTTTACAATAGGGTTTTATCAGCGGCTGACGCCGCAGCTGGATGTTATGGTTTCCGGCGAATGGTATAACTGGGCGACGGTGCCGCCGCTGGTGATTAGCGATGCGAGTACCGCGAGTTTGAGCGGTGGTGCGATTTACACGCCGTTTCATTTTAGGAATAGCTGGACGTTTGGCGGCGGGGTGGATTTTTTCCCGGTGCCGAAGCTGAAGCTGATGAGCGGCGTGGGGTATGATGAGACGCCGGTTTTGTCTGCTTACCGGAATGATTTGCTGCCGGATAGCAACCGGATCATGGTTGGGGGTGGGTTGTCGTATCAGGTGTTGAGCCATGTGCAGGTTCATGCGGCTTATGCGCATTTTTTTCTGGCGGGGAGTGGGATTAGCCAGAGCCGGGAGTCTCTGGAGCCGAGCGGGCCGGCGCCGACGGCGGCGGGGACTCTGACGGGGAGCTATAATATCGCGGTGAATGTGTTTTCGACTGGGGTGACTTTGAGTTTTTAGATTTGCGTTTTGGCTGATAACAAGGATGGAGATCCGATATGTCCAAGTTAAGAATGAATGTTGCGAGCCGGCTGGTGCTGGCGATGATGTTGCCGGTTGCGCTGGCGGCGTGTGGAAGTTCCGGCAGCGCGCCGGACCCGGCGACGGGGGCGGCGGCTGTTAACAATGGGCCGCTTTCGGGTGCCACGGCGCCGGTGGCGAGCGGGGCGAGCCAGGTGACGACGGCGGCCGGGAATGCTGCGGGCACGGCCGGTGGCGGGGTGGCGACGGTGGGCAGCGGGGTTGCCGCCGCCGGCGGGACGCTGCCGCCGCCGGCGGGCAATGTGGTGACCGCGGCCGGGAATACGGTGACGGCTACGGGTGAGTCGCTGGAGAATGGCGCGCTGGATGAGCCGGCGGGGGTGACGGTGGTGAATAGCACGGTGACCGACACGGCTTCTAACAATCTTGCCAATGCCAACGTGCTTTCCAACACGCCGGCGAGCAATGCGCCGGTGCAGGCGAATGCGGTTTCGAATGGCGAGGTGGCGTCCGCAGCCGTGGCGGAGCCGGGGAGTTCCAATGTGCCGGTGGTTTCGCCGTTGCTGGCGGGGAGCCAAAATGTTGCGAATGCGGCGACGGGGAGCACGTCGAATAATCCGGTGAGTTTGTCTTCGTTGTCGACGCCGTCTTCTGGGTTGAGCGCGGTGGGGTCGGCGATGGAGCAGACGGGGGTTGGGATTGCAGCACCTTCGAGTGCGCTGCCGGGTGGGGCGGGGACGGGTGCGGGGGCGTTGGGGGCGGGGCTGACGCAAAGCGGGGAGACGGTGGCGGGAGCTGGGAGTGCGGCTGGTGCGGTGCCGGGACTTGGTGCTGCTGGTGCGGCGACGGCGCCGTTGAATCCGGCGTTGAATGTAGCGGTGGGCGGGACGCAGGTGGTGGGGTCGCCTGGTGGCGGGTCCGCGTTGAATGCGGGGGTGATGTCTGACGGGAAGTTAGTGAACACTGGGCTTGCTTCGCCCGCGGGTGTGCCGGACCCGGTGAGTACGCTGACGAACGTCGTGCCTAAATAACAAGAAGTTTTTCGGTTCTTTTTTTCAAAAAGAACTGCTTGCTTGATGTGAGAGATATGAAGCGCTGTCTGTTGCTCGTCACCGTCGCGGTTTTTATGTTTGCCGCGGCGGCGCGGGCGCAGGTGGGGGGGCTGCATATTTTGGGGACCGGCGAGTTGCAGCCGGCGGCGCCACCGCGGGTTAGCGCGGCGCAGCCGGTGGGGGCGCATGGTGCGGCGGCGGCGCCCGCGGCGGCGGCGTTTGTACTGCGGGGGGTGGTGATCGAAGGGAAGAGTTCGGTGCCGGGGGATGAATTGCGGACGGCGTGGGCGCCGGTGGTGGGGAAGGTGGTGAACCAGGCGGATTTGTCGAGGATTGCGGCGCGGATTGGGGAGTTGGAGGGGGCGGCGGGGATTGCTCTGTACGCGGTTTCGTTTCCCTCACAAAATTTTGCGCGGGGGGTGGTGCGGATTCGGGTGACCGAGGTTTCGGTTGCGCATGTGGTGATTGTGGGCGAGACGACGGGGCAGCGGCTGGGGCTGCTGGAGGCGTATGCCGAGAATATTGAGGCGAGCCGGCCGCTGATGCGGGCGGTGCTGGAGCGGAATATTTTGCTGATGGGGGATATTGCGGGGGCGAAGGTGGGGAGCCGGTTTGTGCCGGTGGCGGGGCACCCCGAGCTGGTGGAGCTGGTGCTGGCGGTGCGGCAGCAGAAAATATTTGGCGGGTTTGGGTTGAATAATGAGGGGGCGCCGCTGCTGGATAACACGCAGGCGGTGCTGAATGCGGGCGTGAATAATTTGTTTCATGAAGGGGAGCGGACGCAGTTTGTGCTGGGGCTGCCTTTGGATTTTTCGACGTACCAGTATTATGGGCTGGATGATACGGAGCCGGTGGGGGTTGATGGTTGGACGGTGACGCTTTCGGCGGGGGAGTTGGTTAGTCATCCGGTGGATCATGATGGGGTTTCGGGGAATGCGACGCTGGTGGGGTTTCGGGTGAATGATCCTGTGGTGCGTTCGGTACACAGGAACCTGATTTTTTCGGTGGGGATGGATGCGATTAATTCGGCGAATGCGTTTTTGGGGTTTACGGAATCGGATGAGCGGACGCGGGCGCTGCGGGTTTCCTTGAGTTATAATGACGATCTTTATTTTAATGGGATCGATCAGGCGGGGGCGACGGTGAGTGAGGGGTTGTATGTTCTGGGGGCACGGCGGGCGGGGCCTGAATATGGGCCGCCGGATTTTTCCAAAGGGAATTTTGATGTGGAGCGGGTGCAGGCGCTGCCTTATGAGTTTGCGCTGCGGATGGCGGCGCAGGGGCAGTTTACCAATGACCGGCTGCCGCCTTCGGAAGAGTTTGATTATGGCGGGCCGGAATTTGGGCAGGCGTTCGCGGCGGCGGCGCTGACGGGGGATGAGGGGATTGAGGCGGTGGCGCAGCTGGCGCACCCGGTGCCGGTGCGGTATTTGCCGGAATCGCTGGCGGGGACTGGGCTTTATGTGCTGACGGATTATGGGGAGATATGGAATCGGGATACGGTATATGCGCCACCGACCGACAAAGGGGCTTCGTTCGGGTTTGGGGTGACGTTTTTGGTGGTTGGGAAATTGACGCTGGAGGTGGGGGCGGCCACGCCGATTGTGCGGCCGGCATATGCGGGGCGGGAGGAGAGGTGGCGGTTTGTCGTGGCGACAGGGGGGCATTTTTGAGGAGGGGAAAGGAAGAGAAGCTGTCCGCAGATGACGCAGATGAGCGCAGATGATTGGGAAGAGCCCATTCGGCTTGGGGGTGTGATGGTGGGTTTCGCAAGGGCGAAACCCAGCCTACGGTTCCGAGGGCGGGAGGGCGGATAGGGCGCGGGCGAATTCTTCGGCGTCGAAGGGGCGCAGGTCGGCGGCTTGTTCGCCGGTGCCGACGGCGTGGATGGGGAGGCCGAACAATTCGGCGAGGGCGACGACGATGCCGCCGCGGGCGCTGCCGTCTAGTTTGGTGACGATGAGGCCGGTGAGATCCACCATTTCTTTGAAGATTTTGACTTGGGAAATGGCGTTTTGGCCGGTGGTGGCGTCGAGTGTGAGGAGGGTGGCGTGGGGGGCTGTGGGATCGATTTTGCGGATGACGCGGATGATTTTGCGGAGTTCCTCCATCAGGACTGTTTTGTTGTGGAGGCGGCCGGCGGTGTCGATGAGGAGGATGTCGGCACCACCGGCTTTGGCTTTGGTGAGGGCGTCGTGGGCTAGGGAGGCGGCGTCTGTGTTGGGGGGGGCGGAGATGACGGGGGAGCCGGAGCGTTGGCCCCAGATTTGGAGTTGTTCGACCGCCGCCGCGCGAAAGGTGTCGCCGGCGGCGAGGGTGGGGAAGAGGCCGTATTCGCGGTAGAACATCGCGAGCTTGCCGATGGTGGTGGTTTTGCCGGAGCCGTTGACGCCGGTCATGAGGATGACGAAGGGTTTGCGCTCGATTTCGGGTGTTAGGGGGATGGCGACGGGAGTTAGTATCTGGGCGATTTCGGTGGCAAGGGATTCGCGGATTTCGGTGTCGGTGACTTCTTTGCCGAAGCGGGTGCGGCGGAAGTTGGCGATGATGCGGGCGGCGACCGTGGGGCCGAGATCGGCGGCGATGAGCATGTCTTCGAGTTCTTCGAGGGCTTTGTCGTCCAGCTTGCGTTTGGTGAAGCTGGCGGTGATGCCGGTTGTTAGTTTCTCGGTGCTGCGGGAGAGGCCGGATTTTAGTTTGGAGAAGAAGGCGGAGAGGGCCATGGGTTAGTGGCTCTTGGATGACAAGTCGTGGATGCCAGCATGCGCTGGCATGACGTGGATAGGAATGTGGGTTGCTAACCTTAACATTCTGGTAGGATGCCGGCGAAGGCGGTTAAAGCGGGGCCGCGCATGAGGACGTGGGAGTCGGATTCGCGCCAGGTGATGAGGAGGTCTCCGCCGTCCATGATGACGGTGACGGTGCGGGCGGTGAGGCCGCGGCGGTGGGCGTTGACGGCGGCGGCGCAGGCACCACTGCCGCAGGCCAGCGTGAGGCCGGCGCCGCGTTCCCAGACGCGGAGGCGGATTTTTTCGGGGGATTCGATGACGGCGAAGCCGATGTTCGCGCGCTCCGGGAAGATGCGGGATTTTTCCAGGATGGGGCCGATGGTTTCGATGTTGATGTGGGAGAGGTCCGGGACGAAGAAGGTGGCGTGGGGGTTGCCCATGGAGCAGGCGGCGGCGTCTTCAACTGGGCCGAATGCGAGTTTTAGGTGGAGCGTGTCGGCTGGGTGGGCGAGGGGGATGTCCCCCCACTCCAGGCGGGGTGGGCCCATGTCGGCTTCGACCAGGCCGGGGCCGAGGATTTCGCAGGGGAGCAGGCCGGCGGCGGTGCGGATTTTTATCTCGCGGGCGCCGGAGTCTTCGGCCAGGAGGGCGGCGACGCAGCGTGTGGCGTTGCCGCAGGCGGAGGATTCGGAGCCGTCGGCGTTGAGGATGCGCATGAAAATGTCGGCGTCGGGGTCGGGTTCCAGGATGATGATCTGGTCGCAGCCGATGCCGCGGCGGCGGTCCGCGATGTGGCGGGCCTGGGCCTGGGTGAGGGTGAGGGGGTGCGTGCGGCCGTCCAGCACCACGAAATCGTTGCCGGCGCCGTGCATTTTTAGGAATTTTTGGCCGGAGAGGTCGTCCATGGGCGCGGTTATGGCATTTTAGGGGGTGGGGGAAAAGCGGGGTTATCCGCCGATGATGAATTCGAGTCTGTCCGCGGATGACGTAGATGGGCGCCGATAAGGAAGAGCTGTCCGCAGATGACGCAGATGGAGAAGGGATTTTTTTTTGTCGCCCTTTGGATTGAGTGGCAAAACGATGGCCGTGCGGGTCGGGAACAACCGGGAATCCTTCCGCGTGATTACATCGGCGACAGAACGTTGTGTGCGTGGGGTGCGTTACCAATGTGACTTTGGAAGTTTTGCTGAGGGGTTGGTATGTCGCAGGGCGCCGCGGTTAAACCGCGCGGGAGACGTAGCGTGGTGGCGCGGGTTATCGCGGCGGTGCTGCTTTTGGTGGTGGCGCTGATCTGGTTTTGGAATTGGGATTGGTTCATTCCGATAATCGATGCGCAGGCGGGGAGTGCGATTGGGCGGAAGGTGACGATCGAGCATTTGCATGTGAGGCTGGGGCGGGTGACGGAGGTGGTGGCGACGGGGATTACGATTGCCAACCCGCCTGGGTTTACCGCCACCGATGAGTTTGCGACCGCCGACAGGCTGGTGGTGGATGCGGATGTGGGGGCTTTTCTCCGGCACCAGGTTGTGGTGCTGCCGCTGATCGAGGTGGATCATCCGGTGGCTTCGGTGCGGCAGGTGGGGGCGGGGAATAATTATACGTTGCGTTTTGCGAAGGGGAATCCGAACGCCAAGCCGTCGGCGCCGCCGCAGATTGGGGAATTGGTGATCAATGACGGCGAGGCCTCAGTGGTGATGCCGGCGTATAAGACGGATTTTGCACTGACGATTCAGACGCGGCCTTCGGCGGACCCTTCGTTTATTTCGGGAGATGAGCTTGATGTTGATGCACATGGGACTTATGGCGGCGCTCCTATCACTGGGCGTTTTGTCGGCGGGGCATTGTTATCGCTGCGCGATGCGGCCAGCCCGTATCCGGTTGATTTGCACGTCGCGAACGGGTCGACTCATGCGTCGCTGATCGGGACCATCGAGGACCCGGCGCGGTTTGGCGGGGCGCATCTGCGGCTGGTGTTTGACGGGCAGAATATGGCTGATTTGTATCAGCTGACGGGGGTGCCGATACCGGCGACGCCGCCTTACAAGGTGTCGGGCAATCTGGTTTATGCGGCGCGCGCGTTCCGGTTTGAGAATATTGTGGGGACGCTGGGGTCGAGCGATCTGGAGGG
>Ga0116226_10000655_pt1 | contig 29618 bp, 24 predicted proteins | sample S1TSphfallax_FD_89692 | JGI IMG/M metagenome (GOLD analysis project Ga0116226, IMG submission 89692) | Host-associated microbial communities from peat moss isolated from Minnesota, USA - S1T2_Fa - Sphagnum fallax MG | ecosystem: Host-associated > Plants > Peat moss > Unclassified | place: USA...
GGATGATTTGGTTCAGGACGCGCTGACGCGGGCCTTGTCGAAGGCGCATTTATGGCAGGAAGGCACTGACCTTCGGGCCTGGCTTTTTACCATTCTGCATAATCAATATGTCAATCAGGTGCGCCGCGGCGTGCGCGAAGGGATCTCGGTCGTGTTGAGCGAGACCGAAACGCGCCTCACCGCCGGTCCGTCGCAGCAGGCGCGGCTGCAATTGCGTGATCTCGACCGGGCACTGGCGAAGCTGCCGGCGGAGCAGCGCGATGTCATACTGCTGGCCGGGATTGATGGGCTGTCTTACGAGGAAATGGCGGAGATCATGGATGTACCGGTCGGTACTGTCCGCTCGCGCCTCTCCCGCGGTCGCGATGCGCTTCGCACCTTGATGGGCGAAGAGCGCAAGACCGAAATCGCTGAAATGGCTCCCGTGCGGCGGCGGGTGCGGGCTCAGCCGATGGAAACCTCGGTGGCGGCATAACGAACCTCCTCGCTTGCTTTCGAGGCGATTATTGCGTTTGCTCGTCCCACCCTATCCGCCTGAAACACGGTGCTGATGTGCAAGCGTCGAGACCCCACCTCTCCCCGACCCTCTCCGCCCCGGCGGGGCAGAGAGGGAGTAGCCGAAAGTTCCCTCTCCGCCCTTTAGGGGGGGAGAGGGTAGGGTGAGGTGGGACGTGCCGTGGGGGCACAAGCGGCGACGGACGTAACCCCTGCCCAGCATCTTCCGTCATCGGCCCAGCCGTCACAATAATTTCGACGCGATCCGCCTTGTTGCGGCGATTGCAGTGCTCTTTACCCATGCCTTCGTCGTGGCAGAGGGTGGGCAGTGGAATGAGCCTGTCGTGTGGCTCACCGGCAATCAATGCCCGTTGGGGCTGATGGGCGTCTTCGTCTTTTTCTGTATCAGCGGCTATCTGGTGACGCAGAGTTGGGTGGATGATCCTTCGCCGCTGCGCTTTGCTGTGAAGCGCAGTCTCAGGATCTTTCCAGGGTTATGGGTCAGTCTGTTGCTGTCGGCCTGCGTTATCGGGCCGCTTGTGACTCATCTGACGCTTGCCGCCTATTTCACGGACGGGCGGTTCTGGGATTTTTGGCACCGCAATCTGCTACTGGAACTCGGCGATCATCCGCTGCCTGGCGTCCTGTTTTCCACGAATCAGGCGGGCGATACGGTCAATGGCTCGCTGTGGACGCTGCGCTACGAGCTCATTATGTATGGGCTTGTGCTGCTGCTCGGGCTTTCGCGGATGATCCGGCTTTGGGTTGCCGTGCTGCTGATTGCGGTTGGAATCATTGCGGTGCAATTCGATGCCATCCTGGACCGCTTCGGCGATATTGCGGAAGCCGCTTGGTTCGTCGGCTTTTTCGGCGCGGGCATCGCGTTTTATCGAGTCCGGTCGAGCGGGATTTGGATTTGGCCGGTGGCGCTTGCCGCACTGGGCGGACTCATTGTTAGCAGCCGGATGCATCTGCTGATCCCGCTCTTTCCGATTTTTGGCGGATATCTCACGGTCTATGCCGCACGCCTCGACCTGCCCTGGACCGGGCAGGCGACGCGGTACGGCGATCTTTCCTACGGTACCTATCTTTATGGCTGGCCGGTGGAACAGCTTGTGGTCTATTGCCATGGCGGTGCCGCATCCTGGCAGTCCGTATTTTTCTGGTCGGTCCCGCTGAGCCTGATACTCGCCTTTATCTCCTGGCATTTGGTCGAACGATGGGCGATCCGGCTCGGCCGGCTGGTGCCGCGGCAAATCCAGGCCTCTCCGGAACGGCTTCAGGACGGGCGACGTTCGCCACCGTGATCCGGTTGCTTCGAACCCATTTCCTGCTGGTGGTCGTCGCCCTGTGCCTCGGCGCGTCGGGTGCCGCGCGCGCGGCGGTTACCTATGACACCAAATTCGTCGGTGTAAGCGACGATATTCAGGACACGCTCGAAGAAGCGGCACAGCTTGTTACCCTATCGGACAAGGACCCGGACTCACTGTCCGCCCTCCATCGCCGGGCCGACAGTGATATCCCGCGGCTGCAGGATGCGATGCATGCGGCTGGCTATTACGATTCCAAGATCGCAATCATGATCGATCCGGATAAGGACCCCAATAGTTATATCGTGACGGTCAAGATCGATCAGGGACAGATCTATACGCTGGGGACCGTTGATATCCTTGCGCCCGATGGCAAGCCTAGCGCCCAGGCGGCGCTGACCACACCTGCCTTGATCGGCCTGACCATCGGCGGCCCGGCTTTATCAGCTCCGATCGTCGCGGCAGAACCCAAGATCGTCCATCAATATGCCGTCCATGGCTATCCCTATGCCAAGGTGGTCGGGCGCGACGTCGAGATCGACGTCGCGACCAAGACCATGCATGTGACGTATCATTTCGATCCGGGGCCTCTCGCGAAATTCGGCAGTTCGGCGATCGTCGGCCTTACCAAGCTGGCGCCGCTCTACGTCCAGCGCCGCGAGAAATGGCTGGAGGGCGCGCCCTATGACCAATCCGAAATCGATGATACGCGGCAGGCATTGGTAACAACCGGTCTGTTCAGTTCGGTGACGGTGGCACCCGAGGGTGCCGTCGCACCGGACGGGACGGTACCGATCGAGATCAATGTGGTCGAACGGCCGCTGCATTCGATCAGTGCCGGTGCCGCCTACGATACCAGCCTCGGAATTGAAGGGAATGTGAGCTGGGAGGATCGCGACCTGTTCGGCTATGCCGAAGATCTGACCGTCACGGCGATCGGGGGACAGTCCGATAGCAGCCTCACCGCCAAATTCACCCGGCCGGATGCGATCTGGCCCAATCAGGATTTCGTGACCAGCATCAGCGCCGCCAACCAACTTGAAGAGGCATTCCGAAGCGTGAATGAAACCATACAGATTGGGTTTCAACAGCATTTCAGCACGGCGCTGACCGGCGGCTATTCCATCGAGGCTGAGCATGCGCGGATCAACGAGATTACCGATGCACGAACCTACACCTTGGTCGGCCTGCCGTTTTTCCTGAGGGATAACGAAACCGACGATCTGCTGAATCCCAGCCGAGGGTGGCGCGCCGGCATCGATTTCACGCCGTATTTCAGGGCGCTTGGCTCTAATCTGACCTATTTTCAGGCGCAGATTACCGCGTCGACCTATCAGAAGATCGATGATAAAGGCCGCTATATCCTGGCGCTCGAGGGGATCGTCGGCGGATCCTGTTGTGCCAGCCTTGAAGAGATTCCGAAGGATCATCGTCTCTATGCCGGCGGCGGCGGTACGGTACGCGGTTTTGCGTTTCAGCGGGCAGGGCCACTCGATCAATATGACAATGCGATCGGCGGCCGCTCGCTGCTGGTGACGACGGCGGAGCTGCGCACGCGTATTACCGACACCATCGGCCTCGTGCCGTTCATTGATGCCGGCAGCGATTATGCGACGCCGCTCCCGAAACTCGATCAAAAACTCTATGTCGGGGCCGGAATCGGCCTGCGCTATTACACGGCGATCGGTCCGGTGCGCTTCGACGTCGCAACGCCGATCAACCCGCACCCGGCGGGTGATTCGCCGATCCAGGTGTATGTCAGTCTTGGCCAGTCATTTTAAGCAGGATTTCCTTAGTTGGGCCACATTTCCGACCTCTTTGAGCGACCATGGGCTAGGATCGTGATGCGCCGCGATGCTGGCGCATCGCAAGCGTCACGAGACGACGTCCCATGGTCGCTCAAAGAGGTCCCTTCGGGTTGGGCTGGGACGGCCGCTCGCTGCGGCCTGAAGTCACCGACGATGCACCGCATCGACGGTGCCTCCAGGCCTAGCCATCGGCGCGTCCGAGCCCAACGGAAATGTGGCCCAACTAAGGAAATCCTGCTTAACGGAGGCGCTGCATGAAACGAGCGCTACGCTGGTTCGGCATCATCGTGGCAGCGCTGTTGTTGCTGGTCTGTCTCGGCGTGTTCGGAACATGGCTCTACCTGCAAAGCGACGGTGCCGACCGAAAGATCGAAGCCGAGCTCAATCAGCTGCTGTCAACGCCGGACCAGACGATCACGGTATCCGGCCTGACCGGATCCCTGCCGCTGCATTGGCGGGTCGCCCATATCGAACTGGCCGATCGGGACGGACCGTGGCTCCGGGCCGAAGGAATCGTGCTCGATCTTGATGCGACGGCACTGCTGCGCGGAACCGGGCGGATTGAGACAGCATCGGCACAATCGATTGCGGTGCTACGCGCGCCCGAATCCTCCACGACACCGACGCCGGCGTCGAGCCCGCCGGTCTGGACGAATCTTACCGTGCCGCGCCTGCCGATTGCGGTCGAGCTTGATCGCCTGTCGATTCCGTCGATCTCGATCGCACCATCTTTTGTTGGGCAGGCGATTAATCTCTCCGTCGACGGCGATGCCCGCCTTCATGAAGCGGCGGCGCAAGTTCATCTTGTGGTACTGCGGACGGATGCGCAAAAGGGCAGTCTCACGCTGAATGCTGATCTCCACGGGGACGCCCCGGCAACGCTTGATCTGAAGCTTGATGCTGCCGATCCGGGCGGCGTGTTGCTTGCGGGGCTAGTCCAAAATGGCGAGGCGCATCCGTTACAGCTTGATCTCAGCGGCACCGGTTCGCTCGCGGCGTGGTCGGGAAAATTACAGGCTAACGCTGCGCCGGACAGCTCGATCGCAGCCGACCTCGCGCTGGCGCGTCATGGGACGGATTTCTCGCTGACAGCCAAAGGGACCGCCATTCCGGGCGCGCTGCTCCCCGACCGCATGGCACCGGTCGTTGGGGCGTCCGTGCCGTTCGATGTCGGTGTCACGCTCGCCGATGCCGGTCCGATCGGCCTCGATCATGGTTTGCTAACTGTGCATGCCGGAACCCTCTCGGCGTCGGGGCGCTATGTGCCGTCGACGGATTATCTGCTGGCGCATGTTGCGCTGGCCGCCGATCTGGCACCGCTGAGCGCGCTCGCGGGCGAGACATTGGACGGTCACGCTAATCTTACGGCAGACGTCACCGGTAGCGGCGCTAAGCCGGTTGCCACCGTGTCCCTTGATGGGCGCGATGTGACAGCGGGCGATGATCACCTCGCCACCGTTGCGGCGCATTTCGATGTGGCGCCAACGGAGTCGAATGCGGTCCATGTCTCCGGTGAGGGACGATTGACCGGTCTCACCCAATCGAACCGGACTTTGCCGGCCGGTCTCGGTGACGATGTCACGCTGGCGCTTGATGCGACCAGCGATCTGGCGGGCCAACATGTCGCGCTGAAGGAAGCGAAGATCGACGGCGCCGGCCTGACGCTCGACGCGACTGGAACGCGCGATCCGACCAAGATCGTCGGTCACGCTAAGCTCGCCGCCGCCGATCTCGCCCGCTTTGCCGGGCTGGTCGGGATGAAGATCGCGGGCCGGGTCGATGCTACAGCCGATGCGACCAGTCCTGACGGAAGCAGCGTCACTGCGACAATTCAGGGGCATTTCCACGGATTCCGTACCGGCATAGAGGCTGCCGATACGCTGATCGGTGCGGACGCCTCGCTCGATGCCGCGGTCTCGCGCGATACGGCGGGGACGATCGATCTCACCCGCGCCAAGCTGCTGGCGGCGCATGTCACTTTCGATGGCGCCGGCCGCTACCCTGCCGACGGGCGGAACGCTGCCGGCCATGGCGTGCTGGTGCTGCCCGATCTTCGGCCGTTGGGTCCGGCGCTGGCGACCAAGCTGAGCGGCGCGCTGAAACTGGATGCCGACCTCAAGAATGACGGCGCCACGGTGAAGCTGACGGGTAAGCTCGACGATGGCGCGGCGCATCTGGACGCGGTCGACGTGACGGCAGCGATTGCCGATATCCATCGCTATGAAGGCAAGATCGCCGCCTCGATCCGCTCTGGTAAAGTATCTGCACATTTGGCGGCCGACGTCAGCCAGCCAAACCCGAACCGCATCGATATTGCGAGCCTCTCTCTCACCGGGCCGGCGAGTGATCTCCATGGCGCGGTTCAGCTCGATCTCTCGACCAAGCGGGCCAGCGGCGCACTCCAGCTAGAAAGCCGCGACCTTGCCGCATGGTCGCCGCTGCTGGGAACCTCAATGGCCGGCCGGGTTATCGCGTCCGTGAATTTGGCTGAAACCGGCGGGCAGAGCGCCGATGCCACGCTGGACGGAGAGGCTTTGGCATATGGCGACGCGTCCGGCATGGCGGTCCAACATCTCACGCTGGATGCGCATCTGACCGATCTCATGGGTATGCCGGGCGGCACGGCATCGATCGCTGTCACGGCCGCAACCAGCTCGGTGGCCACGATCGATCATGCCGCGCTCCACGCGCAATCGGCGCCCGGCGGTGCCTTCGCGTTCGATCTCAGCGGGAGCGGCGTAGCATCAGCCAAGTCGTTCAATCTGGCGAGCGCCGGCACAATCCGGGCAACGCAATCTGCACAAGAGCTGACACTGAGCAAATTTGACGGCAGTGTCGACACGCTGACGCTGCATCTCGGGCAAAGCCTGTCGGCTTCGAAGCGGGGAGCGGCTCTGGCGCTCGATCATCTGGCCTTAGAGGTTGGATCGGGGAGCATTACCGGCGCCATGCGCTATGACGGTCAGACCATCGATACGTCGCTCAAAGCAGCAAGTATCGCGATCGGCCCGCTTGCTGCACTGGCTGGCCGGCCCGACCTCGCCGGCACGCTTGGGCTCGATCTCTCAGTGTCGGGTCCGGTCGGGTCGCCGACTGGCCATGAGGTTATCGAGCTCAACCAGCTTCAGATCGGTACCGGAGATCCGGCGACGATCCCGGTACTGGCCTTCAGCGAATCCGGTGATCTGGTCCCCGGCGAGGTTCGCTTCAAAGGCCGCGTCGATGGTACCAAGCATCAGGCATCTCTGGGCTTTTTCGGTGACGTTCCGATCGCATTCGGCGGCGACAGCGTGGTCTCGATCCCGCCGGCAGGGCGGATCAGCGGTACGCTCGAGGGCGATGGGCGGCTGGAGACGCTGAATGAGCTTGTGCCGATCGGTGAAGACAAGATGTCCGGGGCCTATCGAATCGCCTTGACCGTCGGCGGCACGGTGGCGGCACCGCAGGCTGGGGGCAGTCTGAAGCTGGTCGATGCGACCTATGACAATAGTGCGACCGGCATGACGCTCCGAAAGCTCAACCTCGATGTCGAGGGCAACCAGCAGGCCTTCACCCTCACGCAATTTCAAGCGACCGATGGCGGTGATGGCGGCATCTCGGCAAGCGGCCGGCTCGATCTGGCGCCCGTGGGCGGTCCGGTCTTCGATCTCGCGGCAACGCTCAAATCCTTCACCGCAGCGCGGAGCGACCTGCTTACCGCTGTGCTGAGTGGGTCGGCCAAGGTCAATGGGAAGCTGACCGCACCCGCGGTTACTGGCCAGCTGACGATTGATCGGGCCGCGGTCAATATTCCTCAGCAATTGCCGCCGAATATCGCAGTCCTCAACGTCGTCCGCGTCGATTCCCGGCACTCAGCCGAAGCCCAGCGTCTCGCGCGACTGGCGGCTCAACAAGCGCCGCCAAGCCCGCCTTTCGCGGCCACGCTCGATCTCAAGCTCCATGATCCCGGCCAGACCTTCGTTCGCGGCGACGGACTCGACAGCGAGTGGAAGGGTGATATCGCGGTCAAGGGCACCAGCGCGCAGCCGATCCTGATCGGCCAGTTGAACACGATCACCGGGACCTTCTCGATACTGGGTACGGATTTCACCATTTCGCCCGGCACGATCTATTTCACGGGTTCGTCGGATCCGACATTCAATATTCAGGCGCAGGCGCAAACCGCCGATGTGACCGCCACGATCACCGTGCAAGGAACGCCGGAAAAACCGACCCTGACCTTGAGCTCGACGCCGGCCTTGCCGCAGGATGAGATCTTGTCGCGCGTGATGTTCGGCTCCGGCATGGGCCAGCTCTCCCCGGCCCAGGGTCTGGAGCTGGCACAGGCGGTTGCGACACTGTCGGGGAATGGCGGCCCAGGCGTGCTGGATCGGTTGCGCAATTTCACGGGTCTTGATCGGCTGTCGATCGGCCAGGATGCGACGGCGGGTCAGCAAGGTGGCGGCGGCGTGGCGTCCGGCACCACGCTGTCCGGCGGTAAATATGTCTCGCCCGGAGTCTATGTCGGCGTGGCGCAAGGGCTTGGCGGCTCGACCCAGGCGCAGGTCAAGGTCAATGTCACCTCGCATGTGACCGTCAACGCGATAGCCGGCGCAGGCGGCAGCAGCACCAGTGCCGGCAGCAGTCTTGGCGTGCAGTACCAGCTCGATTATTAGAATCGAAAGATCCTCCCCTGCGAAGCGGGGGAGGGGGACCGCGCGAAGCGTGGTGGAGGGGGCAAACACGGTTCCGTCATGACCATTTTTCGAGGAAGAGTTGGTCTGGCGTAGTCTCAGCGCATGTTCAACGCTCGTGCGCTCGCCCCCTCCACCATGCTGTGCATGGTCCTCGTCCCCCGCTTCGCAGGGGAGGAATTTCCTAAAAGCGTCTATCGCGATAATTCCGCCTTGCCAATGGCCGGAGCTCATTTCATATCGCTTTAATGCAGCTAGGCTGAACGGATAGGACGCACCTGATGTCGACAGAGCGAGGCTGGAGCCGTCGCGGATTCGGAGCCGCCGCTCTGGCGGCAAGTGTGGTCGGGCGCCGTGCTGCAGCGGAATCGATCACCAGCCCGGTCGGATTGGAAATCGGCTCGATCGATATCCCAGTGTATCCGGGCGGGCCGATGAAGGCCTATCATGCCCAGCCGACCGTGTTCGATCACTCACCCGTTCTGGTGCTGATTGAGGATGAAATCGGGCTCAGCCCCCATCTTCAGGAAATGTGCCGGCGTTTCGCAAAGAAAGGATTCCTGGCGGTTGCCCCGGATCTTTATTTCCGATTGGCCGATCCGGCCAGCATGCCGAATGCCGAGGAACGCGCGGCCCTGATCGATTTGTCGCCGGACGAGCAGATGATGGCGGATCTGGATTCGACGATCGCCTGGGTCACTAAGTTCCACCGCGGCGATGTCGGGCGCGTATCGGTGATCGGCTGGGGCGGCGGCGGGCGGCTGGCCTGGCTCTACGCGGCGCGGAACGCCACGCTGAAAAGCATGATCAGCCTGTACGGCCCAGTCGATGGACGAAAAACGGCGAACCGTCCGATGCGACCGCTCGATGTTGCCGATAAAGTCATGGCCCCTGCGCTCGCGCTCTATGGCGGAGGTGATCCTTTGACACCCAGTGGCGATATCGACCGGATGTTGACCAAGCTCCGCTCGTCAGGCGTCGAATGTAAATTCTTCGTCTATCCGTCAGTCGGCCATTTCTTCGATATCGAGGAGACGTCACGCTTTGATGCGGGCATCGCCGATGATGCGTTCGACCGCAGCCTTGCGTGGCTCCGAAGCCATGGGATGTGGTGAGCTCGAGCGATCTGCTCTAAAACAGCCCCGCGCCGGAAATCCCGCCATAGACGCCGAGGCTTGCGGTAAGGGTGGCGACCGCAATCACGATCCAGCGATAGACTCCCCGCAGCTGATGTTCTGCCGGAAGGGCCCGGATCGCGAGAAGGATCAAAAAGCCCAGCACGATCGGCAGCATCAGGGCATTCATCACCTCGACCGCGACATTGAGCGCGACAAGGTTCGGGACGAGCCCGACGAGGAGCGCGCCCATCAGCACGACCGCGGTGAAAACGCCATAGAACCAGGGTGCTTCGGTCGGGTGATGTTCGAGAGATCGCTTATAGCCGGTGACCTCGCCGAAGCCCCAGGCCGCCGCCAGCGACACGACAATTGCTGCAACCATCGCAGCCCCGATCGTGCCGAGGGCGAACACGACCCGGCCCACTTGTGCGCCCAGAAACGGGGTCAAGGCCGTTGCGATATCGCCGACCGAGCTTAGGCTGGTCTCCGGATGGGTACGGGCCAGCGTGGCCGCTGCCGCAATCAGAATCGCGGCCATGACGAGCTGTGTCATGATCGCGCCTATAGCCGTGTCCCAGCGCGCATCCCGGTAATCTTCCGGCTGGAGCCGTTTATCGGCCACGGCGGATTGCTGATAGAAAACCATCCACGGCATGATCACCGCGCCAATATTGGCCGCCACCAGATAGAGATAGGCATTGTCATTGAGCGGGACATGCCGAAGCCCATCGACCAGCTCCGTCGCATCTGGATGAGCTTGATAGGCAACCCAGAAAAACGCGAATTCGAACAGCCCAAGCGCAATCGCGATCCGCTCGACGCTGCGGTACGAGCCAGTCCAGACCACGATCAGCAGGAAACCCGCCGCCAAAGACAGGCTGGTGCCACGGGACACGCCGAAGAGCTCGCCGACGCCGGCAACACCGGAGAATTCGGTGATCAGCGCACCCGCCGCCGCAATGCCAAGGCCGGCCACCGACAGCCACGCCCATTTCCGGCCGAAAAATTCCGAAATCAGCTCGCCATGGCCCTTGCCCGTAAAGATCCCGAGCCGCACGGTGAGCTCTTGCACCATGTAGAGGATCGGGATCAGCACGAGTTGCAACGCCAGGAGCTTATAGCCCCATTGCAGGCCGCTCTGCGCCGCGGTGATGATGCTGCCGACATCGGTATCGGCCAGCATGACCACCAGCCCCGGTCCCAACACCCTGAAAAATCTCTGTAGGCGCGAGACGCGCGGACGAGCGGGAACGAGCATTTCGCTGACCATGATCGGCACACTCACTAAGGCGCGGCTCAGCCTGCCACAATCTCGGCCGCTCCCAGCACCGTGGTATATTGATAACGCTTCGCACTTGCAACGGTCATATGAGGTGCTTCGGGTGAGGCAAATGCGAGGATTTCGGGGACGCTATACTAATTACCGAAGCGCCGAAGCGCCGGTAATTAGTATAGCGTCTCCGAAATCCTCCCGAAATCCGGTCTGCATGACTATGCCAACCACGCCTGGGCCATCAGCACGGTCCAGAGCGGATAGGTCCAGTTCCGGATGCCGTCCCGATGCTCCTGCCAGCGCCGCGCGACGAGCTGTGGATTGACGAGGCCGTGGTGGGTGAGGGCGGTGGGGGAGAGGAGATCATCGGCCCATTCGCGCAGCGCGCCGCGCAGCCAGTCACCGATCGGCGGTTCAAACCCTTGCTTGGGACGGTCGATCAGCGCCCGAGGCACCCGGCGATAGAGCACTTCGCGAAGCACGCGCTTCGGTCCCATGTCGATGGCGAGCGATGGCGGCAGTGACCATGCGAACGCGGCGATCTTGGCGTTGAGCAGCGGAGCGCGCGCTTCAAGGCTGACTGCCATACTGGCCCGGTCAATCTTGACGAGGAGATCGTCGGGCAGGTAGGTGGCCGCGTCCAGCACGGCGAAGCGTTGCGCCAGCGAGTTTAACCCGCCGGGCAGATTCGCATCGAACCGGTTAGCCGGACGGGTAAGCGTATTAACCCGATCGCTCTGCTGCCAATGACTCATCCGGTCCCGATAAAGCTGTTCCGGCGAGGCGGCACTCCAGCGTTCCGCGCGCTTGCGGATGGTGCGGCCGAGCCGCGTCTGGTTCCCGGCGAGAGCGGAGGCTGCGGCGCGTGCCATTCGGGCGCGGAGCGGGTGCTGCTCGATCGACCGCCAGCGGACTGCGCTTTGTTGATAGCGATCATAGCCCCCAAACAGCTCGTCCCCGCCATCGCCCGACAGGCCGACCGTGACATGTGCGCGGGTGAGTTCGCAAAGCAGCAGGGTCGGGATCGCGGACGCATCGGCGAACGGCTCGTCATAGATCTGCGGCAAGCGCGGTACGATCGCGCGGCATTCGGCCTCGCTGACCGGCAGGGTCATATGCTCGGTACCGAGATGTCGTGCCACAGCTTCCGCGAACGGGGCTTCGTCGTAGCGCGTGCCCGGAAAGCCGATGCTGAAGCTCCGCACTAGGCCGGGGCGGGCTCGCTGCATCGCGGCAACGATGGTCGAGCTGTCGATCCCGCCGGAGAGAAACGCGCCAACCGGCACGTCGGCGTCGAGACGCGATGCCACGGACTCGTCGATCAATTGCTCCAGCCGATCGGCCGCGGCAGCCAGATCGCCTTTGAACGGGCTTGCAGCCGCAGCGGCTGCGTGTTGTTCCAGATCCCAAAAGGCGTGCGGCGCGATTTCGTCGGTCGCCGTGAACGACACGACATGGCCGGGCGGCAGCTTGCCGATCCCCTCATAGGCCGAATAGGGCGCCGGCACGTAGCCATGAGCCAGAAACAGTCCAAGCGCCGGCCGGTCGAGCGCTCCGCGCCAAGCCGGATGCGCCTTCAGCGCCTTCAACTCCGAGCCGAACAGCAGCGTCTTGTCCGCCATCCCATAATAGAGCGGCTTCTCGCCGAACCGGTCGCGGGCCAGCCATAGCCGCCGGTCTTGTCGATCCCACAACGCGATCGCAAACATGCCATCGAGCCTGGCCAGCATCTCAGGCACACCCCAGCGGACGAACCCTTCGAGCAGGACCTCGCTATCGCCAGTGCTGCGCCACGGCGTACCGCGGAGCGGGGACAGTTCGGCGCGCAGGTCCCGGTGATTATAGATCTCGCCGTTATAGACCATCATGAGACGGCCGTCGGACGATGCCATCGGCTGATGGCCGGCCGGCGACAGGTCGAGAATCGCCAGACGCCGAAAACCGAGCGCAATACCTGAGTCCGGGTCGCACCATAGGCCAGTATCGTCAGGACCGCGATGCGCAATCGGCCCGGTCATCGCCTCAGTGATCGGGCCATAGCGTTCAGGATCGAACCGATGGGTCCGATCGAAAAACCCGGCTAATCCACACATTAGAGCGGAACATCCCCTCTCTGCCCTTTAGGGCGGAGAGGGAGAAAAAAGCCAAAGATTTCAGCCACTATAAGATTACTGCCCTAAGCCGAATGATCGGCGACGCGGAGCGCACCCGGCAGCCACGCGTCCGGCCGTTCCGGCGAGCCGTTTTCGGTGAAGGCGCCCAGTGTCTGGTACATTCTGGTCGGATCGACACGCGACTCAAAGCGGCTTGCGATCAAGCGCCAGAGATGGGCCGAGAGTGGAAATCCGCCATGGGCGCGATGGAACCGCACGGCCCGCGAGCAGGCGCGGCGATAGGCTAGCAGCGCATATTCCGGCTTTAGATGCGGGGTCTCGGTCACGAGATGATAGAGCGCCAGCACGGACTCGTAGCGGCTGCGCCGGCGCTGGCCGGAGAGCCGGCCCGGTGCGGTCTCCGGCACCAGCGCCACCGGCGCCTCAAGATGAGCACCGCCCCCCGATGCAAACAGCCGGAGAAACAGCGCCTGATCGGGCGATACCAGCCGTTCATCGCAGCCGCCAACCCGGCGATAACGGTCCGCCGAAACCAGCAGCGAACTCGAATTCGCCGGACAATTGCGGATGAATTTGGCGAGCGCGTCCCGCTCAAGCGTCACAGTTCCCTCGACCGGGCGGGCCAGTGGATCGGGATCGTCCAGCCGATAGGTCGCCAAATCGCCGTACGCGACCTCCTGCCGGGTCACAGTCGCGGCGCGTAACAGTGACGATGTCGCGTCCGGCAGCAATAGATCGTCGCCATCCAGCAGCTTGAGCCACGGCAGTGAAGCGGCCTCGGCTCCGGCATTGGTCGCAGAAGAGGCGCCGCGGTTCGGCTGCCGCAGGATCTTGACCGGGTCCGCCCAGGGCTGGGTCAAGCGTTCGACCAGCGATACCGAACCATCGGTCGATCCGTCATCGACGAAAATGAATTCCCGCAAAAACTCGCCGCGTTGCCGCGCCAAAGACTCGAGGACCAGCGGCAGATAGGCTTCCTTGTCGAACAAGGTGACAATGAAACTGACGCCGTCTCTCAACATGTCGGGCAGCGTCGCGTCGTCATGCCGCCCGGGCGCGTCGGCGGGAGCGGGGGCCGGGAATATCCTCGTCGAACAGCTCGGCCAGCTTTTCCATGACGGTACCGCCCAATTGCTCGGCATCGACGATGGTGACGGCGCGCCTGTAGTAGCGGGTCACATCATGGCCAATGCCGATCGCGGTCAGCTGCACCGGCGAATGCCGCTCGATCTGTTCGATCGTCTGGCGCAGATGCTGTTCCAGATAATTGCCCGGATTGACCGACAAGGTCGAATCATCGACCGGCGCGCCGTCCGAGATCACCATCAGAATGCGCCGCTGTTCCGGCCGGGCCATCAGCCTACTATGCGCCCAGAGCAGCGCCTCGCCGTCGATATTTTCCTTCAGGATGCCCTCGCGCAGCATCAGACCCAGCGATCTTCGGGCGCGGCGCCACGGCGCGTCGGCAGATTTATAGATAATATGGCGCAGATCATTGAGGCGTCCGGGATTGACCGGCTTGCCGGCGGCGATCCAGCGTTCGCGCGACTGGCCGCCCTTCCAGGCGCGGGTGGTGAAGCCTAAGATCTCGACCTTGACGTTGCAGCGCTCTAGCGTCCGCGCCAGAATATCGGCACTCATCGCCGCGACACTGATCGGCCGGCCACGCATCGAGCCGGAATTATCGATCAGCAGCGAGACCACCGTGTCGCGGAAATCCGTGTCCTTCTCGATCTTATAGCTCAAGGGGAACATCGGGTTGGTGACGACACGCGACAGGCGGGCGCTATCCAGCAGCCCTTCTTCGAGATCGAACGCCCAGCTGCGCTGCTGCTTTGCCATCAGCCGGCGCTGCAGCCGATTGGCCAGCTTGGCGATCACGCCCTGCATATGGGAGAGCTGCTGGTCGAGCAGATGGCGCAGCCGGGTCAGCTCGTCCGGGTCGCACAGCTCATCGGCTTCGATCACCTCGTCATAGGCGGTGAGATAGGGTCGATAGGGTGCCGCTTCGTCCAACCCGTGGCGCTGCCGGAGGCCCGGACGGCCGGGTGTAGTCGCCTCGTCATCCTCCTCGGCACCGGCCATCATGTCATCGTCGCCGGATTCGGTGCCGCCCTCCTGATCATCATCGGAGTCAGGCGATGCGGGGGCACTTTCCGGCTCACCGCGCTCGCCCTCGGATCCCGCCATCTCGGCTTGTTTGTCGGGGGCGTCTGCCGGGTTATCCGCGCCGCCTTCGGCCTCGTCCTCGCCACCATCGCCCTGGGATTCCGTCTCGCCCAGATCAAGATCGAGATCCTTGATCATCTGGCGCGCGGCGCGGGCGTAGCTTTCCTGATCGTGCATCACGCCGGCCATCGAGACGAGATCGCTGGCGAGTTTGGGCTCCAGCGTGCGGCGCCACTCATCGACGGCGCGCTTGGCCGAGGCCGGCGGAGCCGCACCCGTCATTGCCTCCCGCGCCAGTAGCCGCAATATCTCGGGCAGGCTCTGCTCATTCTTCTCGCCGGCCTTCTCGAGACTTTGCCTTCGATAGCGTTCCTGAAGATGGGCGCCCAGATTTTCGGCGACGCCGACCATCGCCTGCGCGCCGATCGCTTCGACGCGGGCCTGCTCGACCGCTTCGAACACGGCGCGGGCCTGCTCGCCCAAGGGCGCGCGGCGGCCATGGATCGCGGCATCGTGATGGCGCAGCCGAAGCGCGATCGAATCCGCCGCACCCCGGACCTGTGCCGCGATCTCCGGCGGCAGATCGCGCGGCGGCAGCGGCAGGCGCGCCCGCGTGCCGCTGATCCCCGGCGGTTCGCTCGCGTAGCTGACTGTCAGATCGTCCCGAAACGCGATTGCGCGGAGCGTCGCGGTGGTCGAGCGCTTGAACCGCTCGACCGGGCTTTCGGCATCGGCCATCTCACGCCTCGCTACGCGCGGTTGCTGCGGACACCGGTTTCCTTGAGCTCGGTGCCGAAGCAACGCTGATAATATTCGGCGACGGTCGCCCGTTCGATCTCGTCGCATTTATTGAGGAAGGTGACCCTGAACGCAAAGGCGATATCGCCGCCGAAGATCCGCGCATTCTCGGCCCAGGTGATCACGGTGCGGGGCGACATGACGGTCGAGATATCGCCGTTGATAAAGCCGCTGCGCGACATATCGGCGAGCGACACCATCGCCGCGATCGTCTTGCGCCCCTCATCGCTCTCATAGCCCGGCACCTTGGCGAGCACGATCGCAGTTTCCTCGGCATGCGGCAGATAGTTCAGCGTGGCGACGATGTTCCAGCGATCCATCTGACCCTGGTTGATCTGTTGCGTGCCGTGATAAAGCCCGGTCGTGTCGCCGAGCCCGACCGTATTGGCGGTCGCGAACAGCCGGAATGACGGGTGCGGGCGGATCACCTTGTTCTGATCGAGCAGTGTCAGCTTGCCCTCAACCTCGAGCACGCGCTGAATCACGAACATCACGTCCGGCCGTCCAGCATCATATTCATCAAACACCAGGGCGGTTGGCGTTTGCAGCGCCCAGGGCAGGATGCCTTCGCGATATTCGGTGATCTGTACTCCATCGCGCAGCACGATCGCATCCTTGCCGATGAGATCGATCCGGCTGATATGGGAATCCAGATTGATCCGCACGCAGGGCCAGTTCAGCCGTGCGGCGACCTGTTCGATATGGGTCGATTTACCGGTGCCGTGATAGCCCTGGACCATGACGCGGCGGTTATGGGCAAACCCGGCCAGAATGGCGAGGGTGGTGTCGTGATCAAAGCGATAGGCCTCATCCGCCTCTGGCACATGCTCGGTCGGGATCGAAAAAGCGGGGACCTGCATATCATTATCGATGCCGAAAGTCTGGCGCACCGAAACGGTGATGTCGGGGTTCGTGGTCTCAACGGATGGCATCGAAAGCGGTTTCCTTGGTGTCGATCAGTAGGGTTCTAGCTTAAGAAAAATAGCGCGTCTTCAACAAGGCGTAGGCATGGGTGATTATCTTTAACCGCTCCTCCGCATCCTTGTCGCCGCCATTGGCGTCAGGGTGATGCAGCTTCACCAGCAATTTATAGCGGGTCTTCAAGGTTTTGATATCGAAGGGCGGCTCCAGATCGAACACGATCAGCGCCTTTTCCTCCTCAGACATCGGCCGCCGCCGCGTCTCCGCCTCACCCCCGCCGGGCGGTGTGCCGTCTTCCCGGAAGAGATTGAGCGGATCGCGCCAGCGATTCCCGGCAACCCGCCATCCCAGCGGCCAGGTCGGCCGCTGCCACACCGAATCCTGCCGCAATTCCCGCTCGATCTCGGGCTCGCTCATGCCCTGATAATAGTTCCAGGCGGCGTTGTAGGCCCGGACATGCTCCAGGCAGAACCAGTAATAATTATCCGCGGTGCCGATATGATCCCGCGACCGCGGCGCCCGAAACTGCCCCTCTGCGGCACAGTCCGCATGATCACACGCCCGCACCTGCGGCTGCGCAGGGCGCCAATCGTCGAACCGGTCTGCGCGTGATCGAGACATGGGGGGAGTATGGAAGCGCGGCGGGGGCAATTCAAGCCGAACTGGGGGAGGGCAGGGTTGGCGGAGGCGACTGTCACACCGCTGTTGAGCGAGCCTCACTCAGCGGCATACGGACAGCAGCATCCTTTAGCTCTCCCGCTACCAGCGGCGCGGTTTGCGGCTCGCGTGAAAGCACGCAAAAACCTCGATCGCATCGTCCCGTATGCGGAAAAACAGGCCATAGGGAAAACGCTGAAATCCGGCGCGGCGAATGCTACCGCGCACTGAGGGGAACTGTAGGGGGTTTTCCTCAAGCCGTTCTGCGAGGATATGATATTCTATCAGGAAGCGATGGCCGGTGCCCGGCGCTTGAGAATCATACCACTCTTGCGCCCTAGCAAGATCGCGCTCGGCGCCAAGCGTAAGCGTAACGCGCATCAGCGATAGCGGGCTGTCAGATCCTCGTAGACTGCAAGGGCGTCCCTCCCTTGCTTTATGTCCTCGTCAAGCGTCGCATACCGGCGGTCCAGCTCGGCCGCCTGATCGGGGGGCAGCGGGATATAATCGGCCTCGATACTGTCCCAGATTTCGCCGATTAGGTCGAGACGTTCCCGCGGTGAGAGGTGGCTATAATCGATTGAGGTCATGATCTCACTTCTCCATGACGACCAGACATTAGAAAACCCCGCAGACGGTTGCCACGTGACTGATATACCAACATCAGTATGGAAGCGCGGCGGGGCCAATACAAGCTGAACTGGCGGATGGGGTATGTATGCGGGTGGCGGGGTGGCATGGCGCTTTGGAAAACTTGATGGGTTCATGCATACGATGCATACGATATAAAATGATTGAGGTGACGTCATGAACGTGCTCAAGGTTTCCGTAGTCGAATTCCAGCGCAATATCGGTCGCTATGAGAAGGTGGCGCTGAGGCAGCCGGTTGCTGTTACGCAAAACGGCCGCGATAGCACCGTGCTGATTTCCACAAAAGAGTATGAACGCCTCAAGCGGCGGGACCGCGAGGTCCTCGGTCTTGAAGACTTCACCGAAGCAGACCTTGCCGCCCTTAAAACATCACGGCCACCGCCCGAATCGATGGACTTCAACCATGAACTCAAGTGATAGGCCGTGTATGCCGCACCGTCTCGAACGATGCCGTGATGCACTCCAATGGGGAAAGACGGAAAGGGCATGGCGCCGGTGATCGAGATCCTTTCGGAGGCCGAGGAACTGGCGGGTGACTTTGACAAAGCGATCATCTGGTTCCGGCATCAGCCCATTGCCGGCTATGGAGGTCGGACGGCGCAGGAACTGGTCCATGCCGGTCATGCCGATGCCGTTCTCTCCCACCTTGAGGATCTGCGAGACGGTGGTTACGCTTGATCCGGGAGGCTGCAAGATCCGCCGCCATCGGCCGATCATCGCCAACCTTGACACCACCCCCTCCGCTTCGCCATCACATGCCATCATGACCAGAGCCCAGACCATCGACACCAAGCTGCGGGCCGCGCTGGCGCCGCAGCGTCTTACCATAATCGACGAATCCGCCCAGCATCAGGGCCATGCCGGCGCGCATCCGGCGGGGGAGACGCATTTCCGGGTGGAGATCGTCAGTGCCGCTTTCGCCGGGAAATCGCGGGTCGAGCGTCAGCGGCTGGTTTATGCGATTTTGCAGGATGAACTGTCGACCGGGTTGCATGCGCTGTCGCTGGTGACCGAGGCGGCAGAGTAGCCATGGCGAAGAAGAACCCGCTCAACCTCAATCCGCTCCAGCTGAAGACCCTGACACTGATGCAGCATCTGGCGCGGCAGCCAAACCATTCGGCGCCGGCCGCTGAGGGCGGGATCGAGATCGCGGGGTTCCCGCATCCGCATGGTGATCATTTCCATCTGGGCAATGCGGTGGTCATGACGCGCGATGCGACCGGGCTTGCCAATCAAGCCGCCTGGACCGCGCTGGAGCGCAAGGGCCTGATCCGCGGCAATTTCCCGGCAAGCGCCGTGGTGACCGAGGCGGGGCTGGCCTATGACACGGGCCTCGCCGAGCAGATCCTGCATCGGGCCGATCACTGACTGCTTTCTCCCTCTCCGCCCTGAAGGGCAGAGAGGGGATTTCTTATTTCGGCTCCTGGCTCCGTGCCTGATCGAGTATGTCTTTGATGCTGCGCGTTTCGGCGAGGAAGGCATCTTCGGTTTTGAGCGGCGTGGCGCGGAAGCTGGGCGGCAACAGTCGGTGGACGTAGCTTGGCGGGACCACCCTTTGGCTGTCGGTCAGCATGATCAATCGATAGAGCACAACCACGACAACGAACGCAATCGAACCGGATAATTTCAGGGCTGCTCGTCCTGGGCCGACGACGCGCAGATTGAGATAAAGCGCGATGGCGATCAGAATCCATTCGGACCAGTCATCGACGGTGGCGAGCGAGGGTGCCGAAAAGGCGAAGGCGCTGATATCGCCCAGCTCGTCGATCACCGAGAAGGCAAAAAGTCCGCCGAACGCGATCACGGCGTGTCGCTCGATCCTTGCAGCCCCTGAGAACACCCGCGAAATCAGCGACCAAAAACCGGTCCAAATGACAGTGAATCCCAGATACGGCAACAGCCCGTTCAGATAGCGTCCGGGATTGGGAATGCTGGGATCGTTCGACCATGCCGAGACCATCTCGAGCCCGAGGATCAGCACCAGAAAGAGGATCGCCAGCGGCCAAAGTCGGCGTTCCCGAACAATCGGCAGCTCCGGCGGGACGGGATGGTCGGCAGTTCGGATCGCGAGCCGGGTCCGGCCGATCCGCAGCGTCTCGGTGCCATCGAGCGCGGTGCCGGTGATCCGGGTCTTGCTGCGATCGAGATAGAGGCCGTTCCGGCTGCCGAGATCTTCGACGTGCAAGCCGCCGGTTTCGTCGCGATAGAGCCTCAGATGCGCTGGTGCCACATGCGGATCATCGAGCACAATATCATTATCGTAGGCGCGGCCGATCCGGATGTCGCATTGCGTGAGGCGGTGGCGAACCGGCGGCTCGCCGGCGCCGGCCTGCACCTCGACCCAGATTACTTCCGCCATGTCAGCGCACCGATGAAGAGCTTGCCGAAACTTTCAGCATTGTCATAGGACACGCCTTGCAGCAGCAGATGCGCGACCAGCGTTTCGGTCGAACGATCCTCGGTCATGAGTTGCAGCGACACATCGTACAGCCCGTCAAATTCGCGATAGGCGCGGCTGCACCAGACCGCCCGGAGCGGGGGATGTGTGCCAAGCGGGTCGGCCTCGATAAAATCCTCACGGCATTGTTGCCGCGTATAGGATTTCCGCGAATAATTGCCGCCGATAACCGGCACTGAATTCTGGCCGACGAAAGCCGCGAACCGGAACGGGTTGAGCTCGGTGCTGCTGATGTGGCTGTGCAGCACGTAGATCGAACCCAGCATGAGATCATTGGCCACAAACAGCGCCGAATTGGTGCCGCATTGGGTCATATCGTCATCGGCGAGCGGTTTCGGCACTAGCTCGCGATTGGTCCGTGCCCAGCAGGTGAACCAGGGTGCGGCGCTCTCCGGTGCGGCATAGGGGCCGGTTTCGACTGCCTTGAACCCGGCCGATATCACCGATTTGTAGAGCCCGTCCTGCCACGCGACGAGCTGCTGCCCGATCTCGGCGCGAAAACCCTTGGGGGCGGGCGGTTCTTTCAGGGCCTGCGCCTTGGTCAGCAAGGCCGCGGCGAAGCGGGCCGGCACCAAGAAGCTGACCAGTTCGCTGCCGACCTGCCTTGCGACATTGACGCCGACGACCTGGCCGGCCTCGGTCAAGGCAGGACCGCCGCTCATCCCGGGATTAAGCGCGCCGGTGAAATGGATCCGCGGCTGATAGGAGCGCTGGACTTGGCCGTTATAGGTGCCATCGACGATGGTGAAACCGAGATCGAGCGGGTTGCCCAGCGCGTAGAATTTCTCGCCGCGCGGCAGTTGGTCGGCGAGCGCCGTCGCGTCGAAGCTGAAGAAATCCGGCGATTGATGATCGAGCCGCACCACCGCCAGATCGTCCGCCACATCAACGGCCAGCAATTGCAGGCCGCCATGGCTGCCATCGGCGCCCAGATACTCCATCCGATAGGTGTCGGGTTCCAGCGCATATTGCGAGACGACGTGATAATTGGTGATCGCCAGCCCGTCGGCAGAGACCAGGAAGGCCGAGCCCAGCGAGGATTGCTGATCGGCCGATTTCAGCAAGGTCCGCACCTGCAACAGCCGCGGCCGCGCATTGGCGAAAATCCGCTCCGAGCTTGACGATATGTCGGAAGGCGGGGGCACCGTATCGGCCCGCGCCCTGGACCCAACAGCCAGCAGCAGGGCAATCCCTAAACATACACCGCGATTCATACGATCTGACTCAACATCCGATTCGGCAAGGCCGCCAACCACCCCCTGCGGATGCCGTCCTGCTCCACATGACTCGTTCATTACAACCGAATCGCGTCTCGGTCGAGGCTGATCGGCAGGTCAACTTGTCGCTTATTCGGTTCCTACCAGGCGAGCTGATGGCCTACATAGGTTGGGGCCGGGCCATCACCGATCAGATCTTCGATCTGGGCCGGGTCAAGCGTCGGCCCGAATTCCGCGGCATGGATCCCATCGGCGAGCAGTAACGAGTCGATGCCCATCCCGTTGGCGCCGGCAATATCGGTGCGCAATGAATCGCCGACCGCCAGGAGCCGCGACCGGTCTTCAACGCCTAACAGGTTGAGACAGGCATGGTAGACCGAGGAAAACGGCTTGCCGTGCCAGCGAACGGTACCACCCAGCCCCTCATAGATCTTGGCGACCTGACCGGCGCAGACGATCAGCGTGTCGCCCTGCATGACGTGAAGATCCGCATTGGCGCAGACCATTGGTACGTTCCGCCGCGCCGCGTCGGTCAGCAGCGGCAGCAGATCCGTGCAGGCATCGTCGAGTTCGTCCGGGCCGGTATTCAAAATGAAATCTGCCGCGTCCGCCGTCTCGACGAGGCTGAGATTGAGCCCGTCCACCATTCCGGAATGACGGTCGGGACCGAGCCAGAGGCAACGCCGCCCGAGTGATCGATAGAAATCGTCCGGCCGATCCCGCAGCGAGCGCCAGACCTCCTCACCGGAACTCATGACATTCTGAAACAGCGCAATGGGCACGCCGATCCGCTGCACACGTTCCGCCACCACCGCGGCCCGCATCGGCGCGTTCGAGAGCAGCGTGATCCGCTTGCCGGCCGCGTTGAGGCGGTCCAGCGCATCGATCACGCCGGGATAGGGCGTCTCGCCATTATGCAGCACACCCCAGACATCCAGGATGAACCCGTCATAGCGCGCGGCCAGCGGCGCAATACCGTCGATCAGCTCCACGCGGTTCAACGATTCTTGAACGCGGGCGGGCGTTTTTCGATGAAGGCGGCCATGCCTTCCTTCTGATCCTCGGTGGCAAAACAGGCATGGAACTGGCGCCGTTCGAATTTGCCGCCCTCGGCGAGCGTGGTCTCATAGGCGGTGTTGACGCATTCCTTGGCCATCCGCACGACCGGGCGAGACAGAGAGGCAATCTTATCCGCGGCTTTCATTGCCTCAATCATCAACTCTGCCAAGGGTACGACCCGACTGACCAGACCGCAGCGCTCGGCCTCGGCGGCATCGATCATGCGACCGGTCAGCACCATCTCCATCGCCTTGGATTTACCGACGAAGCGGGTCAGCCGCTGGGTCCCGCCGGCGCCGGGAATGATGCCCAGCGTGATTTCCGGCTGGCCGAACTTCGCATTATCTGCGGCGATGATGAAATCGCACATCATCGCCAGTTCACAGCCGCCGCCCAGCGCAAAGCCGGCAACGGCCGCGATCACGGGCTTGCGGCAGGTGGTCACGCGCTGCCAGCTCGCAATGAAATCCGCATCGGCACAGTCGAGATAGCTCTTGCCGGCCATTTCCTTAATGTCGGCTCCGGCGGCAAAGGCACGCTCGCTGCCTGCAATCACGATGCAACCGATCTCAGACGCAGCTTCGAACCCGTCCAGCGCGTGACTGACCTCGTCCATCAGCGGCGTACAGAGCGCATTCAGCGCCTTCGGCCGATCAAGTGTGATCAACCCAACGCCGCCGCGGGTCTCGACGGCGATATTTTGATAATCCATCAACAGGCTCCGGGTGGGGCTAGATCAATCTATGCCTTTCCCTCCCCCTTGTGGGGAGGGTGGCGCGGAGCGACGGGTGGGGGCATGTCGCCGGCTGGACTGAGGTGCAGAACTGGGCTTGAACCAAACGCGGCTGCGTCACCACCCCACCCGTCGCTTTCGCGCCACCCTCCCCATCAAGGGGAGGGAAAGGTGACCAATTCACCGACCGAGCTCCGGCTCCAGCGTGAAATCGACGCGCAAATTCCCGTCCGTGCCGCCGAAATCGAGGCTGAGCCGCTCGCCTTCGCGTTCGAAGCGCTGCTGCCCGGATTCATGCCAACCAAGCTGTGGCAGGCTGGCCGCGTAGAACGCTACCACGTCGCGGCGGCGGACCGCGCCCTTGGTCGTGGCTTCGACGATGCGGCCTTGTGGCTTGTCGAAGACCATAGCGGCTTCCGTCACCGGGGCTAGCCCGTGCATCAGCGGCACGTCCTCCGTTCCGGGCACATACGCGCCGGCGGCAAGCGCGGATGATGCAGCGATGAGCAGGGGAACCAGAGCTGTGAGATGATATCGGTTCATGCTGGCACCTTACAGGGTCACCGCTGTTTTTTAGCACAATAGAACGTCGATCTGTTCGACTGAATCATGCGCTCGACGCCCTGCCCGCAATTACAATCCGGGCAGGGCTGGCCTTCCTTGCCGTAGACCGCCCATTGGTGCTGAAAATAGCCCAATTCCCCCGATGTCTGGACGTAATCGCGTAAGCTCGACCCGCCGGCCGCGATCGCGCGGGACAAAACAGAGCGAATCGCCGTGACGAGTCGTTCGGCCTTCGCCCCCTGGATCGTTGCCGCTAAGCGCGTCGGCGATAGCCGGGCGAAGTACAGCGCCTCGCACACATAGATATTGCCGAGACCCGCGACAATGCGCTGATCGAGCAGCGCCGCCTTGATCGGGGTCACCTTGCCGGCCAGCCGGTCAGCCAGCACCGGCCCGTTAAATTCATTGCCGAGCGGCTCAGGCCCCAAAGAGGCGAGCATCGGATGGAGCGCGAGGGTCGTGCGCTCGGCGAGATCGATGAAGCCGAATCGGCGCGGATCGTTGAAGCGGATCTCCATGCCATGATCGGTCTCGAACACGACATGGTCATGCTTCAACGGTTCGGCGCTGCCGAGTCTGCCGACCACCATCCGGCCCGACATGCCGAGATGCGCGATGATCACGGTGCCGTCATCGAGATCGATTAGAATATATTTGGCACGGCGCCGCACCTGCTCGACCCGTCTGCCTTCGACCCGCTGCTTCAAGTCTAGCGGGAGCGGAAAGCGCAGATCCGGCCGGCGGAGATCCAGTCGGGTGATCAGATGACCATCAAGCACGGCGGCGAGACCGCGGCAGACGGTTTCAACTTCGGGAAGCTCCGGCATAGGGGAAGCTCTAGCCTAATCAGGGGAATTCGCAAACTGTTGAAAGCTAATGCATTATCGTCAAAGGACGATTTTCTGGCGGGTTCGCTCCGGGCGCGCTATGGTCCCGGCCTATGACGAAAGCGATGACCGACCCGCCCGGCGAAGAATTTGGCTACCGCATTGTCGGTGCCGGCGAAAAAAAGCCCTTGGTGCAAGGCGTGTTCGGCAGCGTGGCGCGCCGCTACGATGTCATGAACGACCTGATGAGTGTCGGCATTCATCGGCTGTGGAAACGCGCGATGATCGATTGGGCCAATCCGCGGCCGGGGCAGCATCTGCTCGATGTCGCCGGCGGCACGGGTGATATCGCGTTCCGGCTCTTGGAGCGAGCGGCAACCAGACCGCCCGGAACAGCAGCGCCGGCTCGGGTGACGGTGTGCGACATCACGCATGCGATGATCGCGGTCGGGCGCGACCGGGCGATCGATCGTGGGCTGCTGGGCGGGATTGACTGGGTCTGCGGTGATGCTGAATCGTTGCCGCTGCCAAGCGGCTCGGTTGATCTTTACACGATCGCGTTCGGACTGCGGAACGTCACCGATATCGACGCGGCACTCGTCGAAGCGCGGCGTGTCCTGCGTCCGGGCGGGCGGTTTTTATGCCTGGAATTCAGCAAGCTGGTGCTGCCGGCGCTGGACCGCGCCTACGATCTCTATTCATTCGAAGTGCTGCCAAGGCTTGGCCGCTGGATCGCCAAGGACGAGGAGTCCTACCGATATCTGGCGGAGAGCATTCGGCGATTCCCGCCGCAGGACGCGCTGCTGGACCGGATGCGGGCCGCCGGGTTCGATCAGGTCAGTTACCGCAACCTGACCGGGGGCGTCGCGGCACTGCATTCCGGGTGGCGGCTCTGACGCCCAGTCCCGTGGCGAGTGGGCTGAGGGCGCTGCGCCATCTGGGGGTGCTATTCCGGATCGCTGCCTTGTTGTCGCGGCACGATGCGCTGTTTGCGCTGCGCCGCGTGCCGCTTGGCCCCACCTTTATTTTTCTGATCGGGCTGGTGGCACGCAAACGCCCCGGCATGTCGGCTTTGCGTCCCGGCGAGCGGCTGGCGCTGGCGTTTCAGCAGTTGGGCCCGAGCTTCATCAAGCTGGGGCAAGCGCTCTCGACCCGCTCGGATCTGGTCGGCGAGACCATGGCGGCGGATCTGTCAGGATTGCAGGATCGTCTGCCGCCGTTTCCGACCGAAGACGCAATCGCAATGATTGAAGCTGAGCTCGAGCTGCCGATCGCCAGCATCTTCAGGAGCTTCGAGAGCGTGCCTGTCGCGGCGGCGTCGGTCGCCCAGGTGCATTTCGCGGTCACGGCTGACGGGCGGGATGTTGCGGTCAAGGTGCTGCGGCCGGGCGTGGCCGACGCATTTGCGCGCGATCTCGATCTCCTCTTATGGCTGGCCCAGATCGGCGAGACGCTGCAACCCGCGCTCAGACGGCTGAAACCGATCGAAGTTGTCGGGCAATTGCAGGAATCGGTACTGTACGAGATGGACCTGCGGCTCGAAGCGGCGGCCGCGGCCGAACTCGCGCAGAATTTCCGGGGCGATCCGCAATTGCGTATTCCGGCGGTCGATTGGTCGCGGACCGGCAAACGCGTGATGACGCTGGAAAGGATCCATGGCATCCCGGTCGATGAGCGGGACCGGCTGATCGCGGCCGGGCACGACCCACGCGAAATCGTGCGCAAGGCCGCATCCGTCTTCTTTTCGATGGTGTTTCGCGACGGTTTCTTTCATGCGGATCTTCATCCGGGCAACCTGTTCGTCGCCGAGGATGGCGCGATCATCGCAATTGATTTCGGCATTATGGGGCGGCTTGACCGCAAGCATCGCTATTTCATCGCCGACATCCTGCTAGCGTTTCTGATCGGTGATTACCGGCGTGTGGCGCAGGTCCATTTCGATGCCGGCTTCGTGCCGGCGACCGAATCGCTGGATGGCTTCACGCAGGCCTGCCGCTCGATCGGCGAACCGCTGCTCGAACGGCCGCTTGAGCAAATCTCGATCGCGCGGCTGCTGTCCCAGCTGTTCGAAGTGACCACCCAATTCCGTATGGAAACGCAGCCGCAATTGCTGATGCTGCAAAAGACCATGGTGCTGGCCGAAGGGCTGGGCCGCAGCCTCGAGCCTTCGGTCAATATGTGGCACTTGTCGCGGCCGCTGATCGAAGACTGGATGCGGCTCAATCGCTCCGGCCCGGCGCGGGCGATGCACACGCTGGCCGATCTGGTCGGCGGCCTCGAACGGCTGCCGGCGCTGTTGGGTGACGTCGAGCGAACCTTGCAGCAACTGGGCAATGGCGGGTTAAAGCTGCATCCGGACACGGTGCGCGGCATGAAAGGTCAACGCGGACCGGGTCTTGGTCTTGCTCTGCCGTTATGGATAGCGGCGGCAGCCTTATGCGTCATCGCGCTCCATTACTTCAGAAGCTGAAGCACCGCTTGGCTGATCTGGCCGCTGACCGATAGTGACTGGATACCAAGCTGCTGACGCAATTCCAGCGACTGCGAATTGGCGGCCTCAGTATTAAGGTCCGCCAAAGTGAGTGCATTGCTGCCGCTGGTGAGGTCGTTGGTGTAGGACGACGTGAAATTGGCGCGATCTTGCAGGATCCCGACATTCGTCCCGAGCGATTCGGTGACGGCTTCGATCTGGCTGATCGCCGCGTTCAGCCTGGTCTCGGTCGCCGTGATAATGGCATAGGCTTGAGATCCCGGAATCGCGGAGGATGAGCTTGCAGACAATGCAAGCTGAGAAAATCCGGAAATGTTTGTCGTCGGTGATCGACCGGGACCGGCCGCGTTCCCAACCACCGCACTGAACTGCACCACGCCTTTATTGTTGAAGACGGCGGTGGCCTGGGTGAACAGGGTATCAGCCGATCCGCCGATTGAATCGACGAGGTTGTATCCCGGGATCGTGTAAGTTGATGCGGTTCGGTCAGAGAACTGCGTGATCAGCTCTGCCGTGCTGGATGTCAGCAGGTTCAGGCCTTGATACGTCGTATCATAGACCAGCTGCGCCATCTGGTTGGCGATATTGGTGAACTGGGTGGTCGCCGCGACACGCTGAGAGACACTGCCGGATTGAGCGCCCTGGACGATTGCCAGCATCTGTTGCAGCAACGTCTGAACCTGGCTGGTGCCGGCCATGGCCGAATTCAGCGACTGAATATTCTGATCGATATTCGATTTTACCGTCGTCAGCGTCGTAGCGCGATCGCTCAACGACTCGGACCGGTAATACGCGACCGGATCGTCGGTGGCGCTGTTGACTTTCTTGCCGGTATTGAGCCGTGTCTGCGTGCGGCTGTAGAGTGACGAGGCATCTTGCAAAGAGAGCAGCGTCGCCCGCTCAGTCGCGTTTAGAGTGACATTGGACATTGGCAGCTCCTTTCCCCGATATGCGGCCCGGCAGGGTGATCGAAGCTTCACCCGAGGTAAGGAATGGCAACCAACGTGCCACGGAAAGTTTTTCAGAGATTCAAGTAAAGTATTGTGTATCACGTAATAAATGGACAAATATACTTGTCATTATCAAGAATAAAGGGCCGGTCATCCACGGGCTCATTTGGGCGGCCGGCAATTTTTTCCTAGGGAAAATCGGCATGATCCGGCAAAATCTGCTGGATATGGATGGATCGGTAACGACACGATGAGTAACCCGTTCGATCTCTTGGCCTGGCTGCTTGGCGTAGCCGCGCTGATCGGATTGGCCAACTACCATACGGTGCGGCTCCCCCACACGATCGGGTTGCTGATCGGCGGTCTCGCCCTCGCTCTGGTGCTGATTGCCGGTGATCGTCTGGTGCCGGCGCTGGGCCTGCGCAGTGTATTGCATGGGATCCTGGATCGGGTCGACCTGCCGCAAACGCTCCTCAATGGATTCTTGAGTTTCCTGCTGTTCGCAGGCGCCATGGAACTCGATCTCGCGGATCTGCTTAAGCGAAAATGGACTATCCTCGCGCTGGCGCTCGGCGGCACGCTGATCTCGACCTGTCTGATCGGTTTCGGGTTTTACGGGATCGTCGCTGGGCTTGGTTTAGGGGTGCCGCTGATCTGGTGCTTCCTGTTCGGCGCTTTGATCTCGCCGACCGATCCGGTGTCGGTCATGGATGTGCTCCGCCGTGTCGGGGTTGAACCGGGGATGCGGGCGGTGGTTGCCGGGGAAAGCCTGTTCAATGACGGGATCGGCATCGTCCTGTTTGTCGTCTGTGCCGAACTCGCCTTCGGTGCAGCCGGTTCGGTCACCCCGTTCGTCATTATCCGGCTCTTTCTGCTGCAAGCGGTGGGTGGCGTGCTGTTCGGCCTCGCCACCGGGTGGCTGGTCTATGCCGCGATGCGCCGCACCGACGATCGTAATCTGGAACTGATCCTGTCGCTCGCCCTGGTTTCGGTTACCTACAGCGTCTCGGGACTGCTGGGAGTCTCCGGGCCGGTTGCCGTCGTGGTTGCCGGCATCATTATCGGCAATCAAGGGGCGCGGTTCGCGATGAGTGCCGAAACGCGCGAGCATCTCCAGCATTTCTGGTCGCTGGTCGAGGAATTACTGAATGGCTTGCTGTTCCTCCTGCTCGGCCTTGAGATTGCCGCACTCGAGCCGAACGGGCTGCGCTTCATCGCTGCGGCAGCGTCGGTACCGCTGGCGTTGGCGTCGCGCTGGTGCAGCGTCACGCTCGCAGCGCTGCCGCTCAATCTCAAAGAAACCCGAAAATTCGCCGGGTTGGCGATCCTGAC
>Ga0116226_10000656_pt1 | contig 29605 bp, 26 predicted proteins | sample S1TSphfallax_FD_89692 | JGI IMG/M metagenome (GOLD analysis project Ga0116226, IMG submission 89692) | Host-associated microbial communities from peat moss isolated from Minnesota, USA - S1T2_Fa - Sphagnum fallax MG | ecosystem: Host-associated > Plants > Peat moss > Unclassified | place: USA...
CCCGCTCTTGCGCAGATAACTCCCGAGATATCGGAGGTGATCGGGGAAGAACACGTCGCTGAAATTAGGCACGCCGAGGAAAATGTTCAGCTTGGCGCTGAGCCGGCTGACCAGGAGAATGAGGAAGGTCCAGGCGCCGACCTGATTGGGGGCGTTCCAGGTGACCGCGAAGAGCAGCACGGCGGTCAGAACCAGAGCGATCTCATGATAAATAAGGGTCGAGGCCGCCAGCCTGAACCGGCGCCAGCCCTTGGCGTCGGGGGGACAGCGCGTGGTGCGAGGACCGGTGATCAGGCCCGTGAGGAAACTGAGCTCGTGCCATCCCCAGACGGCAATGGCGCAGGTAAAGCTCACGACGGCGCTCATGGGTGTCAGGGTCGCATCGTTGGCGATGACGCCAAAAATGGCGGCGGCCGCCACGGCCGAGGCGGCGATAAGGCTCCAGCGATGTGTCTTCCGGGGCAGCCGGTCGAGCCAGAGAATGGCTCCCGTGCTGACCCACCAGAACAGCACGGTGTAAATCACAGCGGCGCCAATGGCGGGAAGTGTCATCTTAAGCGACGCTCCCTACCAGGCCGGCACGAGGCGCACATTGGCGGGGGCTTCGTTGCGGACGGACGGCAAAAGATAGAGGCCCACGAGGGTCCAGGCCACCTGAAGGCCGAGACCGACCTTCTTGGCGAGCCCAGAAAGCCCACTTCCGACCGCCGACATGGCCGTTGTGATCCGCGCGAGGCGAGCGAAACCGGCCCGGAACTTGGGATTGTCGATGTCCAAAGTCATCGGAAACACCTGCTTCGAGATCTCCGAGCAGATCCGATAGACCTGATAGTCATAGGTCTCGGGTTCGAGCCCCAAGGCCGCGTGGAACGCGGGCCGTGCTTGATCGCGCACGTGCATGGTGGCGTAGACCGACAGCAGGAAGAATTTCACCCAAAGCGCGTTGGCCCCGCGCAGTAGTTTCGGGTCGGCCCGCATGAGCAGCGCAAAAGCCTCGCCGTGGCGAAACTCGTCAGCGCACCATTCCTTGAACCAGTCGAATATTGGATGAAACCTGAGCTCCGGATGCCGCTTGAGCTGGTTATGGATAGAGATATAGCGCGCATAGCCGATCTTCTCTGACAGATAGACAGCATAGAAGATGAACTTTGGCTTGAAGAAGGTGTATTTCTTCGTCTTGGTCAGAAAGCCAAGATCGACCCCGATATTCAAATCCTTCAAGGACTCGTTGATAAAGCCAGCGTGCCTAGCTTCGTCGCGGCTCATATATTTGAACAGCGCCTTGATGTCCGGGTTGTCTACCCGCTTGGCGATCTCCGCGTAAAGGACGCAACCGGAAAATTCCGCCGTCAGAGAACTGACGAGGAAATCGATGAATTCCTTGCGTAGCTCAGGGGAAAGGCCGTCCAGGGCCGCGCCGAAAGACTCCGTGCGCTTGAAGTGGTTGCGATTGGGATCGCTCGCCATTTCGGCAATGAGGGAGTCCCACTCCCGGCGCACGGGCGTCACATCGATCTTGTCCATCGCCGCGAAGTCGGTGGTGTAGAACCGCGGGCTGAGCACCGTGTCCTTCTGGGCAAGGCGGGTGGTCTCGCCGACGGTCTTCTCAAGTGTGGCGGTGCTCACAGGAGTCTCCCGGGGGTGAAACTGACTTCATAAAGTTCGGCGAGTTCGAAGTGGGCGGCGAAGCGGACCCAGGCGCGCTCCAGGAGCCCGGCCTGCTCCACTGTCGCTTCCCGGCGCAGCGTCATGTGTTCCCCAAAGCCCACTTGGATCGCCGGGCCGTGAACCTTGACCCGATCGCCAGGCTGGAGAGCCATGGCGTCGTCCAGCTCCACATGGGCATGGACACTGCGGGCCGAGCATTCGACATTGATCGTGCACAAGGTCTGGCGCGCACGCCGACGCCAAATTGGCGGCCTGGTCATGACTTCGTTCCCACGGGGGTGAGAAGCTTCAAAAACGCCTCGCGATTGGTCGGTCCGAACGCCTGAAGGTCGATCCGCTGGCCGGTCGCCAGATCTTCCAGATACACTTGGCCCGACGTCCATTGGGTCAGGCGAAACGGGATGGCGGGGCCAATACCGCGCATCCGACGCTCGCGGGCAAGGCCGCGCATAACGTCGCGCACGAAGCCATTCGTGCCGGGCGCCAGGGTGGCGACCAGAGCGGCGGTCCGACCGTCCCTCACGCTCACCGAGCCATTCGCCTCGTCGGAAAACTTCAGGTCTTCCGAGAGGGATGGTTTCGACGCTGACACGGGGGTTCCGAATGACTGGGAGCCAAATCCCGTCAGACGGGCCGCGCCCGCGAAGGCAATCGATAGACTCATAACCGCGGCGATGGCGATCAAGGCCGTGCGCGGGAAGGGTTCTGCATCAATGGCGCTCATGAGGGTCTCCGATTCACGCGGCGTGGGCTTCAGCGCCGGGCATAGGCGCGAGGCTGATGGCTGCCCTGGATTTCGACAGGCTGGGTGTGACCGCCATCTGCCTTTGCATGGCGCCGGCCAGAACCTTGGCCGCGTGATCGGCATGGGCGATCGCCCGCAGGGTCGGTTCCGGCGCGGCCAGCTTCCAGGGCCTGGCATGGGGCCAAAGCATCAGGAAGGCGATCTTGTTGGGGGCCTTGAGCGTGAGCGCCAGGTCCCCCGCGCCGTCACGCAGAGTCTTTACGGCCGCGTTATCGATCACCTCAAAGGGAATATTGATCGCCTTGGAGAAGGCCGCTCCGAAGCGCATCACCACCCTGCGATTGGTAATCGTATAGACGGTGGTGCAGCTGTTGAGCCAAGCCAGAAAGGCCAGAATGCCCAAGGCCGCGATGGCCAGAGGCGAGACCTGAACCGCAGTCGCGAGGGCCCCTTGTAAGTGGCCGCCGGCGGCAAGAGCGCTCGTGACCCGCCAGATCAGCATCGCCGCGAAATAGGCGCCGACGAGGCGGATGTGAAAGGCTTCTCCCACCAGCACCCGCCAGTCCGGCGCGCCCTGCCACAGGATCGTCTCGCCCGCGGGCAGATCGCCAGGGAGACCGCGGATGGGTTCGAAATCGTGCTCGCTCATAGTAGGGGCTCCGTACGGGACGCTGTGGCGTAGAGATATCCGCCGCCGAAGAACGCCGCGACGCGCTCCTCTTCGTCGAATGTAATTTGATCGGGGCTTTCCAGCGTGGGCGCCTTGGCGAACTGGGACCCAAGAACCGCCGCGACCTTGATGGTCTTTTTGGACCTTTGGACATCGACCATGGGCATGGGGACCAGGACGGGCTTTCCGCCGGTCGTCAGGGCCACTTCGATGTAGCGGATCATGTACTCGCCACGATCAATCCACACGTCGCTGACAGTCCCGGCCGCCACGCCGTCAGCGCCGACAACGGTCATCCCCATGGGATCGGGGTCTTTCGGGTCCAGGGAAAATCCTGGCGCGGCGCGAAGTGGCGCAATCTTTACGCCGTGATGGATAAGCATATCCGGCCGCTTGGCCCGACGCGCGAACGAGCCGGGTCCGATCCCTGCCAACAAGGGGTCGCCGGTCGGCTCAATCGGCGAGCCGGGCGTGGGTGAGGTCCGTTTGGCCGCGAGGTGTTCGCTGTCGCGAGACGCATTGGGCTTCATCACGTCGCCATGGGCGAGAATGAAGGTCTTGGGCTGGGCCGCGAACAGAAGTCCACCCCGCGGCTCGAGCGCGCCTGTCACATCATCCTCGAGGGGGTAACCCTCGCGGCGATCCTCGCGACGCAAATAAACGATAAGACCCGCGAAGAAGAGCACGAAGACCGTGAGAACGATCTCCGTGACATCAATATCTCCGGAAAAAAAGGCGTTGTACATCGCTACCTCCTGAGGGCGCCATGTCGAAAGGCCCCATGGCAAGGGCCGGAAAATTAAGGGGATTGAAGTCGTTGTTAGCGCCGCGTGGCCGCACGAGCGGACCGATGGCCACCATGGTGGCCAGGAGCAGCATCAGTTCGATCACATAGACGACGTCGTAACCGGTGGCCCGGCTGGTGAGGGCGGGCCCAAGGCGGCCAGTTGTGGCGAGGGATGAGATGGCGTCGCTGACGAGTCCGCCCGTGGCAATGGCGACGCCCGCCGCCAGGGCCTGCACGGCGCCCCAGGCGCCAAGGGCCATCCCCGTCGCGTCGGCCTTAGCCATATTCATGGACGCGGTGAGTGTGCCGTGCGCGAAAAGTCCCGCGCCAAAGCCGACCAGAGCGACCCCCATTGCGAACAGGGGCGGCGCCGCCATGGGCGCGGCGAGGATGACGCAGGTAAAAGCGCCGAGGCCCGCCAGGGCGCCAAAGCCGGCCACCCGATAGGGATCCGCGCCCTGATTAAGCTGACGGGCCGCCAGACCCAGGCCAGCCGCACCGCCGACCGCGAGCAAGGCGGTGAGCGTCGTCGTCGCGCCGACCGAGAGGTGCATAACCCGGCCGCCATAGGGCTCAAGCAGGACATCCTGCATGCTGAAGGCGACGGTGCCCATGCCGACGGCGATCAGGCGACGCGCCGCGCGCCCCGTCTTGGCATAGGCGCTCCAGGCATCCTTGAATGATGGGGCGCTTACGGCTTCGCGAAAGCGTTGGGGATTGCGCGTCTCCTGCTTCCACAGGGCCACGCCATTGAGAAGGATCGTCAAGACGGCCGATCCCTGCACAACCTGGACAAGGTGCACTTCGGTGAAGGGTGACAACAAAAGGCCAAAGCCGACGGCGGCCACGACCGTGCCGACCAGAAGCATCATGCACAGCAGGGCCACCACCTTGGGCCGCGCGTGGTCAGGAGCGAGATCGGTGGCCAGGGCGAGACCGGCCGTCTGAGTGGTATGAAGCCCCGCGCCGGCCAGAAGGAAGGCGAGCGCCGCCCCGATTTGACCAATAATCGCCGGGCCATGGGTGTCGCCGGACAGGAGGAGCAAGGCGAAGGGCATGATCGCCAGGCCGCCAAACTGCATCATCGACCCGAACCAGATATAAGGCACGCGACGCCATCCGAGAACCGAACGATGCGTATCGGACCTGTGGCCGACCAACATTCTTAAGGGCGCGAAGACCAGCGGGAGTGAGATCATCGCGGCCACCAGGGACGCGGGAATCCCCAGCTCGACGATCATGACCCGGTTCAATGTGCCGATCAGCAGCACCGCGGTCATGCCTACGGTGACCTGAAACAGCGACAGGCGCAGGAGCCGGCCGAGCGGCAATTCCGGCGTCGCGGAATCGGCGAACGGCAGCAGCCGCACGCCCACGTTGCGCCAGGACCAAACCGGAATGGGTCGAGCTTCCGCTGTCACCGCCGAACGAGCTCCATCGCTTGAGACTTGTAGAAGCCGCTGGAGATCCGCACGGTGCGGCCCACCCGCCAAGCGGAGAGGCCAGGCGCGGCCGCGATGGCGCGACGAAGGCTCGTTTCCCTCACCGGCTCGATGGCCGGCGCGCGATTGGCGCGGGGAAACAGCAGGCCCACACCGTGCAGAACCGTGAGGGCGGGGGTCCGTGGGGCGAAGGTAAAGACGATCGATTTTCCGGTGCGACTGGCGAGGCCCGTCAGAACCTTGATGATCTCGCGGGTGGGGTAGTGAATCAGCGAGTCCATGGCCACCACATGGTCAAAGGCGCCATGGCTTGGACTGAGCATGTCACCGACCTGAAAGTCGATCTCGCCCGGGTGCAGATCAGCAGGCGCCCGCTCCCGGGCGACATTGACGAGGTTCCCGGCGATATCGACGGCGGTGACCTTGGCGCCGCGCCGGGCCGCCACGACGGAAAGGGCGCCCGTGCCACAGCCCGCGTCGAGCAGAGCGGTGTGGGCCATATCCAAGGGCAGCCAGGAAAGCAGCACGTCACGCATGCTGTCGCGGCCCTCCCGCACGGTCTGGCGGATACGGCTGACGGGTGCGTCGGAGGTCAGACGCGCCCAGGCTTCCATGGCGGTGGCGTCAAAATAGGTCTCAAGTCGACCGCGGCGCTCGTCGTAAGTGGTGGCGGACATCATTCAAATCCTAGGAAATCAAAGATATCGCGGTCCTTCATGGGGACCGTGTCGAAGGAGCGTCCGCCGGCCCAAAGGCTCGCGGCGAGGCGCATGTATTCGTTGAGAACCGCATCCAGCTCCGGCGAGGATTCCATCTCAAACAGCGTGGACTTCTTCAGCCGACTACGGCGGATGACGTCCAGATCGGGGAAATGGGCGACGCGCTCCAGGCCCACGGCGGCGTTGAACCGGTCGATCTGATCGGTATCCTTGCTGCGGTTGGCGATCATCCCGCCCAGGCGGACATTGTAATTCTTCGACTTGGCCCGGATGGCGGCGATGATCCGGTTCATGGCGAAGATGGAGTCGAAGTCATTGGAGGCGACGATCAGGGCGCGCTCGGCGTGTTGAAGGGGAGCGGCGAAGCCGCCGCAGACCACATCGCCCAGCACATCGAAGATCACCACATCGGTGTCTTCCAGCAGGTGATGCTCTTTCAGCAGCTTCACCGTCTGGCCGACGACGTAACCGCCGCAGCCGGTGCCCGCCGGCGGTCCGCCCGCCTCCACGCACATCACCCCATTATAGCCGGGGAACACGTAGTCCTCCGGCCGAAGTTCCTCGGTGTGAAAGTCCACCGTCTCCAGAACATCGATGACCGTGGGGGCGAGGCGTTTGGTGAGGGTGAAGGTGGAGTCGTGCTTGGGATCGCACCCGATCTGCAGGACGCGTTTGCCGAGTTTGGAAAAGGCGGCCGAGAGGTTCGAGGACGTGGTGCTCTTGCCAATGCCGCCTTTGCCATAAACGGCGAAGACCTTCGCGCTGTCGATACGCAGAGTCGGATCCATCTGGACCTGAACGCTGCCTTCGCCGTCGGAGCGGTTATGGAGCGCGCGGGGAAGTTCAAGCAGGGTCATTTTTTATTTCCTCTTCTGTCACGCCGCCGCTGGAACGCCCTCGAGGCGATCCTCGAGTTCGTCACTGGCGTCGCGCAGAGCATTCAGGGTGGCCTGATCGGGTGACCAGAGCCGGCGGTCGCAGGCCTCGATCAGGCGTTTTGAGAGCCTCGAGGCCGCGATGGGATTGAGATCGGCCAGACGGCGGCGCATGGCCTCATCCAGCACATAGGTTTCGCTGATCTGTTGATAGACCCAGGGATCGACCTGACCCGTGGTCGCCGACCAGCCTAGGGTGTTGGTGACCTGAGCCTCGATCTGGCGCACGCCCTCATAGCCGTGCTTGAGCAGGCCCTCATACCAGCGGGGGTTGAGCATGCGCGTGCGGGTCTCGAGAGCCACCTGCTCGGAGAGCGTGCGGACCTTGGCCTGACCCGTGGTCTGATCACCGATATAGACCGGCGTATCGACGCCGCGGGCGCGCTTCACAGCCCGGCTGATGCCGCCGAGTGTGTCCACATAATGATCGATGGTGGTGACGCCCAATTCCACCGACTCGACATTCTGGTAGGCGAAATCCACGCCCTTGAGGATGCTGGCAAGCATGGCGGACTGCCGAACGGGCGCTCCGCTGCGGCCATAGGCGAAGCATTTGCGGGCCTGATAGGCGTCGGCCAGTTCGTCCTCTTCGTTCCAGGTCCCTGAATCGATGAGCTGATTGACGTTGGCGCCATAGGCCCCCTCGGCGTTGGTAAAGACGCGAAGAGCCGCCGTCTCCAGATCGCACCCGTGCTCCGCCTGATAGGCCAAGGCGTGTTTGCGGATGAAGTTCATCTCGGCGGGCTCATCGGCGCTCGCGGCCAGGAAGGCGGCGTCCGCCAACATCCGGGTCTGAAGCGCCAGGAGATCGCGGAAAATGCCCGAAAGGGTGACGACCACATCAACCCGGGGCCGGCCCAGTTCCTCAAGAGGAATAAGACCGGCGCCGCAGAGCCGGCCATAATTGTCGAACCGCGGCCGCGCGCCCATCAGGGTGAGGGCCTGAGCAATCGGGGCGCCTTCGCTCTTGAGATTGTCGGATCCCCAAAGCACCAGCGCGATGGACTCCGGAAACTGGCCGGTTTCCTTCATGTGCCGATCAAGCAGGATACCCGCCTGGCTGGCGCCGTCGCGCACGGCGAAGGCGCTGGGGATCAGGAAGGGGTCGAACCCGTTGAGGTTGCGCCCGGTCGGCAGGATCGCGGGTGTGCGCACAAGGTCGCCGCCCGGCGCGGGCCGGATGTAGTTTCCATCCAAAGCGCGGATGATGGCGCCGCTCTCGTGATCCTCGGCCATGAAGCGGTCGCTGGCCGCGATGCCCGCGAGAACGGCGATATTGGCGGAGGTGACCTTAAGACCACTCACCGCGATGGCCGCCTGAGGCGTCGCCCCGCCGACCAGGGCGATGAGCGAGTCACGCGACGGCGCGGCGCCGTCTTGAGCCGCCGCCATGGCCTCCAGGAGATCCACGCGTTCAGCCTCGCTTGGCGGCGCGCCCACCGTGTGGAGACCGTTGGGGATAAGGGTATGCTCAAGTTCAACGACCTGGGCCGCGATGGACTCGATCTGATCGGTCGGGACGTTAGATTCTTCGGAGAAGGTGAAATCGAGGGCCTTGGCCTGCTCGATGATGAGCGCCACCAGATCCCCGCGCTCAATGGCATCCGGGGCGCAGGCGCGCAGGCGCTGGATCGAGGCCTTCAGGTCGACCAGCCCCTTATAGAGACCCGCCTGTGAAATCGGCGGGGTCAGATAGCTGATCAGGGTCGCCGCAGAGCGGCGCTTCGCCAGGGCGCCTTCGGAGGGGTTATTGGCGGCGTAGAGATAGATGTTGGGGAGATCGCCGATCAGCCGCTCGGGCCAGCAATCCGCGGTCAGGCCCACCTGTTTGCCGGGCATGAACTCCAGGGCGCCGTGGGTGCCGAAATGAAGAACCGCATGGGCGCCGAAGTCTTCGCGTAGATAGCGGTAAAAGGCGGAGAAGGCGTGGGTGGGGGCGAAGCCGCGCTCGAAGAGGAGCCGCATCGGGTCGCCCTCATAGCCAAAGCCCGGCTGCAGGCCGACCAGGACATTGCCAAACTGGGCGCCCAGCACGAAAACCGAATTCGCGTCGCTAAGCACCTTGCCGGGCGCCGGTCCCCACTGTCCCTCGATCTCGGCCAGATGACGTTCGCGACGGATATGATCCTCGACCGGGATACGGATGTGCACATTGGCGTCGGCGCCAAACCGGGCTGAATTGCCTTCCAAAAGGCGCGTGCGCAGAGCATCGACGCTGGCCGGGACCTCAACGCTGTAGCCGGCCGCCTTCATGGATTTCAGTGTGTTGTGCAGCGAGGCGAAGACCGCGAGATAAGCCGCCGAACCCACGGCGCCGGAATTGGGCGGGAAGTTAAAGAGAACTACCGCGACCTTGCGGTCCGCCCGTGCGGCCTTGCGCAGGGTGACCAGCTTGGCGACTCGGGCGGCCAGGGCCTCGGCGCGTTCGGGGCAGGATTGCATGCGCGGCGCGCCATGGGCTTCTGGCCCGACGCACCGACGCGCACAGCCTTGGCAGGGCTGGCCCGAGCCATCCGATCGCCCGCCAAAGACCGTCGGCGCGATGGCGCCGTCCAGCTCCGGAATAGCCACCATAATGGTGGACTCGACGGGCAAGAGCCCTGTTCCCGATGCGCCCCAGGCTTCCAGAGTCTGGAATTCGAGGGGCTGGCCCGCGAAATAGGGAACGCCAAGGCGCGAGAGAGCCTCCTCGGCGGCCTGGGCGTCATTGTAGGCCGGTCCGCCCACGAGAGAGAATCCGGAAAGCGACACCACGGCGTCGATCTTCGGAACGCCGTTCTCGATGAAGTAGCGGTCGATGGCGGGGCGGCCATCCAGCCCGCTGGCGAAGGCCGGCAAGACGCGCAGTCCGCGCGCTTCAAGGGCCGCGATCACACCGTCATAGTGGCCAGCATCATCGGCCAAGACGTAGGAGCGAAGGATCAGAACTCCCACCGTGCCAATTGTCGGCTTGGCGAGGGCCGGCAGATCTTGAACGCAATCAGTGATCTTGTCGGGGATCCCCGGGTGATAAAGACCAACCTCGGGATAGTCCTTCGGAACCGGCGCGTCGATGCGACCGCGCAGACCCCTGCGGGGGCCGTCCGCGTAGCGACCGACCAGGAACCGCACCATGGCGGAGATGTTGTCCTGGGAGCCGGACAACCAGTATTGCATGGTCAGGAAATAGGCACGCAGATCCTGGGCGGCGCCTGGGATGAAGCGCAGGAATTTGGGTATCCGGCGCAGCATGGCCATCTGGCCCGCGCCCGAACTCTTCTTGGTCTTTGAGCCGCGCAGGCGCTTCAGCATGGCGAGCGGCCCCTTGTCGGAGCCGTCCATGGAGAAGGGCCCAAGCTTGGTGAGCTTCACGATCTCGCTCGCCGACAAGACACCGATCATGGCGTCGCAATGCGGACGGCGGGCCAGGAGCGCCGGCAGAACCGATTGAACCTGGTCCTCCATGAAGAGCATGGCGGCGATGATGATGTCGCCCGTGCCGATATCGGCGAGGCAGCGCGCGAGAGCCTGGCGATCCTCCATCCAGTCGGTGGCGGCGTGCAAAGCGACGGTGAGTCCGGGAATTTGACGATCAAGATCCGCGGCGGCTCTCTGGATCACGCCGCTCAAGTGCTTGTCGAGGGTGATGATCACCACGCGCACGGGCGGCCCGGCGGCGGGCGACGCCACGCTGGGTGCAGCGCCCCTAGCGGGAGAAATGACTGCGAGCGTCATAAAGCGTCTCAAGTTCAATCAGGGCGATGCCATGTTTGGCGGCGAAATTTTCCGTGTTCCGACGGGCCTTGCCGCGTACGAAAAAGGGAATCTTGGTCAGCTCCTTTTCCGCTTCGCTCGCCCAGACCATGGCCGAGGGCGCGGCTTTCGCTTCTGCCGGCGCGCTCGCGGGAGCGGCGCCGAGATGCGACAGTCCCGCCGCGTCGTTGAATTCGAAGTCCTCGCGGAACATCGCCAGCAGGTGTTCCTCAAGACCCATGGCCAAGGGATGGATCCATGTGTCGAAGAGAACATTCGCGCCCTCGAACCCCATCTGTGGGGCGTAGCGGGCGGGGAAATCCTGAACGTGAACGGGCGCGGAAATCACCGCGCAGCCAATGCTCAGGCGCTTGGCGATATGGCGCTCCATCTGGGTCCCGAGCACCAGCTCGGGCTGAAGCTCGGCGATGGCCCGCTCGACCTCCAGATAGTCGTCGGTGATCAGCGCCGTGAGGCCGTATGTCGACGCCGCGGCGCGCACCTCGCGGGCGAATTCACGGTTATAGGCGCCAAGGCCCACGACCTCGAAACCCATCTCCTCGGAGGCGACCCGGGCGGCGGCGATGGCGTGAGTGGCATCGCCAAAGATAAAGACCCGCTTGCCGGTGAGGTAGGTGGAGTCCACAGACCGGGACCACCAGCCCATGCGCGCACGGGAATCATTCAAGGCCGGGGCGGGATCGACGCCGCAGAGCGCCGCAACTTCGGCAATAAAGTCTCGCGTGGCGCCCAGGCCGATGGGAACGGTTCGCACGGCAGGCTGGCCATGGACGCGCTCAAGCCAGGCCGCCGCCGCCTCGGCGATCTCGGGATAGAGCACCACGTTGAAATCCGCCTCGGGAAGGCGACGCAGGTCGTCGGGCGTGGCGTCCAGGGGCGCGGTGACGTTCACTCGTACGCCCAGGCGCTTCAAGAGGCCCTTGATCTCGATGACGTCATCACGGTGACGAAAGCCGAGCGCCGTGGGACCCAGGATGTTGCAGCTCGGCGCGCTTGTTTCGCCGGGCGCGGGACGCGGTTGACGCTCTGACGGCGCGAGCCCGCGGACCAACTGGTAAAACGTTTCCGAGGCGCCCCAGTGCTCCTTCTTTTGGTAGGAAGGAAGGTCGAGGGGGATCACGGGGATTGGCAGACCCAGGGCCTTGGCGAGACCGGCGGGATCATCCTGGATCAATTCGGCCGTGCAGGAGGCGCCGACAATCATCGCCTGGGGCGCGAAACGGTCATAGGCGTCGCTGACGGCCCGCTTGAAGAGTTCAGCGGTGTCGCCGCCGAGGTCCCGGGCCTGGAAGGTCGTGTAGGTGACCGGCGGGCGTCGGTCGCGACGCTCGATCATGGTGAACAGCAGGTCCGCATAGGTGTCGCCCTGCGGGGCGTGCAGCACATAGTGAACGCCCGTCATGGCGGTCGCGATGCGCATGGCGCCGACGTGGGGGGGGCCTTCGTATGTCCAGACCGAGAGCTTCATCGATCAGACCTTCAACAGGCCGCGGCGGATGAGAGGGCGGGAGAAAAGACCGGCCAGATCGCCAGCCTGATCGAAGCCGTGGATCGGTGAGAAGACGAGCTCGATTGACCACTTGGTGGCGATGCCTTCCGCCTCCAGGGGATTGGCGAGGCCCAGACCGCAGACCGCGAGATCCGGCTTTTCGGCCCGGCAGCGCTCCAGCTGGCGGTCCACATCCTGGCCCTCGGAAATGCGCGTCGCGGCCGGAAGCCGATCGAGTTCGACGCCCACGAGATCACGGTTGAGATACGGCGTTCCGACTTCCAGGGGCGTCATGCCCAGTTCCTCGGCAAGGAACCGCGCCAGGGACGGCTCAAGTTGGGAATCGGGAAAGAAGAAAATGCGTTTGCCGTCCAAGATCTGGCGGTGGCGCTCAAGGGCTCTTTTGGCGCGCGTCTGACCGGGCGTGACCACCTTTTCGAAATGACCCGGAGCGATTTTCCACGCGTCCGCCGCCGCCTTGAGCCAGTCGGTCGTTCCCCGCGCGCCAAAGGGAAATGGCGCGGCAAGGCGCCGGGCGCCGCGATCCTCGAGCTTCAGGGTGGTGTCGCCCAGGAAAGGCTGTGCAAGGAGGAAGCGGGTGTTTGTCCCGATGGCCGGAATGTCCCGCGACTGGCGTGGCGGAAGGAAATCAACCCTGGGTATGCCGAGTTCGGCGAACAGTCGGCGAAACTGGTCTTCGACGATGTCCGGCAGGGTTCCCACCACCAGGAGGGACTGGGGCGCATCAGCATCAAGAGCCGGGGCCTCGGGAACCAGGGCTGCCAGGCAGGCATCCTCGCCCTGAGTGAAGGTCGTCTCGATCCCGCTGCCGCTATAATTGATCACGCGAAGACCAGGTCCGTGGCGCTGAGAGAGCCGTTGAGCGGCGCGGGACAGATCGAGTTTGATCACTTCCGAAGGGCAGGAGCCCACCAGAAATAGCATCTTGATATCAGGGCGGCGGGCCAGCAGCTCGGCGACCACACGATCCAACTCCTCATTGGCGTCGGCCATGCCGGCCAGATCACGTTCCTCCATGATGGCCGTGGCGAAACGGGGCTCGGCGAAGACCATCACGCCCGCGGCCGATTGGATCAAATGGGCGCAAGTGCGCGAGCCCACGACGAGGAAAAAGGCGTCCTGGATCTTGCGGTGAAGCCACACGATCCCGGTGAGACCGCAGAACACTTCCCGCTGGCCGCGCTCGCGGATCACCGGCCGGGTAAGCGCCGGTGGGGCGGAGACGACTGATCGTTGGGGAGCAAGAACGGTCGTCACGCGGGCTGGCCAGTCCGCGCCGAAGACCATCCCTCTGAGCGGGCGCCTTCAAGGCGCGCCGCGCGAAGCTTAAGAAGAAACTGGGCCGCGTTGATCACGTAGACCCCATAGGCGGCGATGGCGATCGTCATCTGCTGGCGCGCATCGCCCCAGCCGAAGATGAGGGAGAGGAGGTATGCGGTCTGGAGGCCCAGAACCAACATGCTGAAGGCGTCCTCCCAGAAGAAGGCGCGGGCAAAAAGCCACTTCCCGAACACGACCTTCTCCCAAATCGAGCCTGTAATCATGATCGTGTAGAGGAGGATCGTTTTGATCAGGATGGAGACGGTTGCGATCCCATAGCCCTGGCCCGTCATCATGAACCGGATCACCAGGCCCAGACTTACGGCGAAGGCAAGGAACTGCAGCGGAGCGAGAATCCCCTGCACCAAGGTCCAGGGCGTGGCGTCCCGCCTGCGGCGCTCGTCCGGCGTATAAAGAGGTTGCTTGGCGCGGTTGCCGACCTTTTCAACGACAGCGGGGTGAAGCCCAACATGGGCCTGCCAGACGCAGGGCGCGAAACGTTCGGTGAGGTCATCGAGCATGCTTGCCAGGCGGAACGGGGCGCCCGAGTCGTTCAACGAGACAGCTCCGAAGACGCCCGCGGCTTGAGGCGCCGCGCCGCCGAGGCTCTGGATCACCGTCCCGTAATCGCTTGAGTTCATGGCCTGCTCCGCCGGCGCCGTGGTCAGCGAGAATGAGCCTAGGTCGAGGTCAGCAGGACTGTCAAGTGAGCTGGGCGTCCAATTTGCTTGACACTCACGTGACATATGAGAAATGTCTTGCAGGCACCAATTTTCCGTGGCGAACATGACGCTCGAAACTTTCCCCGAACGTGCGACATCAAAGGCGATGGCCGCGCTTGGGAATGAGGAAACGCAGGGGCTTCGGTGGCAAACGCCATCCCGATCGCCCTCAAGGACGAGCGTCCGCGAGCACTCGCGGATGTCGGATCATCCCGGCGACTCTGGGGGCCTTATGGCGAGCTTCCCGTTTTCAATATTGGGTCAACTCAGTCATCGGGTGACTGGTGGCTCGCCCATGCGGTTGGAGGAGGCGCTGCGGAGTAAGCTGCGCCTCATCGGTCCTGAACAGACTCTGCACAATGATGGTCGCCTCGCTCAGATGGTGGAGAGCGAAATCATTCCACGCCTCATGCTCGCCCATCAGGCCCTCAGGGCGCCGGGGCCCCAGGCCTCCAACGACACTCACACAAGCCTTGGTGATGACACCACGGATCGTTTCGCGCGGATGGTGGTGTCGAAAGAGCCTGAGTCGCTGATCGCTTATGTGGGAACACTCCTGCGCGACGGAATCTCGATGGAAGCGATTTTCCTGGAGCTTCTGGTACCCGCGGCGCGGCGCCTGGGCGACTATTGGGATGAGGATAGTGTTTCCTTTGCCGACGTCACGATTGGCCTAGGCCGTCTTCAGCAGGTTGTTCGGGCGCTCGGTTATAATAGTGGCAGCGACATCGACTCGGACCGGCCCTCACCGACGGCCCTCTTCGCGCCCGCGCCGGGTGAGCAGCACATGTTCGGACTCTTTATCGTCGAAGACTCTTTTCGCCGGGCCGGCTGGCGCACTTGGATCGAGTCCTCGCCGGCGCGCCGCAATCTAATCGATACCGCGGGCGCCCACTGGTTTGACGTCTTCGGCGTCAGCGCCAGCAAGGATGCAAAGGCGGAAGACATCGCTGCGCTCGTCAAGGTCGTAAGGGAGGCGTCACGCAACCCCGATGTCTTTGTCATGACTGGCGGACGTCTATTCATTGAACACCCCGAACTGGTCGCTCAGGTCGGCGCTGACGCCACCGCCACTGACGGAGGGGAGGCTTTGCTTATTGCCAATGAGGCCTTGCTTATCGCGGACAATGGGCTACGGCGCCTGACGATGGAATCCTGACCACCTTCTAACCGATGAGGTTCTTTCTGATCTATGGAAGCCCCCGCTTCTTCATCTCTGTCGAAGGATCGCGGGTTTCTCCGGGGCAAGCTAGGAACGCTTGAACCGGCGGTGGCCCAGTCGGTCGTGTCCGCTGGCGGCGATGTCGCCATGATCATTGATCGCGATGGCGTGATCTGTGACATTGCCGTGGGCAATGACGCCATGGCGCGCGATGGGCTGGATTCCTGGCTTGATCGCCGTTGGTCCGATACCGTCACCAGCGAGAGCAAGCACAAGGTTGATGAGCTCCTGCGGGATGCTCTGAAGGCGGGTCGCACGCGCTGGCGTGAGCTTAACCAAATCACGCCCACACTGAATTCCCTGATGATGCGTTTTGTCGCGGTGGACGCCGGGCGAGAGGGTCAGGTGATCGCCATCGGTCGCGATGACCGCGCGACGAGCGATATGCAGCAACGCCTGATCGAAGCTCAACAGTCGGTGGAGCGCGACTATTCGCGCCTGCGCGACGCGGAGTTCAGGTATCGTCTGCTGTTCCAGACATCGCGAGAAGCGGTTCTGGTGGTTGACGCCGCCAGTCGCAAGATCATTGAGGCTAACCCGGCTGCGGAGGCCCTCACCGGCGAGGTGCGCAAGCCGCTCGTGGGCGAACTTTTCATAAAAATGTTCGAGACCGGCAGCCAAGAGGCCGCCGGCGCGCTGCTCGCGGTCGCCCAGTCAACCGCGCGAATGGACGGGACGGTGTTGCGGCTATCTGGCCAGGATAGAGAGTTTCTGGCCTCGGCCTCCCTCTTTCGACAAGATCGTAGCACCCAGTGCCTGGTGCGCCTCACGCCGGCCGAGCAGGCCCAGGGCCCTGGGCCGAATTCGGATCAGCGCCTCAAATCGGTGCTGGAACGGATGCCGGACGGATTCCTGATCACCGACGCAAATCTGCGTATCGTCAGCGCCAACACCGCCTTTCTCGATATGGTGAGGCTAGGGCGCGAGGATGACGCGCGAGGCGAACCGCTTAACCGCTTTCTGGGTCGCGAGGGCCTCGACAGGAATATTCTCGTCGACAACCTGCGCGCCCATGGCGTGGTGCGAAACTTCAGCACCGTCCTGCGCAATCAGTTCAATGATGCGGAAGACGTGGAAGTCTCGGCCGTGGTGGCGCCCGACGAGGCCGAGACCTGGTTCGGATTCACTATTCGCCGGTCAGCACGACGGATCGGAAATCGCGCACAAGGCTCTTCCCCAGAATTACGGCGCTCCGTCGAACAGCTCACCGAGTTGGTGGGCCGTGTGAAGTTGAAGGAGTTGGTTCGCGAGACCACCGATCTGGTGGAGCGTCTGTGTATCGAAGCCGCGCTTGAACTGACCAAGGATAATCGCGCCTCGGCCGCTGACGTTCTGGGTTTGAGCCGCCAGAGCCTCTATTCCAAACTGCACCGGTTCGGTCTGGTTAACGCCACCTTCACGGACGACTGATCGCCCGCCTTACGACTGAGTGTCAATTTGGATTGACAGCTCAAAGCGTCAACAATAACCCTTTCGCCATGAGTGATCTGGCGATCATCGATGTCCCCGCGCCCAGAGTGGCCCGCTACCCGGCGCCATCCGCGGTGCTGGAGCTTCTCAAGCCCATCACGTGGTTTCCCCCTATGTGGGCGTTCATGTGCGGCGCGGTGTCCTCTGGCGCGCCGTTCTCACGGGTATGGCCCCTGGTCCTGGTGGGAATGGTGCTGGCGGGGCCCGCCATCTGCGCTACCAGCCAGGCGGTCAATGATTGGTTTGATCGCCATGTAGACGCCATCAATGAGCCAGGCCGGCCCATTCCCTCCGGCCGCATTCCGGGATCCTGGGGACTTGTGATCGCCATCTTTTGGACGGTCCTCTCCCTGGCTCTCGCCGCCGCTCTAGGTCGCTGGGTCCTCTATGCGGGGCTCCTCGGCATGGCCTTGGCCTGGGCCTACAGCGCTCCACCGTTTCGTCTGAAGCAGAGCGGCTGGTGGGGTCCGGCCTGCGTGGCCCTCTGCTACGAAGGTTTAGCCTGGTTCACGGGCGCGGCGGCCACCCTCAAGGCCCTGCCTGACGGCAAGATCATCGCCATGGCCGGATTCTATAGCTTTGGCGCCATCGGGATCATGATCCTCAATGATTTCAAGGCGGTCAAGGGCGACCTGCAGATGGGTCTGCGCTCGCTACCCGCGGAACTGGGCGCCGAGAACGCTATCTGGCTGGCCTGTGTTCTGATGGCCGCGCCGCAACTGGACGTCGTCGCGCTCCTCGCCCTTTGGGGACACCCATGGCACGCCGCCATCGTGGCGGCCGGACTTGTGGCCCAGGTGGCGCTCATGGCCCGCCTCCTGCGGGAACCAGAGAAGCGCGCGCCCTGGTATAACGCCACGGGCGTCTCCCTCTTTGTCCTGGGGATGCTGGTCAGCGGTCTCGCCCTCAGCGCCCATGTTGGAGGGGCAATATGAGAACCGCGCCTCTTGGATGGGTCGGCATCCTTCGACTGGGCCTCGTACAGAGCGCTATCGGCTCCCTTTTCGCCCTGACGTCCCTGACCCTCAACCGCGTCATGGTGGTGGAATATGGCCTCCCCGCGGTCGTGCCGGCCGCCTTTGTGGCCTGGAATTATCTGGTCCAGATCTCGCGACCCCGTTGGGGCCACGGCTCTGATCTCGGACAAAAGCGCACGCCCTGGATCATTGGAGGTATGGCGGTCCTCGCCTTGGGGACGATCATGGCCACAGACGCAGCCACCATGATGGCTTCGTCCCCGGTGCTGGGCGGAATTCTGGCTTTTGTCGCCTATACCCTCGTCGGCGGCGGGGTCGGGGCGGCCGGGACTTCCCTGCTGGCGCTGCTGGCCACGCGGGTCGCCCCCGAACGCCGACCGGCGGCGGCCTCGATCACCTGGATTATGATGATTGTGGGCTTCATCGCCTATGCGGCCGTATCCGGGATCTTCCTGCAACCCTTCTCCGCTCAACGTTTGGCCCTGGTGGCCTCCGGGGTTGCGGGCGTGGCGCTCCTGGTCACCTTCCTGGCCGTCCGAAACGCGGAGATCGAGGCGCAGGATCAGATCGCCGCCAATCCCGAAGAGGCGCCCGCGGCCTCTTTCAAGCAGGTCATGGCCGATATCTGGGCTGACCCTCTGGCCCGTGGTTTCACCATTTTCGTCTTCGTCTCCATGCTAGCCTATAGCGCTCAGGAACTGATCCTGGAGCCCTTCGCCGGTCTCGTCTTCCACATGAGCCCCGCACAGTCCGCGCGACTGTCGGGCATGGAAAAGGGCGGGGCGCTTCTGGGCATGATCCTGTTTGGCCTCCTGGGCGCCAGGTTTCGGGGCGCCGCGGCGCGGGAGGCGCGAGGCGCCTGGATGCGTCGCTGGACCGTGGCGGGATGTCTTGGCTCCGCTCTTGCTCTGGGAGGTCTCGCGGCGGCCAGCCTTATCGGTCCGGCCTGGCCCCTGGCGCCCACGGTTTTCGCCCTTGGCCTCGCCAACGGCGTCTTCGCGGTGGCGGCCATCGGATCCATGATGGCCTTGGCCGGAGCCGGGGCTCATCCACGCGCCGGCGCGCGCATGGGCGTGTGGGGCGGGGCCCAGGCGGGCGCCTTCGCCATAGGCGGGTTTCTCGGCGCGACGGGGGTCGAGGCTTTGCGCGGCGCCATGCATCAGTTGGCGCCGGCTTTCATCTGGGTCTTCGCGGCCGAAGCCGCCCTTTTTCTCGTGGCCGCGATTCTGGCCAGCCGCCTCGCGCCGGCCGCAGCGCGCCTGTCCACCACATTTGAGGCGCTACCCCGCGCCATGGATCTACGCGGAGCTCACACATGACAACGGCGGCGGATGATGTTTTCGATGTGGTCGTGGTGGGCGGCGGCCCGTCAGGGGCCACGGCGGCCGCTGATCTGGCGCGGCAGGGGCGATCGGTCCTGCTGCTGGATCGCGCCGGACGCATCAAGCCTTGCGGGGGCGCCATTCCGCCACGCCTCATTCGTGATTTTGAGATTCCTGATTCCCTGATTGTCGCGAAGGCCTCCCAGGCCCGGATGATTTCGCCCAAGACCCGGGAAGTGGACATGCCCATTGAGGGCGGTTTCGTCGGCATGGTGGACCGCGACCAGTTCGACGAATGGCTTCGGGCCCGCGCCGCCAAGCACGGCGCCGAGCGCCGGACAGGGGTCTTCGAGCGTATTGAGCGTGACGCCGAGGGTCGGGCTCTGGTCTGCTACCGACCGGTGGGCGCGGGCGCCGAGGCCGGCGAGATAAAGGTTCGCGCCAAGGCGGTGATCGGGGCGGATGGGGCCCGCTCGCAGGTCGCACGCCAGACGCTCAAGGGCGCCGACCGCGTGCCCTGCGTCTTTGCCTATCACGAGATTATTCGCTCTCCCGCTCAGGGCGAAGGTGGTTTTGACGGCCGCCGCTGCGATGTCTTCTATCAGGGCAAGCTGTCGCCGGATTTCTATGCCTGGATCTTCCCACATGGCGACACCGCTAGCGTGGGCGTGGGCAGCGCCCGCAAGGGTTTCTCCTTGAAAGGCGCGATCCGGGAGTTGCGCGCCTCCAGCGCTCTGGAAGGTTGCGAGACCCTGCGCCGGGAAGGCGCGCCGATTCCTTTGAAACCGCTGAAACGCTGGGATAATGGCCGAGATGTTGTGGTGGCCGGCGACGCTGCCGGCGTTGTGGCCCCGGCCTCGGGCGAGGGAATCTATTACGCAATGGTGGCCGGGCGTTATGCGGGCGAGGCGGTCGCCACATTTCTTGAGACCGGCAAGGCCAAGGCCCTGGGCGCGGCGCGCAAACGCTTCATGAAGTCCAATGGCCGGACCTTCTGGGTTCTCGGGATCATGCAGCACTTCTGGTATCGCAGCGACAAGCGGCGGGAAGGTTTCGTAAAGATGTGCGCGGACCCGGACGTCCAGCGCCTCACCTGGCAGGCCTATATGAACAAGGAACTTGTGCGCGCCGATCCGGCGGCCCATGCGCGGATCTTCTTCAAGGACATGGGCCACCTGTTGGGCCTCTCGACGACGTGAGGTCTACCGCATGGCGCCGGATGCGGCCTGTCCTGATCGCGGCGGCGGCGGCCATGGCGGTCGCGGCGACGGGCGGCAGCCTGACAGACCTTGGGTCCTGGTACGAGCATCTCGCTAAGCCCCCGTGGCAGCCGCCCGGCCCGGCCTTCGGCGCGATCTGGACGGTTATTTTCGCGCTCTGCGCCGTCTCGGGTGTGATCGGCTGGCGCCAAGCGCCGTCCCAGGCCCGGCGGGAATGGATGATCGGGTTTTTCGCGCTTAACGGCTTTCTAAATATTCTCTGGAGCCTGTTGTTCTTTCGCCTTCACCGTCCCGACTGGGGACTTTGGGAGGTCAGCTTCCTATGGTCGTCGGTCCTTTTGCTGATCATCTTCCTGGCGCGGTTCAGCTGGCGGGCGAGCGCTCTCCTGGCCCCCTACCTGATCTGGGTGACCATCGCCTCAGTGCTGAACGCCGAGATCGTTCGCCTAAACGGCCCCTTCGCGTGATCGCGAGATTTTTCGCGAGCGGCCATGCCATCGACGTCATTCTGGCCGTGATGGCGCTGGAGTTCGCTTGGCTCGCCTGGCGGGCCGGACAGGGTAAGCGGCAGGCGCGCCTTGTCACTCTGGTCTTCGCCCTGGCGCCAGGCGCCCTGCTCGCCCTAGCGTTGCGCTGCGCTCTGACAGGAGTGGGCTGGCCGGCCATCGCCCTCCTGCTCGCGGCGTCCTTTCCCTTCCATATCGCTGACTTGCGGCGACGGCGAATTTAACGCCAAAAGGGTTGCCCACGCCTATCCTGCCCCCATCCCCAAACTGTGAGTGCGAATGACGGCGCGTATCGCCTATCCTTTCTCCGCGATCGTCGGTCAGGACGAGATGAAGCTCGCCCTGCTTATCGCCGCCACCGATCCCGGCATTGGCGGGGTCATGGTCTTTGGCGACCGGGGCACGGGAAAATCCACGGCCGTCCGCGCCCTGGCCGCGCTGCTTCCGCCCCTCAAGGCTGTGGAGGGCTGCGTCTATCATTGTGATCCCAAGGGCGACCTGGCCCATTGCGACGCCGCCTGCGCCGCGCGCCTGAGTGGTAAGCCGCGCAAGACGATTCCCATCCCCACGCCCGTGGTGGACCTTCCGCTCGGCGCCACCGAGGACCGACTGGTCGGGGCGCTGGATCTCGAAGCGGCCCTTACGCGGGGTGAAAAACGCTTCGAGCCTGGCCTTTTGGCGCGGGCCCATCGCGGCTTTCTCTATATCGATGAGGTCAATCTGCTGGAGGACCACCTCGTGGACCTCCTCCTCGACGTAGCCGCCTCCGGTGAAAATGTCGTGGAGCGTGAGGGCCTTAGCGTGCGCCATCCCGCCCGCTTCGTTCTGATCGGCAGCGGCAATCCCGAGGAAGGCGAGCTCCGCCCCCAGCTCCTGGATCGCTTCGGCCTCTCCGTCGAGGTGAAGACTCCCACAACCTTGGCTGAACGTGTGGAGGTGGTGCGACGGCGGGACGCCTTTGATCGCGACCCCAAGGCCTTTGCCGCGACCTGGGCAGACGCTGACGCCGAGGTCCGCGACCGGCTCCTCGCGGCCCGCGCGCGGGTGAGCAAGATCGACACGCCGACCGCCGTCCTCGAATCTGCCTCTCGCCTTTGCATGGCGACCCAAGCCGACGGCCTGCGCGGCGAACTGACGATCCTGCGCGCCGCCCGGGCCTTCGCGGCCTTGAAGGGCGCCAAGACCCTGAATGAAAGCCACATCCGCGAGATCGCGGCCATGGCCCTGCGCCACCGACTGCGGCGCAACCCCTTGGATGAGGGCGGTTCCACTATTCGCATCGAGCGCGCCATGAGCGAGACGTTTGCGGCGTGACGGAAGAGGCGAAGACCGACGGAGCCGCCGGGCCCGCAGCCTGGGCCGACGCCTTGTTGGCCCTCGCCCTCATTGCGGTTGATCCCGCTGGCCTGGGCGGGGTGACGCTCCGATCCGGCCCCGGGCCGGCCCGAGATATCTGGCTAGCGCGGCTGAAAGCCCTCCTGCCCTCCGGCGCGCCCTTGCGACGAATCCCGTCCCATATTGGCGATGATCGCCTTCTGGGCGGCCTCGATCTGGCCGCCAGCCTCGCCGCCGGGCGCCCCGTGGCCCAGCGGGGCCTGCTGGCGGAATGTGATGGGGGCGTCGCGATCCTCACCATGGCCGAGCGGGTGGAGACGGGTTGCGCGGCCCATCTGACCGCTGTTCTCGACAAGGGCGAAGCGGTGATCGAGCGCGACGGTATGGCCATGCGACTGCCCGCGCGACTGGGACTGATCGCCCTCGACGAGGGGTTGGGCGCGGACGAAAAGCCGCCGGAGGCCTTGCTGGATCGCCTGTCCTTCCACATCGGTCTTCAGGACGTCAGGGCAGCGGATCTCGACCAGCTGGCGCCGGACCCCTGCGCGGTGGCCCAGGCTCGCATAGTCCTTGGCGAGGCCGCGCCCGTCGATAACGCGATCATCCAGGGACTCTGCGAGGCGGCTGACATGTTGGGGATCGCCTCGCCCCGGGCGCCGATTCTGGCGCTGCGGGCCGCGCGGGCCCACGCCGCCCTGGAGGGACGGACCCAGGTGACCACGGAAGACGCCGCCCTGGCGGCGCGCCTGGTCTTGGCGCCCCGGGCGACACGGGCGCCGCCGGGCGCCAACACGGCGCCTGAAAACCAGGCCCCGGAAGATCCCCCGCCGCCGGAGGACGCCGCGCCGCCGCCCGATCCGCCAAATCCAACTGACGACGACGACATGACGGCCGACGCCCCGCCGAGCGAGGCCGCGATGATGATCGAAGCCATCCAGGCCGCCCTCCCCGACGATCTTCTCGCCCAAGTGGCCCGGCGCGACGCCGCCAAGTCGCGCGCGGCCGGGCGCGGCGGCGGAGGTAAGGCGAAATCGGCGCGCCGGGGGAGGCCCATCGGCTCACGAAGTGGGGATCTTCGCCCCGGAGACAGGCTGAATCTCGTCGAAACCCTGCGCGCGGCGGCGCCTTGGCAAACCTTGCGGGGTGGGGGCCTGGGCGCGACACGGGTCCAGGTGCGCCAGCAGGACTTCCGCATCCGTCGCTTTGTTCAGGACCCTGAGAGCACTACGATTTTCGCTGTGGACGCCTCGGGCTCCTCGGCCCTGAACCGCCTCTCGGAAGCCAAAGGGGCGGTGGAGCTGCTTCTCGCCAAGGCCTATGTCTCGCGCTCCCGCGTCGCCCTGATCGCCTTTCGCGGCCCTGGCGCCGAGCTGCTTCTGCCGGCCACCCGTTCCCTCACCCGGGCCAAGCGGCAACTGGCCGATCTGCCCGGCGGCGGGGGCACGCCCCTGGCGGCGGGGATCGACGCCGCCCGCGCCCTGGCAGAGGGCGAGAAAGCCAAACAACGCACGCCGCTCATTATCTTCCTTACAGATGGTAAAGCGAATATTGGTAGGGACGGCGCTCCAGGACGGGCGGCCGCGGCCGCCGACGCCCTCACTGCGGCGGAGGCCTTGCGGGCGGGGGGATTTGGCGTGGTCTTTGTGGACACCTCTCCCCGGCCCCAGGCCGATGGCGACCGTCTCGCCCGGGCCATGGGCGCGGTCTATGCTCCCCTGCCATTCGTCCAGGCCCAGGCCATGGCCAACCTGATCAGTGAGGTCGCCCCGGGGCGCGGCGCGGCGCGCGTGCGAGCCTAAGCCTCAAAAGGTCCTTGAATGAGCCGAAAGCCGGATTGGGCGCGGGAGGGCGCGGCTTGGCCGAACCGGGAGGCGAGCCGTTTCATCGACTCCGGCGGTGTGCGCTGGCACGTCCAGATCCTGGGGTCAGGCCCACCTCTCCTTCTGATCCACGGCGCGGGCGCAGCCACCCATTCCTGGCGCGATGTGGCGCCTCTCCTGGCCCGCGATTTCACGGTGATCGCCCCAGACCTTCCAGGACATGGCTTCACCTCGACGCCAAGCGGGGACGGCCTCTCCCTCCCCGGCATTGCCCGCGCCCTACACGCCCTTCTTGAAGCGCTCGGGATGGCCCCCAATTTTGCCGTCGCCCATTCCGCGGGCGCCGGGATCGCACTTCACATGCGCTTGAAGGGGTGGATCGGCGGTGGCGGAATCGTAAGCTTGAACGGAGCCCTTCGGCCCTACGGCGGCAGCGCAGGCCAAGTTTTTTCCCTGCTCAGCAGGGTCCTGTTTCTCAACCCCGTCACGATCGAGCTCTTCGCTCTGCGCGCGCGCAGGCCCGGCGCCCTGGCGCGCTTGATCGAGAATACAGGCTCGAAAATCGATGAGGCGGGCCTCGCGCTCTATAGTCGTCTGATCAGCGCCACGGGCCATATCGAGGGGACCCTGGGCATGATGGCCCATTGGGATCTCAAAGCACTGAGGGCGCGGATGCCCGACCTGACAGGGCCGGTGACCTTGGTGGCGGCGGAAGGGGACCGCGCGGTTCCCCCCGGCGTGGCGCGAGACGCTCAGGCCCTGATCCCAGGGAGCGCGCTTGTGAGCCTGCCGGCTCTCGGCCACCTCGCCCATGAGGAAGCGCCGGAGGTGGTCGTGAACATTATTCGCGAGGCGTTCGGGGTTCACGGCGAGGGGCCGAAACCTATGGGCGGATCACGTGGGGCACGAAGCGAGAAAGATTGCCCGTAATCAGTCCGTCTTCGCGAATTCCGATGCCAGCGGGCGCCCCGTCCACCACCCAGCTGCCGATCACCGGGTAGGCGCCATTGAACTCGGGCAGATCATAAAGGCCTTGATAGATCGTGGGCGAATGACCGTAAGCGCCGTCACGTTGGGCCACGGACTGTCCATTTCGGAAGACCTCGACATTGGACCCCTCCCGGGAAAGGATGGGTTTGCGAACATAGTTGGGGCTCGCGACCTGATCATATGACGCCCACAGAAGATTGGGATGACGGGGATACATGTCCCACAGGATCGGCAGGATCGCCTTGTTGCTCCAGATCATCTTCCAGATGGGTTCGATCCAGGTGGTGCGGTCATTGGCAGCCAGTTTCGGCCCAAAGGCCTCCTGAACCATCCACTCCCAAGGATAGAGCTTGTAGATTGTTTGCATCTCCCGGGCCTGCATGTCGACAAAGCGGCCGTCCGAAGAGACACCGATATCCGTCATCACGATGCCATCGACCGTGAGGCCCGCGGCGCGGGCGGTATCCATCAGATAGGCCGTCGTGACGGCGTCCTCGCCGGAGGCGTCCAAGTCGTGCGCGAAGTAGACCGGTCCCGGTGCGAGATAGGGGGCGATATCGCCCCATTTGGCCACCAGCTTGTCATGCAGGCTGGTGAACTGATCGAGTCGAGGGAAGACGTCCTCCTTCCACGCCCACTGAATCACCGCCGCTTCGAGTAGGGAGGTGGGCGTGTCGCAATTGAACTCGAACAGCTTGGGCGGGGACACGCCGTCATAGCCCAGGTCAAAGCGGCCATAATTGAGCGCCGGCGGCTCGGCGTTCCACGCTTTGGTGATCAACGGCCAGCACCATTCCGGCATCCCAAAGCGGCCGAAGAGTTGTTTGTCCACGACGTACTGGCCCGCCGAAACAAACATCCGGTACAGCTCGCCCGTCGCCGTTTCGATCTCGTCGATCTCGCGCGGCGTCAGAGCGTAATAGGCCGCCTCATTCCAGTAGAGGGCGCCATTCGCCGTGTGCCAGATCAGGCCATCGCGCTCCACGCGGGCTTGCCAGTTTTCCCGCGGGGCGATGGCATGGCGATTCACTCCCCCGCGCCGCCTTCGCCACCACCCCCGCCGGTGGCGCCAAATCCGCCTCTGGCGATGGCCCCTGAGACCGATGTGTAGGCCAGCCCCGGGGCGGGCGAATAGCCGCCGCCGCTAGCCACGCCGCCTAGGGGCGGGACAAAGGCGGGCCTACTCCCCCCGAGCCGTCCCAGATAGTACCAAAGGAAGGGGTTACCGCCCGCACCGCGCGTCTCACAGTACTGGTCCGGGACACGATGCCCCGCGGCGTCGGTACAATAGCGGACGGAGTCTGAGTCGCCCCAAGACGCGGTTCGCTCGTCGTCACAGGCCGTTAAAACGGAGGCGACGAGAACGACCGTCAGCAGTGACCCGGATTTGATCGCCATATTCGTCCCCCTCAGCCTTCCGATATCTAGCCGCGCATTGCGGTCGCAAGGTCAAGTCGTCGGCGCGCATGCACACGGACGGTTATCCGGGGCGAATGAAACGATTTCCGCCAAAAGGGCCAGGCTTCCCGCGCCGCCGCCCTTGCATTCCCGCCCCCGATCCGCTCATCTGTCCAACCATGTTGACACGTCCCGGCGCGCATCCCCTTGACACCCGCGCGGGTGATCCCCGGCCTCACGCCGTGGTCATTGGCAGCGGCTTTGGCGGATTGGCGGCTGCGGTGCGGCTCGGCGCCAAGGGGTATCGGGTCAGTGTTCTGGAACGACTGGACCAGCCCGGCGGCCGGGCCTGCGTTCACCGGCAGGATGGATTCACCTTCGACGCCGGGCCGACAATCGTGACGGCCCCGCAGCTCTTCGAGGATCTCTGGCGACTCTGCGGTCGCGAGATGTCGGACGATATCGATCTGCGGCGGGTGGACCCGTTTTATCGGATTATCTTCCATGACGGCGCTCATTTCGACCGCCATGCCAAGCCCGAGGCCCTGCGCGCGGAGGTCGCGCGCTTGGCGCCCGCCGACCTGGCGGGATTTGATCGATTCATGGCCCGCAGCGCGGCGATCTGCGAACTGGGCTTCGAACAGCTGGGGCATGTGCCCTTCATGTCTTTGGGCGATCTGGCGCGCCATGCGCCGGCTCTGCTGCGGCTTGGCGGACATCACAGTGTTTATGGACTGGTATCGCGGTTCGTGAAGGACGAGCGCCTGAGGATCGCCCTCAGCTTCCATCCGCTATTCGTGGGCGGAAACCCCTTCGACACTACCGCCGTCTATTGCCTGATTTCACATCTCGAAGGCCGCTGGGGCGTGCATTTCGCCATGGGCGGCACGGGTGCGCTGGTGACGGGCATCGTCGACCTGATCAAGGGGCAGGGTGGAGAAATATGCCTTGGCGCCGAGGTGACCGAAATCCTCGTCGAGGAGGGCGCGGCGCGGGGCGTGCGGCTGGCATCGGGCGAAACCTTGAACGCCGACATCGTGGTCTCCAACGCCGACTCCGCCTTCACCTATCGCGAGCTGATCCCGGCCGCGCACCGCAGACGCTGGACCAACCGAAGGCTGGAGAAGGCTCGCTATTCCATGAGTCTCTTCGTCTGGTACTTCGGGACCCGCCGGAAGTACGAAGACGTCGACCACCACACGATCATTCTGGGTCCTCGCTACAAGGGCCTCGTGGGCGACATTTTCCGCAGCCGCCCCCTGGCCGAGGACATGAGCCTCTATCTACATCGGCCGACGGCCACCGATCCCTCCCTGGCGCCTCCCGGCTGCGACGCCTTTTATGTCCTTTCGCCCGTGCCGCACCTGGACGCTGATATCGACTGGGCTGACCGGGCCGAACCCTATCGTCAGGCCATTGAGCGGCGGTTGGCGGAGACCGTGCTCCCGGGCCTGGCCGGAGAGATCATCTCTTCGCGCGTCACCACGCCCGTGGATTTTCAGGATCGCTATTGCTCTTACAAGGGCGCCGCTTTCAGCCTTGCCCCGACTCTGACCCAAAGCGCATGGTTCAGGCCCAACAATCGCAGCGAAGACATTAGGGGCCTCTATCTGGTGGGCGCGGGCACACAGCCCGGGGCCGGTCTCCCCGGCGTGCTCTCCTCGGCCCGCATTCTTGATTCCCTGGTTCCGGAGGCCGCCGCCCTTGTCAGAGGCTGACTTCGCCACAGCGGCGGATCGCGCCGCGTGCCGGGAGATGATCCGGGTTGGCTCACGCTCTTTCCACACCGCCTCCCTGCTGCTGCCCAAGACCGTGCGGGAGGGCGCCTATGCGCTCTACGGATTTTGCCGGCTCTCCGATGACGCGGTGGACTTGGAGGGCGGCGAAGGCGAGGCGGTTGACCGCCTGCGCGCGCGGCTTGATCGCGTCTATGCGGGATGTCCGGAGGCTGATCCGGTGGAGCGGGCCCTAGCCGACACGGTGGCGCGGTTCACGCTGCCGCGGGCCCTGCTGGACGCGCTCCTGGAGGGCCTGGCCTGGGATGTGAATGGCCGAAACTACGAGACCTTGGACGATCTTCACGCCTATGCGGCGCGGGTGGCGGGTTCGGTGGGCGCCATGATGGCGGTGCTGATGGGCGCCCGCACTCCCGCCCTGGTGGCGCGCGCCTGTGACCTCGGCGCGGCGATGCAACTAACCAACATCGCGCGGGATGTGGGCGAGGACGCCCGGCTCGGGCGTCTCTATTTGCCGCGCGCCTGGATGCGCGACGCGGGGCTCGATCCGCAGGCCTGGCTCGCAGCGCCCGCTTTCGATGCGCGACTGGCCGGTGTGATCGACCGGGTCCTGGCCAGCGCGGACGCCCTCTATGAGCGCGCCGACGCGGGGATCGCCAATCTGGATGCCCGCTTCCGGCCGGCCATTTTCGCGGCTCGCCATCTCTATGCCGAAATCGGCCTTGAGGTTCGGCGGCGGGGGCTGGACTCGGTCACGACCCGCGCCTCGACCTCCGCCTGGCGCAAAGCCTTCCTGGTGGCCAGATCCTTAAGGTGCGCACAGCGTTCCGAACCGGTCAGCCCGGCTGGCCGTCCTCTGGCGGAGACCCGATTCCTCGTCGAGGCTGTGATGAGCGAGCCCGCGCCCTGCGCCTGGGCCAACCGTCCGAGCCGCCATACCCTGGAGTCGGATCTCGCCTGGACGCTCGGCCTCTTCACGGTCCTGGCGCGCCGGGATCGCGCGCCTGGCGCGATCCGCTAGAGGCGTAACGCCAAGACGAGAGCTGGCCGGATCGTGAAGCCGAACACCCTCCTCTTCGTGGCGTTTCTGTTCTTTGATTTCGCCGCGCTGGTCTGGGCCGCCTGGGAGCTTTGGTCTGTTAGAAAGGCCAAGCGTGCGCCGCCCGAACCGCCGGCGGCGGCTAAGGGTGGCTCACCAGAACTTTCTGGGCATCCGGAAGGGTAGCATCGCCTTCACGACAGGCGAGGCGAGACGGTTCAGATCAAGGCTTTCATGGACGATCCGCGCCATCTGACCATTCTGGCGCGCCGCCACATCCGAGCGGGAATAGAATGGCG
>Ga0116226_10000657_pt1 | contig 29602 bp, 23 predicted proteins | sample S1TSphfallax_FD_89692 | JGI IMG/M metagenome (GOLD analysis project Ga0116226, IMG submission 89692) | Host-associated microbial communities from peat moss isolated from Minnesota, USA - S1T2_Fa - Sphagnum fallax MG | ecosystem: Host-associated > Plants > Peat moss > Unclassified | place: USA...
CGTTGCGATACATAACCCCCATGCCGCCTCCCACCCCGCTCCCCGTCATCGCGCAACTGATCGGCCTGTTCCGCCAGGGATTCTGGCGGCGGCTGGCAGGGCGGTTTTTCGGGCGCAGAGCCACCCAACAGGCCGACGAGGCGGTCGAGGAGTTCCTCCTCCCGATTTTGGAAGCGATTTCTCGGATCGCCGAGGCGGTCCAGAACGGGACCTACCGGGAGCCCGAATTCGCCCCCTGGGAACCCGACGAGCCGCCGGACACCTCCGGCCGGACCCCGCCGCCAAAGCGGCCGAAGCCGCCACAGGTCCGACAGCCGGAGCCCCCGTGGCTCTCCGGCCCGATCGGGGCTGCGCCCCGAGCGCCCAGGCCCCCGCCCGCCCCGGCGCCGGCGGAGCGAACATCCGCCACACCTCAAGCAATCAGTCCGCCGCAGCGGCCGCGCCCATCGTGGCCGCCGGCCCGCTCCGCCGTCCGGCCACCGCGCCCGCCGTCCCGGGTCCGCATCCCTCCAAAAAAAGCCCGCCCGAAGCCTGTGAGGAAGCACGCCCATATTGTTCCAGTATCGTAACAATAACCCGCCCCACCGGGGCAAACCTTGAGGACGCCGACCCCTCCCACCAGCCCCATGGGTCCTAAGATTAGCCGCTACGAGCCCTCTCCGCCCGCGCTTGCGGGGGGAGAGGGTTGGGTGAGGTGGGTGGTCGGGCCGCTAAGCTGTCGCAAACTTGTAGTGCCACTCGACAACTTCGGAGTTTCCCCCACCTCACCCTACCCTCTCCGCCCCCAGGGGCGGAGAGGGGCTTTGCGACTTATCTTAACTCCCATGCCCCAGCCCCCACACGGGGAGGGGGAGCATTCGTTGGCCTCGCCAATGGAAATCGATTAGCTCCCGACGATCAGAGTTGCAGGCCGTCGATATCAGTTCGGCAGCAGCGGCACGGCGGTCACGCTGTTGAAGGCGCTGCCGTCGCGGCCGACGCTGTAGGTGGACCAGACCAGATAGACGAGCACGTTCTTCTCCCGGTCGTACAGCCGACTCACCCGGACCTCCTTGAAGAAGGCGCTCATCTTCTCGCCGAACACAATCTCGTTGTCAGGGATTTTTCCGCGCGGCGTCACCGGCCCGACGGCGCGGCAGGCGATCGAGAAGCGGTTCGGATCGGTCGCCAGCCCGAACGAGCCGGCCACGCCGCCGGTTTCGGCGCGGGAGACGTAGCAGCTCACCCCGTCCACGCGCGGATCGTCGTAGCGGTCGACCACCACCCGGTCGTTGCGGCCGACCAGCCGGAAGGTGGTGTCCACCTGGCCGACGCGCGCCGGTCCGTCACCGGCGATGGCGGGCAGCGCGATCAGCAGCAGGACAAGCGTCAGGAAGCGCATCATGGCGGAACTCCATCATTTTTTTCGCTGTGGCGTCTTGGCCGGCACACGCCACGCCACGACGGGATCGAACCGGATGCTAACCCGCGAACCTCGCGAACGACACCGCCAGGACCTCGTAGATCGCCCGCTTGAACGGCACCGCCAGGGCCCCCAGGTCCGCGAGCTCGGCCCAGCGCCAGGCGTCGAACTCGGGGTGCGGGTCGGCGTCGAGCCGGATGTCGGCGTCCTCGCCCAGGAAGCGCAGCGCGAACCAGCGCTGCCGCTGCCCGCGGTACTTGCCGCCCAGCGCGACGCCCAGCAGGTCCGGCGGCAGGTCGTAGAACATCCAGTCCGGATGCTCGCCGATGATCTCCGCGCGGTCGGTGCCGATCTCCTCCGCCAGTTCGCGGAAGATGGCGACGCGCGGGTCCTCGTCCTCGTCGATGCCGCCCTGCGGCAACTGCCAGCCCCCCGGCGCGCCCTCGGCGTTGGGGAAATCGGCGCGGCGGGCGACGAAGATCTTGCCGCGCCGGTCGAACAGCACGGCGCCCACGTTCGGGCGATAGGGCAGGCGGGTCGGGTCGGGTGCGGTCATTGCTATCCTGCCTGTTTTTCGGCGGTCTCTCGGGGTACCTTCGGCGGCGGCGGGCGGGCCAGCGCGCTCGCCGGCACCAGCACGATCCCGCGCGAGGCGAGCGTCGACGCCCACGCGGCGATCCGGTCCAGCGTCACCGGCCGTGGCTCGCCGACCAGCCCGAGCGCGCTGCCATGGTCGCGCGCGGCCTGCTCCAGCCGCGCGAGATTCGCCTCGATCGTCGTGCGCACGGCGGGTTCGTCGACCACCACATCGACGCCGCGCCCGGCGCATAACGGCGGCGGCGGCGCGCCGGGGCGGGGATCGACATACATCAGCCCGCGCGAGGCCAGTTCGCGCAGCAGCGGCGCCATCAGTTCGGGCGCCCCCCCGAACCGCTCGCCCCGCATCCCGCCGAGCGCGCCGGTCGCGCCGACATAGCCGGCGAAGCGCGTCAGCGCCCATTCGAGCCGCTGGTCGTTCAATCCCGGCGTGTTGCCGGTCAGCAGCGCGCGATTGCCGGGGTCGTCGATCGGGTAGCGATCCGGCTCCAGCGGCAGCGACAGGAAGGTCTCGTGCCCGGCCATCCGGGCCGCCAACAGCAGCCGTTCCGGGCGGAAGGAGTAGGGCGAGACGGCGAGCGACACGGCGGCCGGCGTCGCGCGGATCGCCTCCATGCTGTCGGTTTCCGACATGCCGATGCCGGACAGCAGCAGCGCCACGCGCGGCCGCGCGTCGGGCGGTTCCGCCCGCGCGGCATACACCCGCATCGGCCGCCGCCCGTCCGGGCCGATGCGCGGCAGCATTCCGCCCGGATAGATCGCCGACGGCTCCAGCAGATCGGGGTCGGGCGCGCGGATCGCCAGCGGCGTGATGGCCGTGGCGGGCGCCGTCGCCGTGTCCTCGTCCGGCACGGCGGCGGCGATGCCTGCGGTCGGCGCCACCGGCTTCGGGACGGCGACATGCATCGGCTGGACGTTCGCCATCGCCGGGGCGTGCGGGGCACCGAGCCATTGCAGCGTGCCCGCGCCACCGACGAGCACGATCGCAACCGCTCCCCAGAACCAGCCCAGCGCCCGCATCGCCCGCGATGACGCCGGGCGGCGTTCACCCGTCCGTGCCAAGTCTCCTGTCCTCCGTGCCCCGCCCGGCGTTCGCGTCTTGCCGTTCACATCGTCGCGTTCGCGTCAGGGCACGCGATGATAGCCCAGCCGGGTTAATTGGCTGCCCGTTTTCCGATCGGCATCGCCCGCACCACCGCCAGCGCCTGCTGCAACTGGAAGTCGGTGTCGGTCTTCAGCGGGTCGAACGTGGGCCAATTCTCCGGCGGAAGCTTCGGAATGTCGCGCACCATCGGCGGCAGGTCGGTGCGCGGCGGCGGCGCGTCGGTGGCGGCGACGCCGCCCGTGTTGTGCAGCGCGCCCTTCAGGTCGGCTTCCCGCTCCGGCCCGAAATGCGGCTGCTCGGTGCGGGTTTCCGCCACCTGCACGTCCGGCTCGATCCCCAGTCCCTGGATCGACCGGCCGGACGGCGTATAGTACCGCGCCGTGGTCAGCCGCATTGCGGCGTTGCCGGGCAGCGGGATCACGGTCTGCACCGAACCCTTGCCGAAGCTGCGCGTGCCGACCAGGATCGCCCGGCGGTGGTCCTGCAACGCGCCGGCGACAATCTCGCTGGCCGAGGCGGAGCCGCCGTTGATCAGCACGACCACGGGCAGATTGCCGGTGATGTCGTCGCCCTTGGCGTTCCAGCGCTGACTGTCTTCCGGATGCCGCGCGCGGGTGGAGACGATCTCGCCCTCAGGAATGAAGTCGTCGCCGACCGCGACCGCCTGGTCGAGCAGCCCGCCCGGATTGTTGCGCAGATCCAGGATCAGGCCATGCAGATGGTCGCCCGCCTGCGCCTTCAGGTCGGCGAACGCCTTGTGCAGGCCGCTATCGGTCTGCTCGCTGAAGCTGGTGACGCGGATATAGCCGATGTCGTTGCCTTCCAGGTGCGACTTGACCACCTGGATCTTGATCACTTCGCGGGTGAGGTCGAGGTCGATCGGCGTGTCGACGCCCTCGCGCTTGATCGTCAGCTTGATCTTGCTGTTCGGCGCGCCGCGCATCTTGTCGACCGCGTCGTTCAGCGCCAGGCCCTGCACCGACTGCCCGTCGAGCGCCAGGATCAGGTCGCCCGCCTTCACCCCGGCGCGCGCCGCCGGCGTGTCGTCGATCGGCGTGATCACCTTGATGAAACCGTTGTCCTGCGTCACCTCGATCCCGAGGCCGCCGAACTCGCCGCGCGTCTGCACCTGCATGTCGCGAAAACTTTTCGCATTCATGTAGTTGCTGTGGGGGTCGAGGCCGGTCAGCATCCCGTTCAGCGCGTTCTCGACCAGTTCCTTGTCGTCCACCGGCTCGACATACTCGGCGCGCACCCGTTCGAAGACATCGCCGAACAGCGTCAGCATCCGATAGGTTTCGGAGTGGCCGCTATCCTGTGCCCAGGCGACAGGGAGAAATTCCACGCCAAAATGCTCCGCCAACTGCGCGGACAGCGGGCCGGCGAGCACGCCGACGGAGAATGCGGCAGTCAGGAGCAGCCCCGTGCGAAGCTTCATTGATGTTCCTCTCGCGCTCGCGCGCCTGTGAGCCAACCGCGGATGAGCCAACCGCCGACAACGACGTAGCATAGACCCAGGCGCTTATATCATATGACTCTACAGTGAATGCCTAGCTGCGCGCACGCAAGAACGGCGCGGGGTTAACGGGCACGCCATCTTTACGCAGTTCCAGATACAGCGTCGGGCGGTTTTCGGCGGGACTTTGCGGGTCCCAGCCCGGCATCACGCCCACTGGCTCGCCCGCTTGCAGGGTTTGACCGACCTGTCCGTCCAGCCGGTCGAGGCCGGACATGACGAAATGATAACCACCGCCGCAGTCCACGATCATCAGCAGGCCGAAGCTGCGGAAGGGGCCGGCGAACACCACACGCCCGCCGCAGGGTGAGACGACTCGGGCGTTCGGCGGCGCCTGATACGAGACGCCGCTGGCCGGCCCCGCCTCGGTATCGGCCCCGAAGGCGCGGACGACGCTGCCGGCGACCGGGGCGGTCAACTTCCCGCGCGCGTCCGCCATGCCGGAGCCGAACGGCTGCGCCATCGCCTCCCGGTCATGCCGCGAGGACGGGACGTTGAGGTCGGGGCGGGCGGTCTCAGGGCGGGCGGTCTCGGAGCGGGCCGCCTCGATGCGGGCGATGGCGGCACGGATGCTGTCGGCGCGGGCGGCGTCGGCGGCGGTGCGGCGGGCGGCCTCGGTGGCCGCGTCCTCGGCGGCGCGGCGGGCGCGGTGGGCCTGCGCGATCTGCGCGTCCAGGTCCTGCCCCAGCCGCGCCTGATCGGCCCGCGCCGCCGCGAGCTGGGGCAGCGCCTCCGCCATCTCGGCGCGCAGGGAGGCCAGTTGCACCTGCTCGTCCCGAAGCGCGGCGGCCTCATGCTCCAGCGTGCGGGCCAGGCCGCCCAGCACCAGCACGCCGCGCACCGCGTCCTCCGGCGGGACCGGCACCGCCAGCAGCGTCTCGGCCGGATACAGCGACAGCCGCTCGATCACCGGCAGCACCGGCGCCATGTCGGCGGCGCGGGCCGCCAGCCGCGCCTCGGCGTCCTTGCGCTGCACCGTCAGCTCGGCGACCTTGGCGGCGGCGGCCCCCAGTTCCTCCTCGGCCGCCCGCAACCGGGCCGCCGCGGTCACCCGCGAATCCGCCAGCGCCTTCTCCTGCTCGGCGGCGGCCCTGGCGCGCTCCGCCGCCGCCTGCTGCGCCGCCAGATCGGCCGCCCGCGCCTGTTCCGCGTCGTCCAGTTCATGCTGCGTCGGCGGCGGGCCCGCCGACCCGAGCAGGAGCGCCAGCACCGCGGCGAATGGCGTCAGGCGCGCCACCTCGGTCAGTCGGTCAGCACCTGCCCGGTCATCTCCGCCGGCTGCGGCAGGCCGAGCAGATGCAGCAGCGTCGGCGCGATGTCCGCCAGTCGCCCGTCATGCAGCGATTGGGCGTCGGTCCCGACCAGCAGCACCGGCACCGGGTTGGTCGTGTGCGCGGTGTGCGGCCCCCCTGTCACCGGGTCGCGCATCAGCTCGCAATTGCCATGGTCGGCCGTGACCAGCAGGGCGCCGTGCTGCCGCCCGATCGCCTGCACGATCCGCCCGAGCCCGGCATCCACCGCCTCCACCGCGCGGATCGCCGCCGGCAGGCTGCCGGTATGGCCGACCATGTCGGGGTTCGCGAAGTTCAGGACGATCAGGTCGTATTTTGCCGAGTCGATCGCCGCCACCGCCTTGTCGGCCAGGTCCGGCGCCGACATCTCCGGTTGCAGATCGTAGGTCGCGACTTTCGGCGACGGCACCATGATGCGGTCCTCGCCGGGATAGGGCTGCTCATGCCCGCCGTTGAGGAAGTACGTGACGTGCGGAAACTTCTCCGTCTCCGCCGCGCGCAACTGCGTCCGGCCGGCGCGGGCGACGACCTCGCCCAGCAGGTTCGCCATGCTCTGCGGCGGGAACAGCACGCCCAGATGCGGCGCCAGTTCGTCGCTGTAGCGCGTCATGCCGACGGACGCCGCGAAATGCACCACGCGCGGTCGCTCGAACCCGTCGAAATTCGGCTCCAGCAGGGCGCCGAGCAATTCGCGCACGCGGTCGGCGCGGAAGTTGAAGCACAGAATCCCGTCGCCGTCCTTCATCCCGCGATAGCCGCCGACCACGGCGGGGACGATGAATTCGTCGGTGACGTCGCGGTTGTGCGCGTCATCCACCACGCTCGCCGCGTCGGCGAAGCGCGGGCCGACGCCCTCGGCCAGCGCCAGATACGCCTTGGCCACCCGCTCCCACCGCTTGTCGCGGTCCATCGCGTAGTAGCGGCCGCTGACGCTGGCCAGCCGCGCGGCCTCCGGCAACCCCGCTTGCAGCCTGCGGATACATTCGGCGCCGGAGCGGGGTGGCGTGTCGCGCCCGTCGGTGAAGGCGTGGACCAGCACCGGCACGCCGGCCTGGGCAACCGCCCGCGCCACGATGACGGCGTGGTCCTGATGCGAATGCACGCCGCCGGGCGAGACCAGGCCGAGCAGATGCAGGCTGCCGCCGCTCGCCTTCAGCTTGCCGATCAGCGCCTGGAACGCCGGCATCTTCGGCAATTCGCCGGCCGCCAGCGCCGTGGTGATCTTCGGCAGATCCTGCATCACCACCCGGCCGGCGCCGATGTTCATGTGGCCGACCTCGGAATTGCCCATCTGCCCCTCCGGCAGCCCGACATCGAGGCCGGACGTGCGCAGGAAGGCGTGCGGGCAGGTGCTCCACAGGTGGTCGAAATTCGGCTTGCGCGCCTGCGCCACCGCATTGTCGGCGGTCTCCGTGCGCCAGCCGAAGCCGTCGAGGATGACGAGCATGACAGGCCGGGGGCCGCTGGACATTTCTGGGTCGCTCCGTCGTCGGGTCTCTGGCAGTCGTAATCAATCCGGGGGGCGCGAACAACGCCCCGCTACGGCCGCCCGGCGCGGTGATACGGATGCCCGGCCGAAATCGCGCGTGCCCGAAACATCTGCTCGGCGAGCATCACGCGCGCCAGCAGGTGCGGCCAGGTCAGCTTCCCGAGCGACAGCGTCGCGTCCGCCCGCGCGATCACCCGCGCCTCCAGCCCTTCCGCGCCGCCGATCACGAAGCACACCGGCCGGCCCGCCTCCATCCACCGCTCCAGCCGCCGTGCCAGCGCCTCGCTCCCCTCCGCCGCGCCGTCGATGTCGAGTGCCACCACGAACGCGCCTGCCGGCAGCGCGGCGAGGATGGCATCGGCTTCGCGCCGCTTGATCTCCGCCGCGCTGCCGCGCCCCTCGGCGATCTCCGTCACGGTCAGGCGCGGCCGGATGCGGTCGGCGTAGCGGGCAAACAGCTCGGCCTCCGGCCCGCGGCCGATCCTGCCGACCGCGATCAGCCGCAACTCAGACAGCGGCCGCCGGCTCCTCGTCCAGATCCGCGCCCCACATCTTTTCCAGCCCGTACAGGGCGCGGGCGTCGGGCTTGAACAGATGGATCACGATGTCGCCGGCATCGATCAGCACCCAGTCGGTCCCGGCCGCGCCCTCGATCTGGATGCGGCGCAGGCCGGCTTCGCGCAGCTTCTCCTCCAGATGCGTCGCCATCGCGGCGATCTGGCGGTCGGCGATGCCGGTGGCGATCACCATCCGGTCGGCGAACGCGGCGCGGCCGGCGAGGTCGAGCGCCACGACTTCCTCCGCCTTGTCGTCCTCGAGGCTGGTCACGATCAGCGTCTGCAACTGATCCAGCCGATCCTGCTCGGCCCGCTCCCGCTTCGCCGGTGGCCTGGCACGCGCCGGGCCGGCGGCGGCGGCCTTCTTGCGCGGTGTTCCGGGCGCGGCGGGCAGGCTCAGCGTCGCCCCGCTGCGGGCAGAGGCGCGCCGGCGCGGCGGGGCGGCCGTGGCCGCGCGGGGCGGGGTGCCGCCGGGCGGCTCCTCAGGCGGCGACGGGGGCGCGGGTGGCTTGCGGGCGATGGTCGGACACTCCGGGAGGGGACGGCGCGGCCGAGTCTTGCGCGGCCGAGTCTGAAAGATTGGTGGCTGCGGCACGGATCGCGGACGCCGACGCGCCGTGCTGCGGCGCCGGCAGAAACACCCAGGCGGGCGGCGCCATCGCGGCCAGCGACGGCGCCAGATAGGCGGCACGGCGGGCCGGACGCAGCCGGCGCGCCGCCTGCCCCGCCAGCGCGCGATGGTTGTAGGTCGGGCGCGGGAAGACGGCAAACGCCGAGCCCCGCGCGATCTCCAGCCAACGATGCCAGCGCGGCAATTGTTCCAGATTGTCGGCCCCCATCAGCCACACGAATGCCGTGCGCGGAAACCGCCGCCGCAGCGCCGCCAGCGTATCGGCCGTGTAGCGTGTGCCAAGCTTCGCCTCGATCGCGGTCGCCACCAGCCGGCGCCCGTCCGCCATCGCCCGCGCCGAGGCGAGGCGGTCGGCCAGCGGCGCCATGCCATCGACCGGCTTCAGCGGATTGCCCGGCGACACCAGCAGCCAGACCTGATCGAGCCGCAGCCGGTGCAGCGCCAGCCGGGCGATGTGGCGGTGCCCGGCATGGGCCGGATTGAACGAGCCGCCGAGCAAGCCCACCCGCATCCGCCGCCGGTCGCCAAACCGCGGGACCGCGTCGGGCAACTCGCTCAGGGACGCACCTGGCCGGTGCCGGTGACGAGGTAGCGGAAGGTGGTGAGCTGCTCCAGCCCGACCGGGCCGCGCGCCTGGATGCGGCCAGTCGCGATGCCGATCTCGGCGCCGAAGCCGAACTCGCCGCCGTCGCAGAATTGGGTCGAGGCGTTCCACAGGCCAACCGCGCTGTCGATGCCGCGCAGAAACGCATCCGCCGCCGCCGCGTCCTCGGTCACGATCGCCTCCGTGTGCTCGCTGCCGAAGCGGCGAATGTGCGCGACCGCCGCCTCGACGCCGTCCACCACCGCGATCGACAATGTCGGGCCGAGCCATTCGGTTGCGAAGTCGGCCTCGCTCGCGGCGGGGAGGCCGGGGCAGATGGCGCGGGCGCGCGCGTCGGCGCGGAAGTCGCAGCCGAGTGCCGCCAGGTCGGCAACCAGCGTCGGCAGCAGGGCAGGGGCGATGCCGGCGTCGATCAGCAGCGTTTCCGTGGCGCCACAGACCCCGGTGCGGCGCATCTTCGCGTTGGCGAGAATGGCGCGCGCCATCTCGGTATCGGCGGCGGCGTGGATATAGGTGTGGCAAAGCCCCTCGGCGTGCGCGAGCACCGGCACCCGCGCCTCCGCCTGCACCCGCGTCACCAAACTCTTGCCGCCGCGCGGGACGATCAGGTCGATCAGTCCGGCCGCGGCCAGCATCGCCGCGACGTAGGCGCGGTCGGTCGTGGGCGGAATCTGCACCGCCGCCTCCGGCACGCCGGCCTGCCGCAACCCCTCGGCCAGTGCGGCGTGGATCGCGCGGGCGCTGTGGAAACTGTCCGAGCCGCCGCGCAGGATCACCGCGTTGCCGGATTTCAGGCACAGGCCCGCGGCGTCGGCGCCGACGTTCGGCCGGCTTTCGTAGATCATGCCGATCACCCCGATCGGCGAGGCCACGCGGCGGATGCGCAGCCCGTTCGGCCGCGTCCAGTCCGCCAGCGTGCGCGCCAGCGGGTCCGGCAGCGTCGCGACATCGTCGAGCCCGTCCGCCATCGCTTCGACCCGGGAGGGGGTCAGCAGCAGCCTGTCGCGGAAGGCCGCACTGCCGCCGGCCGCGTCGAACGCGGCGATGTCGCGCCCGTTGGCGGTGACGATGGTATCCAGGCCGTCCCGAAGCGCCGACGCGGCGGCCCGCAGCGCGCCATCGCGCGCCGCCGCCGGCATCCGCCCAAGTTCGGCCGACGCCGCACGGGCGGCGGTGGCGGCGGTGCGCAACCAGTCGGTGGCGGTGGCGGGCTCGATATGCACAGGGCGTCTCCGAGCGCCATGTTGCCGGGATTTTCGGGCGCTATCCAGTGGGGGCGCGCGTGGACCGCGTCAGCGCCCCATTCTTGATATGAGACGGAGTATCGGGGCCTCCCTCACTTGCCGAGGATTTGCGAATACAGGCCCCTTAGGCGCGTTTCGTAATTTGCCATGCTGAATTTGGCCGCCTGGATGCGACCGCGTTCGGACAGCTCTCCCAGCAGGTCGGTGTCATTGTCCAGCCGCCGAATCGCCGACGCCATCGCGCTGATATCGCGCGGGTCGACCAGCAGCGCGGCGTCCTCCGCGACTTCCGGCAATGACGCCACGTTGGAAGTCATCGTCGGCGTTCCGAGCATCATCGCCTCCAGAACCGGCAGGCCGAAGCCCTCGTACAGTGACGGGAACAGCAACGCCCGGGCGCCGCGCATCAGCGTGACAAGCTGATCGAGCGGCAGGTATGAGATCCGTCGGACGCGCTTGACCTTGGAAATCGTCGACTCGGTCACGCGATAGTTGGAAAAGCGCGTGTCGTTGATGCGTTCGATGTCCGCCGTGTTCTGCCAGCCCTGGCCGCCCGCGATCACGAGCGGCCGGCGCGTGCCCGACGCGGCATAGGCATCGATCAGCCGGCCGACATTCTTTTTCGGCTCCAATGCGCCGAGGAACAGGTAGTAGTTGCCCGGATCGAGTTCGAACATGTTGGTGACCTCGTCGGCGACCGCTTCATCGGACTTCGCCAGCGCTCGTTTCGGCAGAGTGACCGCCTGATAGGTGTTCGTGACCCGCGCCTCGGGAATGCCGAACAGGGTGATGATCTCCCGCCGGGAAAATTCCGACACGGTCACGATGTGATCGGCGCGCGCCAGATGATGTTGTATCAGTCGATAAAAATAGCGCTTGTTGTCGAGCGTCATCGACGGCAAGCGCAACGGCACGAGATCGTGGATCGTGACGATGTTGGGGCACCCGCTGACGCGGATTGGCAGCGGAAAGGTCGCGTGAAACAGCGCCGGAGTTTTCGGCATGGTGATGCGGGTGAAGCTGCCATGCACGTAAAAATGCGCCCGGGCAATGTTGAACAGCCGAGTGCCAACATAGGTCCGGTCGAACGTTGGTGCCTGCGCGTCAGACCGCAGCACCGCGCCAGCTTGCGGCAACGGAACCGGGCGATAGCCGAATGGCGCACGCGCAAAGCCACGGATGGCGGTCGTTACCGGCCCAAGCCACGGCAGCGCCGGTTGGCGCTGCGCGTCGAACAGCTGGACTTCGGCAAGGAGCGCGTTGCGCGGATCGACCTTCACGTCGCTGCTGAGCAGGGCTTCAACTTCGTAGCCGGTACTGCGCGCGGCGGTCGCGAGATTGCGGGCATATGTGGCGATGCCCGTTCCCATGCGTAACGCGGTATTGCTCTGATCGTACAGAATAGCGCCAGCCACGGCGTGCTCAGCCGCGATGCGGGGAGAAGAGCAGCAGCCAGTCCTCTCCGTGATTGGTGGTCAGCAGCGTGTCCATGGCCACCGGCTTCGCCTCGCTGTCGAAGTCGATCGCCGAGACTTCGCCGTATATTTCGAGAAGACCGGCAAGGAAGCCGGCCGGGTCGGCACACCGCTTCGTATTGAATTCGAGCACCAGCGTTGGAGGGGCGGTGCGTAGAAGATTTGCCATGCCGGCTACGATGTCGACCTCGGAGCCTTCCGCGTCGATCTTGACGACGTCGATATGACCGAAGCTTTTCGCGAGGTGATCCAGACTGGTCAGTTGCACCGTCAACGCCGCACTGCCGTAGCCATCACCTTCGCGCAGGTGAGCGTTCTTCGGCTCGCCATCAGGGACGATGAGATTTGCAATGCCATCCGCCTGACTGCCCAGTGCAGCCTCTACCATTTGAGTATGACCGTCCAATCCGTTCAGCGAGAGGGTCTGGCGCAACAAACTGACGGCCGTCGGATTGGGTTCGACGGCCAGAACACCGCCGGAAGGCGTGACGATGTCGGCAAACAGGCAAGTATAGTAGCCGTAATTTGCGCCTATATCGACAACCCGCATCCCGGGCTTGAGCGTCCGCGCAAAAAACTTCGTCAGCCAGATCTCCCAAAACCCATCGAGCATGAGGTGGCCCGCGAAGCCGCGGTCGCTCGTGTGCAAAAGCATCTTGTACCGCGTCAGCACGCGCGCGAGAGCGATGCCGTCGCCCAGATAGACGGCTTGGGCTCGCTCAAGTATGCGTTGCTCAAGATCGGCTCGTTCCAAGCTGGCAAGGTCACTGGGGTAGAGTTGAAACACCACGGCCGTTCCTTCATTCCGTCTGCCGTCAGTGCCCGCGCTGCGCGCATCGGGGATGACACCTAGCCACGTGTGGAAGCGGCACGCTTGACCAGACCGAAAGCGACCGGTACCAGAAGCAACCGGTCTCGGCAAATAACGCTTTTTCGTGATCGGAACGCCACTGACTGTCGGGAATCAATCCAATTGCATACTGCCCGTCACGTAATCGTGTTCTTCGCCATTTTGGCAACGCTGCCCGCCTGTTCTTGGCTGCCGGAGTCTGGACCGAAGAGTTCCGTCATGCTGGACGCTGGCAAAGCGCCTAACGGAATCACGTTGATGGAGCTTGATGCGACGACCGTCAACTTGCTGTCTGCCACCAAACCGCCGTCATTGGTGGGGGCGTTCGGTGATTACCAGCCGCCACGGGAGCAGCGGATCGGTGTCGGGGATTCCGTGCAGATCACTTTATGGGAAGCGGGTCCCGGCGGGTTGTTCTCGAGCCCTGCCGTCGATCGCTACAGTCCAGGCGCGCGTTCGGCGGTGATCCCGGAGCAGGTCGTCGCACAGGACGGTTCCATCACCGTGCCATTCGCCGGGCGTATCCGCGTGATCGGAAGCACGCCGCCAGAGATCGAACGCGCGATCGTCGGACGCCTTGCCGACAAGGCGATCGATCCGCAGGCGCTCGTCACGGTCACGCGCAATGTGAGCAACACGGTCACGGTGATGGGCGAGGTTGCGCCGGGTGCGCGGATACCGCTCAGCGTGCGCGGGGATCGTCTGCTCGAGGCGATTGCGACCGCCGGCGGAATCCGTGCATCCGTCACGGATATTTCCGTCGTGCTATCGCGCGGCCAAAGTATCGTCCGTGTGCCGTTGGAGGCCGTGTTGGAAGACCCGCGCGAAAACATCTACCTCCAATCCGGCGATGTCGTAACGCTCGTGCATGATCCGCAGTCCTTCACCGTGGTCGGCGCGACGGGGCGGAATGGCGTGGTGCCGTTCGAGATGGGTACGCTGACGTTGGATGAGGCGCTGGCAAAGTCCGGCGGCCTGCTCGACGACCGTGCCGACGCCAACGGCTTGTTCGTCGTGCGATTCGAGAGCCCCGACATCGCGGCAAAATTGCCGGGCCAACATCTCGCCAACACTCAGCCTGGCGGCACGCCCGTCGTCTATCACTTGAACATGCGAGATCCCGCGGCCTTGTTCCTGGCACGCAGATTTCCCGTTCGAAACAAGGACATCCTGTACGTCAGCAACGCGCCGATCACCGACGTTCAAAAGGTGTTCAATCTGATCAACCTGCTGGTGACTCCTGTCGTCACCGGGGCCACGGTCAAGGCAGCGACGGATTGAACATGGGTGCCGCGCCCCTGATGGTCGGTGTGTGAGCGATGGATGTGCTGATTGCCGGAATGCCCGGACCGTTGCTGCGCTGGACGTGCGATCTGGCAGCTGCGGCGGCGGCGCTGGTTGATCTGCCGGTCGCCTGCGTCGCTGTCGGCGGCGACGATACCTGGGTCACGTCGCTGGAGCCTGCGCCAGCCGCGATCCGGCTGTTTGTCGCGCACGAGAGCAGTTGGGCGGTAGCGTCGGCGGTGCGGGAAGGTCGTCTCACGGCGCTCCTTGTCATCGACGATCCTGCGCTCGCACTGCTCGACCTCCGTCGGTTCGGGCACCCGAGCGATGTCGCGTTCCGAAGTCTGTCGGCGGCGGCAACGGTGTTGCGCGAACTGGCGGGCGGTCCCATGGCATTGTTTGTGACTGTCGATGCCGCCGAGCCTGTTCTCGACGTGCAGGCTCGCGTGCTCGACCATCTCGGACTCGAGCTGCGGCCGGAAGAGTTGGCTGATCTGGCTTGGCGCTTCGGTGATCGGGCACCGGATACGACAATGGCTGAGGCCCTGGCCGTATTCCACCCGCAGCATGGAGAACTGACAGCGCCCGAAGTGGCGGTCGTCCAGGCGGCTCTCGTGCCAGCGTGCCGATACGCCATGACGGGACAGCGTACACCAGTCGTCTGGCCCCGTTCCTGTCTGTTTTGGGGCGACCGGCCCGGTGAGCCGGCACCGCGCGTGCTCGAATTGACCGGCCCGTCTCGCGTGTTGATCTATGGTCCCTACTTCCGGTTGCCCCCCGGGCGATGGACGACGCGCGCGACGATCGCGTTTTCGCCATCGTGCTGCAATGTGCCATTCACGTTGGAAATGCACGGAAGCGCCGAATTCGGTCGAAGCCGATTTCGGGTCGAGCAGCCCGGCGTTTTTATTGTCGCCTGCGCCGTGACCGTGCCCTCGGCCCGCGAGCCATTGGAAGTGCGCGTGGTTTCGCAAGAAGGCGCGATCGACGGGCGTCTGGGTATCGACCGGGTTGAACTGCTCCCGGAGCCAGAATAGTGGGCTGCCGCCGTCACATTGTCGCGTAGATTGCGCAGGCGAGTTTCACGTCGTCGAACACCCGTCCGCGACCGTCCTTCAACACAAGCGCATGGCTGCAATAGCTCTCGACGACGTCCAGCGCGTGAACGGCCAGAATCATGCCGCAGTGGCGCCGGTTATCGAAGATCTCGCGCTGGCATTTTTCCTGGAATCTGCGGTCTCCCACCATGATGATCTCGTCGATCAGCAGACACTCGAAATTGATCGCGAGCGATATCCCGAAGGCCAAGCGCGCCCGCATTCCGTCCGAATAGAAGCGCATCGGCTCGTAGATGTAGCGGCCAAGCTCGCTGAAGTCGGAAACGAACTCGAGCATCGGCTTGAACGGCGCGCCATATATGCGCGAAATGAATCGCATGTTGTCGTAACCGGTCATCTCCCCCTCAAATCCACCGCTGAGCGCCAGCGGCCATGACATGAACAGGCCCCGGTGCACGTAACCGGCTGTCGGACGCATGAGCCCGGCGAGCACCTTGATCAGCGTCGACTTGCCGGCACCGTTGCGGCCCAGCACGGCCATTCGTTCGCCGGCGGCAACGCGAAAGCTGATCCGATCCAGCACGCGGCGTGGCCCTGATTCGGTGATGAAATCCTTTGTCAAATCGACCGCGACGATGGCTGGTTCGTCCGCCGGATCTACGGCTGGCGCCGCCGGCCGGTGCTCAGCCTTTGCCTGATCCAGCGACATCATTCGTGACGCCGCCGCGATGGTGACTTCGGTGGCGTTGTGGGACGAAACAGGACAAAGATCGTCAGTCCGCCTGCCAGTACAAGAGACGTCCAAACGAGTCGGTAGGGGTAGTGCGCCTTATCCGGCAGCCCCGGCTCGACAACATGCTCCAGATATTCCTGCCTGCGCACCACATCGAGGTGCGCGGCTTCGAGCAGGTTCATCGCGGAAACCAAGCTTCTGTCAGCAAGATCCCGTGAGAGGGCCAGACGTTCATAATTGGCGATCTTCGGCGCCAGCGACATGTCGCTGCCGGCCAGCGCGTCACGCTCGTGGTCGATCTGAGCCTGCAAGGCCTGCACGCGGCCGCGCAAGGGCGGGATCTGCGGACTGTTCGGAGAAGCGCGCATCGTGACGTCAAGCTGCGCGGCGGTATCGACCAATTGCATCGACAACGTCCCGATAGTCGACAGCACCGTTGCCGAAAATTGGGTCGGGTCGATCACAGACTCGCGGATACGGAAACCGGTCATCGCGTCTTCGGCCGCAGTCGCCGCTGCCCGGCTGCGCGCGACCTCGTCTGTCGCAACCTGCATCGCATCCGCCCGGGACCGCTCGTTCAAGCGATTGAGCAGTGCCTCCGCACCTTCCATCAGGACGCTGGCGATACGCCGCGCATCCTCGGGGCGAAACGCCTCGACATGCAGCGTGGTCACGCCGGTCGAAGATTCGTAGCCAACTTTGACCAGCGAAAGATAGTGGTAATACAAATCTTCGTCAGTATCGCCGTTCAGCGCGCTGGGGAATTGCCAGACCGGGTCGTCGCCAGCGCGCGCCATCGCCGCGCGCAGGTCGGCTTTCTGCAAAAGCAGCTTCACCGCATCCCGCGACAGCATGAAATCCTGCACCGCGAAAGAATCGTCGGTGCCGATGCCTTTCGGACCTTCCTCAAGCGACAGGCTTTGCGATGGGCCGCTGCCCAGGCTGTTCGGCTTGCGCACGACAAATTTTGCGTCGCTGGAATAGCGGTCCGGGGCGATCAAGCCAAAATATCCGGCGGTAAGCAGCGTCGGAAGGGCGACGATGAAAAGCAGGCGCAGGAGTAGCGACCGCCAGCCATTCGCGCCCGTTCGTCCAACGACAGAGGAACCGACCAGCGCGGGACGGGACAGCTCGACAGGCTCAATCACATCTGCCCAGGCGTCGGGAGCTTCGGGTGGCATGGAGCGACCTAACTAGCGCTGATGGCGCACTAAAGACTTTCCATGGTAGCATATACGCTGGAGATATCGAATGATCGATGCGTCGCACCCCGAAGTCAGGCCGAATTGATGTCGTTGCCGCAGACTGCGCCGAATTGGGACAGCGCGGCCGCACGCCCTGTGCCGAGGGAAATCCAGGGGGGCCGGGCGCGTATTCGTCTGCGACATTGGCGTGTCACGGTCCGAACCCTGCTTGTGCTGCTGCCGACAATCGTCGCGGGTCTGTATTACGGCGTGATTGCGACCGACATGTATGTCTCCGAAGCGCGCTTCGTGATACGATCCGCAAAGCCGTCCACGGCGATGGGTGGGCTCGGAGCGCTCCTACAGTTGGCGGGGCTGTCGCGGGCGCAAGATGATGCCTACGCCGTGCATGATTTTCTCACTTCGCGGGATGCCCTGCGGCAACTGACACAGAAAATCGATCTGCGGCGTATGTACGACGATCCGAACGCGGACTTCATCACGCGCTATCCGTCGCCTCTGTTCGGCCATTCGGACGAGCAATTCTTTCGCTATTTTCAGCATCGCCTCTCGGTGATCGTCAACAACAGCACCGGTTTGACGACATTGCGGGTCGAGGCCTTCCGGGCGGACGATGCGCAGCGCGTGGCCAGCGCGTTGCTGACGCTCGCGGAGGGCCTGGTCAACAAGCTGAACGCGCGAATGCAGCAGGACGCCGTGGAGATTGCGGCGGACGAGGTGAAGCGTGCGGAGCAACGTCGGGTTGCAAATCAGATTGAGACGACCGAATTTCGTAACCGTGAGTTGATCTTGGACCCGACAGCCAACTCCGCAATAGTTGTGCAGTTGATCGGAAAGCTTTCCGCCGACCTTGCCGATGCGCGCGCCGACATCGCCGAGACGCGCGGCAATTCCCCGAACAGTCCGCAACTCCAGGCGCTCCAGCAACGCGCTCAGGCAATCGAAGACCAGATTGCGGTTGAGCGCGGCCGCGTGGCCAGTTCTTCGGACGGTCTGGCCGACAAGGTCGCGGTTTATGAGCGGCTGATGCTGGAGCGCGAATTCGCAATTCGCACGCTCGAGCAGGCTGTCGTTTCACTCGAGACGTCGCGGATCGAAGCACACCGTCAGCAGATGTACCTGGAACGGGTTGTCGAGCCCGGGCTGCCCGACGAGGCGACCATGCCGCGGCGCTGGTCAATGGTGTTGACGATATTTGGCTTCAACGTCATCGGGGCCGGCGTGCTTTGGCTGATTGGTGCCGGTCTGCGTGAGCACGCATTGCATGGCGCACGGTGATCGCCTCGGCGGTGCGCCGACCAGGACGGATGCACGATGACGTGGCGTTGGCTGGGCTCCGCCGGCGGCGTAAAGCCACCGCCACTGCCAGAAAATTTGATCCCTGCCGGGAGCATCGACAGCTTGCTGGCGCGTGCCAATGCGTTTCGCGACGCCGGGCGTTGGCCGGAGGCAGCGGAAACCTATCAGGCCGTGCTTGAGCGGACGCCCGACCAGCCCGCACTCTGGGTACAGTTTGGTCATGCGAAAAAGGAGTCCGGCGATCTCGTCGCGGCGGAAGCCGCCTATCGGCGCTCGCTCGAAATATCGCCGAATGTCGCCGACACCTATCTTCAGCTCGGCCATGTGCTGAAGATTCGCGGGCAACGCGCGGCGGCGGTCACTGCCTATGCCAGCGCGCTGCGCGTTGATCGGTTTCTGACGCCGGCACTGATGGAATTGATGGCGCTTGGGGAAGCGTGGACGGCCGAGCAGGCCAGCGGAAACGGCGAGCATATGCTGGCCGAGATGCTGCAAGCCGTGGGCGAGCTACGCGGGTCACTGCATCGCCTCGAACGTATGCTTCCGGCGGTCGCCAGCCTCAATAGCTTTCCTCCAAGGTGCTACGATCTGTTCCGAGCGCGCTACGCTCTGCCGTCGCCGCCGGCGATCGATGGCGAACCGACCAGATGGGGTGTCCTCGCCCTCGACACGAACGAGCGCGGTGAACCCATCAGGCTTTGCCGAAGCTTGGCAGACCAGGATTCGGCGCCGGTGGCGGTCGCCGTGGTGTCACCACGCCGGACGGTCTGGGACGACTTGCGACAGGTCTCGATGGCGGGACTGCGCTGTCCGGTGTCCGTCTCACAGCTCGGCGCGACGCTAGCGCTGCCGCAATGCGAGTGGTTGCTCGTCATCGACACCCGTGTCGTCCTCCTGCCGAATGCGCTCACTTGGCTGAGCTGGGCTGTGTCCCGGATCGCCGCGCCGTTGATCTACGCGGACGAGGATCATCTGCGATTGACCGATGCAGGAACTACAATCGCGGAGCGGCCGGTTCTGAAAGCGACTTACGATCCCGAAGCGTCGTCGCCATCCTTTGGGCATGGCATGATCGCCTTGCGCGCGACGGTTGCCGCCGATGCCGGCCCGACGATTTGGAGCGATCCCGATCCCATCTCGGAGTTCGTCGAACGTGTCGCGGCAAATGGGTCGGTCGCGCATCTGCCTCGGATATTGTGCCAACGTAGAACCGATCTGCCACGGCCGCGCTCGCGGGCATCGCAGCCGGTGGGGGCGCCAGCGCATCGCCGCATCGGCGTGGTCATTCCGACGCGCGACGGCGTTGATCTGCTCAGGACATGCATTGAGTCCGTGCGGCGTACCGCGGCTGAGCCGTCGCGGCTCGATCTTTTCATCATCGACAACGGCTCGACCGATCCGGCGACACTGGACCTGTTCGCTAGTCTCAAAGATACCGGCAGCGCCCATGTGCTGCACGATGCGGCGGCGTTCAATTGGGCAAGGTCCAGCAATGTGGGCGCCACGGCAAGCACCACGGAACTGCTGCTGTTCCTGAACAACGACGTCGAGATCACCACGCATGGATGGGACGCCATCCTGCGGCGCCATTTGGGCCGACCCGAAATCGGAGCAGTCGGCGCTCGATTGTTGTACCCGGACGGCACGCTACAGCATGGTGGCATGGTCCTTGGCCCGGACGGCCGAGCGGAGCATGAAGGCGTTGCGGTGGATGGTGTGCCTGATGACATCGCGGCACGCTGGATAGCGCGGCGCCGCGTCGGTGCAATCACCGGCGCATTCCTCGCCTGCCGCCGCACCGATTTCGACTCCGTGGGAAGATTCGATGAGACCCATCTGCCGATCTGGTTCAATGACCTCGATTTTTGCTTGCGGTTACGCCGGGCTGGTCGGTTGATATTGTATGCGCCAGAAATCACGGCGACCCATTATGAATCGCGAACGCTCGCGGCCCTGCCAGAAGATCCGCGCCGGCACTCAATCTGGTCGGAATCGCTCGCCGAAATGCGCCGCCGCTGGGGGCCGGCGTTGGCGACCGATCCAGGTTTCAACCCATACTTCGCGCGGACCGGGCGCCCGTTCGAGGCGATGATTGAGCCCTCGATCATCGCTATCAGCGAGCACCTGACTCTGTCGGCACAACGGAATCCCTGGGCTCTGTCTTGATCGGTTTCATTGCCTGCGCGACGGGTTCGACGAACAGGCTGGGATGACGCAGCGCCATTTCCGCCATCAGCGCATCGTGATGTTTGTAAGTCCGGGAGCGCAGCATCGAAGCATCATGCACGCGATAGTCACAGAGAACTTCCGGCAGAAACACGCCGCGAAGGCCGCGTTCGGCGAAGCTGCACCACAGGTCATAATCCTCCCAACCGTGATCGTCGGCCAGTACGGCATAGCCATTGACCGAGAGCAGTGCCTCGCGGCGAATCAGTGCCATCGCATCAATGTAATTGCCCGTCCGCAGGCGCATCGGGTCCCAGATATCGGCGACCCCTACGCCGCTTGCGTCGCCGAACATGCGCAGTTGCGAGTAGGCGAAGGCCGCGCCGGAGCGTCGCAGCGTCTCGCGTAGCCGCAGCAATGCCGGTGGACGCAGCCGATTATCCGCGTCCAGCATGAAAAGGAATGGCTCGTCGGACCATGTGATCCCGGCATTGCGCGCCATCGACAAGCCCTGGTTGAGTTGGTGGCGGATCACGCGGACCCGCACGAACCGCGCCATATGCCGTCGCAGGAAATCGACCGCGCGCGTCACGCCCTCGTCGGTCGAAGCGTCGTCGATCACCACGAGACTAAAACGTTCAAGCTGCTGCTCAACCAACGAGGCGAGGCATTCATCGATGGTAGCCGCATAATTGTACAGCGGTACTATCACCACGATCTCGGACTCGCCGCGCAGGTCCGTTTCGTAGACGACAGAGCCAAGCGGCTTGATGTCGAACAGCCGCAGCCCGGGGGTAGCCATCGAGCCGTTCATGGTTCCAGCAGGTTTCGTAAGGCGGACAATACGGGGGCCAGGGCGACGGAACTCGCACCGATGCTGCTCGCCCGAGCAAATCCCGCCTTGCGCGTTGTCTCCAACGTTGCGCGACCGTCCTGCGTGCTAAGCAACCAGCGAATCAGCTCGCGAAGATGACGAGTGGATTCCTCGTGATAATGCAAACCCGCCTGGAACAGTGGGTTCGCCAGGCTGGGGTCCGAGACCACGCAGGCCCCTTGCCAGAATCCCAGAAGGACGATGCGCGACCACTCGAAATAGCCAACCCAGTCGCGATGGATATTCAGCACGATCTTGGCCCGCTGCGCCAACGCACAGTTGATGCGCCCGGACGTCGCGCGATGCTCGCCCACGGTCAGTGGCGCGCTGATGCCGCGATACACGCACAAAAACCGATAGTCGTCGGACAGTTCCAGCAGCCGCTCCATCGTGGCGTCGCGGCGCGGTGAGCTGGCGCCGACGAACAGAATGTCGATTGGGCGGTCATTCAACGAGTCACGTTCCATCCAGTTCACGCGGCGCTGCGAAAATCCGTAGCCCTGGGCGATGTCGAAATCTGAAACGTCCTCCTGCGGTATGGTGTATGGCGTAGATGGCAGATGTCCGGGCATGTAATGCACGACGTTACAGCCAAGATGGCGCAGGATTTCGGCGGATTGAAAGTTGATGTCGAACAGCAGTGGCGCCTTCATCAAAATCTGGAACGTGCGGCAGAACCATTGCGTCTGCACCTGCTCGACATTGTAGAGCACGGAATTCGGTGCGCCGGCGAGCCCCTGCCAGGCGCGGCCCTGGCCCAGGATAAAGAACTCGTGCGGAGCAACGAAAATGCGCAGGTCGAACGGTTCGTCGCGGGCCGCTCTCTCATCGCGCAGGTCCGCCCGGATGCCGAGCGCCTGCAACCCCCAAGCAAGCAGCTCCGCGATTTCCCGCATATAGAAATTGCCTGCGCTGCTAAAGAAGATCCCGATACGGACGCCCTTCGTCCGGAACCAGACCGCGAGATCGACTGCTTCGCTGTTAGCCATGGCTCGGTCGGCGGCGGCGGCGAAGGACGCTTGTGCCGACTGCACCGTTGGGGCGATGGAAGACAAAAGCCGAGCGACACCCTCCGCGCTGGTGAAGGGACGACCCTCGCTCAGGCCATATTTCTCAAAGTGATCGTGGGCCTCGGCCGGTGCAATTCCCAGTCCCTCGTTCAGCTTGACATATGTCTTCGGATCGAAAAGCCCCGCCCTCGACAGAAGATCATGCAAGTCAGCCGAGCCGCGCTGGCGGTACATGGCGAGCGACTGAGGCGTCTCGTGCGTCACGAGATAAAGGTATGCCGCCGCCGGTTCACGAGGACATTGCGGATTGGCGGCCTGGTAGACTGCAAGATCGATGTCGGGGTGCGGGCTCCTGCCCTCGGCGGCGCCAACCCTGAGAAAATGCACCAGTGGGTTGACCCCGGACGCCGCCGCATCCTCGTTGCACGCAACATACCAAGGCAGATCGAAGAATCGATTGGGGGAGGCGCCCTGCGCTGTTCCCACTTCGACGAAATGAGTGAGCGGATTTATACGACCAGCGGCGACATCCGGCCGGGCGCCGCAATAGTGGGCGGGATCGAAGGCTGGATGTGGAGACAGCCCCCTCAGCGCCCCTTCGTGCAGAAAATGCCGGAACAGGCCCGTTTGCAGGTGCCGCAGCGACGGGTCCTGCTGGCGGTACCACGCTGGGTCGAACAGCGGATGAGGTGCCGCACCGGCCGGTTCGCCGTACAGAACGAAATGGCCGAGGGCGGAAAGTCCGGAAGCCGGGAAATCTGCGTTAGCCTCGCGATACCAGTTGCAATCGAATAGTGGGTGCGGCGCGCTACCGTGGCTGGCGCCAATCGAAATGTAATGCGCAACGGGATCGGTCGATCGGGCAGCTGGATTGCGCTCGGTATACCAGACCGAGTCAAAAAGGCCGGAGTCTCGAATTGCCACGGCTTCGTCAGCGGGTCCCGGTAACCGTGCTCGATTTATGAGTGACGGCCTCAGCAGGCGGCCAAAGGGATGGCCGGTCATGAATACTGGATTCTGTCTCTGACATGGTAAACCACGGCTGCGGCCAAAATGGTCATCACCATAGAGGACTCCGCCAGATACCACGGGTCATAGTGAGTAGGGATACTTTCACCAAGGAAGCCTGCCCGAAACATTTCGAAGCAATGTACGGACGGATTCAGCAGCATCACCTTTTGCGCATAGGAAGGTAACCAGTCGACCATGAAGAAAACGCCAGATAGAGGCAATGCAAGATATTGTACCGGTTGAATAAATTTTTCGGCAGGTTCCCAATATTCAGTCCAGGCGCCGATAAGCATCCCAATCGCACCGTAATACCATCCCGTAAATAGCCACGCCGCGAGCGTCAGACCCGCATCATTTATCGGTTGTACAATCCCTACCGCCACGACAAAAAAATATATCAGCAATAGTGCTGCCGTTGTTGACAAGAATTCCAGAATGGTCCGTGCCAGCATGATATCGAAATGTGCAACCGGATGATGGTAGAGGAGCGAGACATTCGCCCGAAGGATTCTGGTCATTGGATTGGTCAGATGTCGCCATAGGGTCAAAGGCATGTACCCGGTCAACACGAACGTAACAATCGGGACATCATGGATGATCGGCTCCTTGATCGCCGACCAGATGAGCATGACGCCCGAACAAAGTATCATCGGCTCAAGGACCGTCCAGATAAATCCAAGATGATGGCGCCCGAATCGTGTCATAAGGTCGCGAATGATCAGTGCCCTAATCGTATTTAAACGCCTTCCCAAATACGAGGTCGGATTCGCACTGGCCGGACGTTGAAATATTGCGCTCATCGCTGCTTGATCATCACGCGGTCTCGAATAAGCTCGGGTCTGCCGCAAACGGATCGGGCGCGCGGCTTCGTAACTGCGAATTGTTGCGAATCGCACGACGGTGCGAGCGGGGGATCGGGAGTCCAGAATCGTACTTGTCGTAGGCCCACCAGCGTTCCGGTAGGCCTTTTACGGCGTTGGCCGCCAAGCGACTCCGGTACCAAAACAACAGCTCGAACACTTCGATATGGCCGCCCGAGTAACGCTCCAACATCGCCTCACCGACCCAAGTGATCTTGGTGAAGTGAAAAAACCGAAGCAGATTATTGTTGACGAGGATTTGCCCGTCTTGCGCGATGGTGATCTTACGCCGGCTCAGATTCCAACTTGCGACATTGTAGCCCGGGTCACGTAAAATATGGACACCGTGGAAGAAGGCGGGAACGTGGTCGCACCAGCGCTGGTCGGTGAACAGGCCCTTGGCTATGTCGTCAAAGCAGAAATCCAGCAACCTGTCGCGCCACCATCGTGCGAATCGCTTGCCCTCCTCGGTGCCGGCGACGGCAATGAAGCCAAGGTTGTAAATCCCGGTTTTGAGGGAGCCGATTTCGTTGTCGATGATCGCGGAAGTCGTCTCGTCAGGCTCAAGCTGATGTGGCGTCAGCACGACGTTGCAGCTGTCGAGCAGACTGATCACGTCGTCCAATGAGTTGAAAACGGCGATATCCGGATCGAGATAGACCACTTTACGTACGCCTTCGTCGAGGAGGCGGCATAGCATCTTGCCCTTTACCGCAGTGCATAACTCCACAACATCGTGTTCGAATATCCAGCGTCGGAGATCCGGAATGCCCAGGTCGTGGATACGGACCACCGCGTCGAAGGGTTCGTTGGCAACGTCGAACGCGAATCCGGGTGGCTCCTCGTCGGAGAGGCAGAGCGTGAGGTGCCAACTGGGCTGATGCTGGCGCAAGGTTTCGCCAAGCACGCGGACGCGGTCGAGATACGCGAATGAGGCACTGGTGAAACAATGGACCTCGGCCATCCTGTTACATCCTGCCTCCGATATCGACCGCATCGGCTAGCTCGGTCCGACCGTCGGCAAGTTGCGGCAAGCGATCCGCCAGCCAATTCTCCGGAATCACCGCGCCCCGGGCTCGCGGTTGCCCTGCGCGCTTGGCCAACTCCTTTCCGCGGAACAACGCCAGCAGCTCCTCGCGGTCCTCGACAGCGCAGCCTTGGTCCCGCGCATTCAGTTGTACCGCCGGCCACACATTGCCAGCGTCGCGATACGCGACGACGAAGGCGCCCCCCGCCAGCGCTTCATGGGTCGTGTAGCTGAAGGTCTCCGGCCAGACGGCCCACATCACCACGATATCGATATCGGATGTTGCAATTGCTTCCACCATCGCATTGCGCCGCTCAGGAGTCACGTTGACCGGGATGTGTCGGATGCTGCTTGGCAAGGGCGGGCCTTCTGCCTTGCCAAGCTGTAGGAATTCATAGCGGGCATCGTCTTCCAACTGCATGGCGAGATCTTCGAAGACCTGCCAGCCTTTGTGATATACTCTCGCCCCGAGATGCGCGACCCGCAGCCTCCGGCTGCCGTCTCTCGCAATACGAGCAACTGTCGGCGCGCCCATGAACAGGCTTACGAGCGGCTGGACTTGAGCGGCCTGGTGCTGCAAAGCGCTCGCGGCGACCCACAGGTCAAGTGCGCCTTGTGACGGTGCCGTGACCCGAGGGTTGACGGCCGTGAACAGCGCCGATATGCGCGCCTGGTGGCGTTCGCGCTCTGCCCGGTAGCAGCAGATCGAGCAGGCGCCTGATTCAATCGGAGGACCGCCGCAGAATTTCACGTCGTTTCGCATCAGTGTGTAGCTGGGGCAGATTGTAAAAAAATCATGCACCCACATGCTGACTGGCGCGTCGCCCGCTGCGCGAATCACTTTGAGTAGTTTTTCAGGAGCGTGCCCCATCAAGTGATGCACTGTCACCACAATGCGGATGCCCTCGTCGCGCAATTCTCCCAACTCCAGAGCTAGCTCGAGCACGGTGACGATACCATAATGGACCCCGTCTAGTCGAATGGACAGCCGGCCTGCGAACTTCGAGCCTTCGTCCGCCAACACGGGAATTGGTGCCGCTGGTGAGAGGTGCAGGTAGCTCCAACCCTTTTTGGCGCAGTGGCTTTGCTCGTCACCGATCAGGTTCTGGACGCCACCTGGATTGCGCGCGTAATCATCGTGACTTACGGAAACAACAAGTGCGGCGCAGTCGCTCAGCAGCGCGCGTAGTGCGCCTCGGCGCATCGGCTCGGCATTGTTCGCAGCACCGGCCCAATCGGGAATCAGACTGCGTGGATCGCGCATCCCTTCCAGTCGAGTACGTTCGACGTCGAGTTCGCGTCTCGGAAGGCGTCCCTCGACCCGGCCTGCCCAGACCCAGTGCAGCAGCGGATTCATGTTCGCGGCTGCCACATCGTCGTTTGTCGCCAGATAATAGGCCGTATTGAACCGACGGCTCGGATTTCGCCTCTCGCGCCACCCGTAGAAATGATAATGAGTTAGGGAATCGATGGCGAGACCCGCAACGTCGGGATTTGTCCGGAGATAGAAATCCGCATCGAAGTGTGGGCTGAGCGCCTGTCTGAGGTGGTCTTCGAGTTTTGGGCCGCGCCCAGGAACCAGTAGACAGAGCCTCTCGATTTCCCGGTCGATGCCGGGACGGTTTGGGTCTAGGTGGCGGGCTGCCTCGTATTGCTCGAGCGCGGCCTCCGCTTCGCCATTCGCTGCAAGCAGGCTGCCCAATTGAATACGGGCATCAACATTGTTCGGTGCGAACTTCAGCGCTTGTTCATAAGCGTATCGCGCGCCCAGAATATTACCAATCTCCGTCCTCGCGTCTGCCAGTAGCACCCAAAGCGGACTGTTGTCCGGGGTCGTCTGGAGATAGGCTTCGTAGCATTCAGCAGCGAATTCCCATTTGCGCAGGCGGCTTGCCAGATCGCCAACGGACCGGAGTGCTTCCGCGTCGAGCATCGTAGGGTCGATCTGAAACGCCTTATGATAAGCCTGCAACGCAGCGGCATCATCGCCCATTCGGCGAAGTAAGTGGCCGATCTGCAAATGCACCTTCGCGTCATCCGGCGAGAGTGAAGCCGCCCGCTCATACGCATCGTACGCTGACTGAAAGTTGCCGATCTCTCTTTCGGCGTGAGCCAAATCGATCCAGACTGATGCATCCTGCGGGTTGCTTCGTAGGCACAAGCGATAGTGGGCGCTTGCCGCTGCGTAGTGGTCGAGCGCGGCATTGGTCTCGCCGTTCAGCCTCATCAGGCTAGCTAGGTGAACATGGCTATCGCCATTATCCGGCGCATGCCTCAGTGCTTGTTCATAGGCATTTCGCGCCCCTGAAATGTCGCCGATCTCCTTCCTGGCATGTCCCATTTGCACCCAAAGCGGACCGTCGTCCGGGGCCGCCTTGAGATAGGCTTCGTAAAGGTCAGCCGCGACGTCCCATTTTCGCAGATCGCGCGCCAGATCGCCAACCGAGCGGGTGGTCTCCGCGTCGAACACTGTCGGGTCGGTTTGCAGCGCTTTGCAATAGGCGAGCAAAGCCAACGAACGTTCATTCATCCGCCGAAGGACATGGCCAATCTGCAAATGGACCTCGGCATCATCCGGGGACAGTGTGGCCGCGTGCTCATACGCCTCTCGCGCCAACTGCAAGTTGCCGACCTCTTTTTCGGCATGGCCAAGTTGGAGCCAGATTGGTGCGTCCTGCGGCTCGCTCCGCAGATAAGTCCGATAGTGCGTACTTGCGGCTTGCCAATGCAGCAGGTCGCGTGCGAGGTCGGCCAGTGCCCGAACCGTATGTGGCTCAACGCCTCTTGTATCAAGCTGAGATGCCCGATCGTACGCCGCCGAGGCCGCCGAGTGTTGCCCGATCTCATGAAGAAGAAGGCCGATGTGCAGATGGACTTCGAGATCGTCAGGCGCCAGTTCGAGTGCTTTCACGTAGGCTTCGTGTGCCGCTCCGACATTGCCGCGTTCCTTTTCCGCATGTCCAAGCTGAACCCAAATCGGCGCATCGTCGGGTTTGCGCGCGAGATAGCGACCGTACAGCCCCGCCGCGGCAGTCCATTCTCGCCGGTCGCGCGCCTCGTCCGCTGACTGCAAGAGCCCGCTCAGGGGAAGCAGATAGCGTGTCACGATGTACATCGAGCTATCCACCCGCAGTCGATACGGAAGTATGTCCTGCAGCTGACGGCAGGCAGTCGCAGAACACGGCGGTCATGTAGGTTCTCCTGTGAAAGCTATCGGTGCCACTGTTGCGCTGCTCTCTTCGGAAAGATCCGAGGCCGGCGCATCGCCTGCGGCACGAATGGCACCAATCTGCTGGCGCAGCGCCGTGATCTGCCCCAAGCGCTCCAGTGACAGCGCGCTGGCATCTGCCAGGGCGGCACGACAGCGGTCGCCGAACGTCCGCGCCTGGGCAATTTCGTCGTCGCGGGCGATCAATAACCCCTCGAGTTCGAGGCGGCGCGAGCGCTCCCGCTCGAGGTCATCGAGATGTTGAGCAATCGCTACTTCAGCGCGGCGTAGGTCAGCCTCGGAAAGTTGGCATTGCTCGCGCGCCTTCAGGAATGCCTCTCGCTGTGAGGACAGCGCCACTTCCGTCGCTTGGAGCGCCTCCGCAAGATTGGAGCGCCACGTTCGTTCGGACGCCAATTCAGCCTGAGAGGCGGAGAGGATCGCGTTGGCTGCTTCGAGCTTCGTCTGTAATTCGGATCGCTGCTGCCGTTCCTGCTCGATGACCTCGCTCTGCTGCGCATCGGTTGCAGCAGCCGCAGCCTGCGCGTGCTCCAATGCCAATTGTAGCGAATCGACCGATGCCTCAATGGCTGGGAGCGCAACCGCTGGTGTCGGGACCCGCGGTTCAGTGTTCGCCAGCGTGGCCTCGGTTTCCGACCGGCGATCGCGGGCCTTAGTCAAGTCATCGAACTGGTGGGTGACAATCGCTTCGGCTGCTACGAGAGACTCGGCGTTTTCTCTAGATACCGTTTGGCCAGATCCGCAAGTCTTTCCGATATCGATCAGCGCGGCCTCTGCCGAACGTGTGATTTGACCGACTCGGGATAGGCTGTCGCGAAGGTTGACCAGTTCGGTCGTCCGGTCTGCCACTGCGGCGTTTGCTTTCGCCAATTGGCTCCAGAGCGGCTCGCCACGCCGCCATGCAGGGGCTAGATAGTTCTCGAATTCTTCGCCAAGGAGGGCGTGAACGGTGAGCGCGATGACGGTCGCGGGCGTGGCGTCAGACCATTCCGCCATGCCCCAACGTGGCGTCCGCCACAGCGCATACTTCAGGTCGTCAACCTTGGCGATCTGCTGGAGAATGCAGCCATGCGCAGCGAGTGTC
>Ga0116226_10000658_pt1 | contig 29556 bp, 19 predicted proteins | sample S1TSphfallax_FD_89692 | JGI IMG/M metagenome (GOLD analysis project Ga0116226, IMG submission 89692) | Host-associated microbial communities from peat moss isolated from Minnesota, USA - S1T2_Fa - Sphagnum fallax MG | ecosystem: Host-associated > Plants > Peat moss > Unclassified | place: USA...
GAGGGAGAACTCCACCTGAGCGGACCGGGATCGCTTGGAGGAGGAAACTTGAATCTTAATGGTGCAAACACTGTTTTAGATGCCTCAAATAAGAGTGAGGAATTAACCCTTAGCGATTTAAGCGGCGTCTCGGGAAGCCAGATCATTCTGGGTGCGCATGCCCTGAAAATCGATCCAGTCCACTCCACGCATTTTGCCGGTTCAATCGTCGGGGAAGGAGCGCTAGTCAAACTCGGAAGTCCTTCTCTGACGCTCAGTGGAGTCAACGATTACAGCGGGGGAACCACAATTGTAGAGGGACAACTCCATTTGAGCGGATCAGGATCGCTTGGAAGAGGGGATCTGAATCTTAATGGCGTAAGCGCTGTTTTAGATGCCTCAGCAAAGAGTGAAGAATTAACCCTTACGGATTTAAGCGGCGTCTCGGGAAGTCAGATCCTGCTGGGTGCGCATGCCCTGAAAATTGATCCAGTCCACTCCACGCATTTTGCCGGTTCAATCCTCGGGGAAGGAGCGCTAGTCAAACTCGGAAGTCCTTCTCTGACGCTGAGTGGAGTCAACCATTATAGCGGGGGAACGACAATTGTAGAGGGACAACTTCATCTCAGCGGATCGGGATCCCTTGGAGGAGGTCCCCTCAATCTTAATGGGTCAAGCGCTGTTTTAGATGCCTCAGCAAAGAGTGAGGAACTCACCCTTGCCGATTTAAGCGGCGTCTCGGGAAGCCAGATCGTCCTGGGTGCTCATCCAGTAAGAATCGATTCCGTCAACCCCACTCACTTTGCAGGGACAATTGTCGGGGAGGGGGCCCTCATGAAATCGGGACCTGGTTCTCTCACGCTCAGTGGCATCAACCCTTATCGCGGAGGGACGACCATTCTGGATGGCGCCCTGCATCTCAGCGAATCGGGATCGCTTGGGGAAGGATCGCTCAATCTTAATAGCGCAAGTGCCATGTTAGATGCCTCAGCGAAGAGCGAGGCATTAACCCTTGCCGATTTAAGCGGCGTCTCGGGAAGCCAGATCCTCCTCAGCTCTTATCCTCTTAACGTTCATTCAGCCCATTCCACTCACTTTGCCGGAGCCCTCCTCGGGGAGGGGGCCCTGGTGAAGTCCGGACCTGGTTCTTTCACCCTCAGTGGCATCAACCCTTATCGCGGAGGAACGACGGTTGTCGATGGACGACTTCACCTCAGCGAATCGGGCTCTCTTGGAGGAGGCAACCTCACTCTTGATGGCGCAAACGCTGTTTTAGATGCTTCAGACAAGAGTGAAGAACTTACCCTTGCCGATTTAAACGGTGTTTCGGGGAGCGAGATCGTCCTTAGCACTCATGGACTTAAGGTCGATCAAGTCACTCCTACGCATTTTGCTGGCTCCATCACCGGAAAGGGGCATTTAATCAAATTTGGTCAGACTCTTACCCTAAGCGGGATCAACAACTATAAGGGGGGAACAACGCTTTCAGAGGGTCAACTCAATCTCGATGGACTCGGATCACTTGGCTCAGGATATCTCGATCTCAATCAAGCAAACGTTGTTCTAGATCTTTCCAATAAAAGTCATCCCTTAACCGTGGGCAACTTAAGCGGCGTTCGAGACAGCAAAATTGTGCTTGGTCCTCATTCATTGGATATCAACCAAACCACATCGAGCCATTTTTCGGGCTCAATCATTGGAGAAGGGGCCTTAGTCAAAAAGGGAAAAGGAACCCTCACTCTTAGTGGAATGAATGACTATACAGGGCAAACAGTCATTGAAAATGGTGTTTTAAGCATTTCCAAAGAGGCTAATCTTGGGAAGGGGGGAAGCCCTATGACGTTCCAAGGCGGAACGATTCAGGTCACCGCTCCTTTTTCTTCTCGCCGGAATATTTATTTACAAAGCCATGGAACATTCGACACGCTCGCTGATTTCAGGCTAGGCGGATGCATAGAGGGGCAAGGCTCTTTAACAAAAGAAGGAGCAGCGACTCTTCATCTTCTGAGCAATAACACTTATATAGGAGGGACAATCATTTCCAATGGATCACTTGCCCTTCATGGATTGGCATCAATCGGTTCAGGAAGCCTCCATCTTCAGGGACCAAACGCCCGTCTGGATATTTCTGGAAAAAGCGACGTATTGGACGTAGGGAATATAAGCGGCGTTGTGGGAAGCAAGATTTTCCTTGGCGCTCATCCCTTAATGATTTATCAAGTCAAACCTACTCATTTTGCCGGTTCAATTTCCGGAGAAGGGGCCTTAATCAAGCTAGGGGATGCCCCTTTGGTTTTAAGCGGAATGAACAGCTATGCTGGAGGGACGATAATAGGTAACGGCTTGTTAAGAGTGTCGGAAGATGCAAATCTTGGGGCTGCGATAGGAGATTTAACATTCAGCGGCGGAGCTCTTCAAACGATGGCCTCTTTTGATTCTTCGCGTCATATTTACCTCACCGACACGGGAATCTTGGAACCTTTAGCCTTTACGACGTTAACTCTGAGTGGAGTCGTCGATGGAAAGGGTGGATTGGTCAAGGAGGGGGAAGGGACTCTCGTCCTTAATGGAAGGGGTGATTATGAAGGACAAACGCTTGTGAATGCGGGAATACTGCAAGGAAATAGCGCCACTCTTCCTGGAAATATTACGAATCATGCCTCCCTTGTTTTTGATCAAGAAAAGACCCATACTTATCCAGGAAAAATCGATGGTCATGGAGTCTTGACTAAGCGCGGGAGTGGAACCCTTTTCCTCTCTCATCCCGTGACTCAATCGCATACCCAGATTTCAGAGGGAACGCTTCATATCGAACGATTGCTCACTTCTTCACTCCACGTTCATCCTAAAGGCATTCTTGCTGGATGGGGAATTGTGAGAGGAGATGTCACAAATCAAGGAACCCTCCGCCCAGGGAGTACAACGATTGGAATGCTCACGATCGAGGGGAGTTATACTCAAACGGCCGAGGGGAGCCTACAGATTCAAATTGATCCTTCCTTGGCAACGAATGGCCTCGCTGTCACCGAAACAGCCTCCTTAAACGGGAGCGTTGAAATCGCCCCTTTGCCTGGCGACTATTTTCCCACGACCTATCCTCTTCTTCATGCAGATAAAGGGGTCTTTGGAAAATTTGATTTGATTGTCCCCTCCCTTCCCTATCTCTCTCTCGATCTTGAGTTTCTTCCTGAAGAGGTGAATTTAGTGCTTGCCTCGAATATGCGTGGCGCTCACTTGCCTGGGAATAGCGGCGCTGCGGCCAAGTGCTTTGATCGATTGAATTTTACTTCTGACCGCGATGCCATGGGAGTTTTCTCTTCTCTAACCCGTTTAAGGAAAGACGAACTCCGAAAAGCATTCGATCAAATGCAACCTTCGCTCTATTCCGGACTATCATTAACAGAATTGGGCAATTTAATTCTCACACGTTGCGCTTACAGCCGCCATTTTGACCTTCTTCGTTTGAAGCCCTTCTGCCATAGACTGGAGGCATCCAGTTTCTGGATAGACGCCGTTGGACAATGGTTGGATCAAGGTCAATGCTGTAAACAGATTGGGTTTCAGGCGACAACGGGAGGCGCTGCGATGGGAGTCGATCATGATTTCCATCCAGACCTTTGTTTAGGTCTTGCCGCCAGTTACAACCATTCCACAGTTCAATGGAATAAGCATCGGGGTCATGGAAGCACGAAAAATGTGTTGGGAGGCGTTTATGGAAGCTGGTCTCCCTCTCTTTATTTTGTCGATTTTTGCGCAATGGGAGGGTGGAGCTCGTATCACGCTTCACGACACATTCGCTTTTCAAGCATTGATCGCCACGCGACAAATCACCATCAAGGTTATGATGCGGTTGCCCACCTAGGGGCGGGTTACAAAATTCCTTTCTATGAAATAGAATTTCAACCCTTTGCGAAAATTGACTATGTTTTCATTCATCAAGATCGATTGAGAGAAAAAAAGGCAAGATGCCTGAATTTAGCACTCAATGAGAAAAATGCTCAGTTTTTCCGCTCTGAAATTGGGCTTCGCCTCTATCACTATTTCGACTGCAGCTCCGATACCTTGCTAGGAAAATTGAGTTTGAGTTATGTGAATGAAATCCCCTTAAGTGTGAATGATGAGCGAGGACGATTCATCGGTTCTTCTTCCACTTTTGGCGTCAAAGGATGGGCCCCTTATCGCAATTTGTTTTCTCCTGAAATAGGGTTGATTTTTTTAAGCGCCTGTGAAACGCTCTCCCTATCTATCCTCTATGAAGGGGAAATAGGGGGCCGATATCAGGTTCATCAAGGGAGTCTTCAATTGGATTTGAAATTCTAAGCACAAGTCAACTGTCCCTCAAATGGGGTTTGTTGTCTTAGGTAAAAACAAACAACCTTTAAAAAGGAGCGCTTCTCCTCCGCCTCAAGGCGGGGGTCTTCGCGTTGTTAATCTTTATGAAAACAAAGTATTGGAACCTTTTGCTCTTTGCATGGCTTGGATGCGCTTTTCCCCTCCAAGGGGAGGTGGAAGAAATCCTCTTGACATGGAACGCCTTTAAGTGCCAAGACGTATGCATCCCTTTGATTGAGAGAAATTTCGGATCTATTCGAGAAGTTAACAATCTTCAAATTAATGCTCCTTCGGGTATCGCAGTGATGGGGTGGAACCCGAATTATCCTTTTAGCTATGAGCCTTTTAGATATGCTGCTGCCGCTGTGGGAATTAATATCAACACGATGCGACTTCGTGTCAGGGGAATGATCAGTCACGATGAAGATAATGTCTATCTTGTTTCCAATGGAGATGATGCCCGCTTTTTGCTCATTGGTCCAATTCATACCGAACCAGGACGCTATATTCCTAATAACCTTGTCTCGTATCCCCTTTCCTCAGAAGCAAAAGAACAACTTTTATCGGCAGAAAAAAATCAATGGACCGTCGTCGTTTCAGGTCCTTTATTTTTTCCCAGCCATTACCCTCGGACTCTTATAACAGAACAAATCAAAGTGAATATCGAGCAAAGCCAAATGGACTTACGCTATCAGCGGTAGCAGTAGACGATATGTAGGGGCCTTTTGTCTCCTCGAAACCCCAGGCTTTGGCTAAGACCAAATTGCCATGGTTCAAATTTAAGTCACATCTTAAAGTGGAATAGGTCTAAATAGAACCTCAAATTTGTGGTGAAATTTTCGGTTCCGAAAATCGTCATGCTATGCTACAATCAGGAGAAGAGACCCGTAAAATATTAAAGATTTAACTTGGGAGGTAGCATGTTTGAAAAGCTGCGTCATTTTTTACCTATTTTTCTTTTTATCACCAGTCTTTTTCCCCACCTAGAGGCGACCCAGAATCGTCAAATAAAGGTCATTGTTTTTGATTTTGGAGGAGTGATTGCTAAAACGGACAAGCAGCAAGTGGCGCATTTTATTGCTGAAATGTTACATCTTTCGGAAAGCGAAGCTTTTCATGCTCTCGCAGAGTTGAAAATTTATACTAATCACGAAAAGAAAGAGGAAGATTTTTGGACAGAATATGCAACAATAAAGGAAATTGTATTACCAACAGATTGGATGGAAAAATTAGCTGAAGCAAGGCTTCGTGCTCTAAGACCAATTCCTGGCATGGTTGCCCTTGTCAAAGTTCTTCAGGAACAGGGATATCAAACGGCCTTATTATCGAATGTTCGAAAGAGCCAAGCGGAAATCAAGCGCAAATTGGGTTATTATGAATTATTTAATCCTCTTCTTCTCTCATACGATATTGGAGCCAAAAAACCGAATCGAGAAGCTTATGAGCTATTGCTTAACGAATTAAAAGTTCCTCCGGAAGCTGTTCTATTTATTGACAATAAGCTGCAGAATGTTTTAGCAGCTCGTGATTTACAGATAGATGCGGTTTTATTTCTCAACGCCGACCAGTTAATTCAAGAGCTGAAAAATAGGGGCATCAATCCCCCTCTTCCTCACAGGGCACAGGAAGGGTTTAGTATTGAAGCCTGCACAAAGCTAAAGACTTCTTAGCATTCTTCTCGTGGAGTCTGAATAAGGAGAATCCACCCGCCTCTAAAGATCTAGATCAATCTATACATAGTGCAGAAGTCTTCTTTAGCAAGAGAAAGTGAGCCATGACCCTGTCCTCCTCTTCCCATTCTTATGTCGTCATGATCGATTTAACGCGAGCCGATCAGCTGCGACAGGATCTTCAAGAACGGGGATTTGAGATCACAAATGCTCCATATGCCCGCTTTTCTGCTAAAAAAAAAGGGCTGAGTTGCGTCCTTTATACATCAGGTAGATTTCTAGTTCAAGGGAAAGAATGCGCCGAATTTGTTGAGTTTTATCTTGAACCCGAGATATTAAGAACATTGAGTTTTCGCCATCCTCTCGCTCAAATTGATTTAACCCCTCGCATTGGCATTGATGAATCAGGCAAAGGAGATTTTTTTGGCCCTCTTTGCATTGCAGGAGTGTACGTCAAAGAAGAGGAATTTGCCTCACTTCAGGCACTGGGCGTAAAAGATTCAAAATGTTTAACAGAGTCTTCTATTCGAAAATTAGCCAATGAAATCAGAAAACATTGCCTCTATCATGTTGTTAGAATTAACCCACTCAAATATAATCAAATCTATGCGAGTTTTAGAAACCTAAATCGCCTCTTGGCATGGGGGCATGCCACTACCATTGAGCAATTAGTTGAGCAATCAGGCTGCTCTCAAGTGATCATTGATCAGTTCGCAGATGAATCAGTCGTTGAACAAGCGCTTAAAAGAAAAAAATTGGTGGTCAAACTTACGCAACGCCATCGAGCAGAGGAAGATTTGGCTGTAGCGGCTGCCTCTATTCTTGCGCGTCATGCCTTTGTTGAAGGGTTAGAGCGATTAAGTCAAGACCTGGGCATTGAATTACCGAAAGGGAGCTCGAAAGCCACACAGCTCGCTGCTGAAACAATATTAAGAAAATGGGGAGAAGAAAAATTGAAAGGGCTCTGCAAGCAACATTTTAAAACTTTTAACGCAATTTTAACGCAAAGATATCCAAATTCTCCTTTGGAAAATTGTCTATGAATTTAGGAATGATCTCATCGGTAAACAAAAATGTATAGAAGGCGGGCCATCAAGAGTCCGCTGATTTTGTGGTAGCAACGCCTATTTTGGCGATCGGCTAGATCGTGTTGGCCTGTGGATCGGCCCTCTTAAAGGGTTGCAGGAACCTCGGAAGTATGTCCCCTAATCTAGTAAACTCTCTGCTTTCAAGCAAGAGAGCATATCAAAAAATTTTTACAGGGAGCAGCGTTTCCTTCCCTGCTTGAAGGAGAGGATCTGGGCGCTGTCAATTTGATGAATTATCGCACATTGGTTGTTCTAACCACTCTTGTTATTCTAGGCATCGCTCTTCTCTTTGCCATCAATTTTGCCAATCTTTTAAGAGGAGAGGTCCCCAATCAAACCTACCTACGCTATAATCAGGTTCGAGGAATTGCTGTAAGCCGTGAACAACTGCTTTATACCCTTAATTTTCAACAGCAAAAGCAGGTAATCGATAGTTTAAATACAGCTGTTGCCATCACCGATATCAGGCAAGTTAAACGAGATCCACCAGATTTCGAAAAAATTGTGATTTACCAGTTTGAAGGAGAGCCAGATATCATCATTAAACCGCTCGCCTATGTTGATGGAGACCTAATCTTTTCTGCCCCTCAATGGCAACCTCCCAAAGATTATTTAATGGAACTCAGCGCATGGAATCTTCGGAACTTATTATCGACAACTTACGATCACTAATGTTCCAATGTTATCCGGCGATTGAAGGGGCGGGTTTCCACGCCGTCCATTCTATGAAAATGCCAGTATTACTGGAATAAACTAGGCGAGATTAGCCAAGAGCATAATGAATTTAAGGTCATATGCAAAATTAAATTTAAACGCGATGTGCGAGTTTTTCAAAGACCTCAGTTAAAAGTATTCCTTTAAAGATTTTGCTAAAGTGAGCCCTTGCAAACTTACAGACAGGTATGGGGAGAGGATCTATGATGTAGAGAGTCTCACTAAAGGCCTTGAGTTGAATAGCCAGCCTATTTTGAAGCAAATATTTAACCATGTCTAGATTAGCTGCTTGCCTAACAAAATGAGTTCAATGAGGAATATTCGGGAAGAAATGTGACCCATGCTGCTTAAAAGACTCCCGAATGGTTTTATCACAGTCTTTTCCAAGGAATTCTCCAACAATTTCCATTGTCATGACCTCACTGTCCTTTAATTTTGGAGCTGGGCCTCTTTGGCGTCATTTTTTCCCTTTAAGTATTTTTTTACTTCATCGTCTGTTAAACAAAAAATGGGTATGATAAAATCTTCGATTGACATGTCTGAATCTCCTGTGATGTTTTTATTTAATAACAGGTTGCAGACAGACATGTCATTTTTCAACTTAATTTTGCAGTAGCACACCTTTTTCCTCAAAAAAACTCGCACATCGTGTATTTAAAGAAATTAACATTTTTTTGGTAAACAGGTCTACTCTGGTTAAGATTTGCTTAACATCTTCATTTTTAGATAATTGCACTCTATTTTAACACGAAATAACGGGGAAATTCTATTCCAAATAAACACACTGGCAAAAGGTCGAACTTGCCCGTATGGCTGGTTTAAAAACCACGGGCAAGCTAAAAAAGAAAGAAAAAAAAGAGGTCTATGGTTATGGATTCATGACTGAGTGCTCTTGATCAGGAAGGCGTTCAAGAAAAAGAAGATAAGGCTGCTTGTTTGCAAAAAATTTAGTCCTACTGCTTAATTCATAGCAGTCATGCCTCAAATCATTGCAATGAAAATACCGTCCATTAATCTCGACATCTGCGACATAATGGCCACTATGTAGAGATTTGCCTTGATGGGTCACCATGCTCTTAATTTTATAAAGAGCCTGTTTAGAAGACCCTTCAGGAGGATCATAAAAATGACTCAAATCCAAAATTCCATTTTTAGGAAGAATAACGGGCGTTTCAAGTTTTTTTCTTCCTGTAGTAAAGCGCTTAATCTGAATGACGAATACGGGGGGTAACTCTGTCAATCTGTACCATTCAGTATACTCCTCGACTTTTGCCGGAGCTGCATCCTTGACAAGGTTAGCGTTTTCCTCCTTTCCAGGAAGGATAATGCCTTCGTGGGGATCGAATAAACGCTGACTTTTGGGATCCTTCTCAACCATCGTTTGTTTATCCAACGCACGAGTGATCAAATCGCTTAATGTCTGCTCCTCTGATGCTGCTGAATTGAGATGAACCCCCAACATGGTGACGAGCTCCTCTGTACCCTGCAAGAATTCTAATCCATCAAAGACAGGAGTCGTGGTATGCCCTCGCCACTTAAACTTACAGTCTTCTAAAAAATGATTCATAAAAAGTTCTACGATACAAGCTGCGTCGTGTTGAGCTGTTAGAAATTTTGTTGTTAGGTCTGGATGCAATCCGGATTCAAAAATCGCCTCTCTTAAAGAGGGAAGAGAGGGTCCATGCCACAGAGAGAGAATGTATTCCATTTGAGTCATTGCTCCGCCTCCCTGCGCAGAACTCTGCTCCTGAAAATGGGTAAATTCCTGAACCTCTCGCTGAATTCTCAATTTCTTTTGGTATTCCTGAGGATGATTCGGGTCAAAAAGAAGGGGTCGATCCATTCTTTCTCTGACTTGATCGAAGCAACAGAGCGCTTGTAAGGCACTATCCATGTAACAGCTATTTCCAATATTTGATAGTCTTAAAGGCTTGTGACAGCTCACTTGAAGAGCTTGCGCAGATGGCTGTCCTCGCAAAAGCTGTATTCGCTTATTTAAAAGTCCTGTAGCATTAGACAGTTTTTGCAAACTCGGCGTTAAAGAAGGGTTGAGGCGCGTTGTAGAAAAGATGTGGATTAAAGAGTCTCCTACTTCAATCAATTGCTTATGAATATCTTCTGGCATCGCGGTGGCCCGCCCCATAAAAAAATCTGAAATCTCTTGAAAGCTCTTTAAAATCAAATGGCCTCTTTGTGAGAGATAATTCTTGAGCTTATCATCCAAATCTTCAAACGCATCTCTTATAAGAACGACTTTGGGTTGAATAGGAAAAGGACGTTTACGCTTTTGCAACGCCAGCACATACCGATCAAGATCGCTTAAATTTTTTATAATCTCGTCATTCAATTTTGCCAATTCTGTGACATCGTAGGGAAACAAATGCATTTGCCAAAACTTGCTACTTAACCTATCTATACGGCCATGCAAAACGGATACTTCATCTTCTAGATGATTGATCATGCTTCGAAAAGAGGGAGATCTTGCATCAAAGTCAGGAGATGTAATTAATCGAAAAAAAACAACTTGTATTGCTATCATGAGGCGCTGAGAATAGGAAAGAATTGTAAGAGAAGTATTGACGAGATAAGCTAGGCTAACGGTTAGTATAGAATCCCTGCGTATAGGAGCGAGAGGCTGCGAGCTTGATTGTGCAGGTCGTATAGCCTGGGGTGCCGTTTCGCCTATAATTTCTCCCTTGACATTTGGCGTAGACTGCCGTTGAGGCTCCAACGTCCGGTCGGGATCTGGCGGAAGTTCTGAAAGAGGCGAAGGACTCGTTAAAATAGGTTGTATCATAAAAACTCTCTTTGTAATTAATGATTTTCACTAAAAATTTATTGCTCATCGTAACATATGCTCATTTTTAATTCAAGCTCGACATTGCACAATTCAGCAATTTAGCACAAATAGGTTGACAAAATCGAGAGCTTTCAGTTACATTTATTCCTCCTTAATTTTAAATAGGAGCAGCGCTTCCTCAGCTGCCTCAAAACCGGGGTCTCTGCGCTGTCCATTTCATGAAGATGCGATTATTTCTGGTCTCTTATTTTTTTTTAATAAGATCTTTCGCTCACGCGAATGTGGATATTGATCAAGAAGATATGGGCTCTGAGAACATCACTGAGCCCGCTAAACGGACCCCTTTCAGTTTTGAAACTCATCTGGATACCGTGAGTGAATCTAAAATCACGAAAGGTTTTTATAAAGGGGATAAAGTGAAGTATGCGGAAGCTGAAATCGAAGCTGGAATGATTCTTTATTATTGCCCAACCTATCATGAGGGGGTTAGAGCTGCGCTAGGGTATCGTGTTGCCTATCTAAAATGGGATCAAAATCCCTGGTTTGATCAAAAACATTTTAATATTATTGCGTTATCTGCCGCAGGATTTACGGAAAGGGTCGATCACTGGGTTTGCCGTGGGCAATTGACAGTGAATTTCGATACCCAGAAATGGAGTCCTCACTACACAAGCTACGACCTTTTCTTATGGGGACGCTATTCCTATTGTGAGCATATAGGCGTTCATGTGGGATGCTTTGCTGAGACTGGTTTGCACATGGATCGCGTGTCTCCTGTGATTGGATTTGATTGGCAATTCTCGCGCAGATGGAAAGTAAATTTGATTTACCCCTTTAACCTTTCTTTGATTTATTCCTTTTCTCCGGGTTGGTCAACGGGATTGGCAGGAAGACTATTTAGCTCACGTTACCGTGTTCACCATCAAGAACATTCCGCTAAACCCCTTGTGCGCTACACCAATGTCGGAGCAGAGTTTATCCTCGAGTACGAGGATCAGAGGTTGAGCGCTAATCTCCATGCCGGATCGACCTTGGGAGGGACATTTCGCGTCGCAAATCGGAGGAATCGTCATGCAAGAAACTATCATCTCGACCCTTCAGCTTATCTAGGTGCAGAGATTGATGTGAAATTCTGAAGTTTTTGTTTTCTTTTAAATCCCTTTATATTACCCTTGAGCTATTTAATATACTGAGGGACGCCTCTTGTTAGCGTCTCTTCTCAGTTTTCCCACTCATCTGCTAGGTGTGGAACAGTCATTTAGCAAGTGTCTGGGAAAATAAGATTAATCTACTAAAACTAATGGTTAAAGTCATGGAATCCCCAATAAATAGTTTTAATTCGCCCCTTGCTAATTTGTATACACAATTTCGTAAAACGGTTTCCATTTCGAGGCACTACTTAGGACCTGCTCAAGCGAATCCGAATGTGCTTCAATATACGGATCAAAAAACTGTTCCTTTAGCACAGGTTTTTAAGATTGCATCTCAACAAATTGAAGACAGTTTAAAGAGGATTATTCCAACACCAAGAGAGATTTTTTATTTAAGATCTTTGAAAGAAAGTGGGTACGAGATTTACGAACGTTATGCAAAAAAAACAAATTCTTGGAGTCGTTGTTTTTTTAAAGCATTAGCCCGTTACACACCGGAATTATTGAAGCGGTTTTTACCCAGCTGCTTCTCTAATCAAATGGAAAAGGCGGAAGCCGAAACAAAAGTTCAGCACGGGAAATATCAAAATTTAATCAAAACAATCCTTCTCAAACATCCGAAATCAAAGAGTGCAAAAGATCAATATAAAAAAGAGGAGATCATTCAAGACTTAGAAAAGGGAAGAGAGCTTAAATCGCTCTGGCTTTCAGACGACGAAGAGGGAGATATTGAATCACAGAGCGCGATAGAGAATGACGCAAAGCTCTCTCGTATTCAAGGGAAGCAAGCTCCTTTGCCACAAGGAGATGACCCTTTTCGTGATTCCCTCCCTCCTCTCCCCCTTCCCTCCAAGGAAGAAATTGAAGACAAACGGAAGAAAGCGATTGCAGTAAATCTTGAAAAGCTTTCCGATGCGTTCCTTGCCCTTAACGAATTCACTTCTCGCCCATTGAGCATGCAAAGATATAAATACATCTTTGGAAAGGCGTTCGCAAGCGTGGAGGCCTTAGTGAAGCTCGGATCAGAAGAGGAAATACAGCGAGTCTTGAAAGAATTTAACATCGATAAGAGTGTGGGTGAAGTTTTAAAAGATCCTCGTTTTAAAATCGCTTTGAATGTCAATGACCCTCAAAGCATGCTTACACTCCTTGAATCTAGTCCATGGCGAGCCTCCCTTGCCGAAGCGATTGCACAGAAGGGATTTATTTCATTTGGGATTAGGAAAGTCATTGGTCATCTCTCATGGATGTTAGCAAATGAATTACAAGAACGGGTCCGAGATCAAGACATGGAAAATTATCGAGGGGAGATCCAGTTGACAGTCATAGAGGCGACATTACCAAGCATCGTAGAACAGCTTCTTGATTTTCTCGACAAGTCTCCTTCATGCCAACCTTCTACTGTTGTCATTCAATTGACCCAAGATCGCTCCTTACCCCCTGAACTTTTTCAATTGATCATGAAACTTAGCCAACGGGTTAGTCAAATCAAATTAGAAGGATTGGAGGAAATTAATCTGGGCCAAATCACGACCTCTGAAGCGGAGAGAGAGGCGTTTCTCCTCAACTTAGAGGCCTTTGATTTTCCTCAGATCAACAAAATCGTTCTCTCTGACGATCCAAAAAATCACTGGAAGGGGAAAGATTTCTCTCGCCTTCTCGCTCTTTGTCCTAGCATCGCCTTCTTAAAAGAGTGTTATGAACAGTGTTCCTCCTATCAAGAGATCGAAATCCCTCCTCTCCTGACGTCACTCAAGGAACTCGATCTTAGAGGTTACTCTATCGACCAAGTCTCCCATCTCCTTCCGCAATTCCCATCTTTGACACACTTGAACCTGAGTGGATTGTCCATCACCGACAAGCAATTACAGGAATGGATTGGGCAAAACGTCCTGGTCAATCTTAATGTTCTTCACTTAGAGGGGTGCAATGCCTTAACAATCGATATATTGCCTCTCCTATCACGACATCTCCCTCAACTTGCGAGACTTTCACTCCCTGACCTTCCTCAAGGGCAGCTCCCTTTAGACAAACTTCCTAAATTTGAGAATCCTTTTAAAATTAAGTTGTTTTATGCGAGTTGCAAGACCACTCAGCCCCTTGCCTCCCATCTTTATACAGGACCTCAGATTTGGGCGTCTCTCTTTCAAATTCCATTAGCCCGTCAAGGAGTCGCTCAAATTTTTCCCTCCCATCACAAGCGGTTAGATCCGTTAAGCGTGGCTTGTTGGCTCCATGCAAACGATTACCAGCATCTGCGGCCCCAAAATGGGATTGGAACAATTGTTGCAGATTGCAATGCGGCTCTTAATGATGACAACCTGATCGCATTTGTTCAAAAATTCCCTCGCGCCAAGACAATCAGTTTGTATCACTGCCCCAATATTACTGACCAAGGGATTGTGAATTTATTAAAAGCATTTCCCGATATTAAAACTCTCGATCTGACGGGATGTCGTCATGTGACAGCCGACCTCTTCCTTGCTGATGGATCTCTTGACGTTGTGAAAAAACTGAAAAGGTTAATCCTGACCGATACAGCGATTTCCTTTGACATCATCTCAGCATTTCGAGATCAGATGAAACCCACTAAATTGGATTATCAAGAAATCACTCTCACCATTTCTAATGATGACCTTACAGATGATGAAGCGTTGGAAAGAATTCTTCAATCAAAAAAGAATTTGACGACGCTCAAAAGGATCGATTTGGAAGGTTGCACGAAACTTACTGATGCCATGTTGGGACCCTTGCTTGACCGCTTGAATGCGCATGCATTGATTCAAGGAAAAGAAGGGTGGATCGAGAATCCTCAGCGTCTGAATTTGGCCATTCTTAATCTAAAAGGCTGCTTTCAGATTACTGACAAGGCATTCGATCAAGCCTGTGTCGTGGGCAAAAAAATTGAGCCGAGATTACTTGAGACATTGGATCAATTAGTGGTGGGAGAAACGCAAATCTCTCCTTTGTTAAAAGACATTTATCCTCAAACCACCTTCCAGGAATCAGAGACACCTATCACCCTTGAAATTGATCCTGATCGACAACTTGAGGCCTGCATGGCTTACCATCAGATAAAAGCGTTGGGTCCACAGGAGTCAGAAGAATCGAAAGGGTTCAAGCCACTCGCGACCCGCTATATTCACAATCGGATTGTCGTCGAGCTTTTTTGCGAAGATCAAGAAGCAAGAACCGCCGTTCTTGAGCAACCCGTTAAGAGTCATTCTAAGGAATTTTCCGATTTGACTCTTTCGTTTAAAGTCGACGATGATGCAGATCCTGTCGTTTTTCAAACACATGCCTACCTGTTATACACTCAATCTCGCTACTTTCTCGATGGCCTTAGAGCAGGCGGTCAGATGAGTAAAAATCGAGGATTGGATTTTGTGAATAAGCATGCGACTCCGGAGGCTGCTCGAGTTGTGATGAAATTATTCCATGGAGATGCGTCCATCATAGAAAATCTCGATTGGCAAACAGCAGCAGACGCAGCTGAATTGGTCGGTTCACATAATTTCAAACTAGGCGATTCTTACTACAAGGCATTCCTAAAACGTATTCATAGTCAATTTGAGTTAAGCCGTGCTGAAGAAATGCTTGTCGTCGTCAATTTATTAGAAGATCATGAAGGAAAGAAGGAATATGAAGAGACCTTGATTTGCCTTCTTGCGACTTTAGAGGAAAATGATGAAGAACACTTTCTTCGCATTAGGAATCTTGCCAAATCCTTTGCGTTGAGCAAACTTCAGGCAAACGTGGATCAGATTGAGAAAAAGAAAACCAAGCAACTGGTGGAACAGAATTTAAAAGAGCAAGAAATAGAAAACCGACGATTATCGGAAGCAACGGCAGGCTTCTTACAGGAAAATGAAGGTTTTGACGGACTTATGTATGGGAATTCATTTCATTCCCACAATTTGAGGTAATAAAGTCAATAGCTCTCAACTTTCTCGCAGACCTCGTCACTTAGGATGCCAAACCACATGGAAAGCAAATCGATAGACGGAATTCCTGCAAAAGGTCATATCAACCGTGGACTCATGGTAGAGATTTTTGTAGTTTTTATCAAAAAAAATCTAAAAAATACAACAATAGCAAAGGGTTTGGCCTGTTTTGCCTAAAGTTTGAAAAGGCTCTAGCCGGCTCAAGCCATGGGATCTAAACAACATCAAAAGGAATCACAGAACAGACGGCCATGATCATCAACAGGGAGAGGAGAAACATCTGCTTTCCCCAACGTTGATCGTTATCGCTCTTGAATCCTTTCAGGCATAACCCTAGCCATGCGATACCGATGCTGACGGTCACGATAAGATATAAAGCTCCTGTATAATGAAATAGTGTCAATAAAACGGCTGTCAACACAAAACCAATGATGTAAAGCGTCATGTGAATTTTCGCTCGTAAGGCCCCTTTTTGAATCGGCAAAACGGGAATTCCTGCGGCTCGATAATCGTCAACGTGGGACATGGCAATGGCAAAAAAATGAGGCATTTGCCATAAAACCATCATGGCGAATAAAATGAGGGCTCCCACATCAAAATGATTGCTCACTGCGCAATATCCGACAACGGGAGGAACAGCTCCTGAAAGGCTCCCTATGGCGGTTCCATAAATCGTCCGACATTTCCAGAGGCTATAAAGAACGACATAAACGAAGAAACCTATTCCTGCAACGACGACTGTCAAAAGATTGGTAGATGAAAATAGGATTGCGTTGCCAAGGATCCCAAGAAAAATGGCAAAAACAATGGCATTTTTCCCAGAAATCAATCCGATGACGAGGGGACGGTTCTTGGTTCGCTCCATTTTCTGATCAATATTTCTGTCGATGTAATTGTTAAACACACAGGCAGAGGCCATGATAAAGGCAAGGCCGATCAGAGTCATAAAAAATAATGAAAGATCAATTTTCCCTTTTGACGCGAGCAAAAATCCGGCGGCGACTGTCATTAGATTGCCGAAAATAATTCCTGGCTTGGTCAATAAATAGTAATTAATCATGAGACATTTCCTCCATCCTCTCTGGCATCACCCGCTCGCCTAAGTCGTGCATAATCCACAACGATCCAACCGCGATGATAAGAAGCACTAGAACCATAAAATAAAACACTAAACTCTCCCAGGAAGGCTTCGCTTCCTGACCGAGGTGCAAAAAAAAGAGCAACTGGACGATCGCCTGCGTCAAGGCAAGGGCGATGAGGATATAAATCATGAGTTGCCCTGAAAATGCTTTCAGGGCGACTAAGGAAAAGGAAAGGGTCGTCAATAAGAGGGAAGCGAAAAATCCGATGACATAGGCGCGGAAAGTGCCATGCCATTCTTTTTGACACTCTTTTAAGGTAAGATCAGCAGACATTACATCACTCCCATCAAGTAAACAAAGGTAAAGATAAAAATCCAGACCAGATCTAAAAAGTGCCAAAACAGGCTAAAGACCGCCAGCCTCCGAAAGGTTTCAATCGTGATCCCCACCCAATAGACCTGTGCCATGACGACACCCATCCAAAGTAATCCAACGGAAACGTGGAGTCCATGTGTGCCAACAAGGGTAAAAAAGGAGGATAAAAAGGCGCTCTTTGTCCAACTGTTTCCCTCTTGAACAAGATCCCTAAACTCTCTCCCCTCAATCAGCACAAAAGAGATTCCCAATAAAAAGGAAAAAGCCAACCAAGCCATCACCCCCTTTTTTTTATTCTGTTGAGCCGATAACATCGCAAAACCGCACGTGACACTACTGAATAACAAAATCATCGTTTCAGAAAAAGCGGTAGAGAGACTCAAAAGCTCGCGCGAGGAAGGCGCGCCAAAGGTCTGATGCTGTAGAACGGCATAAGTCGCAAAGAGAGTGCCAAATAATAGACAGTCGGTCATCAGATACATCCAGAAACCCAACAGGGTTTTGGGAAATGTCTCTTGATGCGGATCTGGAACGCGAGTATCGGGGTGAAGTTCGCGGGTATGATGAAGGGTCAATGATTGACTCATAAAACTTGATTCCTTCTCGAACAGGCCATTTCCATTTCTTTGACTTGTGCGATGGAAATGATCTGATGCTCATCCTTGGCCGAGAGTCGAATCACTAGACAGGCAATGATGGCTATCAAACTCGCCAGCGCAAGCCACATGAGATGCCAGACCATTGCAAAGCCAAAGAGCAAGCTGAGCATTCCAATGAATAGTCCTATGGGAGTATTTTTTGGTAAATGGATCTCTTCATAATCCTGTTGAGGAGGAGGGGCTTCCCCCTGTTTGATCGCCCAGAAGGGATCGAGTTGATCAACGGTAGGAATGATCGCAAAATTATAGATCGGCGGAGGAGAAGGAACAGACCATTCCAATGTTCTCCCATTCCAGGGATCTCCCCCTGTTTGATCCCAATGCATCTGGCGGTTTTTAAAGCTCCAAAACAGGCCAAAACACTGAATCGCTCCTCCGCATAACATGATGAGCGCCCCTATGCCGACCGCTATAAACAAGGGATGCCACCCTGTCGCTGCTTCGTAGTGATCCAACCGTCTCGTCGCTCCCATAAACCCAAGCATGTAGAGGGGCATAAAGGCGAGCAAAAATCCACTTAACCAACACCAAAAAGCATACCGATTTAACTTTTCATCCAGAACAAATCCGCTAAATTTTGGAAACCAATAAGTAAAACCTGCAAAAAACCCGAACAGCACGCCCCCAATGACCATGCCATGAAAGTGGGCGATCAGGAATAAGCTATTGTGCAATTGGAAGTCCACAGGGGGAGAAGAGAGCAACACACCTGTCATTCCTCCGATGCTAAAATTGAGAACAAAGGCAAAAAACCACAACATGGGGGAGCTAAAGTGCACACGTCCTCGAAATTTTGTGAATAACCAATTGAATATTTTGACTCCTGTAGGAATCGCAATCAACATGGTCATGAACCCAAAAAACGCGTTCACCTTGGGACTTGCACCCATCGTAAAAAAATGATGGAGCCAAACAATGAATGAGAGAAAAGTGATCAGAACCAAAGCCCAGACCATTGAGACATATCCAAATAATCTTTTTTCGGAGAAAGTGGGAACCACTTCAGAAAAGATGCCAAAGATGGGGAGGATCAGAATATATACCTCAGGATGCCCCCAGGCCCAAATAAGATTGATGTACATCATCGGATTGCCCCCGCCTCCAGCAGTAAAGAAATGCATGCCAAGATAGCGATCTAACGTGAGCATCACAAGAGTGGCGGTGAGAATGGGGAACGCAAAGATCACGAGCACCATGGAACATAGGGCACTCCAGACAAAAATGGGCATTTTCATGAGCGTCATGCCAGGACAACGCATCTTCAAGATGGTCACCAAAAAATTGATTCCCGAAAGAGTGCTTCCCACCCCTGCAATTTGTAACATCCATATCCAATAATCGACTCCCTCACCGGGGCTATACTCTATCCCAGACAGAGGGGGATAGGCAAGCCATCCAGCCGTTGAAAATCTACCGATGGCAAGCGAAACAAGCGTGAGGAGAGCACCCGAGGCGAACAGCCAAAACCCCAAGGCATTGACGAATGGAAAGGCAACGTCTCGCGCGCCAATTTGCAAAGGGATGATCAAATTCATCAAACCGAAAATCAGGCCCATGGCAACGAAAAAAATCATGGTGGTCCCGTGCGCAGAAAAGACTTCCTGAAAATGGCCGGAAGAGAGGAATCCATGGGATTCTCCAACCGAGAGCGCTTGCTGAAGACGCATCATCAGCGCATCAGCAAACCCTTTGAGAAACATGAGGAGCGCCACAAAGATATACATCATGCCGATCCTTTTTGGATCGACAGTGGTCAGCCATTCGTTCCAAAGCCACTTCCAACGTTTGAAATAAGACAAAAGAGCGATGATCGCGATGCCGCTGAAGAGCATCATGATCACAGCAGAGCCTTGACTGGCTTCATGCTGGAAAGCTTCTAAGGTTAATCGACCAAACATAACTTATCCATTTCTCTTGGGGGACATGTATTTGTTTAGAACATGGCTGAAGAGGGCCTCTTCTGTTAACTGAAAGACCTGTACAAGGTTGTTTTTGCTTGGAGCAGCTAAAAGATTGTACTCCTCTAAGCCAAGAGAGGCTGAGGATTCCTTTGCCGACTCGACCCACTGACGGTACTCTTCTTCGGAAGAGGCGCGCGTGATAAAATGCATTCCTGCAAATCCTTCGCCGCTCAGGTTTGCCGAAGCGCCCCTGAAATCGCCTGCGTGATCCGACATGAGGTATAATTCCGTTTTCATTTTCGGCATCGCATAAATTTGCCCTCCTAGCTCAGGAATCCAAAAGGAATTCATAGGGGCGTCGGCAGTGATTTCAAAGTGAATAGGCGTTTCTTTAGGGAACTGGAGAAAATTCAGGCTCGCAATGTTCTCTTCAGGGTAGAGGAATAGCCATTTCCACTGCAGTGCAACCACCTGAATTTTCATTTCCTTTTTGTTCGATTGAATGGGTTTAAAGGGATCAAGTTCGTCGGTCTTTACCCATGTCAAGAACCCAATGATGAGGGTCATGATTAGGGGAATTCCCCACCAGATGTACTCAGCAAGGCGATTGTCAACGAGGTCTGGATCATATTTGGCTTTCGCATTATCCGCCCTATATCTCCACGAGAAGGCAAATGTCAAGATGTACACCGGAACGATCACCAGCAACATCAAAACTTGGATGATAAGGAGGAGGTTGAGTTCCTTAAGCGCAATGATCCCTTTTGGGAATAGGATAGAAATGGAATGGCGAAATTGAATGATGGTTAATGGTTGCATGATTAAAAAGAGCAATAGGAGTAAGCCTGTAAAAAATAGGATGAAAAAAACAGGTTTTTTTGCGACCTTCATAAAATTGACAGCGCGGAGACCCGCATCTTAAGGCGGGGAAAAGCGCCGCTCCTGTTTTAGAGATTATTTTTTTTACCTAACTCACCTGATGCAAATAGAGAGACATTTGGGCTGAAGCGAAAGCTCCTGCGGCTCAGGCCTCGTAAGAGAGGTCATATCGTTTTGATATGACGCCTCTTGCAAGCCGTCAGCCCGGGGGCTTTGGCTGAGCGGTTATCCGCACCGTAGCTTAGCCTGGTCATGGTCTCCTTTTAACCACTTACCGTAGTGCGTGGAACTGGAGAAGCATTCCACGCGACTTATCTATTCGCTCCTAACAGAGCCATCAATTAAACTGACCGGCGGGTCAACTTCCGCTTGCTTAAACAAGCCCCCCCCTTTTTAGGGAGGGGGTATTGACCGTTTGAAAAATCCTCTGGATACCCTCTTTTTGAGGTTATTACCCATATCGCATGCAGAATAACGCTGTCAAGGATTAATTTTATCTTTGTTAAGCCAGAAAACCGCTGGATCTTGAGTCCAGCGGATGAAGGGGAAGTTCAATAGATGCATTCAAGCGGAAGTTTCGCGGTATCTTGTATTGAAGAACACTACCGCTAGCGTGAGAAAAAAATTCCCTCTGTGCAACGGGGCATTTTTTATGCCGCTCTAGCCACTCTTGCGGTTCGAAAATGCATGAAGCAGAGGAAGGTCATGATTGTCCGGAGGCTTGTCGATCGTTCTGGGACTCTCTATAGCACCTTGACACATGCTGTGTGAAATGAAATCTTTTTGCTTCTAATTATATTTAAGGGCCTTAAACCTTTTTAACAAGGATTCTCCAGCATTTCCACGCGCTTAGCAAGGTCCTTAAGCTGTTCAATGTAGCGCTCAATATTGCGCAAAAAGACTTGATTCCGATGATACTCTGTGAGAGGGACAGCGGGCATTCCTCCATATGTCTTCTCTTGATTGCCTCGATGAACGAGCGATTTTGTCACTCCGCTTTTAGCGACGACAGTCGTTCCATCGGCTAGATGGAGGTGGCCTGCCACACCGACATGGCCGGCCAATGTAACAGACTTGCCCGTCGAAGTAGAGCCAGCAATGCCTGTTTGCGCGACAATGATGTTGTGCGCTCCTAGGGTGACGCCATGCCCGAGTTGAACAAGATTGTCCAACTTGCTCCCTTGACCCACGCGGGTACTTTTAAACCTGGCTCGATCAATCGTCGTGTTTGCCCCGATTTCCACATCATCTTCAATGATCACATTGCCGACCTGATTGAGCTTCACATTCTTTCTTTGCTTGTCTGTCGTATACCCAAACCCACAAGATCCAATAACGACGCCTGGTTGAATCACGACTTGTTGACCTATCTGAGAGTGCTCTCGAATGACAACACCTGGATAAATCACACAGAAAGAACCAATGACGACATCAGGTCCAATATAGGTATTTGCTCCTACAAAGGTCCCTGCACCAATGGTCACTCCTTCGTCTATCACTGCATAGGGGCCAATGGACACTCCCTCTCCCAACGTTGCCGTTTCATGGATGACTGCAGAGGGATGAATCCCTTTAAAGCCAGAAGGAGAGGCACGAGGGGGATGAAGGAGATCCACAAGTTTCTGGAATGCTTGAGAAGGTTGATCAGAAATGAGATAATTTTTTCCTTCCAACAGAGCGGTTTTGTGATCGATAAAGATGACGCCAGCATGGGTTCTCTTCATCGCCTCTCGATAGCGTGGATGAGAAAAAAAAGAGGCCTCTTCAGAGAGTGCGGTCTCTAAATCGGCAATGCCGGAAATGACATGCTCTCCCTTTCCGATAAGGCGGCACTGGGTTAAAGCAGCAAGAGTGTGGAGATCGAAGACTTTTCTAGAATGCATGAGACGTTCTCCGAAGATTAACTACGCTTGGAAGGAGTCTCTTTCTGTTCTGCGTCAAAAATTGCATTCATTTTTGCGATAATGCGATCAGAAACATCGAGACGGGGAGAATAAAATGTGCATGCCTCATCGGTGAAAATCACATCGATGGGTTCTATATTCAAGGCTTCTTGTGCAATCTGTGCGGAGGCTTTCCCGATTGTATCGGTCAACCGTTGGCTGCTTCTCATACTGGCCTGCTGAAGGGCTTGCATATATTTCCCCTCCAACTCGACCCCTTCGTTGCGAAGGGTCCGTTTCTTCCGCTTGAGCTCGCCAGCGGCCTCGTCTGAAAGAGTGTCCATGTAATCATCGTCGTTCAATTTGGATTCAATGTCCTCCAAGGCTCTTCCCTTTTCTTCCAGGACAGACTTCATTTGATCTTTCATTTTTTCGAAATTCGCTTGCTCCTGCTTTCCCAATTTCGAATTGTCTATACATTTTTTCGTATTGACGATGCCAATGCGAAGCCTTTGAGTGATGACGTTCTCTTCGGAAATCGCCTCCTTTTGTCGAGAGGCAGCAAAAGCGTTCTGATGATTCGAGGGTTGGGCATAGGCAAAGAGGTTGATGAAGCAACCTACCAAAGTTCCAAGGGCAAAAAATTGACCACGTAAATGCTGCATAACTCCTCCTATTGAAATAGAATCCCATGATGCCATTTTAGAAATTTCCACCGAAGGAAAAAAAGAACTTTTTCACATCGCTTCGATGGTGGGCATTGACAGGGTATCCCATTCCTACTGTGACCGGCGGAATGCTATCAATGAGTTTAAAACGGAAGCCATAACCCAGGGAGACGCTGAGTCGCCCAAAATCCCATGTTCCATCTGAAAGGTGTCCTGCATCCAGAAAAGCGAAGGCTTCACAGTCTTGAATAATGCGACGCGACATTTCGACTGAATAGAACTGCAGGGAGAGACCTCCGCGAGGGACATCGCGATGATGGGAGTAATGGGGGCCTAGGCGATAGGGACGAAAACCTCGTACCATGAAGTCTCCTCCTAGGAAAATTCTTTCATCTAAGGGAAGCGTCTCATACCGGGTTTTCCCCAAAGGCTGAATAAACCGAAGGTCGGCGCGATACTTGACCACAAGGCGACTCCCCACAGGGAAATAATAGCTATTCATATAGCCTATGTTGAAAAATTGATGATCGCCTCCCAAGCCTGCGTACTCAACGAAGAGGCGAGAGCGAAATCCCTCGGAAGGTTTAACGGGATCATTGGTCGAATCGTACGTGAGAGAACTTCCAACAGCAGAAATGAGTCCATGAATATTCGACTCTTTTTCAAGATCGTCAATATGGCTTCCACGGCGACGAAGATCGACAGAGCCATTCTTGAGTCGATACTGTAGGCCCCAACGCATAAATGGATTGATGTCATAGGAGGCACGCAGCGCCAGGCAAACGGTTTCGAGGTCATATTTCTTGGAGACATAGCGAGTGGTTGAATTCGACAAATCAAAGCCAATGGTCCATTTTGTATCCATAAAGTAGGGCTTCGTCCAGGAGAGTGTGTAACTGCGGCTTTTTTGCCCGATTTGCGTGTTGAGCTGGATGTATTCGCCCCCTCCCCTCAGGGCACGCAATCCATCGCGCCACAGGTAATAGAATCCTTCATGATTAAAATTGCGCTCTGTGAGACTAATGCCAGCAAAGAGCTCTTCGACGCTGCTATATCCCATGAAAGCGCTGAATTGTCCTGTATTCGTTTCTTCCACCTCGATGTACACATCGCGATAATTTCCTCCGAGCAATGAAGATTCTGTCCCTTTGACGATGTACACATTGACGTTCTTAAAGTAACGCATGTTCATCAAACGCCGCTCTGTCGCTTTTAATTTAACCAGGTTTAAGATCTCTCCAGGGACGAGAAGCGTCTCATGCAAAATGACAGGGGTTTTAGTGGAAATATTCCCGAAAACGCGAATCAACCCCACGCGGAAGGGCTCTCCTTCTTCAATTTTAAAATGGACATTATAACGATAATCTTCTTCCACGCGCTCTGGATCAAAATCGACGACCGCATCAATATAGCCCAGCCGTCCGTACGCTTGGGTAAGGATGTCTATGGTCCTTCTCATTCCTTCCAAAGAAAAGGGATTGCCAGAACGAATGGTGAATAAGCGATCGATGGCCTCATCGCTTATGACGCTATTTCCCTCAAAGGAGAGGCGGTCAAGGGTGTAAAGTTCCCCTTTATTGGCTGTGATTGTGACAATGATTCGATGAGTTTGACTAGACTCTGTGACATCAATGTCCACAAAGGCATCCGCGTAACCTTCATTTTGGAGGTAATTGGTGATGATCAGTCGATCTTGCTGCACCGCTTCTTCATTGTATGTGCCCGCTTGAGTATACCAGCTTGTCAGTAGGTTATACTTTTTTGTGATGATCTCGTTGAGGAGTTCTTCCTGTTCTTTTTCTGTAAAGTTCACAAAGACAATGTTTTGAATTTTTCCCGATCGTCCCTCTTGAATCTCGAGGGTGAGCGTCACTTCATTTGTCTCTTGGTTCATGTCAATATGGTAATCAAGTTCAGCCTCAAAATACCCATGGCTAACGTAGTATGCTTTTAACCGATGAAAGGCGGAGTTAAATGCCTGCCTGTCAAAGACGGAAAAAGAGCCAATCCCCAACTCTTTCTGCAAGCGGCTTGTGGCGACGTGATGGTTTCCGTACCACCGAATGGTGCGGATGGTGGGTTTAGGCCAGAGATGAACAGTAATGGCAACCCCTTCGTTATCTGCATCGACAGAAGGATCGACTCGATCGTAATCTTGAGCAAGCGTTTTTAAATCTTCATCAAAATCTCCCTGAAGGAAAAATCCTCCCTTCTGTGTGCGCAAACGTTTCAAGAGCGCATGAGTGTCACAAATCACCTCTGGACGTGTATGAACGATGATGTCCATTTTCTCTATGATTTGATTTTCATACTGCAAGATTTGCCCTGATAAGGGAGTGAGGAAAAGCGATGTGATAAAAGCGGCTAAGGCAATGAAACGCAAAGGAGAGGGTAAATGATTGTTGGTTGCCATCTCTAAACCTTTGCACTTTTGCATTGAATGATCTTGAAAAAAGCGAATACATAGGAACTAAAATGGATATCGTCCAGCAAAGGCACGGGCAAGAGTCCCTCCATCCACATAATCGAGAGAGCTCCCCATGGGGAGTCCAAACGCGAGACGAGAGATGCGGATTGGACAATCAGCAAGTTCTTTCCTTAGGAAAAGGGCTGTTGCATCGCCTTCAAGAGTAGAGTCCAGGGCAATAACCACCTCTTTCACCTCATGAAGAGTCAGTCGTTCTTTAAGTCTGGGAAGAGAGAGATGTTCAGGGCCGCGCCGCTCTAAAGGGGATAAAAGAGCGCCTAAAACATGATAAAGGCCATGATATTCTTGCGTCCCCTCAATTGCAAAAACATCTCTGGGAGACGCGAGAACACACATTATTTCACGATTCCGGCGGGCAGTCTGGCAGAAAAAACACCCCTCGCTTCCCATCAAGCATCCGCAGCTTGGACACTGGCGGAGCTTTTCTTTGGTGACCCCTATCACCGCTCCCAATTCTCGTAGTTGCTCTTGGGGCCAAGTGAGTAGATGAAAGGCAAAACGCTCGGCACTTTTATGTCCTACACCAGGGAGTCGTCTTAAGAGATGTATGAGCTTGAGTAAATGATCTGGATAACGCATGTGTCTGTTGAGCCTCAACATTGATGATGGAACGGAAGAGTGTAACAGAGAATTCGATAGAAGTAAAGAACGCAATGTGTGAAAGGAAAATTCGCACATCGCATTAGAGAGAAAAAGGGGACGGAAATCACTTGTCATTTCTCAAATTTTCTTTCCAAAAAAGGAGGCTTTCAATAGAGTCCTGGATTTTACTATGCTGCCTGTGATCCATGCGACTTCAAGAAGAAGTGGAATGGGTATAAAACCAATGGTCAAGAGGAGGAATGCACATGGAACCAGAATATTTTTGCGTAGAACCGAATAGTCGTGGGAGAGATTTTGAAATAGACTTCAATTCAAGTCAAACGAATGCGAGTTTAACAAACTCAGTATTCTCTACAAGTATGCAGGGAAGAGAAGAACAAAGAAGAAGAGTGAATGACGTGACGCACTCGTTATTTACCTCTACCGTCTTCCATACGCTTAATCAAATGCGAAGGGAGATCAGGGGTTTTTTACGTTCACTAGATGCACAAAAGATAGGAAATAATCCAGTTTTATTCGATAAAAAAAAATTTGTGCTAACGCCTACTGGTTGGTTAATCGTAAACTCATGGAAGCATAGTCCAAGTTTTCACGAAACGCAAGGAGCCTTCATCCAGTTAAAAAATAAAATTGACGAATTGGCGAATAAAATTCACGTTTTTCTCCCACGAAGTCGAGATGATTGTCCGGAGGTCGCTTACGTTTTTGCCTGTAAATTGATTGATATACGATCCATTGTTCAGTCAGTCGCTCGTCATGGAGTACAACAGCTTTCTACAAATTATTTAAATTTAAGAAGAGCGTCAGAGGCGGAATCCATACATACCCTTGGGGAGGAGGCATTTAAAAGACTTGAAGAGGCGACAGGAGAGCTGTTCAACAAATTATTGACCTACTTTCCTCAACTCGCGGAGGACATTAAGCTTGGAGAATTCCAGTTAGGTGCTAGACACTATTTAAACAAACGTGATCGTTATTGTGCACAGTTACGCGAAGTGAAGTGGTCCTCGGAAGGAGGAGTCGTGATTCCAAATAAGCTCCTTCTTGCTTCTCATAAAGATAGTGAGCGCACCTACAATAAGATTGCTTTGCGCAATGCAGCGAATTTTATGCAATTGCCGTCGATGGTTAATTCATTGCTTACACAGAGCGAAAGCGTTTGGATGCCATTGCGTCCGACTCTAGAAGGTGACGAGATTGTATTTGGAAAGGGAGTGAGAGGCACTTGCGAAAGGGATCAGGGGGGGTCAGTAAATTTATATAATGTCTACTATAAACGTAGTCCCAATAATGAGCTGATTGGGATGAGTACTAGCGCGATTAATACTCCCATTAAAGCTCAACAATTTCTAGGGGCGATTCAAGAAATTAAAGCTAAGAACCACTATCCTGAGACTGAAAAGAACAATAGATGGGTCTTCCATCAATTGAATTCCTTTTTCAGCGAGAAACAACTTCTCTCTGATGTGCATTGTCAGGTAGCGAACATAGAAACCTCTTTCCAAGAAACAGACCCACACGCTTCTGTTTTGCACATCAACACCGCATTTAATGCAGCCTCTGATTTTCCTCTCGAAGATCCTGAATCGGTATTAAAGATTAATATCGAAAGTTTGGCTCAGCTTGTTGGATATGCTCGAGCAGATATTCGCTGGCTTATCGAAGAGCAAGATCTCATAAAGCTTTTAAGCGAACAGGAGTCGTCTTCGGGTGAAGAAGGTTCGACATTCTCGATTGGAGAAACAGGGTCCAGATCAACAGATCCCTTTGAAGAAGGAGAGCCCAAATCAACAAATGCCTTAAAAGAGCAGGAACAAAGAGAACAGAGCTTGCAGTGCCTCTGGAAACAATTTGAAGACGGATGTAAAGAAGTTGTTAATCGAGCCAAAACGATCAAGAAATTGAAACGTCAACTTAGGGAGCCGTCTGTTTCTCAAGATCATATTCCAAGCAACTTCAGCTCTCGTGAAGTCCCGGCAAATGACATGACTGAAAATAATCGGTCTTTAGTCATTTCTGCTCCATCCCTAGTAAAAGAAGTCAGTGATGGTTCTGAAGGGCCTCCACGCAAAACATTAGCTGCAGTACTCTCCCGTCAACAATCAGAGCTCAAGAATATTCTTTCCACACTCTTCAATAATATTGAGGATTTTCTCAGCGAGTTTCAAGAGGAAGCAAAGAGGGATGATATAAAAGCGCCTTACTTTAGCAGGGTAAGCCTGATCTTAGAAGTGCTCTCAAAGATTTTTGCTTTACAACTCAAGTGTGATGTCGCCCCTCCATTATCCCGCACAAGTGAGATTGAACTTTTTTTACTTCTCTATCGTTTATTGGGGATTAAGGTCGTCCTCACTTGCAAAAGTGGACTAGACCGAAGCGGCCACATTGTGGCCATCAACGATGCTTTATCACGATTAGAATCCGAGCTGTATAAGAGTTATCTCAACAAGTCAAACAATCAAGACGACTATGCTGTTTTCTTGGCTCAACAGCAGAGCGCTAGGTCACTGTTTCATTTGATCGTTAACATAGACGAGAATCGTAGGCAATTATTTCTCTTAGGAAATGCTATCCTTGCAGAGGATCCTAGCGGCGCTGTTGTGAGCGATTTAAAATGGCTAGAGCGAGACTCGCAAGGGGCAACCGATGTTAATTTTAGAGAAATGCTTCTTATAAAAATCAGGGAGGCTGATAGAGTAAAGGGTCAAGAAGAGGAGTTGATGTGCACTTTACATTACTTAGAACTCGTTATGGCGCACCTTCTAGGAACTCAGCTAGAAAAAACATTTTTTAGCACTGGAGTGTTTGGATTAAAGTATCACTACCGGGCCTCTTGGCTTAGAAAAGCGATCGTCATGAATCCGCACCCCTTAGAGAGGTTTCCACAATTTATTTTTACCAGAGAGGGCAAGCCCGTTCAACTCCTGACCTACTCTCCTGGCGGCTGGGTATTTTCTGAGTCTGTGGTGATCACTTCAGCTGGAGGAGCATTGATCAGTCGTTTAAGCCATTTGCGTGGGAAGTGAAGAGGAGTCTTTGACTCCTTTTCTTGAATTTGATTCACAGTTCAGACGCCCCTTCTTTATCGGGCTCTCTGAATGAAGTGACTTAGAGGGTGTTTGAAAATATTCAAGCAGCCCTCTCAGAATGTTTTTTACTGTTTTCAAGGCTCTCAAGCCTATTAGACATCATTGAGAACATGGATAAGTCTATCCATGCCTCTGTCGTTTCAGGTCGTCTTTCGAAATCTTTGCTCATGCGACGATTTCTACTTATCCAAGCAAAGGTTCTTTCCACAATCCATTTCCAAGGAAGAATCTCGAAACCTTTGACATCCTCA
>Ga0116226_10000659_pt1 | contig 29516 bp, 23 predicted proteins | sample S1TSphfallax_FD_89692 | JGI IMG/M metagenome (GOLD analysis project Ga0116226, IMG submission 89692) | Host-associated microbial communities from peat moss isolated from Minnesota, USA - S1T2_Fa - Sphagnum fallax MG | ecosystem: Host-associated > Plants > Peat moss > Unclassified | place: USA...
CTCGCCGCTGCCCTTGGTGGCGGTCTTTTCCTCCGGCGCCGCGCCGCCTTCGGCGGTATCGGACGAGCCCTTGACGGTGCGAGGCTCGGACGCGCCGGCCTTCTTGGCGATGCCGTGGGCGATGAAGTTGACCGCGTCATAGCGGGTCATGTCCTGCTCCTGCAGGAAGAAGGCGGCGTGGCTTTCGCGCTCGGAGAAGACGGCGACCAGCACATTGGCGCCCGTCACTTCATCCCGGCCGGAGGATTGGACGTGGATCACGGCGCGCTGGATCACCCGCTGGAAACCGGCGGTGGGCTTGGCGTCCTCGCCATCCTCCACCACCAGCGACCTCAGCTCGGTATCCAGATAATTGATCACATTTTTTTTCAGTGTCGGCAGATCGACATTGCACGCCCGCATGACGGCGGTGGCGTCCATGTCATCCGCGAGCGAGAGCAGGAGGTGCTCCAGCGTGGCGTATTCGTGCTTTCGCTGGTTCGCATAGGCGACGGCCCGGTGCAGGGTCTCTTCCAGATTGCGGGAGAAGGACGGCATGGGCGAGCCTTTCAATCTTTTTCCATAGTGCACTGAAGCGGATGTTGATGTCGGCGCGCTGTATCCACCACCTGGGCCACCTTGGTTTCGGCGACTTCGTAGGTAAAGATGCCGCAAACACCCACCCCGTGCTGGTGAACGTGCAACATGATCCGGGTGGCCTCTTCGCGCGATTTGTTGAAAAAGCGCTCAAGCACATAGACCACGAACTCCATGGGCGTGTAGTCGTCGTTCAAAATCAGAACACGATAAAGCGATGGCCGCTGCGTCTTCGGCTTGACCTGCGTTACAACCGCAGACCCGACGCCATTTCCATCACCGCCTGGCTTACGCTCAGCCATACACACCCATCTCCAACGCATCGGTCTGACGACGCACTCTGATTAGATATGGAAAATGAGGCCGGTGGGAAGCCCTTGACATCGCTTACGGGCGGCCATGTCGCGGTCGCCTACGTCGCAGGCGCCCTAGTTATGCGGGTTGCTGGCGCGTTTCAGCCCACGTCCGCCGTTTTTATCTCGGCTGACGCCCCAGTCCGGCCGCGTTCGATCCAGTGGGCGATCGTCGCGATCAGGGCCTGAGCGTCTATCGGTTTACCCAGATGCGCATCCATCCCGGCCGCGAGATAGGCGGCGACTTGTTCAGGCATGACATTGGCCGTCATCGCGATGATGGGGAGGCTACGACCGCCGACGTCTTGCGCTCGAATACGCCGGGTGGCTTCGGGGCCGCCCATGACCGGCATTTGGATATCCATCAGGATCAGATCGAAGGCCATGGTCTGCACGGCCTGCACCGCTTGGGCGCCATCGCCGACAATGTGCACCTCTATCCCCGCCGCCTGCAGTATGAGGCGAATAAGCTCTTGATTGACCGGATGATCTTCGGCGACGAGCACCCGAGCCGCGACGTCATTGGCCATAGGAGACGGCGTGGGATCAAGGCCGACGTGGAGGGAGTCCGCGACGGGCAGGCTCAGTTCAAACCAGAAGACGGAGCCGCGGCCCAGCGCACTGTCAACGTCGATCCGCCCCTTCATCAGAGATACCAATTGCTTGCAGATCGCAAGCCCAAGCCCTGTACCGCCATATTGACGCGATATGCTGCCGTCGGCCTGGAAAAACCGCTCGAACATCAGGCGGCGTTTATTTTCGTCTATGCCTATGCCGGTGTCGCAGATCTCCAGACGGATTGGGCAAATTCCATCCGTAGGCGCGCCGAACTTGACCCGGCCGACGATTTCACCTGCGCTGGTGAATTTAAGAGCATTGCTACAAAGGTTGAGCAGGATTTGGCGCAGGCGTATGGGGTCTCCCACAACGGGCAGGATCTCGCCCTCTGTCTCAAGACGCACAACCAAGCCCTTGGCTTCGGCCGGAGCGCTGATGAGATCAAGTGTGCCTTGCAGCAGATCGACCAGATCCAGCGGTTGGATGTTAAGCTCCAGCGCGCCGGCCTCCATCTTGGAGAAGTCCAACACGTCATTGACTACCGTTAAAAGGGTTTGGCTGGCGCTGTTTATCCTTTCGGCGTTTCGGGCGTCGGCGACGCTCAAAGCCTCCGATTTTTTAAGAAGATCGGAAAAGCCGAGAATCGCGGTCAGCGGCGTGCGCAATTCATGGCTCATATTGGCCAAAAATTCGGTTTTCGCCGCTGCGGCGGCGGCGGCGTCTGCGGCGGCTTTGGCGAGTTCGTGTTCTATAGCCTTGCGCGCGCCGACATCTCGCATGACGACGACGACCTCATGCGGGCCTGGGCCGTCGCCGTGATTGACGGCGGTGTAACTGCTTTCGAGCCACTTTATGGAGTTATCCGCGCACAAAGCTCTGCATTCGACGGATCGCGGTCTTCCGCCATCGCGAACCTGCGCCCACACACTCATCACCCGCTCGATATCTTCGGCGAGAATTTGCGCCTTTCCGTCTCTTCGGATGTAGTCCTCAGGGCTAATTCCAATTAAATCCTGGATAGACGGAGAGACGTACAGGCGCTCGCCCGTCGGCGATAATTGAATGATTACGTCGGTGACTGAATTCGCCAAAGTCCGAAAACGTGTTTCGCTGGCTTCCAGAGATGAGAGGGCCGCCTGCATCTGCCGACGTTGATGCGCGGCTTGGCGCGCCGTCAAAAACGCGAAAGCCGGACCCAGCGCCATGCCTGTGATGGTTAAGGCCCGGGTGTAGGTCAGATGAGACGCCCAGGGCGCGATCGCGATCAGGAGGCCGATCAGCGGCGGAAGTGTCGTCGTGACGTAACCGGCCTTGGAACGAAAGGCGTAAAGAGCGGCCAGCATAAACTGCGTCACCCAGACCGACAGGGCGATGGCCTGACAGGCGCCTCCGTTGATCGTCCAGATCAGATTGCCGAGAGCGCTCCACGCCATGTTGTTAAAGCCTAAAGCGGCGATAAACTGGAGCTTTTGAAACTTTGTTTCAGTCTTGCCGACCAGCAAGGCGCGCGCGCTTCGCCATTGCCAAGTTTCACCGCCTATGACGAGGGAGAGCCATAGGGCGGCCGGCCATGGGCTCACCATCACTCCAATCAAAGCAGTGATAATAAGCGCCGTCGCGCCGCGGCCCAGGCGCGCCTCATTCACAGTCGCTGCGAGGGTCTTCTGCTCGTCAGCCAGAAAGTTGCACGCCTGTGAAGTCTGGCCCATTACATAATATTTACGGCATTTTACATTAATGCCGAATTAAGCTCTAAACAGACGGCGTATTTGGCCTGTGTTTTGATTAGCCGCTGACTAACCTCAAGAATTCCTGCCGTGTGCGGTGGTCGTCGCGCACCACGCCGACCAGATGACTTGTAATCAGCGACGACCCTTGGGAATTTACACCTCTCAGCGTCATGCAGGAATGCGTGGCCTCCACCACCACGCCGACGCCTTTGGGTTTGAGGATTTCCTGAATGGCGACGGCGATTTCGGCCGTCATCTTTTCCTGAATTTGCAGCCTGCGGGCGAAGCCGTTGACGACCCGGGCCAGTTTGGAAATGCCGACGACGCGATCATTGGGCAGGTAGCCCACGTGCGCCTTGCCGATCACAGGCAGCATGTGGTGCTCGCAAAAACTGACAAACCGGATGTCCTTCAAGATCACCAGCTCGTCATAGCCGCCGACTTCTTGAAAGGTTCGCTCCAGGTAGTCGCGCGGATCGGTGGCGTAGCCGGCGAACAGTTCGCCATAGGAGCGGGCGACCCGGGCGGGCGTATCCAAAAGCCCCTCGCGCTCGGGATCGTCGCCGGCCCAGCGGATCAGGGTTCTTACGGCGGCCTGCGCCTCCTCCGCCGTCGGTCGCTCGCTTGGAGACAGCTCGCGGCGTGGCGGCAGGGTGTTGTGGAGGCCGGTTTCGTCCTCGTCTTCTAGGTTATCGATTGGCATACAAAACACCCTCCTGGCCCGCATAGGTGGGTACGGCGGGCGTCTAGGCAAGGCTTGCCCGGCATAGCCTGCACCTGCCGGGCGCAAACGACCCGGTCGTAACCGCTTTGTTAACCTTAACAGACCAGCTTCGGCGGGTGAAACCGGCCCGACTCGGCGCCTGGATGTGTCTGTCTTGAGGAGCGATTATGAACGGAGCTGAAGTCTTGGATGTGGGCCGCGACGCCATCTGGCTGACCATCCAGATTTGCGCGCCCATCCTTCTGATCGGCCTCGTCGTCGGGGTGGCCGTGGGCCTCTTTCAAGCCGCCACACAGATCCAGGAGCAGACCCTGACCTTCGTGCCCAAGGCGACGGCCATCTTCATGGCTTTGTTGCTATTTTTGCCGCTGATGGGGTCGCTGATGGCCGGTTTCATGCGCCAGATCGCCGCCCGCATCGCAGGCCTCTAGGCAAGGCGCGGGAGCGATGGAGCATTATGCCCTGCCGATCCAAGTGTTTGGCGCGGGCCTCGTCTTCGCCCGGATCGGGGCCTTCGTCGTCCTGATGCCGGGGGTGGGGGAGACAGCCGTGCCGACCCAGGTTCGTCTGGCCTTCGCGCTGTTGCTTTCGTTAACGCTTTACCCGGTCATTCACGGCCTCCTGCCGCCCGTGCCGTTAACGCTCGGTGAGTTGGCGGGGCAGATGATGATCGAAATCGCCATCGGCCTTGGCCTGGGCGCACTGCTTCGATTCTTCATGGGCTCCCTGGCGGTGACGGGCGAGGTGATCTCGCTCGCCTCGACCCTGTCGTTCTCACAGACCACCAATCCGCAGCAGGCGCAGCCCACCGCCACGGTCGGCGCCTTTCTGTCGGTGCTGAGTCTGGCCCTGGTTTTTTCCACCGACCTTCACCAGCTTTTCATCGGCGCCATTGTGCGCTCCTACACCCTCTTTCCGCCGGGCCGGATGGCGCCGGTCAACGATCTGGTCGCCTTGGCGATTCAGACCATGGGGCGCACCTTCGCCCTCGGCATTCAGCTTTCGGCCCCGGTGATGGTGTTCTCCCTGGTGTTTCATGTGGCGGCCGGGCTGGTCGCCAAGTCTATGCCGCAGTTTCAGGTCTTTTTCATCGCCACGCCCGCAGTCCTGCTCCTGACCTTCGCCCTTTTCGCTCTGTCGCTGGGGCTGATCGGTCTGGTCTGGCTGGATCGTTTCCGCAGCTTCACCGCTCAACTGGCTATAGGATAGCGGCCGATGGCGGATGATCAGCCAGAAAAGGACTCAAAAACACAGGAGCCGTCGGCCCAGAAGCTGGCCCATGCCCGGTCTGAAGGCCAGGTCGTCAAGTCGCCCGAAGTGGCCAGCTATTTCGCCCTGACGGCCGCGAGCCTTATCCTGCTGTTGAACAGCGGGGCCATGAGCCGCCAGATCGCCGATAGCCTCACGCCGTTCATCGCCCATCCCGACGCCATAGACATGAGCGGCCAGGGCGGCATGGAGGTGCTTCGCGCCGCGCTGAAGGCCGCATCGCCGGCCGCCATCATCCTCGGCGGGGCCACGGCGGCCGGCGTGGTCGGCAATTTGGTGCAGCACGGCTTTCTCTTTACGCCAAACAAGCTCGCGCCGGACTTTAGCCGGCTCAGTCCCATGAAGGGTCTGAGCCGTCTGTTCGGCCCGGACGGCCTCGTCAATTTCGCCAAGACTCTCGTCAAGTTCGTGATCATGTGCGCGGTGATCTGGTTCCAGCTTCAGCCCCAGGCCAAGTTGTTCCAGGGCCTCGCTGCGCTGGACCCGGTCGCTATCCTTCCCTTCACCATGGACATTCTGCGCGCGGTGATCATCGCCGCCCTGGTCATGCTGGCCATCAGCGCGGCGCTGGACTGGTTTATCATGCGCCAGAGGTTCATGGCCCAGATGCGCATGACCCGCCAGGAGCAGAAACAGGAGCAGAAGGACTCCGACGGCGACCCCCAGATCAAGGCCAAGCTCCGCCAGATCCGCCAGGCCAAGGCGCGTCAGCGCATCGCCCAGACTGTGCCCAAGGCGACGCTCGTCATCACCAACCCGACCCATTTCGCCGTCGCTCTGCGCTATGTGCAAGGCGAGACGGCGGCGCCCATCTGCGTCGCTAAGGGCGTGGATGAGCTGGCTTTCCGCATTCGCGACCTGGCGAAATCCCATTCCATCCCGGTGATCGAAGATCCGCCCCTGGCCCGGGCCCTGTATGCGACGGTGGAGATCGACGACACCATCCCGAAGGAACACTATGCGGCGGTGGCTAAGATCGTGGGCTTTATCCTGGGCGCGGCTAAGCGGCGCGCGCGCCCTCTGCGGCCCCCCTCGCGGCCCCGCTTGAATTGAGGCTAATATGCTGGAGGCGGTGAGTCGCGGGGCGGACATGACGCAGGATCTGCTGACGTCTATCGACCCAGGGACCGGGGTGAGCGAGACGGGCCCCCAAGGCGGGCCTGCGCCTGGGGCGCGCCGTCCGTTCCTGGCGGCGTCCGGCCCCAATCCGGCCCTGGATGCTGCGCGCCTCGGCATCAACCGTCGCAGACCGGACTATCTCAGCATCTCCGCCGTATTCTTCTTTGTGCTGGCCATTATCGCCGCCAGTTATCCCGCCTTTCGCGCCGGCCCCGCCAATGGGCCGGCCATGCTGCTGCTGATCGGCCTGGCGGGGGTGGCCTTTCTGGGCATCTTCGCCTTCGCCACCAGCGAACCCAGGGCGCCGCCGGTGGATGAGGGGCTGCACGCCCTGGTGGACGCCCTGGCCGAACCCGCCGCCGTCGCCACAGCCGACGGCCGGCTGGTCAGCTTCAACGCCGCTTGGCGTGCCCAGTCGGGCGTCCTGCGTCGCCTGCCAAAGGAGGGATCGGATGGGCAGGGGCTCTACGCCGCCCTAGCCGCCGCTCGGCGGGGCGGGGCGGGGGAGGCGCGGCTGGGTCGCGATCCTGGCCTGCCTGCCGCCATCGCCCGTCTGGGCGACGACAAGCTGCTGGTGCGGCTGATCCAGGATGAGACGCCGCCGTCTCAGCCGATCCCTGCCGCTCCGCCCAAGGCCGCCGTGATCGCCGCCCCGGCCGCCCCGGTCGAACTGGGCCCCGCCGTGCTTGACGCCTTCGCCGCGGCCGCCCCCTTCGGCGCCGCCCTGTTGGAAGGCCCTGATCCGTTCGACGCGCCGATCCTGGAGCTGAATGAGGCCATGGTTAGCCTGACGCGGGGCAGGGCGCGGCCGGGCCTCGCCTTCGGGGACCTGATCGAAGCGGGAGTTCAGGCTGACGCCCGCGCCAGGCTCGCCCTGCGTCGCGACGGCCCGATCGAGGTTCGCCTGGCGCTCGACCCGCCTAAGGCGGCGCATCTCTACGTCACCGCCGCCGGCGGCCGTATGGTGGCCTATCTGCTCGATGTGACGGAGCAAAAGCAGCTCGAACTCCAGCTCGCCCAGGTGCAGAAGATGCAGGCCATCGGCCAGTTGGCCGGCGGCGTGGCCCATGACTTCAACAATCTGCTCACCGCCATTCAGCTTCGTCTGGACGAGCTTCTGCATCGCCATCCGGTCGGCGACCCGTCCTATGAGGGGCTGAACGAGATCCGCCAGACCGCCACCCGCGCCGCCGACCTGGTGCGCAAACTTTTGGCCTTTTCCCGAAAGTCCACCGTGCAGCGGGAGACGCTGGACCTGGGCGAGGTGATCAGCGAGTTCCAGGTGCTGCTACGCCGCCTGTTGCGGGAGGATGTTCAACTCGCAACCGACTTCGGCCGCGACCTGCCCCTGGTGCGCGCCGATAAGAGCCAGCTTGAGACGGCGGTGATGAACCTGGCTGTCAACGCCCGCGACGCCTTGCGCAGTCATGGCGCGCACGATGGCCGGCCGCCCACCGTCTGCATCCGCACCGCGCGCGTGGACCAGGCCCAGGCCAGGGCGCTAGGCTTCACCGGCTCGCCCATAGAGGGCTGCGCCCTGATCGAGGTGACGGACAACGGGCCGGGTATTCCGTCCGACGTATTGGTGAAAATCTTTGAGCCCTTCTTCACCACCAAGCCGGTGGGGGAGGGGACGGGGCTGGGGCTCGCCACGGTCTATGGCATCGTCAAACAGGCGGACGGCTGGATTCATGTGGAGAGCCAGCCCGGCCAGGGCGCGGCCTTTCGCATCTTCCTGCCCATCTTCAAGCCCACGGCGGCGAGCGAGGCGGCCGCCCTTCCCGCCGCGCAAAAGCCCAAGCCCGCCCCGCGCGACCTCTCAGGCGCCGGGCGCATCTTGTTTGTGGAGGATGAGGACGCTGTGCGCGGCGTCGCCGCCCGCCTGCTTCGCGCCCGGGGCTATGAGGTGATCGAGGCGGCGGATGGGGAGGAGGCGCTGATCCTGGCCGAAGACAACGCCGGCAAGATCGACCTGATGATCTCCGACGTCATCATGCCGGGCCTGGACGGCCCCACCCTCCTTAAGAAGGCCCGCCCCTTCCTGGGCGACATTCCCGTCATGTTCATCTCTGGCTATGCCGAGGCGGAATTCTCCGACCTGCTAGAGGGCGAAACCGGCGTCACCTTCCTGCCCAAGCCTATCGAGATCAAAACGTTGGCGGAGCGGGTGAAGCAGCAGTTGAAGCCGGGCTAGGGACGTTGACCTTTTGGTGTCGCCTTGTACCGCCGCTTTAACCCGCCGTCCTTGAAAACGGCTGGGTAAAGACATAGCCTCCCCCGCATTAGAAACGATCCAAAGCGCGCCCCGCATCAACCGATTAATAAACATCGACGAATTTTGCCAGCCCGATAGACCATGTCGCCGCTCTTCAATTTTTATGAGCAAATAAAATATGACAAAAATTTATAATCTGAGAACCCATTGTGACACTAAACTGGTAATTAGAATTAGAGATAGATTATTAGTACATGTTGCAGATAGCTTGCTGTCTGATGAATTCGCTGAAGCTTTTGTATACATCAGTAGTAAAAATAATTTTCCCGCCTTTTTGTTATGTAATCCAGCAATTTTAAGTGGTTTTATCTGTCAAGGATGCGCTTGGGATAATCCAATTAAAATATTTACAGGGATTTTTGACTCTGATAAAATCTCTGCTTCTTTCTTTGATCCATGGAGAGAAGAGTTTTTGTCCGCAATACCTGGTGAAGATGTCGGGCAAATCATCGTCGATAGGCAGAAAGTTGGCCCGTGGGAGATATTTGCGCTCGAAGAAGTCGGTATTACGAGCAATGAAATTTTCGAGGTATGTGAGCGTCTAAATCAATCTATTTGTGCTGTTGGGCAGCCTTCTAAAAGATTTGGTATTCGTGTAACGAAAGAAAGCAATAAAATACTCCCAAGTTTTTCAATTAATATTGCTAAATTGACGGATGTAAAAGCCAAGGATTTCATTAAATTAATCGACCGGGGCGTTATGAACGCCCATCTGACTCAGTCCCTTGGACGGGATTTGCCGCTGGCCGAGTGTCAAAAGTTGGCGGCGGCTTTCGCGGGAAACCCAAGGCTTGAAGAGAAGTTTCTGGCGGCAAATCCCAATGATTTATGGGCGCAGCAAGCCATTCCGTCACTGAATGCGTGGTTGGGAAGCGGGAGACAGTTAAAATGCCCTATTAGGAGTTTAGGCGCCGAATTTGATACGCTCGAATGGTCGGGTCGTCATGGAAAAATTTGGTCTTTCACGATGCTAATGAACGCCCTGCGGCGAGACGCTGTCATTCCTAAGAAAAAGGCCTGTATTCTTGCAACTGCTCGGAACGAGGGTGTCTACTTCATTGAATGGATCGCACATCACCGTGCTTTAGGATTTGAAGATTTTTTCATCTATACGAATGATAACTCAGACGGCTCCGATCATCTGTTAGAGTCTCTGGCATCTGCCGGTATAATAAATTTGATTCATAATCATGTTCTTCCCCCTGTCAGCCCACAATACAAAGCTTATGGTCACGCCCTACAATTTTTACCAGAGATATTAGATTATGAATGGGTCGCTGCGATAGATTTGGATGAATTTATACGCATTGATCCGATAAAATTTCATGACATTTGTGAGTATTTGCAATGGCATTCAGAATATTCGCCGGATTCAATCGGTTTAAGCTGGCGGATGTATGGGCCAAATAAGCAAATTTTTTGGGCTGATGAGTATTTATCGACGCGATTTCCAGAGCCGGAGCCAGACGGAAACCAACATATAAAATCAATCTTTAAGCCTAAGAAGTTTTTTCATTCTCAGTGCCACTTCCCATATCACCCGCCTTACGAAGCGCGGTCCTACAGGACGTCGGCGCGACAGCCTTCATCGTCCCACCCTTTCGATGAGAAGCCAAATTACGACTATGCGTGGATTGACCATTATCACTTAAAATCTCTAGAGGAAATGGTCGTGCGCCGAGTGAGAAATCGAGGAGATATGGCGGTTTCCTATGCAATGGACTCGGAAAATATTTCGCAGGGCTTGGTTCAGCTTTTTCTGCACCGATTTTATAGTGAGCCAACGAAACTGCGGCTGCCCGATGACCAGTTAAATGAAAAACGGCAGTTCGAGATAAACTACCTAACGAACCTTCCTGGAGTCGCTGACGCGCTTGAGCGTTGTAAATTGGCGTTCAAGACTGAGATTAGTAGAGCTCGGGAGATACTTGCGCAGAGTCCGCGTTTTCGCGCATCGGGCTCCCCAGAAAAGCAACTCACAGATTTACTATTAGGTGGTTAGGAGATCACGCCTTTACAATGAAAGTGAATAATCCTCTCGCTCCCGCGTCAAATTGGGCGAATAAAATGGATCATTACTAAGTTTATCATCCCACCGCTCCGTCATGATTTTAATTTCCGTATTGAACCGCGCAAGCTTATCTGGATTATGTTCTGCGCCACGTGAGATACTTTCATAATGATAGAGTTCGGCAAACGGCGTAAAGACGTTTTGATAACCCGCCTCCCGCACGCGCAGGCAGAAATCCACATCGTTGAAGGCGACCTTAAGCGTGGAGTCCAGGCCCGACATTTCATCATAGACAGTGCGGCGGATCATCAGGCAAGCCGCTGTGACGGCGGAAACATTATGGTGTAATGAAATTCTGGCGAAATAGCCCTGGCTGTCGCGCGGGAAATACTTGTGACTGTGGCCGGCGACGCCGCCGATGCCGGTGACGATGCCCGCATGTTGAATCGTGTCGTCGGGATAGTAGAGTTTGGCGCCCACGCAACCGATCTGAGGCTGAAGCGCCCAGGAGGCCATTTCCTCCATCCAGTCCGGTGTGATGATTTCAATATCATTGTTCAACAGACAGATCACCTCGCCTCGGCTCTTGGCAACCATCGCGTTGTTGATGGCGGAATAATTGAAAGGACCCGGCTGGGGGATAACGCGGATGCGTGCATCCTGGGTCAGCCGTTTGAACAAAGCGAAGGTTTCACGTTCCACGGAATCATTATCCGCGATCAGAATTTCATAATTCGGGTAGGTGCTGAGCTGCAAAACCGAGTCGATACAGACGGCCAGAACCTTTGGCTGATCCCGGGTCGGTATGATAAGCGAGATCAGGGGCGCAGGGTGGGGGAGGGCGTGGCGGACCCGCACAAAGGGCAGATTGCCCGCGCGCGTCACGCTCGCCGTCTTGCCGATCCGCTCGATGTGCGACGCCACCGCCTTGCGCGCCGCCTCAATGGCGTAGCTCTTTTCGTCCGCCGCGCTGGCGGTCGACTCCTCCACCGCGCGCCAGTGATAAAGCACTTTTGGAATATGGCGCACCTGGTCCCGCGCAGCGCCCTCCAGGACGCGCAGGTTGAGGTCGAAGTCCTGGCTGCCGTCATATGCGGAGCGCCAGCCGCCCACCGCCCGTACACGCTCGGCGCGATGTACCGTCAGATGGTTTAGATAGTTCTGGGCTAGCAGCAGGACGGGGGAATAGTCCGGCTTAAAGAATGGGGAGCTGCGCACGCCCTGCTCGTCAATCTTATCCTCGTCTGAATAGATCAGAATCGCATTCGGGTGGGCGTTGATTTCTTCCGCAATGCGCAAGAGGGCGTCGGGCGTCAGGAGGTCGTCATGATCAAGCATGGCCAGCCAGTCGCCCGTCGCCAGTTCCAGCGCCGTGTTTGACGCTGCCGAGATGTGGCCGTTGGTCGGGCGGAAGGCGAGGCGGATGCGCGGGTCCGCCGCGGCATACCCCTCCAGCATATCCCGCACATATGGGCTGGTCGAGGCGTCGTCGGCGATGCACAGCTCCCAACCGTCATATGCCTGGGCCAAGACGCTCTCGATCGTCTCCTGCAAGAGCCCCGGCGGCGTGTTGTAGGTGGGGGTGAGGATGCTGATCAGGGGGCGATCCTTGATCGCCGCCAGGCGCGCCGTCCGGTCCTTGATCGCCGCCTCGCCGGAAAGCTCATTGGCCTTGATCCAGGCTTGATAGGCGGCGTGTTCCGAAACGCGCCCATGGTCGCCGATGAACTGAGTCAGGAGGCGCGACATCAGGAAGCTGGGAGGAACGGGCCTTGTCCCGGCTCCCAGCTTGGCCATGGCTTCATAGACATCGCCGAGGCCTAAATCTTGGGGCGTAGTTTCCCCCATCGCCCTCAAATCCGCCCGTCTCAACCCACGTGCGACGATGCGTGTGATCGTCACTTCGCCCGGCGCGGCGTCGGTATCCCAGCGCAGCTTTGCGACCTGCCTTGGACTGACGACGAAGGCGGAATATTCGACCCGCCCTTTCGGGCTCAGAGATATAGCCATCTCCTCGCTGAACCCGCCGCTGTAATCGATATAAAGCCGCCCTTCGGCCTTAGGTCGCGCCCCCGATACGGCGAAGGTGATCTCAGCCACGTCGAATTTGGCGAGGGTTTGCGTAAATTGGAATTGGATGCGCGGATCATGAGTCGTCAGGGAGAAGCGTCCGTTCCCCACCGCTTCGATATCGAAAGCAGATATCACGCGCATCCCCTCAGTCACAGACGTCAGCGCGTCCAAGGTTTTACCGCGCGGCCCGGATAGCGCACTGAAATCTTCCAGCGTCCGGTCGGCGTCTCCGGCGGGTAAACCGAGGCTAGTTTTGAGGATGTCACGAAGGAAATGGTAGCCCGGCAGCAAAATGAGAACTTTTCTTAAGCGAAACAAGATCAGATGTTTCACCCCGCCTTCTGTAATTGCGGTTCTGAACCAAAGCGTCACGATGGCCTTTCCATCTTTCTTCAGCTTTCGCATCCTCCGATCGGTCGCAAGGGCTCCAAATACTTGCGTCCAGGTCTCGGCGCCCCGGAGGCTCACGCCGGTCTGTTCGTTGATCGGCAGACGGTCTGCTGCCCAGGCGATCAAATCGCCCTCCGGCGGATCGGAAAACTTATCCGGATCAAGGCCCAGGCCACGCCGCAACGGGCCGGCGACGACCGACTGGTACTCGATTGAATTGAGAAAGCCCGATGCTAAATTCTCGGCAGTGATCCCCAGGCGATCTTTGACAACAGCTTGAGACTCAACCGGGCGGCCCAAGAAAAATCGATAGGCGAATTCCACATCTCGACGCGTAACATCACCCACCTCGCTTCTACGAAAACCGACGGGCGCGATGTTCAAGAGACGCATGGTCTGCCTGTCTTCTAAGGTGTCATCAAAACGACCGTCAGGTTGTATCTCAGGAGCACGCCGGATCACAACCGCCTTCGGGCTGGGGCGGCCCGTCCGCGCGCTTCGGCGGGTTTGTTTGGGCGGCGTCGGCGCCATCTTGCGCCGGCCTCTTCACATAGGCAGGGGAGTTTGATACGTCCGCTTCCCTCCAGCACGAGCGGTCGTGGCGGAATGGTAGACGCGCAAGCTTGAGGTGCTTGTGGGGTAACACCCGTGGAAGTTCGAGTCTTCTCGACCGCACCAATCCTTTGGCGTTAGGCTAAAGGTTAGGCTAAGACTTTTTGACGCCCAAACAGCCGGTTCGCACATTTGCGGCCGGCTTTTTGCTGGTCCGGACCTACAGCCCGCCTTGGGTGTTTCAAGTTGGACCACATGACTGAGCCTTTGTCGCAAATCAGTCCTCTTGACCTGAACCGCGTCGCCGCTCTGGTGCGGCCGTTTGAGGCCTTCACGCCCCGCGCCGTGCTGCGGCCGATGGGTGGATGGGTCATCGGTTATGGCCACACCCAAACCGCACGCGCCGGCGCGGTCGTCACGCGTGAGGAGGCCGACGCCCTCCTGCTCTATGATCTGGATCGGCTGGCCGGGCCGGTGCGGGCCGCCATTTATGCGCCCGTCACCCGCAACCAACTGGAGGCGCTGATCGCCTTCGCTTTCAATATCGGTCTGGACAACTTTCTCGCCTCCTCAACCCTGCGACTGCTGAATGCGGGCGATCCGCTGGCGGCCGCCCAGGAGCTTGAGCGCTGGCGCCGCGCTGACGTATCCGGCGAAGATCAGGTGCTGGACGCCCTCGTGCGCCGCCGGGCCGCTGAAAAGGCGCGTTTTCTTACGCCGCCGCAGGGCTTTCCCAAGGCGTCCAGCGCGGTCATGCGGCCGCACTTTGACGAAGCGCTGGCGCTCACCGTCGAGCCGACCTCCGCTGTGTCCGGCGAGACGCCGGCCGGCTCCGCCAGCCTCGCCGCCGCCGACAATGTCACCCAGCGTCTGAGGACCATTGTCCCGGACGTTGCGCCGGTGGAAGCGGCTTCCTCGCCGCCTGGCCAAGTCCCTGACCCCGAACCGATCTTCACCGAACCGGTCTTTGCGCCCACTCATACGGAACTCGCCGCTCTGGCCGCCCTACCGGTCGCCCCGCTCATTGAACGGGGCCTGACGACGCCTGCGACGGAGCCCGCTGACCATACGCGCGTCGCCGCAAATGATCCCTTCGCCGCGCCGCCCGAAGCCATGGCGGCCTCGCACACAGGGGTTCTGCTCGAAGATCCGTTCGCTCCTCCGCCCCCTTTTGAGACACTCGGCTCCGCTGACAAGACGTCGCAAGCGACACTCTCGCCTCTGAGCTATGAGGCGCCGCCGTTCGAGCCGCTTATGACAGGCGATAGGGCCGTCTTCGGTTCAGCGGCTGCGCGTCGCGCTTATACGGCCGCTAATAGCGCCACAACGCCCAGCGCCTCAGTCCATTTTTGGCGGACCTTGGGAACAGGGCTCCTGGTCCTGCTCGCCTTGCTCGGCGTCGCTCTGTTCGCCTACGCCGTGTGGCTAATGCTGAAGGCCGAGCCGACGGCGCTCAGTTTCGGTCTAGGCGTGGCGGGCGTTCTGGCCATGATTCCGGCCGGCTATGTCCTGCTGGGGGTGCGGACGCCGCCCGGCTCCTCCAGATAGCAGAACGCCCGAGACGTCCTGGCGAAGGCTCGACGCGGCCGAGGCCGCAGATCGATCTGTATCAAGCCGTCTCGGGCGACACGCCTCTCTAGGCGAACCCCAAGGGTTTAGGTGTGGGGCTGAGTTCGGATTAGACTTCCGACTAGAGCGTGACAGGCCGAAGTGGACACCGGTTCCGCCGCCTGCCACGTTCTAAACTTTTGATTTAGAGCCTTTTATCCGCATGAGATAATTCCATCTGATGCGGAAAGGTTCTAGGCGGAGATCATCTCCGAATCGTAGCTCCAGCATTGGGATTCACCGGTAAGACGATTCGACACTGGATCACCTCCTTTCGACTGTTGGACAGGGAGGCTAAGGCTAGGCCGGACACCGCGAACGCGAAAGACACAATTTCGTTGACGAGTCAGAACTTTGAGGGTCGATCCCTGGTCTGGACCGGCGTCGGTCGGGTGCGGGCGCGCGAGCTGGGCGGCGGCGGGTTGGAGATCGCTGTGGAAGGCCTGACAACCCAGGCTAAATATTATAAGCCCCTGATCCACGAATTCTTCCGCAAGGAATGGCGCCGCGCCCGGCCGGCCTGGGGCGACTACGCCGTCGAAATTCGCATGGAATACCAAGGCGACCCGCCCTGGCTCGACCTCGACAATCTGGCCAAGGCGCTTTTGGACGCCATCAAGGGCTACGCCTTTCACGACGACGCCCAGGTGGGGCGACTGTTGGTGGAGCGTTTCGCCGGCGAGCGGGAAAGGATTTATATCCGGGTGACCGAGCGGGTGAGTTAGTCGCCCCTTCCAACCCTCTTTCACAAAGGGGAGGGGGCGATGAGACGCTATTTCTTTCGAAACTGGTCGAGTGAAACGATCTTGGGGCCGTCCGGCGGCGTGGGTTCCGTATCCTTGGACTTGGGCGAGGGGGCGGCCTTGGCGACGGTCTTGGGCTCCACCTTTGGTTCAGGCTTGGTCTTTTTTGGCGCTGCTGTGGGCTTGATATCGGTGACTGCGGCGGGCGCTTTTCTGGGGCGCAGAGAGAGAAGCTCCCCCGATGGGCCGGGCGTTTCGGCCGGAATTTCATTCACGGCTTCGAATTGCAGCAGGAACTGAACGCTGGGATCATAGAACCGCGTTACGGCGCCATAGGGCATGGAGATGCGCTTGGGTTGGCCGCCGAACCGCAGGGTTATGGAAAAAAATGTCTCGCCCGGGGCCAGGTCCCAGAACTGGTGCTGTAGGACGATGGTCATTTCATCGGGGTACTTTTCCACCAGGTCCGGCGGTATCGACACGCCCGGCGCCTGCGTCTTGAAGCTGATGTAAAAGTGGTGCGCGCCCGGCACGCCGCCCGGACCCGCCGCGCGCTTCAGCGCCGCCTTCACCACGCCGCGCAAAGCCTCCTGGGCCAGCGCTTCATAGCCCATCAGGTCCTGACCATCACCATCCTGCGCCATTGTCGCCTCAACACATCCAGAACATAACGTTTGAGCGTGGAGACTAACCCATTTGCAGGCGGTCTGTCGCGTTTGGGAAACGGAAAGTGGGGGGATTCTGTTGCCAGGCTCCCCCCGAGCCCCGCCTGGAGGGGCTAACCGCCAGGGCTTAATACGCGAAATCAACCAGCCGCATTACGCGGCGAGGCGGACTTCTTCAGCGAAGTTATCGTTCGCAGTTAGATTAAGGCCGATTGCGGAGGCCCAAACCGAGAGAAAGCTACGCCTTTACACGTCTGTCGATGCTGATCGGCCCCATAACGCTCCGCCGATAACACGGAAGAGGAAGTGGTTGGTGGAGCCGCCGGGAATCGCACCCGGGTCCAGTCCGCTTATTTCGCGCGCATTTATCCCCATAGTTCCGGTCGCCCGGGACAACATTGATATAGGGCTTTCTGGCCCCTTAGGGAAGGATGCCGACGCGCCTCAACCCGCCGCCTTCGCGATCACCGGCTTCTGGCCCGGCTTCAGGAACTTCACCAGCACGCGCTGCCCAACCAGCATGTTGGTGGTGTCGGCGGAGATCACCACTTCCACGACGCGCTCGTCGGTGCGTTCTGTGGGATCGTCTGATTGCAGTTTACGGGCGCCGAACTCGTCGGAGCGGCGGAGCACCGTGCCGATATAAGACTTGGTAGGATCGGCTTCGGGGCTGATCTGGGCGGTCTGGCCGACGAAGACGTTGGGCACGTCGCTTTCCACAATCTCGGCCCGCACAATGTGGCGTGTGTCCGGCACCAGATCGAACATGTTGGAGACCTGAAGCGTGGAGGCGCCGGAGCCGGGATTGGCGTAGCGGCGCACAATCTTACCGTCGGCCGGCGCGCGCACCTTGGTCAGCTCAAGGGCGTAGGCGGCGCTGTTCAGGGCGGCCTGGGCGGTTTGCACGGCGGCGCGCTGGGCCGTGATCTGGGCGTCGGCCTCGCGGATGGCGTCCCGGGCCTTATCCAGCGCCTGCCCAGCCACGAACTGCTGGGCCTTCAGCGGCAGGAGGCGGTCATATTCGCGCTGGGCCGTCTCCTTCTGAACTTGCAGAAGCGCGATCTGGGCCTGGGCCTGGGCTTCCGCCGCCCGGGCGTTAGCGACATTCAGGCGGGGCTGATCATCCTCCAGTTGGGCCAACACCTCGCCCTTCTTCACGCTGTCGCCTTCTTGCACATACACCGCACGGATCACACCGGCGGTGCGCGCGGCGACCTGGATGATGCCGCCCTCCACATCGGCCTTGCCGTCGGCGATGGCGGCGAAGGGGGAGGGGGCGGCGAGCTTGGCCGCCTCGGCCTTCTTCAACTGCGCTTTCTTGGCCGCCGCTTGATTCGACAAGAACAGGCCGCCTGCGAAGACGGTGATAACCACAAGCACGATCAGCCAGAAGCCGGTGCGGCGAAACAGGGACATGGCGATCAAGCTCCGATCACGGCGGGGGCGGAGGCTTGCGCCGTCGGCCCGCGCTGGGGTCTGACATCGTTGAGGATGCGGCCATCCTCGATATGAATGATCCGGTCCGCATAGGCCTCAAGGCGCGGATCGTGGGTGACGCAGATCACCGCAGCGCCATGCTGCTTGGCGGCGCGCTGAAGCAGGCGGATCACCACCTGGCCATTCTCGCCGTCCAGCGCCGAGGTGGGCTCGTCCGCGAACAGCAGTTGCGGTTCCTTGGCGATGGCGCGGGCGATGGCGACGCGCTGTTTTTCGCCGCCGGAGAGGGCGGCGGGGCGCTGGTGCAGGCGGGGCTCCAGGCCCACTTCGCTCAGCGCTGTCGCCGCCCGTTCTCGCGCCGCGCGCCCGTCTAGGCCGGTATATTTCAGGACCGTCGTCACCTGTTGCAAGGCGGTGAGGGAGCCGAACAGGTTGAAGCCCTGAAAGATGAAGCCGCAGTGATCCAGCCTGAAGCGGTCGATCTTGCCCGAAGGCAGCTTCCAGATATCCTGACCCAAGGCCGTCACCGTCCCGCTATCGGGGCGAAGGAGGCCGGACAGGGCGGCCACCAGGGTGGATTTGCCGGAGCCCGACGGCCCCATCACCATGGTCAGCTCGCCATGATTGGCCGAAAAGTCGACAGTCTTCAGGATTTCAAGCCGGGTCCGCCCGCTCTTGAACCCCTTGACGAGGGCGCGGCCCTGGAGCGCGACGGCGCTCATCTGAGTAGGTCCGCAGGCTGGCTCTTGGCCAGCACGCCCAATGACAAGACGCCGGAGCCCACCGAAATCAGCAGCAGCAAGAGGCTGGTCAGCACCACCTGATCCAGATGATAGGCCATAGGCACGCCGCCGGAGGTGGCCAGCGCATTGACGCCCAGCATCATCAGCACGGTCATGGCGATTCCCGCGACGCCGACCCAGATAGACAACTCCACCACCACCCCGCGTAGGGAGCCCATGGAGACGCCCAGCGCCCTGAGACTCGCAAACTCCTTGATATTGGCGAGGATCGCGCCGCGAAGGGTCTGAGAGGTGATGCCCACCCCGATCATCACGCCCAGAAAGACGGAAAAGCCCAGCATGACGCCGATGATCTGGTTATTCATCATCTCCTTGTCGTTGGCCGCCGAAAGCTCCGCCTTGGTCCAGGCGCGATAAGCGCCCTTGCTGATAGCGTTCAGGTGATCGCGCACGATTTCCGCGCGCCGTGGATCGCGAAGCTGGACCATCAGGGGGCCCGTGCGCTGCTCGTTGGTTACAAGCTTCAAAAGGCGAAAGGTCTGGCGGGAGACGATGACGGAGGGCTGGTTCATGTTCGGATAGCCGTCCAGAACCGCCCGGACATGGACGGTGAGATTGTTCAACGACGCCGTATCGCCGAGCTTCACCCCAAGCCGGCCCAGCGCCGTACGATCCAGCGCCACGGCGTATGGCTCCTCCAGCGCCTGGCGGGTCGCTTCGGTGAAGTCGGTGGGCAGGGTTAGGGCGCCGGGCTCGGTATCGATCGCCTGAATATTAGCCCATTCGCGCTTGCGCGTTTCGCCGGGCTTGGGCTGGTTGGCGAAGGGTGCGTCGTTATCCGCCATGGGGGCGACCTGAACCACCTCTGGGTCCATATAGATCAGGGGACCGATGCGGCGCGGCAGGCCGGAGGGGCCGCCGAACAGGGCGTTGGCCTTGGGCGCCAGCACGAAAATATCGGCGCGCGACCGGTCAATGGTGGCGGTAAAGGCCTTGCCCATGCCCATGAACATGCCGAGCTGGGCCAGGATCAACACGCCGGAAAAGGCCAGCGCCACCACCGCCGCCATATAACGTCGCCATTCGTAGATGACTGTGCTGAGCGCCAGCGACATGAGCGACTCCGGTTGAGACTGAGGCGTGGTTGAAGGAGCCTCATTGTGTGGCAAAGGCCAAGTTAAATCGAAGTAACACGGCGCAACATCCGTCCTGCGGCCGGTTGCGCTCTTGCTGCCTTTAGTCCGGCATGGTGCAAGGCGAAGACGGGGGATGTCGAATGCAGATCGGGTTGAATGGGCAGGGGCTGGTGGGCCTCTTGGCTGTGATGGGCCTTTGCTGGGTCTTTTCTGAGGCTAAGGGACGATTTCCTTGGAAGCTGGCGCTGGGCGCCCTGGCGGTGCAACTGGGCCTGGTCCTGCTGCTGTTCGGATTTGCGCCGGCGCGGGGCCTGCTCAGCGTGATCGGCGCGGGCGTCGACGCCCTGGCCGGTTCGACCCAGACGGGGACGGAGTTTGTGTTCGGCTATCTGGCCGGCGGCGATGCGCCGTTTTCGGTGGCCAATCCCGGTGCGGCCTATGTGTTCGCCTTTCGGGTGATCCCGGTGATCCTGGTGGTCTGCGCCTTGTCGGCCCTGCTTTGGCATTGGGGCGTCTTGAAGGTGATCACGCGGGCCTTTGGCTATGTGTTCGAAAAGACGCTGGGCCTGCGGGGTCCTCCCGCCTTGGGGACGGCGGCGACCATCTTTCTGGGCCAGGTGGAAGGGCCGATCTTTGTGCGGGCCTATCTGGATCGGCTGACGCGATCGGAGCTGTTCACCCTGATGACGGTGGGCCTGAGCTGCGTGTCCGGTTCGACTATGGTGGCCTATGCCACGTTGTTGAAAGGGACCCTGCCCAACGCCGCCGCTCACGTCCTGACCGCCTCGATCATCTCGGCCCCGGCCGGCGTGCTCCTCGCTCGCATCATGATCCCGCCCAAGCCGTCGGAAGAGGGCGAGGCCGTGGCGGACAGGCGGGAGCGGTCCTACGCCTCGTCGACCGATGCGGTGCTGCATGGCGTGGGCGATGGGCTGCAGGTGGCGCTGAATGTGGGGGCGAGCCTGATCGTCTTCGTCGCCCTGGTCAGCCTGACCGACCGCCTGCTCAGCCTTTTGCCCCATGTGGCCGGCGGTCCGGTAAGCGTGCAGCGGGTCTTAGGCTTGGTCTTCACCCCGCTCGCCTGGGCCATCGGCTTGCCCTGGGCGGAGGCGAAGGCCGGCGGTGGCCTGTTGGGGACCAAGCTGGTCCTGACGGAGTTTTCCGCCTTCATCCAGCTCGGCAAAACGCCCGTGGAGGCGCTGTCGGAACGCTCGCGCATGATTATGACCTACGCCCTGTGCGGCTTCGCCAATGTGGCCTCGGTCGGCATCACCGCGTCGGGCTTCGGCGTGCTGGTGCCGGAGCGGCGGGCGGAGGTCATGAGCCTGGTCTGGCGCGCCCTGATGGCTGGTTTCCTGGCCACCTGCATGAGTGGGGCCATGGTCAGCCTTTTGCCGTCGACCCTATTTGGGCGGTGACGCCCACTCCCCCTTCAGCTCCCGCCCGAAGAAGGCCAGGAAGGTGCGCCAAAGCTGGAGCTGGCGTTTGGGGCCTTGGATGCCGTGCCGCTGCCCGGGATAGAGCATCAGGTCGAACGGCTTGCCCGCCGCCTGGAGCGCGGCCATCACCTGGGTCGAGTTGGCGAAGATCACATTATCGTCGGACATGCCCTGAAGAAGCAGGAGCCGGCCGGAAAGCTGATCGAGCCGGTGCATGACGCCTGACGCGTCATAGGCCGCTTCATCCGCCTGGGGCTGGCCCATAAACCGCTCAGTATAATGCGTGTCATAGAGCCGCCAGTCGGTGGGAGGCGCGCCCGCTGCGCCGGCGATCAGATGCGTGCGCGGATCAGTCAGCATCCGTAGCGTCATGTAGCCGCCATAGGACCAGCCGGTGACGCCCACCTTGGCCGCGTCGACGAAGGGTAGGCTGCGGAGGTAGTTCAGGCCGACGAGTTGATCATCTACCTCCGGCCCGCCCATCTTCAAATAGATCGGCGCCTGAAACGCCACGCCCCGATTGGTCGAGCCGCGATTATCGAGCTGGAACAGGACATAGCCGGCTTCGAGATAGAGCTTTTCCGTCGCGCTGCGCCAGGTGCGGGTCACGGTCTGCACGCCCGGCCCGCCATAAACCTCGACAATCGCCGGATAGCGCCTGGCCGCATCGAAACCCACCGGCTTAAGCAAAACATAGTGCAGAGTCTGGCCGTCCTCCGCCTTCAGGGTCCCGAACTCCGGCGCCGGATAGCGGGCGGCGTAGGGATAGAAGGGGTGGTGGGCGTCCAGTTTGTTTTCTGCGACCCAGCGCAGGCGCTCGCCCGCCGCGCTATAGAGCGCGGTCTGGGGCGGCGTCGCGGGGTCGGAATAGGCGCCGATAAAGCTCGTCGCCGTCTTGGGCATGTTGGCGCTCCACCAGCCATGGCCTGTCGTGACGGCCTTTGGCGCTTCGAGCTTGAGGTAGGAGACGACATAGAGCTGCCGCTCCAGCGGCGTGTCCTTCGACGCCAGGAAATAGACCAGGCCTTTGGCCTCATCCACGCCGGCCATGCCCGATCCCCGCGCGCCGGCGCCCGACTCCGCCACCGGCCATGCGCCTTGCGTGATCGGCCGGATCAGCGCGCCGTCGGCTCTGTAGAGATAGAGATGGCTAAAGCCCGTCCGCTCCGATCCCCAGATGAAGTCGCCGTTTTTTAGGGCGTAGAAATTCTCATTCAGGTCGATCCAGGGCGTCTGATGCTCGCTCAGGATCACCCGGCTTGCGCCGGTCGCGGGGTCGACCTTCAGCAGATCCAGATGCGTCTGGTCCCGGCTTTCGCGCTGGATATATAGGGTGCGGCCATCGGCGGACCAGTTGACGCGGGCCAGATAGATGTCCTTATCCGACCCCAGATCGACCTTCACCGCCTGGGCGCCGGGCGCCAGCGCCGTGACGTAAAGCTCCACAATCGCATTGGGTCGCCCGGCCTTGGGATAGCGCTGCTCATGAATGCTGGCGCCGTCGGCGCCGATCTCCAGGCGAGGCAGGAGGTCGACAGGGCTTTCGTCCACCTTGGCGTAGGCCAGGCGCTGATCGTCCGGCGCCCACCAATAGCCCGTGAAGCGATGCATCTCCTCCTGGGCCACGAACTCCGCTACGCCGAAGGAGATCGGCCCCTTCCCCCCCGTCGTGATCGCCCGCTCCGCGCCTTTAGCGGGATCGAAGACAAAAAGGTTCTGATCGCGCACATAGCTGATCAGCTTGCCGCTGGGGGAGAAGCGGGCGTCGGTATTGCCGACGGCGGGCGTGGCCAGCTTCTTCACCGCGCCGGACGCTTCGTCCACCAGATAGAGATCGCCCGCGGCCGGGATTAGAAGTGAGCGCCCCTGCTCATCCCAGCGATATTCGATCACACCGGACAGCGCCGCCACTCTCTGCCGCTCGCGGCGGCCCTTTTCCGCCTCGCTCAGCACCGCCGCATCCGGCTCGACCGACTTACCGGCGACCAGGAGGCGGGGCGCGCCGCCCGCGATTGGCGCGGCCCACAGATCGAGCTTATTCTGATTGTCCGCCTCCCCCTGCAGGTAGGTGAGCAGGCGGCCATCGGGGGAGATGTCGACGCCCCGCGCCGTGACGCCCATTAGGCCCGGCTCGGAAAACACGCGCTCCGGCGTCAGCGGTTGGCTCCCCACCGGGGGCGCCTGGGCCAGAGCTGGGACGATAACGGCGGCCCAGATCAGGGCGGCGGAGGAGATGAGCGCGGTGTTCATAATTGCGACCCTAGCTGAGCCGTCGCGCCTCGCGCTAGCCCGTTTCGTCTTGAGGATTGATTGGCCCTATGGCCTGATGAGGCTCTAGAATCCGGAGATGTCGATGCAGCCGCGCTATTCCGCCCTCCACCAGGCTTTGCACTGGATCACCGCCGTTTGCATGCTGGCCATCCTGCCTCTGGCCTGGGTGGCGACGAACGCCAAGGAGAAGACGCCGGGTCTGGAGACGATGTTCGACTGGCACAAGACCCTGGGGATCATTGTCCTCTTGATTACGGGCTTTCGCCTTGTCTGGCGTTTTATCGATAAGCCGCCGGCTTATCCGGCCAAGATCACCAAGCTCGACAAGGCCGTCGCCCACGCCACCTACGCCCTGTTCTATCTCGCCCTACTATGGATGCCGATCACGGGCCTGATCATGTCCGACTTCGAGCCTTATAAGCTGCACCTGTTCGGCTTTATTCCCATCGCCTCGCCCTTCAAACCGAACGAGGCGATGGCGGATCGCTTCGGCTATTATCACGCCCTGGGCCAGTGGCTGATCTACGCCCTGATCCTGCTTCACCTGACCTCTACGGCCTTTCACGTGATCTGGGGCAGGGACGGTATACTCGGCCGTATGCTGCCCGCCCAGGCGCTGGAGCCGGGGGAGGGATAGGCCTCTGCACACCTTTAAGACCGCCTCCTATGGCGTCATGTCCGCGAGCTGCATCAGGGCGCGCACAAGGGTCTTCTGGCCTAGTTCTACCTTGAAGGCGTTTTCCTTGCGTGGGCTGGCGTCCTGAAAGGCGGCTGCGGCGGCCTGTTCCGCCCGCGCTTCGGTCAGCGCCTTGCCGGTCAATATCAGCTCTGCCGCGTGAGCGCGCCAGGGGCGATAAGCGACGCCGCCCAGGCCTATGCGTACCGCATCCACCACCCCGTCCGGCCCCAGCGACAACGCGACGGCGGCGGTGGCAAGGCCGTATTCATAGGACTCCCGATCTCGAATTTTCAGATAAGTTGATCTGGCCGTCCACGGGCCGGCGGGCACGACAAAGCCTGTGATCAACTCACCGGGCTTTAGCGTGGTTTCAATCTCCGGCTGTTCCGGGCCGGTATGCAGGTCCTCAAACCGCAGCTTGCGCGGCCCCTCCGGCCCCAGTGTCTCCACCACGGCGTCCAGCGCTATGAGCGCTTGGGCGAAATCACCGTGATAGGTGGAGATGCAAAGATTATTCACGCCCAATATGGCGTGCTTGCGATTCACCCCATCCATGGCGGCGCAGCCGGAGCTGGGCGCGCGCTTGTTGCAGGCGTCCCAGGCCAAGTCGCGGAAATAGGTGCAGCGGCTGCGCTGCAGCACATTGCCGCCTAGCGTGGCCATGTTGCGAAGCTGGGCGCTCGCCGCTTTCTGCAGCGACTGAGCGATGACCGGATAGTGGGCGAGGATCAGGGGATGGTCCGCCGCATCGGCCATGCGCACGAGGGCGCCCAGGCGCAAGCCTTCGGCCGTCAGCTTGATCGCCCCGTAGTCGGCCTGAAGGTCGTTGATGTCGACGAGCTGCTCGGCGCGCCAGACATCCAGCTTCATAAAGTCGATCAGGCTGGTGCCGCCCGCCAGGAACTGGGTCGGCGCCAGAGTCGGGGCCTCAGCCTCCGATGCAGCGAGCGCAACCGCCTCGCTCGCCGTCTTCACCCGCGCGTAGTGAAAGGGACGCATGTCGGCTAACCTTCCTCCATCTGGGCCTTGGCCTGCTTGATGGCTGAGACGATGTGGGGATAGGCGGCGCAGCGGCAGAGATTGCCGCTCATATACTCGCGGATGTCGGCGTCCGTCTCCGCATGGCCCTCTTTGACACAGGCTATGGCGCTGAGTATCTGGCCCGGCGTGCAATAGCCGCACTGGAAGGCGTCGTGATCGATAAAGGCCTGCTGCATGGGGTGCAGCGGGCCATCCGGTTCGGCCAGGCCCTCAATCGTCGTAACCTCGCCCCGCACAGAGACAGCCAGGGTGAGGCAGGAAAGCACGCGGCGGCCGTCGATCAGGACAGTGCAGGCGCCGCACTGCCCATGATCGCAGCCTTTTTTCACGCCGGTCAGACCCGCATATTCCCGAAGCGCATCCAGCAGCGTGGTGCGGATATCTACGGTAAGGGCGTGAGGCGCCTGATTGACGTTGAACTCGACCTCCACCAGGGGCTGAGAAGGTTGGGACAAGACCGGTGCGTTCACGCCGGCCCCTTGGAGTTGAGGTGCAACATTCTCGGCCATTCTCCGTCCAGCGAACCGAAATCAGGCAATCTTAAGCCCACTATGGCGAAATTCAGCCCGCGTCTCAATCTAGCGCCCGCCATATTAGCTAAATCTGGAAATTCTCTCCTCCTGGCGGACATTTCGGTTTTAATGGCCGGTGACGAGGGCTGGGCCCGTCGTCGTGAGAAAAATCAGCGGCTCAGTTCCATAGCCGCGCCACAGGAGACCATCATGAAAACCTTCCGGACCCTCGCCGTCGCTGCGGCGATCCTTTCGGCTGCGGGCGCGGCCAATGCTGAGACCGTGGTCAAGCACATTCAATCTGAGAAGTCTCCGATCGCAGCGGGTGTCTGGGCGGGCGACACCTACTATCTCTCGGGCCAGCTCGCCGACCCGGTGACGCCCGCAGACGCCGCCAAGGGAACGCCCGCCGTCTATGGCGATACCGCCGCCCAGTCCGCCAGCGTCTTCGCCAAGATCAAAAAGGCGCTGGAAGCTCAGGGCCTCAGCGACGGCGATGTGGTGAAGATGACCGTCTTCCTCGGTCCTGACCCCACCACCGGCAAGCTCGATTTCAAGGGCATGATGAGCGAGTACGTAAAGTACTATGGGACGGCTGAGCAGCCCAACAAGCCCGCCCGCTCCGCCTTCCAGGTCGCCGCCCTCGCCGCCCCCTGGGCGCTCATCGAGGTCGAGGTGATCGCAGTGAAGAGCAAATAGAGCTCTTTTTTTCACGTCCCGCAGTAGCGGCGGGAGGGGACCATCTCGTCAAAAATGGAGGGGGTGTTCGCGCTTTTTTTTCGCTCATTCCCGCGCAAGCGGGAATGAGCGGTTTAAAAAAGCGCCGCCTTACCCCTTTTCCAGCTCGGCCATGAGTTCCGGAATCGCCGTCTTATAGTCCGCCACCAGGCCGAAATCGGCGACCTGGAAGATGGGCGCGTCTGGGTCCTTGTTGATGGCGACGATGGTCTTGGAATCCTTCATGCCGGCCAGGTGCTGGATAGCCCCGGATATGCCGATGGCGATGTAAAGGTCCGGCGCCACGACCTTGCCGGTCTGGCCCACCTGGTAGTCGTTGGGCGCATAGCCGGCGTCGACGGCGGCGCGGGAGGCGCCCACGGCGGCGCCCAGCTTATCCGCCAGCGGGTCCATCACCCGGTGGAATTCCTCCGCCGAACCCAAGGCGCGGCCGCCGGAGACGACGATCTTGGCGGCGCCCAGCTCCGGCCGGTCTGACTTCACCACTTCATCGGAGACGAACTTGGCCTGATGGGCGCCGGCGGGCGTGGCTGCAATCGTCTCGACCGGCGCTGAACCACCCTCCGCTGCCGCCTTGAAGGTGGTGGGGCGAACCGTGATCACCTTCTTGGCGTCCGTCGTCGTCACCGTCTCCAGCGCATTGCCGGCATAGATGGGGCGCACGAAGGTAGAAGCGTCCACCACCTCGACGATTTCAGAAATCTGCATCACGTCCAAAAGCGCAGCGATGCGGGGCGAGAAGTTCTTACCCGCCGCCGTAGCCGGCGTCAGCACCGCGTCATAGTCGGCCATAAGCGGCACAACGAGATCAGCCACGGCCTCGGCCAGTAGACGACCCAGTTCGGGACTTTCGGCCAACAGCACCTTGCGCACGCCGGCGATCTTGGCGGCGGCATCGGCCGCGCCCGCCACGCCTTCGCCCACCACCAAAACGTCCACGTCGGACGAGAGGGCCAGGGCGGCGGTGATGGTCTTGTTCGTCGTGTCGCGCACGGCGACTTGGTCATGATCAGCGATGACGAGGACGGCCATGGTCAGAGCACTCCTGCTTCGGTCTTCAGCTTGCCGACCAGATCGGCGACGGTTTCCACCTTGATCCCACCGGCGCGCTTGGGTGGCTCGGCCACCTTGATCACCTTCAGGCGCGGGGCGGTGTCGACGCCGTAGTCGGCGGCGGACTTGATATCGATGGTCTTCTTCTTCGCCTTCATGATGTTGGGAAGGCTGGCATAGCGCGGCTCATTCAGGCGTAGGTCCACCGTCACTACGGCGGGCAGTTCAGCGGCCAGTGTCTGCAGGCCGCCATCCACTTCGCGGGTCACAGTCAGGGCCTCGCCTTCGATCTCCACCTTGGAGGCGAAGGTGGCCTGGGGCCAGCCGAGCAGGGCGGCCAGCATCTGGCCGGTAGCATTATTATCGTCGTCAATCGCCTGCTTCCCCATCAGCACAAGCTGTGGGGCCTCTTCAGCGATGACGGCCTTCAAGAGTTTGGCGACGGCCAGCGGCTCGACCAGGCCATCGACGGTGATCAGTATGCCCCTGTCGGCCCCCATGGCGAGGGCCGTGCGGATGGTTTCCTGCGCCTGCTGCGCGCCGATCGACACCACGACGATTTCCGTGACCACGCCCTTTTCCTTAAGACGCACCGCCTCTTCCGTGGCGATCTCATCGAACGGGTTCATGGACATTTTCACATTGGCCAGATCCACGCCCGACTGATCAGGCTTCACCCGAACCTTGACATTATAATCTATAACCCGCTTGACGGGGACGAGGACCTTCATCGGTGGACCTTCATGCTCATCGAGTGACCCCGCATCCGGGCGGAGGCGGTCGGCGCGTTAAGCGCATTCTTGTTGTGAAACCGGCCGGATTCGACCAAGCCTCCATTTCCTCTCTCAAACGCGTTGACGCAACGTCCGTCAAGAGGGCGGGGGCCGGAGGCCGCCATATCAAAAACGCGAACTTTGGCCATTTGCGCGCATGGAGGCCTCAAGCTGGCGCCAGCATCGGCGTGCGGCTAAGCTTGAACGTGTGATCATCTCCCTTATCTGGTTGCCCGCGTCAGTCCTGGCGGGGCTGTTTCAGGCCTGGCGCACCGCGATCCAGCAAGCGCTCAGGGCTCAGCTCAGCGTCAGCGGGGCGGGGCTCGTGCGCTATTTTTACGGCGCGCCGGTGGCCCTGTCGCTTGTTGCGATCTATAGCGCGGTCCACGGGCTGGGCGCGCCGCATCTTGGTTTGCCCTTCTTCGGCTTGGCCGTAGCCGGGGGCGTGGCTCAGATCATCGGCACCAACCTGCTGATCATGGCCTTCGGCTATCGCAACTTCGTGGTCGGCACGGCCTTCGCCAAGACCGAAGCTATGCAGGCGGCCCTGTTCGCTTGGCTGATCCTGGGCGAGCGATTGAGCGCCCTGGTAGTGGCTGGAGTCATGGCGGGCGTGGTCGGGGTTCTGGTCCTGGCGCTCGGCGGCAAGCGGCTTGGACCGCGCGATCTAATTGAGGCCCTGACCCAGCCCGCCGCCCTGTGCGGCCTGGGCGCCGGCGCGAGCTTTGCCCTGACCGGCGTGCTGGTGAAGGCGGCGACCGAGCACATGGCCCTGTCCGACCCCCTCGCCGCCGCCTTGATCGCCCTCTTTGTCGTCATGCTGGCCCAGACTGCGTTGCACGGCGCCTATGTGGCGGTGAAGGAGCGCGCGACCTGGGTGAAGGTCTTCACCACTTGGCGCACCTCCGTTCAGGTGGGCCTGCTCTCCGCGCTCGGCTCCGCCTGCTGGTTTACCGGCTTCGCCACGGCGCCGGTCGCCCTGGTGCGGGTGGTGGGGCAGGTCGAGGTGATCTTCACCCTGGCCTTCGCCCACTTCTACCTCCGCGAA
>Ga0116226_10000660_pt1 | contig 29511 bp, 22 predicted proteins | sample S1TSphfallax_FD_89692 | JGI IMG/M metagenome (GOLD analysis project Ga0116226, IMG submission 89692) | Host-associated microbial communities from peat moss isolated from Minnesota, USA - S1T2_Fa - Sphagnum fallax MG | ecosystem: Host-associated > Plants > Peat moss > Unclassified | place: USA...
CAGGCGGACGTCGTTGTCATCGGCAACCTCGCCGCTCCGACCATGAGCAAGGAAGAGGTCGCTCAGTTTTTCCTCGGCAAGAACCAAGCGATGAGGCCCCTCGATCGGTCGAATTCCGAACCCATCAAGGCCCAGTTCTACCAGAAGCTCTCGGGCCAGGATCTCTCGCAGGTCAAGGCCACCTGGTCGCGCTTGGTCTTCACCGGCAAGGCCTCGCCGCCGAAGGAACTCCCTGACGCCGCCGCGGTGAAGAAAGCGGTGGCGGCCGATCCAAAGGCCATCGGTTACATCGATAAGTCGGAGGTCGATAGCACGGTGAAGGTTCTGTTGACCCTGAACTGATGCCATGAAGACGATCATCACACTACTTGCGGCCAATCTGATGTTGGTGGCGGTCGCGCAAGCGGACGTCGTAGTCATCGGCAACGTGACCGCTCCGACGATGAGCAAAGATGAAGTGACTCAATTCTTCCTGGGCAAAAGCCAGGCGATGAAGCCGTTGGATCGCTCGAACTCGGATCCCATCAAGGCCCAGTTCTACCAGAAGCTCTCGGGGCAGGATCTCTCGCAGGTCAAGGCCACCTGGTCGCGCTTGGTTTTCACCGGTAAGGCCTCGCCGCCAAAGGAACTTCCCGACGCAGCGGCGGTGAAGAGGGCGGTGGCGGCTGATCCGAAAGCCATTGGTTACATCGATAAGTCGGAAGTCGATAGCACGGTCAAGGTGCTCCTGACGTTGAATTAACCGCTATCCAGGGATGTTCACGAGGAACCTCCCTGGCCGCTGGGCAGCCGGGCGATTTTTGTAGGGTGTTTTGAGGGCGACAATCAATGAATTCTTTATCAGCAGTAGCTCCGGCGGATTTGCGCGACGTCGGACAGGCCCAACTAACAACGAAAAAATCCACGTCCAACACCAATTCGATGGGAAAAATCTTTCTCATCGTCGGTATCGCCATCGTGGTGTTCCTGGCATTCAGCGCATACAGCGTTCAGAAAGCCGTGCAAGGCAATGCGCAACTCGTCGCGATCAAGGACTTGTATTTCCCGGTCCTACAGAGGCTGGACGCGAACATCGTGCGCGTCGACAAATTGGAAGAAACCTACATCCAGGTCGTAATCGCCGGCGATCGGGATATGCTCGAGAAGGCTTCGGCCCTCGGCAAAGATACGGATCAGGCTTTCGCCGAGATCATGACGCTCTATCCGGGACATGACACTCGAGCGACCATCGCGAAGCTGCGTACGACACTCAAGGAGTACCAGGACCTCGCCACCAAGGTCTCCATCGCGTTTCTCGCGCAAAGCAGTGAGGACGCGACGCCAATGACGACCCAGATGAACGAGACGCTGGACGTACTTAAGAAGGGTGTGACGGCGTTTCGTGCATCGAGCTACGACGCCTTCGTGCAGACCCTGAACCAGTCGCAGCGTGATGCCCAGGTGCGTCTCTACATGGGCTTGGCGCTCGGTGCGATGAATATAGGATTCATGGCCGTGCTGGTGTTTTTCATCCGCAATAACATGAAGATGATGGCGATCATCGCCGTGCAGAACGCGACCTTGGAGGAGCGTGTCGCCGAGCGCACCGCCCAATTGAGTCAGAAAACCAACGACATCAACGCGATGCTGCAGAATATGAAGCTTGGCGTTTCCACGGTCGTACCAGGAAACCGAATTCATCCGGAATACTCGAATTACCTTCGTACGATTTTCTCGGTCGACGAACTGGCCAACAAGGACTTGGTCGAGACGCTGTTCAGCGCGTCGTCCCTCGGAGTCGACGCGAAAGATCAGGTCACTGTGGCCCTCGGCGCCATCCTTGGTGAAGACGTCATGATGTTCGACTTCAACAGCCACCTTCTCCCGCGCGAGATGACCCTGAACCCAGGGGGCGACCAGACGATTGTGCAGATGGATTGGAGCCCGATCGTGGGAGAGAGCGGTAATGTGGAGAAAGTTCTACTCATTACTCAGGACGTGACGCACCTGCGCGAACTCGAGGCGAGCTCCGCCAATCAGCGGGATGAGCTCGAGATCATCTCGAAGCTGATCCGTACGCCCGTGGGCAAGTTCAATAGCTTCATGGAATCCTCCCTCGCTTACGTTGCGGAGAACCGTCGGCTCATCGATACCTCGGGCGGCAACGATTCGACGACCATTTCGGCTCTGTTTCGCAATATGCATACGATCAAGGGCAATGCGCGGACGTTCGAATTCACTCATGTCACGAACACCGCCCATGCCGCGGAACAGACCTACGATCGGCTGCGCAAGGATTCGACGGCGGAGTGGGATGCGGAGCGGTTGCGCACGGAACTCGACGCCGTGCATGCCGCACTTTCCAAGTATGCGCAAGTCAATGACGAGACACTGGGCCGCAAGGGGCGCTCTTCCGATCTCATGACCGACCGCGGCGCTTTCGTCAGCCACGATCAATTATCCTCGCTGCGCTCCATGATCGCCTCCCTGACGGACGGCTCGACTAGTGGCGGTTGGGCGGACATGCGGCGGACCATCGACCAACTGGGGCTCGTGCCGCTGTCGCGTATCATTTCCGGAGCGGTGGATGCGATCGGGTCTCTGGCGACTGAACTCGGCAAGCCCCTGCCGGTCATCGACCTCGTGAACGCCGACTCGGTGGTCACACCGAAGTTCGCCGAAACGTTTAAGAATTGCTTGATGCATCTGCTGCGCAATTCGCTCGATCATGGTATTGAATCGCCGGCGGAGCGGTCCGGCGTCACTAAACCAGAGCGGGGCACGATACGCTTCGCGTGCCACCGTGGGGCCGCTCACCTGGAGCTGCGGATCGGTGATGACGGGCGTGGTCTCGCGCTGCCCCGTTTGTTTGACAAGGCGGTGACCGAGGGGGTATTCGGTGCCGATCACCGACCCGACCGTGCCACCGTCGCGGAGCTGATTTTTCGGTCCGGACTGTCGACGGCGATGCACGTCACTCAGGTGTCCGGCCGCGGTGTGGGTCTCGATGCCGTTCGCACCTTTCTCGCGGAACACGGCGGGACGATTCGTGTGGATCTGGCCCGGCCTACGGACACCGATCTCGACCTCGTCCCATTCGAGTTCGTCATTCACATTCCCGCGTCGGCCATCGGGTATTGAGCTCCGCTATGGCTGACGCACCCATATCCGGTGTCGGCAATGATAAGGAGATCCTCGCTCACAAGCTGGGAGCGCTCGAGCAGGCGATAGGAGACCTCAAAGAGCTGGCGGTCGCCTTCGAACGATGGCACGAGGATATGATCAGCCTTACCACGCAGACGCGTGCCATGAACTCCAAGGGCGACGACCTCGCGACCGTCGCCCGGCATATGATCATGGTCTCGGTCAATGCCGCCATCGAGGCAGCGCGCGCGGGAGATGTCGCCAAGGGCTTCGTCGTGGTCGCCGCGGAGGTCAAGTCGCAGGCGCAGCATGTGCAAGCGCTATCCAACGACATGGGCAAGAGTCTGCACAAGAGTCAGTTAATCACGACGACCACGTTTCAGGACATTCAAGCGGGCGGCAAGATGATGATGGCAGCGCTCAGTGGGCTGGAGCGAATAGTCAAGGACCTTCGCGATGTCGTAGAGGTCTGACGTGATCAGCAACGCCAGTCATGAGAACATCGAACGCGCCTTTTACCGCGCGATCCGAGGGAATTTCCTGGTCGACGCGGGTGACGATTGCCGCATCGAATTGGACGCCGAAGAACCGGATCCCCGAATCACCGGGCAAAAAGTGTTGGTCATCACACTCTCGTCGTTCGTGTTCCGACTATTGGTCATCTTTCGGATGGTGGAGGACTCACCGACGCGCGACTATTACCTGCCCAAGGCATGCGTACAGACGTTGGACGACATCCTCGCAGAAGCCACCAATATGTGCAGCGGGGCGTTGAGCCGCGAGTTGGCGCTCAATTTTCCGCATCTCGCCATGTCGACGCCGTCGCCGTTGGACTGTCGATGCATCGGGCTGCTGCGCGAATTGAAGCCGCAGCGGCTGGCAAGTTACCGCATCATCATCAAGGATTCCGTAACCCTCGGGGCGACGCTGTGTTTATGCTGCTCGGCGCCCATCGAGGTGGCGTCGGCTGCGGAATCGAGCGATCTTACGCAAGAACAAGGCGCACTGGAGTTATTCTGACATGACACACGACACCCCGGTCAGCAAGGTTTTGGTGCTTGACGACGACCCCGGCTGCGCGGTGCAGATCAAGCAGTTTTGTGACGTCAAGCACCTCGTCGCCTTGAAAGTTCGGCAGGGCTCGGCGATGGCGGTGTTGCGGACGAATATCGATCTCGGCGGTATTCTGCTCGCCGAGGACTATGGGAATTCGGCGGAAGAGGCCCTGTCTCTCGCGGTGGCGATCCATGTCGCGCGACCGGAGCTGCCCATCTTCATTCGCCGTCGGTCCCATGCCACTGTGGGCGATCTCCCCGAGGCGGTACGGCAGGCGTTGACCGCCGCCTATGTCATTGAGGACATCGCCGCTCTCGGCAAGGTGGTCGATGAGTACATTTTCTGCCTGACGTACCCCAATGCGCTGCTGCGTGGAATTGGCGAAATCATCCAGTCGGTGCTCGACAGTCAATTCAAGGCGTTGACGGTATCGATGGCCACGCCGTACATCGTGCATGACCGCCTGATCTTCGGCGAATTGTTCAGTCTCATTCCACTGGAGAGCGCTTGGTGCCGCGGCTACATGATGCTGCAAGGCCAGGAAGCGGCATTGTGCGAGTTCATCGGAATCGAAGGTGCCTGCACCGCCGGCGAGGATTTCCGCAGCGTTAACGATCTACTCAGTGAGATTACCAACCTGATCTGGGGTGCCTTCAAGAATCGCTATATCGGCGACCGGCTTCCCGCCGCCGAGCGCACCGCACCCGCACAAGTGCAAATTCCGTTGATCGTCAATCATGCGCATCAGTATATTTCTTTCGGCACTCAGAATCCGCAGTTGTGCTTCTGCTTTAATTTGCGCAACGAGAAGTCCGGCCGAACATCGATTCTTCATGCGCGCTTCGTGTTCAACCTGAGCTGGACCCCTGAGGATTTCAAGGAGTTCACGCCAGAGGTATCGGGACTGGTCGACTCGGGTGAACTCGAGTTGTTTTGATCATCACTGACAGGAGTAAAGACAATGGCACAGGTTCTTGTAGTCGACGACTCGAGCACGGTACGCAACGAGGTTTCCTCGTGCTTGAAGGATGCTGGTTTGGACGTCATCACCGCCGTGGACGGCAAGGATGGGCTCGCAAAGCTGAAAGCGGATCCCAACATCAAACTCGTGGTTTGCGACGTCAATATGCCGAATATGGATGGACTCACGATGGTGGAGAAGATTCGCGGCGAGCTTGGCAACAAGTCGGTGCATCTCATCATGCTGACCACGGAGAGCAGCCCGAACATGAAAGAGCGCGGCAAGGCCGCGGGCGTCAAAGGCTGGATCGTCAAGCCCTTTAAGGGCCCGGCGGTGCTCGAGACCTTCAAGAAGCTGGTCGCGTAACCTGGCGCGGGCGCGGCGGGGCGCGCAGGGTAACGGTGGATGCGGGCAGCGTAGCCGTGTAGATTGCGGCTATCATGAGCACATCGAGTTTCACCCGACGCGACTTTCTGACGCTGGCCGCGGGCGCCACGACGTTTGATCTGAGCCTATCGCACCCCGCCCAGGCGACGCCCCGTACCCTGCCGCCGCCCGATCAGGCGCCCTTCGATACCGTCGTGGTGCTGATGATGGAAAACCGTTCCTTCGACCACGTACTCGGTTGGCTGCCGGGCGCCGATGGCCGCCAAGGAGGCCTGCGCTATGCCGACATTCACGGCGTGATCCATGAGACCCGGCGGCTGGCCCCCGACTGGCAAGGCTGCACGCTCAGTGATCCGGATCACTCCTGGCAGGGCGCGGCCACTCAATACGCCGAAGGGCGCTGCGATGGATTTCTAAAAACCGCGCCGGCCGGGGATCATTTTCCCATCGGCTATTACGGCCCCAACGATCTGCCCGTTCTGCACGCGCTGGCCACCGGCTACACCACCTTCGACCGCTACTTCAGCTCCATGCAAGGGCCTACCTGGGAGAACCGGCTCTATCAACTGACCGGAACCACCCAGATCGACATGCCCGACGGCTTTCCACAGACCGATGCCGATCGTCCCTGCCATATCGAGACCACGATCTTCGATCGCGTGCGCGAGGCGGGGCTGCGCGCCGCGTACTACCATCAGGGTGAGCCGATGACCGGGCTTTTCCGCAGCAAGCGATACGACGACTTGACGCACTCCATCGAACGATTCTGGGAAGACGCCCGCAAGGGCACGCTGCCCAACGTGGTGTTCGTCGAACCCAATTACACCGACGCGGCCGAGGATAACGGTACGTCGAACGACTACCACCCCAAGGGTAGTGTGCTGGTGGCGGAAGAATTCGTGGCGCGGGTGCACGACGCGCTGCGCGACTCACCGCAGTGGCATCGGACGGTGTTCGTGCTGAACTTCGACGAGCACGGCGGTTTCTTCGATCATGTCGCACCGCCCGCCTGTGTCGATGACACCGTACAAACCAATCCGGGGCCTCATCCGAATTTGAAGCGGCTCGGCTTTCGCGTTCCCGCCATTGCGATGGGACCGTTCGCGCCGCGCCAGATCGAGAAAGCGGGTCCTTACGAGCATTGTTCCATCCTCAAGATGATCGAATGGCGCTGGGGTCTTGAGCCCCTGCGGGCCCGCGATCGCCATGCTCGGAATTTTGCCCATGCGCTCGATTTCAGCGCACGACGCGATCCGGTCAACCTGCCCGCGTTCTCGGCCCCGCCGGCGACGGTGTGTAGTTGATCGGCGTCGCGCACGCGTGCTCAGACGCCGGGACTCGCGGGACGCGGTAGGGTTCCTCAACCGAAGGGCTTGAGCAGCGTTCCCACCGACACGTGCGGCCAACCGAAATTCAGCAGCCCGTGATCGGTCTCGAGCGGCGGCGTCGGTGCGGGTGTGGGTGCCTTGACCAAAGCGGCAGGAAAGTTGAGCAACACGAACTGAACATATTGTAATTGTAAGAACGGGGCATGGCTCTTCGGCGTCACCCTCTCGATCCAGAAGGTGGCATAGACCAGAGCGGTTTTCGCGTTGGTCTTGAGGAACGGCAGGTTCTCAGACCCTCCGGTGCCATCCGTCACGTCCACCGACACGGTGTCACCGCCGGCCGGCGGGGTTTTGGGCGGCGTCGTGAAGAAGCGGATCGGTGAGACGGTCGCAATGTTGAGCACGGTGCCTTCGAACGTGCACCCGGCGTTCACCTGCGCTTTGATGACATCTTGCAGCAGCACGATGGGATCATTGACGACGCTCTGCGTGATGCTGTTTGGCAATTCCGCCAGGCCGCTTTCCAGAGGACTGCGCGGATTCGGCGGCGTCGACGTCAGCGATGGCGCAATGGCGAGATTGTATTGCGAAAAACCGCCGGCGGGCGCCGCCAGTGACTCTTGGGTCCCGGCGGCATTGAGCGTCAGAATGCCCGGTGCCACGGGCAGCGTGACCGGCGTGCTGTTGAACGAGGGAAACACCGAGCCCGCGGGGCTCGCGACTGCGCCACCGGCGCCGAGTACCGGAGGCCCGACGAACGTCGTCGCCGATCCGCCGGCGAGCAACGCATTGCCATGCGGAATGGAGCCCATGCGAGCCACGATCTGCCCTCCCTTCGGCGGGTTCACGTTCGGTTGGCGGGTGGCCGGCTGAGTCACCCAGATACCCGGTTCAATATGCAACGCACCGCCGTTGTCCGAATCGATGATCCGCTGCAGGTAGGTGAGGCCGAACAACTCGATATCGCTTTGGAACGTGCCGCGATTTGGAATCGACGAGAGGATGGGTTCGAACTGCAATATCTCGGTCGTGCGGTTGAGTTCCAGGAAAAGATTCGCCTTCGGTGGCCCGAAGAAGGGTCTCGCCACCAAATTGAAACCAGTCCCCTGCCAGGTGCCCGCCAAGTCGCCGAGCAGACCCAGATTCTCGAGGACCTGCGAGCCGGGACGACCCCGACGTACCGTGTCGACGCTCATGACTGCTTTCCCGCATCCCGCTGCGAAATGCCGGTCACGGACTGAATCTGATCGTCAAAAGTCATGACATTCTCCTTGATGTAGGGTGCTGTTCTTAGAACGGCCTGTGGCTGCACAGGTGCTCTAGAAATAGAAACGGGTTTCGTCGGCAATTACGGACATGGCGCAATGGCGGCGCGAGTTAGTCGAGTCGTGGCGGTGTCTTCGGCAAGGACCGAACGCTATACTCGCCTGGCGATAGACGACATGGGAGGGACGTCTTGTCGGATGCAACCGCACCGGGTTCGGTCGACCTTGCCGCATTGAGCTCCGCGGCCTATGCGGAGCTGTTGCGCTTGGCGCGCGCACGTTTGCGCTCGAACGGTCCGCTAACGCTGCTCGACACGTCGGGCCTGGTCAGCGACACCTACCGCCGGCTTGCCGCGCAGCACAATCTGCGTATCGAAAGCCGCGCGCAATTCCTCGGTTATTGCTCGCGCATCATGCGCTCGGTCATCATCGATCTGGTCCGCGAGCGCAATGCCGCCCGGCGCGGCGGCGGCGAGCGCAACATCACGCTGAACACGTCGATCGGCGATGCGGTCGCCGCCGCTGCGGAGCCGCTGCGGATCGACGACGCGCTGACCGATCTCGCCAAGGTCGAGCCGCGCCTGGCGAAGGTGGTCGAAATGCGTTACTTCGGCGGCTACGATGACTCCGAGGTGGCCGAAGCACTCGGCATCACGACGCGCACCGTCAGTCGCGATTGGCAAAAAGCGCGCGTGCTGCTGCACGCCATGCTGTCGGACCCGAGCTGATGGCCAAACTGCCCTGCCCGCCGGAACTGTGGGGAGCCTTCTCGGCGCTGCTCGATGAGGCACTCGCGCTCGACGTGACCGATCGTCCCCGCTGGCTCGCCAAGCTCGGCGCGCAGCATGCGGCGGTTCGGCCGTGGGTGGCGCGCGCGCTTGCCTGCGATCCGGGCACGCTCGAAGTCGACTTCTTGAGGGCGCCGATGCTCGAGGACGCGGCGGATGACGCGTCCGAGTTTTCGATCGGACAACGGGTCGGGCCCTATGTGCTCCAGCAACGGCTGGGCAGTGGCGGCATGGGCGAGGTCTGGCTCGCCGCGCGCGGCGACGGCACGTTGAACCGCCAGGTCGCGCTCAAGCTGCCGCACCTGCATCTGATGGCCAATGTGGTGCGGCGTCGCTTCGAACGCGAGCGCGACATCCTAGCCGGACTTTCGCACCCCCACATCGCACAGCTCTACGATGCCGGCGTCGACGGCTCGCAGCATCCCTATCTCGCGATGGAGTGGGTGGACGGCGTTTCAATCATCGAACACTGCCACACCACCCGCCTGCCGCTCGAGGGCCGGCTGGAGTTGTTCTCGCAGATCCTGGACGCGGTGGGCTATGCGCATGCACGGCTGGTCGCGCACCGTGACCTCAAGCCGTCCAACATCCTGGTCACCCGCGAGGGTCGCATCAAGCTGCTCGATTTCGGCATCGCCAAGCTCGTACAGGGCGACAGTGACAGCGAGGCGACCCAGCTCACGCGGATCGGAAGCTGCATCGCGACACCGGGCTATGCGGCGCCCGAACAGTTGACCGGTGCGCCGATCACCGTCGCCGTCGATCTGTATGCGCTCGGGGTGATCTTGCATGAACTCGTGACCGGTCAACGCCCGCAACGGTGGAACCCGCGGCTGGCGGATCAACGGCAGGATGTCGGGCGGCCCTCCGCAAGGATCGAGGTTGGCTACGCGGCCGAAGTCGGCGGCCTCACTGCCCGCGACCTGCGGCGCGCGCTCGCGGGCGATCTCGATGCCATCATCATCAAAGCGCTCGAACCCGATCCGAATCGCCGCTACCGCACCGCCGAGGCCTTCGTCCAGGATCTCGAACTGCGCCGCCAACACCGACCGATCTCCGCGCGCCACATCAGCGCCGCGACGGTCGCGGCCAAGTTCGTGCATCGCCATCGCGTCGGCGTCACGATGTCGGTGGGCTTGCTGTTCGTCCTGATCGCCGGCAGCGCCGGCATCGCCTGGCAGGCGGTCCGCGCCGAGCGCGAGGCGCGCCGCGCCACCGCGATCAAGGACTTCCTCGTCGGTGTCTTCCGCGCCAGCGACCCCCGCATCGCCGCCGACAAACCCCGCGGCGAGATCACCGCCCGCGAATTGCTCGACATCAGCTCGCAGCAGATCGAGGCCAGTTTTCGGCAGCAGCCCGAGACCGAGATCGAACTGCTCGGCGTCACCGCGGATATCTATCGCGAGCTCGATGAAACCAAGCGCTCGACCGCGCTTTATGCGCGGGAGACCGAACTGGCGAAACGACATTTGGGGCCGGAGGATCCTCGGGCGATCGATGGGCTGCTGGGGCAGGCTTTCAACGCAGATGCAGACGGTGATGAGGCAAGGGCTATGAGCATGCTTGCCGCGGCCGACCCGCTCCTTCATGAAGCGGGGTTGGATAAATCGCCGCTGCGCGCACGCTGGCTGCTGATCCGCGGCGAGGTTCTCATGGATGATCCCAAGAGCAGCGCTGACGCGGAGGCCGCGCTGACATCGGCCGCCACTCTGTTCACGGCCGTAGCGCCCCGCGATGCAGCGCTCCCCGTCGCTCTCACGGATCTGGGAGGCGTCACGTTGGAACGGTCGGAGTTCGCACAGTCGGCAGCCTATTTTCGTCATGCGATTCAGATTGCGGAAAATGACCCGCTGGCGCAGGGAGACTTGCTGTTGGCTTATGCGGGGCTGGCGTTGGCCTTGAAGCACGTTGGCGATTTCACGGGTGCAGCCGGCGCTTTCGAGAAAAGCGCGGATGTTGCCGCACACACTTACGGGCTCGATAGTCACAACTACTGGGCAACGGCGTCGGACTGGGCGCGATTCCAATACGACCGCGGCGAACGTCAACCAGCGCTCGAGAAGTTTAACCGCTTGATTGAATTGATTCCCCTCGAGCGGACCGGCTTTCGAAATGCGTCGGACGCATTGGAGGGGGCTCGCGTTTTGCGCAAATTCGGCCATTGTCTTGCCGTCGATGGACAAGGCGCGCGAGCTGTCGAGATTTTATCGCGTGCCGAGGATTGGTTGATGCAGTCGGCACCGAACGCAGTGGATGCGGCCGACTTCGACCTGGATTTAGGAATCGCCTACCAAGCGGCCGGAGAGACTTCCAAGGCTCACCAGGCGTTTACGGATGCCTTGCAGAAGCTTGAATCGAAGCGAGCGCCGCCCTCGCAACTCGCGCTGGCGCATGAGTTGTTCGGCCGCTCACTGCTGTTTAACGGTGACTTGGACGCCGCGAGCAAGGAGTTCGACAGTGCTCTACATTTGGCCGACGGACATCCGATCGGACCCGCGATCCTCGCACGCGCAGGCCTTGCGTGGATCGCGGTACAGCACTCCGACGCCGCCGCCGCGTCACGGATGAGCCAAACGGCCTATGAAGACCTCGCTAACATCGAGGGAAGCTTTGACGTTCGAATCGAGTCATACGTGGCGCAAGTTCGCGCCCGGTCGCTCCTATTACAGGGCAAACTCGATACCGCACTCGAATTGGCAACTCGTGCCGAGAACGCGATTGGTGCCGAGTACGTCGCGCAAAGCAGCACCGCATCGGCAGCGCGTGCGCTGGTGGCGGAAATCATGCGCCGCGGCAATTCAGCCCAAACGGCGAGAAAGTAATCTAGGTCGTCATCGCGGAGGCGGCTTCGTGAGAAAACGAGAACCCAGGCCGACTCCGATGAGCAGCGCGACGATGACAATGGTGGCCGTGACGATCTCGGTTTCCTCGACAAGCCGCACGACCGAGGGTGGGTCCACAGGCACTTTCGCGTTTCCACAGTTCTCCTCCGAACAGACCACCGAGGCGGCGCTCGCGGTGTCGTCCCGCGCGGATATCTGAAAACCATGCTGAACGCGGTTGAAATGCCGCTCGACACTTTCAAGCACTCGTGTGAGTTCAGGTGTCGCAATTCCATCGAACTGAAGACGATATCCCATGGGCAGTGCTCCCTGTCGTTCCAAGCCTCAATTGGCAACCAAGCGTAATCGCGACTACCTGCGGGTCTCCCGCGAGTGCGTGCAGGTGCGCTTATAGACTACAACGGGATTCGGTAGCGATACCAGACATCGGCGAGAGGGGAATTAACCTGGCCTGACCCGCTACCACGGGGGCTGGGCGCAGCGACATCCAAATGAGAGCTGAGCCGGTGGGATAGGTGAACACGGCCGTTGAACGATCTGCCGAGCGATTTGACGACCCGGTGACATGTGCGCTAATCGACCGTGATGCCCACGCCCTGCGATGCGATGCCATTGGCGATGACCACCAATTTGCTCGGGCCTGTCTCGATCGTACCGGGCACGGTGAAGATCGTCGAGCCGGATTTCCCGGGAGCAATCGACATCGTACTGTGATGGGCGGTTCGCGCGTAGAAGACGTGACCGGTCGCGTCGTTCGTGATTCGCACGAGGGGGTAATTCGTTGCCGACTGATCGTCATCGCCATAATCGGCGCCCTGGGACAGTCCGTTGAATTGGGTGCCGCTGATCTCATAGTAACCGCCGGGATTGACCGATTCCGGATAGCGGGTGATCTTGGGTTCCCAGCCGGGTTCGTGGAACCCGGTCGGAGTATAGATCTCGGCGGTCTTGCTGAAATCGGTCGATAAAATCTGGCCATTCGGCAGTTCGACGAAATTATAGTAATAGGCGCCCGACTCCTTGGCGTGGAGCACCGGGTCAGCGACCTGGGTGATTGTGTCATCCGGATTGAACTCGAAGAAATGGGTCGGCATGTCGCCGTATCCGGAGCTTGCGGCGAACAGGATCTTGCCGTTCGGCAGCAGGGCGGCCGGCGCATCGGGCAGGCTGCAATATTCCTTGCCAGTCTTACCGCACACCGCCGGCACGTCCGGACCCGCACGCCACTTGCCGGTACTGGTATCGTAAATCGCCGTGGGATTCGCCCGGGATGGCGCCGCTGCGCAGCCGGTGTTGCCGCCGAACGCCACGAGGGTCCCATCCGGTCGAAGCACGGCCGGTCCGATTTCGTAATTTCCGCATTGATACGGATCGACCAGCGAAACCGGTGTGTTGCCGGCGGATACCCACAGGCCCGATTGGGGTTCGTATTTTTCCGCGTTGGTCGGATTTGCGGTGGCCGTGAACGTGTTGAAATCGAAGTGGGTCCAGATATCGAGCGTCAGAACCTTGCCATCGGGCAATAGATTGTAGCCTTGTTCATCCTGATAGAAATTGCCGAGCCGCGGTGCCCCCGTGTTGTTCCAGGTCAAGCTCGCCGGATCGAGCAGCGCATTGCCATCCGGCAGCAGGCAACAGCCCGATTGCATGAAAGTGCCATCGTCGAGCACGACGCTCTCGGAGGCGCCGATCACGCCGGTTCCGTTCGTGAAGTAACTCCATCCGGGCGGCGCCGACACACCGATCCAGTTGTTGGCAACCGGATCATAGATCGCTCCGAGATTGGTCCAGACCGGATCATTGCCGCCGTTGTATTCGCCGCCCATGATGATGACGCGGCCATCCGGCAGCACGGCGGACGAGTGATAGAGCGGTGCGTACTGCGTTCCGTCGATCACCGGCAGCGAGGCGATTTCCGACCAGGTCCCGTTCTCGTAGCTCCCATGGATGTCGGGTGTCAACTTGTACCACTGGGGTGTGTCGGCGTTCGAGGCGATCACGGTGCCGTCGGTCAGCAGCAACGGGTTAACCAGAGAGCCGGGCGCCTTCGTGACCGTCCGCCATACGCCGCCGGCCGTCGCCAAGCCGGCCTCCGGCGACGGCGCCACCGTATCGGAACGATTTTGGGCCAGCTTCGACTGCCATTCATTCCAGGCTTCCGGATGGGTCAAGAAAAACTGCGCGCGCGGATACGACAAGGGGGGCAGGATCGTACTCTGCGATTGTGATTGTGCATGACTCGGAGCGGCCACCCCTAACGCAACCGACGCCAGGCTCGCTGCAAGCAACGATTTCTTGATCGCTATGGTCATCATGAACCCCGTTCCCCACATGATTATTATTGAGGACGCTCTGTTCCTCGTGACCCATACCCATTACATATCCGAGGTCTCGCCAGCGTCAAGCGCCGAGTGAGGTCCGTGGGGTGCTCAATCGATCGGCAATTCGATGCTGCCCCGCAACCTTGTGAATGCGGGCTGCGCATTCGTACCGCCGCAGCGCATCGTGGGCTACTATGCGCAGCCACGAACCCAAGGAAATTCAAGATGAGTCACGCGACAGTGCAAGCGGGTAATACGGCCGTCATCACCGGCGGGGCTTCCGGCATCGGTCTGGCGTGCGCGCAGCGCTTTGCCGGACTCGGCATGTCGGTTTGCATCGCAGATCTCGGCGAGGCGCGGCTGGAACGAGCCGCCCAGGAAATCATCGCGGCGGTGCCCGAGGCGCACAATCGCGTGCTCATGGTGGAGACCGACGTGCGCAGGCGCGAACACCTCGATCGGCTCGAAGCCCGCGTCGCGACGCGCTTTGGCGGCACCGACGTGCTCATGAACAACGCCGCCATCGGCGGCCAGGGCGACGTGCTGGGATCGCCGGATTACTGGCAGGACGTCCTGACGACCAACCTCTGGGGCGTCATCAACGGCACGCAGGCGTTCGTGCCCCGCATGATCGCGCGGGGCCGCCCCGGATTGGTAATCAACACCGGATCCAAGCAAGGCATCACGACGCCGCCGGGTAATCCGGCCTACAACGTCGCCAAAGCCGGTGTCAAAGCGTTCACCGAAGCGCTACAGCACCAGTTTCGCAACACGCCCCAATGCCTGATCGACGCGCGGCTGCTCATTCCCGGATTCGTTTTCACGGGGTTGTCCCAGAATCCTGACGGACCGAAACCTCCCGGCGCGTGGACGCCGCAGCAGCTCGTGGAGTTCATGATGGCAGCGCTCACGAACGGCGATTTCTATATCCTATGCCCGGATAACGATGTAACACGCGAGCTCGACGAGAAACGCATCTTGTGGGCCGCCGGGGACATCGTGGAGAACCGTCCGCCGCTATCGCGTTGGCATCCCGATTATCAGGACGCCTTCCAGCGTTTCATCGCGACGGATCGCGTAGTCTAGCCGCGTATTTACCGCGGGTAGCCGCGTCGTGGCTTTGACGGCCGTTGCGCAAACTTCAATGATCCTATTATTCGCCTGTGCCTGCGGATTGATCGTCGCCAATATCTATTATTCGCAACCGCTGATCGGCTTGATCGCCCCGTCGGTGGGAATGCATCCCGCGGCGGCCAGCTTGATCGTGACTGTCACGCAGTTCGGATACTGCGCGGGACTGCTGTTTCTCGTGCCGCTCGGCGATCTCGTGGAAAACCGCCGCCTCGTGTTGTGGACGTTGAGCGGTGCCATCGTGGCGCTGGTGCTCACGACGACGGCCGCGTCCGCCGGTGGTGTGCTGATGGCGACGTCGTTGATTGGCGTCGGGTCGGTGGTGGTTCAGATGCTCGTGCCGATGGCGGCCCATGTTGCCACGGATGCCAATCGGGGCAGAGTGGTCGGGAATGTGATGAGTGGCTTACTGGTCGGCATCATGCTGTCGCGGCCGATTGCCGGCTTCGTCGCCGACCAGTGGGGATGGCGCACGGTTTTCGCTGCTTCTGCCGTCGTCATGACGATGCTGGCGCTGGTACTTTGGAAGTGGTTACCGGTTCGGCGTCCGGAATCGAACCAGAGCTATTCAGAACTCATCGGCTCGCTGTGGACGCTGTTGCGCGATACGCCGCTGCTGCGCCGGCGTGCCCTGTATCAGGCTGCGCTGTTCGGCGCCTTCAGTCTGTTTTGGAGCGCGGTGCCGCTGCTGCTTGCGGGACCCAATTTCGGTCTGTCACAGAGCGGCATCGCGTGGTTCTCGCTCGCGGGAGTGGCGGGAGCGCTGGCGGCGCCGCTCGCGGGCCGGCTGGCGGATCGAGGCTTTACGCGGCTGGCGACGGGCGTTGCCATGTGGATCGCCACCCTGTCGTTTGTCGTCTCGGGTCTCGATCGAGGGCGGTCGCTGATTTTGCTGCTGGCCGGTGCCGTACTGCTCGATTTCGGCGTGCAGGCGAACCTCGTGCTGGGTCAGCGTGAAATCTATTCGATCGGCTCGCATTTGCGGAGCCGGCTGAACGGTCTCTTCATGGCGATCTTTTTCATCGGGGGCGCGGCGGGTTCCTCGGTCGCGAGCATCGCGATGCAGAAGGGCGGCTGGGTGGCCGTCAGCTGGATCGGCATCGGGCTGCCGCTGGCGGCGTGGATCTACTCGATGAGCGATCGGCCCGCTGCGCGCTGACCGTCCCTCCCCGGAAGGTGATCAGGAGCGCCGCTCGAAACGGTTTGAGTTCCGCGTTGGCCAGCCGCCTTGCGGTTAAGTGATAGCATCCGCGATGGCGTTTTTTGGGGAGATCTCTGTGGTTTCGAGGCGTACCGTTCTGCACTGGCTCGCAATGACATTACCGGCGTGTGCCTTCGCACGTCGGACTCAAGAAGTGAATGCGTCCGTACTCGTCGCTTTGGACGATCCGGCGGTCAGAGTCATCGAGAATACGTACATCAGGATGGCCGACGGCGCTCAGCTTGCCGCCCGGGTTTTCTTGCCATCTTCCTCCGCGGCCTTGGCGTGCGGAGCCGTGCTCGAATACATCCCGTACCGAAAGCGCGATGGCTACCGCTATCGAGATGACGTGGTCGGTCCCTTCTTGGCAAAGGCCGGCATCGCACTGGTGAGAGTCGATATCCGGGGCACCGGCGAGTCAGATGGGGTCATGATCGATGAATATCTCCCTATCGAACAGTCCGACGCCCTTGCTGTCATCGAGTGGATCGCCCGGCAACCCTGGTGTAACGGAAATGTCGGCATGCGAGGGATCTCCTATGGGTCTTTCACCGCGCTGCAGGCAGCCGCCAAGGCGCCACCCGCGCTAAAAGCCATCGTGTCGGCCTGCGGCACCGAACAACGGTATCTCGACGACGTTCACTATCGCGGCGGCTGCCTCATCAGCGATCAATTCACGTGGGCGATGGAGTGGCAGGTCGTGCTCAGAGCGCCGCCCGATCCCGCCATCGTCGGTGCGGATCGGTGGCGAGCCATGTGGGCAGAGCGCTTGGAGGCGAGTGGACCCCTCACCATTCTTTGGAACGAACACCAGACGCTCGATGAAAAATGGCAGAACGGTTCCATCCACGACTACGCCGCGATCCGCTGTGCGATATACAATGTCGCTGGAATGCTCGATTCCTACCTGCCGTCTGCCACGCGCATGATGGAGCGCGCACCACAGGTGCCGCAAAAAGCGCTGATCGGCCCATGGGCACACAAATGGCCGGGCTATCCTGACCCCCCGAATCATCATGGCGTGCCGAGCGCGGCGGCAAACGGGAACCCCGGCCCGGGGGTTGATTGGCTGCCGATCGAGGTGCGCTGGTGGCGGCACTGGTTGGCCGGGGATTCGAACGGCATCATGCAGGAGCCGCAAATCTGGGCGTTTCGCGAGGATCTGCCGGCCGGTTCGAGTTATCCGCATGACACCCCGGGTAGCTGGGTGTCGGAGCATTCGTGGCCAAGTCCACGAATCAAACCCCAGACCTGGTTTATGAACAACCGAGAGTTGCAGCTCCATCCTACCGACCGAATGCAGCTCAGCCATCGTTCCGACCTGACCATCGGCTTCGCCAACCCTCAATCCGATGCGTCGGGTGATCCCACGTCCTGGTGGCGTAATCAAGCCCAGGACGACGTGAAATGCCTATGCTTCGATTCCGTGCCGCTCGAGGCGCCCTTGGACATCATGGGAGTGCCCGTTTTTCTCATTCGCGTACGGTCGGACCAACCCGTTGCCAAAATCTGCGCGCGATTGACCGAACTGACGCCGGACGGCCGGTCGCATTTCGTGACCTATGCGCTTCTGAATCTCACTCACCGCAACAGCCACGAGAACCCGGCGGCACTCGTTCCGGGCGAAGACTACGATGTAAGAATCGAGGCACAATTTGCGTGCTACCGCTTCGCCAAAGGAAGCCGGATCCGGATCGCGTTGAGCGAGACCTGGTGGCCCGTGGTGTGGCCGTCACCGGCAATGGTGACCTTGACCATCACTACAGCCGTGTCGCGCGTCGAGCTGCCGGTCCGACCGACTCAACCGGGGGAACGGCCGCCCTTTCATGTCTATCGAGATCGTTATGCGGCGGACACCGGTGCGCCTGCGCCGTATGCGGACCCCATGTTCGACGTGATCATTACCGGTGAACCGGGAAGTCGCACCTTCAGTCTGACCGAAGGATCCGTGCAACCGCAGGGTGAGCGCATCGACGGAACCGGCACCGTCTACAAGGAGGCGTATCAGGAACGCCGGTCGATTCGTGAAAATGATCCGAACAGCGCTGAAATGGAAGCCACCGCAATCAATATCTACGAGCGCGATGACTGGAACGTCACACTGCGCGCGTCTTGTTCCTGTAAATCGACGCCGACCGATTTCATCAGCGCCGAAACATTCGAAGCGCGGGAGGGTGACAAGGTGATTTTTTCGCGCTCCTGGAATCGCGTGATTCCGCGGCGACTCGTGTGACAACGGGTTGGAACCATTCGGCCGCCGGTCTGACGTGAACTACCCCCCCACCGTCACTGAGTGCACGATCGGCACGGTCGGTGGTACATTGTGTAACCGCACGAATACCGTCTCGAGCATCGGATATACCCAGGGAATCGCCATGAACTCCAAGGATGCGTACATCGTCGCCGGCAGCGGCACCGTCTTCCAATGCGACTTCGAGGGCGACGGCTCGTACCAGATCGTGATCCATTGAAGATCCTCGCGGAATGGGTGCTGCTGATCGCGAGCGCGATCTCGGTGGCGACCGGCGCGATCGCGGAGGAGTTGCCGGTCGAGCGCGTATTCTCGGCGCCGGCGTTGAACGGCCCAGCCCCGCGCGGCCTTGATATCTCTCCCGATGGCAAGCTCGTGACTTTCCTCAAGGCGCAGCCCGAGGATCAAACGACCTTTGATCTGTGGGCGTTGCCGGTCGAGGGGGGCGCCGCGCGGCGCCTGGTCGACGGCTCGGCCGTGGAGCCCAACAGCGCAGTGCTGAGCGAGGCGGAGAAGAGCCGTCGCGAGCGAGAACGGATCGGCGGTAATCACGGCGTGGTCGAGTATTCCTGGGATGAGAACGGGCGACAGATCCTGATCCCGGCCGGCGGGAGTCTTTACCTCGCGACTATCGGCACCGGTGAGGTTCTGAAACTGCGCGGCATCCAGGACTCGCCGCTCGACGCGAAGATCAGCCCGCGAGGACACTACATCACCTATGTCAGTGACCAAAATCTCTACGCGCTCGACCTTCGCAGCGGGGCGCCGGTCGCCCTCACCACCGAGGGTCGGGATACGACCTCCTTCGGAGTCGCCGAGTTCGTCGCGCAGGAGGAGATGGATCGCTACACGGGCTATTGGACCTCGCCCGATGAGCGGTTGATCGCATTCACGCGCGTCGATGAGGCACGGGTGGACGTGGTGCCGCGCTTCGAGATCGGCCCCGAAGGAGCCACCGTCGTCAATCAACGCTATCCCCGGGCGGGTCGGGCCAATGCGATCGTGGATCTGTACGTGTCGCCCTTGGGGCCGTCCGCCGGGCCGCGGATCAAGGTCGATCTCGGCCCCAACGATGACGTTTATCTCGCGCGCGTCGATTGGGCGAGCGACGGAAAAACGCTGTATGTGCAGCGTGAAAGTCGCGATCAGACGACGCTCGATCTCCTCGCCGTCGAACCGACCACCGGCGCGTCACGCCTCATCCTCACGGAGCACCGCAGTCCCTGGATCAACCTCAACGATGACTTCCGCGCGTTGAAGAACGGCGATTTCATCTGGGGTTCCGAGCGCAGCGGGTTCCACCATCTCTACCTCTACGCAGCGGACGGCACGTTGATTCGCGCGATCACCGAAGGCGACTGGCCGATCGCCGGCGGCAGCGGCGCAGGCCTCAAGTCCAGTGCGCTGTGCGGCGTTGACGAAAAACGCGGCCTGGTCTACTTCCTCGCCTCGATGGCCGACCCTTTGCAGCAGCATTTGTACGTCACGAGCTATCGCAAGGCCACCGCGCCGAAGAAAATCACCTCCGGTGACGGTTGGTGGACCGTGGATCTTTCGCGGGACCATCGCAGCTTCGTGGCCTCCTATACCGATCCTAAGACCCCGAGCCAAACCGCGCTGTATGCGATCGATGGCCGCCGGCTCACGTGGATCGAGCAGAACGAGTTGCGGCCCGGACACCCGTATTGGCCCTACCTCGACCATTTGAGTTATCCGCAGTTCGGCACCTTGCGCGCCGAGGACGGGCAAACGCTCTATTACTCGATCAGCAAACCCTATGGCTTCGATGCGGCGAAAAAATATCCGGCAATCATCCGCGTTTACGGTGGACCGGGCGTGCAGACGGTCGAGAAGCAGTGGGCGGACGGCACGGATCAATTACTGACGCAGGCCGGATACGTCGTCTTCCATCTCGACAACCGGGGGGGCTCGAACCGGGGGCTGAAATTCGAGGCGCCGATCCACGCGGCCATGGGTGGCGCGGAGGTACGGGATCAGTTGCAGGGGGAGCGCTTTCTCGCTTCGCTGCCCTTCGTCGATGCAGCGCGGATCGGCGTCATGGGCTGGTCGTACGGCGGATTCATGACGATCCGTCTGCTCACGGAGCCTGGCTCGCCGTTCAGGGCCGGAGCCGCCGGTGGTCCGCCCTCCGACTGGCGTTTTTACGATACGCATTACACCGAGCACTACATGGGTGATCCGCGCGTCGATTCCGCCGCCTATGATGCCGCTGCGCTATTGCCACGCCTGCCCGCGTTGGCGCGACCCGGAGCGCCGAGATTGCTGCTCGCGCATGGCATGGCCGACGACAACGTCGTGTTCGAGAACTCCACGCGCATCATGTCAGCCCTGCAGAGTCAGGGCACGACGTTCGATCTCATGCTCTATCCGGGCGAGCGCCATGGCGTGCATACGCCGATGAAAGAGGTGCAGTTGTGGAAGACGTATCTCAACTTCTTCGCGCTTACGCTGGGCAGACCACCGGCGGAGTTTTGAGCCGGCGGTGATTGCCAGCGGCCGGGACGGTGCCGCTTGCGATGCTCTCCTACGCAAACTGGCGAATCTGGCGGCTGCGCATTCAGCCGCGGTACCCGGAAGATGCTGGCCGCGCGCGTCCCCTCGCTCAGCGGACGAGACCCGCCCCGCGGACGACCCGGACGCATCATTCTACAAACATGCCGCTCAGGCGTTGGAGACCATTGCATGAATACCGCATTCAAATCTCACGAGTCGACCGAGCCGCAGACCCTCAAGGCCTGGGGCTATGCAGCGCAGACCTCATCGAGCCGATTGGCCCCTTTCGAATTCGAGCGAGCGGCCGCCGGAGAGGGAGAAGTGGAGATCGACGTATTGTTCTGTGGTGTGTGTCATTCCGACATCCACCAGGTGAAGAACGAGTGGTCGAATTCCGTGTATCCGTGTTTGCCCGGTCACGAGATCGTCGGTCGCGTGCGCAAGCTGGGACCGGGCGCCACGCGCCACGCCGTGGGCGATTTGGTGGGCGTCGGATGCATGATCGACAGTTGCGGGGACTGCGCGCCGTGCCGGGCCGGTGATCAGAATTACTGCGAGTCGCCGAACGGATTTCTCGCGACCTACAACGGCCCGATGGTGGCCGCCAGCAAGGCGCCCGCGAAGAAAAACATCTACGGCCGTGACAATACCTTTGGCGGCTATTCGAACTGTATCGTGGTTCGCGAGGATTTCGTTCTGAAGATTCCGGCGGCATTGAAGCCGGAGGTGGCCGCGCCGATACTCTGTGCCGGGGTCACCACCTACTCGCCGATGAAGCACTGGGGCGTGAAGCCTGGCGACCGGGTTGGAATCATCGGCTTCGGCGGCCTGGGCGACATGGCCGCCAAGATCGCGCGCGCGTTGGGGGCCAAAGTGTCGGTGTTCACGCGCACCCGGGAGAAACTGGCCGAAGCAGGTCGGCTTGGCCTCGATGCGGTGCTCGAGACGGACGAGCAGACGATGGAAGCGCTGGCCTCGAGTTTCGACTTCATTTTATCGACCGTGCCCGAGAAGCACGATATGGCGCCGTTCGTGAAGCTGCTCAAGCGTGACAGAACCGCCTGTGTGGTGGGCTGCCTCGGCCCGCTGGACCCGATCGACAACACGCTGACGGCCATGCACCGCAAGTCGATCGCCGGCTCGCTGATCGGCAATCTCGAGGAGACTCAGGAGATCCTGCATTTTTGTGCAAAACATCAAGTGTTTCCCGATATCCAGATCATCGAGGCGGCCGACCTCAACAGCGCCTACGAGAAGGTCGAGAAGGGCGAGGTACGGTTTCGCTTCGTCATCGACATGGGTTCGCTGCGGCGGCCGCAATCCGCATCAGCCGATTCCGACGCGCGGTGAGGGTGCGGCGGGGCTAGTACCGCCGGGGACGTGCCATAAAGATTTGAGCAAATCAGAGGAGATCATCGTGAGCGATCCACTACAGAGCACCCTCCACGGCGACGCGCCGCTGTCGAGCGCGAAGAATCCCGATGCCAGGGCGGCCGCCACTCCAGGCGTCGTCGAGGCGTCCGACACCTTGGTGGGCCGAACCGTCACGATCAACCGACCTCGGCACGAACTGTACGAATTCTGGCGAGATTTTCGCAATCTTCCGCAGTTCATGCGAGAAATTCACCAGATCGAAGTGGTCGACCGGGTCACCTCCCGGTGGCGCGTGTCGGCGCCGGCGGGTCGTACGGTGGAATGGGAGTCGCTGGTGACCGAGGAACGCGCCGACGAGCTCATCGCGTGGGAATCCTCCTCCGGGGCATCGATACGCAACAGCGGACGCGTGGAATTCCATGACGCCCCGGCGGGGCGGGGTACCGAGGTGCGAGCCACCATCGTCTATGATCCGCCGGCGGGAGGCGCCGGCAAAATGCTGGCGAAGCTCTTTCAGAAGGAACCGAAGATTCAGGCGCGCCGCGACTTGCGCCGGTTCAAGCAATTGATGGAAACCGGTGAAATCTCCACGGCAGCGGCGCCCGATGCGGCTCCGAGGGCCGACTGATGCGCGCGCTCACCTGGCACGGCCGGCACGATGTTCGCGTCGACACGGTACCCGATCCGAAGATCGTCAATCCGCGGGACGCCATCATCAAGATCACCTCGACGGCCATCTGCGGCTCGGATCTGCATCTTTACGACCACTACATCCCGACGCTCAAGTCGGGCGATGTGCTCGGGCATGAATTCATGGGCGAAGTCGTCGAAGTGGGGCCCGGTAACCCGAAGTTGAAAGTGGGAGAGCGGGTGGTCGTCCCGTTCGTCATCGCCTGCGGACAATGTTATTTCTGCCAGAAGCAGCAATTCTCGGCGTGCGATAATTCGAATCCGGCGGAGACGGCGGATATGTCGGAGGTGCTGTACGGCTATCCGATGACGGGTGCTTTCGGCTACTCCCATCTGACCGGCGGCTATGCAGGCGGTCAGGCCCAATATGCGCGGGTGCCGTATTCGGACGTGGGACCGATCGCGATTCCCGATGGAGTCGAGGACGAGAAAGTATTGTTCCTGTCCGATATCCTGCCGACCGGTTGGATGGCGGCGGAGAACTGCGATATCGAGCCGGGCGATACCGTGGCCGTTTGGGGATGCGGCCCGGTCGGACTGTTCGCGATTCAAAGCGCGTTCGTGCTCGGCGCGGAGCGGGTGATCGCCATCGATCATTATCCGCACCGGTTGAATCTCGCGAAGTTCTTGGGCGCCCAGGTCGTGAACTTTGACGAGGTGAACGTGCGGGAGGCGCTCGTCGAGATGACCGGCGGCATCGGTCCCGATGCCTGCATCGACGCCGTCGGCATGGAGAGCCACGGTTTCACGATCGACAACGTGGCGGACCAGGTCAAGGCGGCCGTCGGCCTCGGCACCGATCGACCGCATGCACTGCGTCAGGTGATACTCGCTTGCCGGAAGGGCGGCCGGGTGTCGATCCCCGGCGTGTACGGGGGCATGGCGGACAAATTTCCGATTGGCGCGTTGATGGAAAAAGGTCTGTCGGTCAAAAGCGGCCAGACCCACGTGCAGAAATATCTGCCCAAGCTGCTCGGCATGATCCTCGATGGAAAGCTCGACACGACGTTTCTCATCAGCCATCGACTGCCCCTCGAAGAGGCGCCGCACGGCTACAAGATCTTCAAGGAGGAGCAGAACGATGTGACCAAGGTGGTGCTCAAGCCCTGAATGAGCCGGGCACTTCCGGCGTATCGCGCCTGTGGCGGTCAGCACCGGGCGCCATGTACCATGCGTTGATTCGATCGAGCGAGGGGTGCGCTGCGCATGGATCTGGACGAATTCGCGACCACGCCGGTGCCTGCCGAGCGCTCGGTCAATTGGTGGAAGATCGCATTCACCAACATGATGTTCAGCGTGTGCCTGCCCACGCTCATCACGGGCTTGGACCTGGCCATGGCGGCGCCCCGCGCCAGTTTTTTCTCCGGCGTCATGGTCGGCAGCGTGATATTGACGTTCATCGGTATCTGGACCAGTGTGCTCGGATCGCGAACCCGGATGAGTTCGTACATGCTGGCGCGAATCGCATTCGGCCGGGTGGGCTCGGCATTGCTCAACGTGGCGTTTGCGATCTCGCTACTCGGCTGGTTCGGCGTCAATATCAACCTGTTCGGCGATGCCATGGCGCGCCTGTGCGCCGCGCTCTGGGGCTACCACGGGCCGCTCTGGCCGATCGAATCGATCGCCGGTGTGCTGATGACGCTGACGACGTTGGTCGGGCTGCGTGCCATCAACACGCTGTCGATCATCATCGTGCCGATCCTCGGCGTGATCTGCGTGCTGATGCTGGTCGAGTCGCTGAAGCATGGCTCGATCGTGGCGTTGTTCGCGCGTGCGCCGCACAGCGGCATCTCATTCGGTGACACCGTATCGGCGGTCGTCGGTGGCGTCATCGTCGGTGCGGTCATCATGCCCGACACCTGCCGGTTCATCGAGCGCAGGCCCGGTGCGGTGTGGACGGCGATTCTGACCTATTTCGTCAGCGGCGCAGCGGTCACGCTGATCGGGGGTCTCGCGGGCCTCGCGACCGGGCGCAGCGAAATCTTGACGCTGATGCTGTCGATGGGATTGGGAGCCGGCGCATTTGCGCTGGTTCTCGGCGGTAGCTGGATATTGAACGCGCTGAATCTGTACAGCGCGTCGCTCAGCATCGGTGCGGCCGCACCCCGCACTCATCGCGGCATGACGACGCTGGTCTGCGGTCTCGCCGGCACGTTGACGGCATTCCTCCAGATCCTCGATCATTTCCTCACGTTCTTGTTTTATCTGTCCATCGTGTTCGTGCCAATCGCCAGCGTGATCGTCGTGGATTTTTTTCTGATCCGTCCCCATGCCTATCTCGGCGCCGCCAAGGATACGGTCAAACCGTTCGAGGCGGCGGCGTTGCTGGCATGGGCGCTTGGCGCCGCGGTCGCGGTGCTGGGTTCCGCCGGCTTTCTGCAACTGTCGGGAATCGCCGCCGTGGACGCGATGGTGGTGTCCGGTGCCGTGTTCGTCGCGTTGCGCTACCGGCCCTGGGCCGCGGTGACGGAATCGGCGTGACCGTGGGGCGCCGGCGCGGAGCGCGGCTGAAAGCTCTGCTGCGGCGACGGCTCGAGCGCTTGCTGGAGCGGGTCGTACGGAGTCCTCATCCGATCGTCTGGTTGTGCGGTCTGCCGGGCACCGGCAAGTCGGAATTTCTGCGGCACTTTGCGGCCGCGGAGCGGGGCGGCCGTTGGACGGTGCTCGATGATCCTCCGGCCGACGCGCTGCGGGCCGCCCTCGCCGCCGGGACTTCGCCGCGCGCAAAGCGGCGCCGGCGGCTGCTGATCGCATCGCGACCGTGCCCGATCGATGCCGATCCATTGCTGACTCCCCGCCTGTACGGCTGTGTCGACCGACTGGACGATGCCGAATTGTTCGTGACCGCGGCGGATTGCCGCGCGGCCGACCGAAGCCTGTTTGCGGCCACCGGTGGATGGCCGGTGCTGGTCGACGCCTGGTGCGAGGCACGCCACGACCAGATCGTCGAGATGCTGCCTGAGTTCCTCGAGCGCGACGTGATCCCGCTACTACGACAGGAGGTCGTGGTGGCGATGTTCGGCGCGCTCAACATGCCGCTGCCGCTCGAGGCGCTGGCGGCGGTGCACGCTCTGCGCGATCCCGGGCATCCGCTGCTCGTCCGCGCACCGCAAGGTTTGACGCATGCAGCCGACTGGGTACGCGACGCGCTGCTCCGGCTTCGGGCCCGGCCGCGCGCGCTGCCACGCGCCGTTATCGACGCGATGACCCAGGTCTATGCGAATTTCGCCGAGCCGGTACGAGCCATCGTCGCGCTGATCGACGTGGGTCAATGGGACACGGCGCTCGCCGTGTTCGACCGCGCCGGCGGCATGTTCTTCGGTAATCGACATGGCTATCAGGCGCTCGAAATCGTGCTCGCGAAGTTCGGGCGAGACGGAGAGCGCCGGGCAGAGACACTGTTTCTGGCGAAGATCTCGCTGATGCTGAAGAGCGGCCAGCCGCGCGAGGCGTTGTTGCGTCTCGAGGCACAGTATCCGGGGCTGCCGGTGGATCTGCGGCGCTTGCGGTTGTCGCATCGGCCCCTGGCGCTGCTCGCACGGCTTGATATCTGTGTGTCGATCGATGAACCGCCGCCGCTCGACATCGTGACGAGTTGGGGGCGGCTGGAGGCGCTGCTGCCGGCGGACGATCCCTGGGCGCGCGGCTTCTTGTTCAACATGATGACCATCGGTTTTTTGCAAGCCGATGCGCTGGTCGAGGCGGAGAGGCTCGCCAGGGAGGCGCTGGCGGTCTATCAACGCGCGGGGTCGCCGTATCTGGTCCATTACATGCGCTTGCATCTGTGCGATGTCGCCTTGCGGCAGAGCCGGCTGGACGAGGCCATCGTGCACCTGGCCGACGCGGAGCAGAAGCTGTCGGAGTCGAAATTCGTTTTCAATTCCGAACCGGCCATCATCGACTGTTTCCGGGCGCGGATTGCCTACGAGGAAGGTCGGTTCGGCGCCTGTCCCGGCGACACCGATGCCATCCTTCGAGCCCTGACCAGCGGGGACAGCTGGCCGGATCTATGGTCGAGCGTGGCCGGTCATTTCGTCTTCACCGCGTACTGGCAAACGGGGCTCGGCCAGGCGCTGGATCAGCTCGACCATCTCGCGCTCACCTTGAGCCGGCGGCATGGTTTGGTCCAGCATGACGGCTTGTCGTTGGTGCGCATCCGATTGCATCAGCTCGCCCGCAGGCCCGTCGAGGCGGGTCGCCTGCTCGAGGAGTTCGATCTGCTGCGACCGGTGGCGCGCTCGCCGCGCGTGCAAGTCGAGGAGAGCTTGATCCTACTGCGCCAGTCGATCCTAGCGCAGCGACCCCACGCCGAGCCGTTGCAGTTGGCCCGGGAGCTTGCGGGGCAGCCGGGCCTGACGGCACGGCATCGCGTGAGCCTCGGCATTCTGCTCTCGTATGTTCACCACCGCGCCGGCGAGGGCGGCCTCGCCAATCGACATCTCGGGATGGCGCTGCGGGTCGCCGAGGCGGGCAACCTGCTCGGCGTGCTGGTGGAGGACGGCCAGTTCCTCGAGCGGCTGCTGCCGGCCTTTGGTGCCGCCCGGGGCCCGGGCGACACCCGTCTCGGTGGCTACGCTCGACGCGTCATGGGGGTTCTGCGCAGTTTGCCCACAGGTCCCCTGCACGCGAAAGCGCGCGCCGGCCTGTCGCGCCAGGAGCATCGGGTGCTGTCCTATGTGACGGAGCGCTACACCAACAAGGAGATCGCGCGGGCGCTGATTTTGAGCGAGAGCGCGGTGAAGTTTCACCTCCGCAATGTATTTCGCAAGTTGAACGTGTCCTCGCGCGCCGCCGTGCTCGACGCGGCGAGGCGGCGCGGGATCGTCAGTTGACCGCCACCCTGACCATTGTTGGGCAAAACCTATCCATCGCGCCACGCTAGGATTCCTCATCGATCGGAACGGGATGACCTATGTTGCGGATTGGCGTCGATGTCGGCGGCACCAACACCGATGCCGTGGTGTTGCGAGGCGATGAAATACTCGCCGCCGTGAAGGTGCCGACGACCGCGGACGTCACCGGCGGCCTGCTCGACGCGTTGGCGCAAGTCCAAGCGCTGGCGAGAACGGTGCCGGAGCAGATCGATCTCGTCGTCATCGGCACGACCCACTTCACCAATGCCGTCATCGAGCGGCGGCACCTGTCGCCGACCGCGGTGGTGCGTTTGTGCCTGCCGGCGGCGCAATGCCTGATGCCGATGGTGGACTGGCCGGCGGATCTTCGGTCGACGATTGGCGAGCACGTCTATCTTGCCGCCGGTGGCGTCGAATTCGACGGTACGCCGATCGCCGCGTTCGATCCGGCCGACATCACCCGGATCGGCGCGGACATTCAGGCGCGGGGCGTCGAGGCGATCGCCGTGTGCGGCATCTTCTCGCCGGTGCGAGATCAATTCGAGCGGGAGGCCGGCGAGCTGCTCGCGGCCGCGTGCCCCGGCGCGGCCATCACGCTGTCCGCATCGATCGGCCAGCTCGGTCTGCTCGAGCGCGAGAGCGCGACCATCCTCAACAGTGCGCTGATCGCTCTCGCCCGCCGCACGGTCGCGGCGTTGCGGGAAGGTGTGGCCCGCTGTGGCCTCACCTGTCCGATGTTTCTCAGCCAGAACGATGGCACGCTGCTGTCGGCACACGACGCCGAGCGGTTTCCGGTGTTGACCTTTGCGAGCGGCCCGACCAATTCGATGCGCGGCGCGGCCTTCCTGACCCGGCAATCCTCCGCCATCGTCGTCGATGTCGGTGGCACGACCACCGATGTGGGATTGCTGCATCAAGGATTCCCGCGGCAGGCGGGCACCACGGTGGACATCGGCGGTGTGCGGACCAATTTTCGCATGCCGGACGTCTTCAGTATCGGCTTAGGGGGCGGTTCGCTGGTCGAGGACGGCGAGCCGGATCCGCGCATCGGCCCACACAGCGTCGGCTTTCGCATCACCGAACGCGCGCGGGTGTTCGGAGGTGACGTACTGACCGCGACCGATATCGCCGTGGCCGCTGGTCGCGCCGCCATCGGCGACCCGGACACGGTGGCGGACCTCGACCGGATGTTCGTGCGACGCTGCGAGGACGTGCTCGCGCACAAACTGTCGCTGGCGGTCGACCGGTGCCGGATCTCGGCCGAGCCGCTTCCCGTCATCGCGGTCGGCGGAGGCAGCATCTTGATGCCGGACCGGATCGCCGGACTTGAGGTGATCCGGCCCGAACATTTCGCGGTGGCCAATGCCGTCGGGGCGGCCATCGCGCAGACCAGCGGCGAAGTGGATCGGATCTACTCGCTCGACG
>Ga0116226_10000661_pt1 | contig 29494 bp, 30 predicted proteins | sample S1TSphfallax_FD_89692 | JGI IMG/M metagenome (GOLD analysis project Ga0116226, IMG submission 89692) | Host-associated microbial communities from peat moss isolated from Minnesota, USA - S1T2_Fa - Sphagnum fallax MG | ecosystem: Host-associated > Plants > Peat moss > Unclassified | place: USA...
GCGAGGCATTTCCGCCCTGGCTTGGATCGACATTCGCATTCACGACGATCTGGCCAGCCAAGCCAGTGTCGCTCGCCGGCATTGAAGTGGCTCCAGCCGTCGTGAAAAGACCTGGCAACTCGGAACCTCCACCCCCACTTTGATCGCTTTCTCCAAAGTCATTGATCAAAGTGCCTGCCATTGAGTCGAGCTGAGCTTGATAAGTGACAGCGACATCGTCCCGCAGATTAGCGAGACCAGCGAGCGTGCCAGATTCAATAGGCATTGTCGCTGAGCTGCCGGTTACAGGAACACCATCAACGTAAACAGCATTGCCCGTCGTCGAAGCCGTATAGGTTTGCGTGGGAGTGAAAGTTACGGTTCTGGCGGTTCCTTGAAATAAGGTAACGCCGCTGTCCGTATAAATATTCATACTATTATTGGGACCGCTAACCGTTGTGATCCCTATTTGCTGTGCCAATTGCGTCAGGATCGTATCACGTGTGTCGATTGCATCCGTCACATCCGTTCCATTGGCAGTACCAGCCGTGATCTGCGTATTGACTGTTTGAAATTGCTGCAGCAACGAGTTGATCTGCGTTACCGATTGACTCATGCTGGCATCCGCCTGTTCGCGAACATTTTGCACGGTCGTCGTGGCACTATTCAAAGATGACGTAAGCGAATTCGCTGCTGAGACCGCCGCATCCGCCAATGAAGAGTCGCTCGGTGAGGCTTCGTAAGATTGCAGCGCATCCGTAAAATTGCTCAGCAAAGTCGAGGGCGACTGAGAATCCGTTGCATCGCTCGTCGTCCCCAAGGTAGCTGCGAGTTGCGTGAGCCCAGCGGAAAGAGCAGTTTGTGTCGCCGCGGACGAGGTCGCATTTAATACGTTATCGAAGAGCGCTTGATTTTGCGTGCTCGTAATCGAAACGACTTGCGCGCCACCTTCAAGCGTTGTCGCGACATTAGCTGTCTTGGTGGAATAAATCCCGGTGTTATTCGCATTTGAAATATTTCGCGACAAAACCTGCGTCTGCGCCGTGATGGCATTCAAACCGGATTGCGCAATATTATTAGCTGAGGCGAGGCTCATGATTATTGGCTCTCTAAGCTCAAAAAGACGAAACTCGGCGTCACTTAATCAAATTTACAAGATCTTCGAGAAGCGTTGTACCGGTTTCAAACACTTTGGAATTTGCCTCATATCCATTCTGCGCCTGGATCATATTGGTGAGCTGCGTTGCGAGATCGACGGTAGAAGACTCAAGCGTCGAAGATTGAATTGTACCTGTTCCTGAACTTCCTGGTACACCTGGAACGGCCGCGCCAGCCGCTGAGTTCATTTGCCAGACATTGCCCGACACCGGGGTGAGGCCATCTGGGCTCGGCACAGTAACAAGATAAATACTTGAGACCGGCTCGTCTGTACCATCGGCATAAACGGCGGAGACCACACCTGAACTCGAAATATTGACCGCTCCCGTCGCCGTGCTGCCCGCGCTGCCATTTGCCGTATGGGTAGTAAGGCCAAATGCCGAAGCAGTTTGTGTTGTACCTGAGATATTCAGATCGAAGGTCTGGCCGCTTGCACCTGGCAGGGTGATAGGAATAGCCGAAGCATTCGTTCCAGTCCCAGTGGTCGAAGTCAAATCACCTGTCGTCGGGCTAAATGTCAGTGTTTGGGTCGCGAGCGCAGCGCTGCTATATGGAAATCCGCCGCTTGATGAATCGGCATCATTATAAACATCCATCTCCCACGTGGGATTACCTGAGCCATCGGGTCCCAAATTGGTATAATAAATATCGAGTGTCACCGGTGTGCCAAGATCATTATAAGTAACCAGTGAGGTTTTCTCGGTATAGGTCGAAGCTGCGGTATTGGTCGAAGGCGGAGTGCCAGTGTCAATAGCCGCAGTCGAGGGAAGATTTGCCGAGAGCGTCGCCAGTGTGGTCGGTGTCGGCTGGGCGGCCGAGCCATTGACATTGACAGGCACCATGTTGTTGAGGCTGGTCGGGCCCTCATAACTTGAGGGAAAGCCCACCAGGGTATACCCAGCATCGTTCACGAGATTTCCGGAAGCGTCAGGTACAAATGATCCATCACGAGTTAAGAATTGCTCAGGAGGCGTGGCGCTGTTCTGCACAACGAAAAAGCCATTTCCTTGAATCGCAAGATTCGTGGTCGTATTGGTAGACTGATAACCACCTTGTACCGAATTCAAGTACGCATAGGTCGTCGTGACACCGGCACCATTGAAACTGTTTTGATCCGCGCTGCTGACCACATCTTCAAATTGCGCTTCGACTTCCTTGTAACCGGTCGTGTCAGAATTGGAGATATTCTGAGAGATGGACGTCAGCGTATTCGTTTGCGCCGCCATTCCAGATACGCTCGCATTCAAAGCACTAAAGAGGCCCATTACCGATTCTCCGCATTAAGCATGCCGAGTAAAGGCGGAAGAGCTTGTGCGGAGCTTGCGCGGGAAACGCATAGACTTCTTACGAAAACTAACGAAATATTAATGAGTTCGCAGAATTTCGGAATAGCGATTTGATGAATGACAAGTGATAAAAATGAAAGCTCAAACGTTCAAGATGCCGCGAGCCAAGAACAGTTTGATATACAGTTCCCACAACGCCTATGAGCCGATCAGTCTTGAGGATTTCGATTAAAGTCTGGTAGCTCACAGCATTGACAGCCTAAATCAAAAACCTTCGATTTAGAAAGCTCGGATCTATTGAAATTGTCGCAGCGCTTTTGTTCGAAAGAGACTTTTAGAGTGTGTTCCGCAAAAATTTACACGGTTTTGCAATGAACACATGGGCTCATTATGAAACGAGATCGAACCCTCATCGCTTGAATAATTCCACTCAAACGGAAGGATACCTCTAGCCTACAGTAATGTTAAGAGAGCGCCATTATTATCGAACGCGCAAATCGAATTTGCGTTAGGCTTGATCACACCGACCCAACGCAAAACACACCAGGATTGATCTTTTCAAGAAGTTCCCGCGATCACTATTTAGCCTGTCATATCGCCCAAACGATACCCAAGATACCGGACTGAATTGATTGGATCGTAACCGAGCATCCGCCGAAGTTTTTTGCGTAGCTTGCTGATATGGCTCTCGACCACGTTTTCCTCGACATTCTCGTCGAAAATACCGTAGATTGCGTTGAAAATCTGCGCCTTGCTGACACGCCTGCCACGATTGCTCACGAGATACTCAAGAATACGGCGCTCTCGTCGCGGGAGGGGCAAGACCGTACCTCGAACCTCTGGATCCCGGCCATCAAAAAATACACGCATCTCGCCGACAACAGCGTGATCTTTTTCTGTCTCCAGCCGGCGCCGGATGGCGCCTACACGGGCTAGAATTTCTCTCACGTGTATTGGCTTACGGACGACATCATCGACGCCCGCGGCGAAAAGATCGAGCGTTTGCTCGAGCGATGGCGTTTCGTTCATCGCGATAACGGGAGCCCGTGAGCGCTCCCGGATCATTTTGGGGAGACCGACACGGTCGCGGCAATCACCGAGCAGAAAGGCCTCAACTGCGAAGATGTCACCGTCGGCGACCGTTGCAACCCATTCGCGAAAATCTTCCGGACAAAAGACCGCCGAAGAAACGCCTTCGCTACCAAACCGGCTAGCATAGCCCGTCGTTACTATTTCGCGCTCATCGACGATCACCAACACCGGCTTCTCCCCCGAATCAGCATGTCTCGGTGATTTAATGTTTTAGCAACGTCTGTTCATTCGTCAAACATTACGATTCAAAATTTCGGCCAACTCATTGCGAAACAAGGCAAGATTGCATGCTTGCAACACACCAAGTGATTCAATTTACTGGCTTAAGCGTCATTGACAAAAAGTTCGTGCATTCGCGGTCCATTGGCCAAAACCTGTAGCAACCATATTCGCGATCACCGCGCAGACATAACGCTTTTGCGCCGGATCATTGTTGGGGCCTGCATGGTAACGCGCGGCGGCCAAGGTCCACGTCCCCTCCCGTGCCTTCAACGCTCGCAAGAAACGCGCTGCATAATCAACGTTCATATAGGGGTCGAACATTTCATTGATCGAATGAAACTGGCTGCCGTGGTAAAAATGGTTAATTTGCATGCAGCCGATATCGATAAGTTTGGCTCCTCCCTTTCGAGCTTCCTCGAAGCGCTGGACCGCTTCTTGAACGTTTGACGCGAAAAAGGATGGCCCCTCGATATTCAAGGCATAAGGATGGAGCGAGCCTTTCTGCCCAGTTTCGGTCAGGCCGACGGCGTAAAGCACGGCCAACGGGACATCGTATTTTTTGGCAGCGCGAGTCATTTCGCGCTCGCAAATATTGGAGGGCTCAGCGTTGGCGAGCGCTTCGGTCTTAAAGGTAAATGCCGTCACCGGCATTGCGAGCAGGAGCAGGACCAGCATCAGCTTTTTGGCTAAGCGCCCCAGGATCCTGACTACCGCTTTGGGTGGGAGACTGGTCATTGCTATTGCGGCCTCCGTTTGCGGACGAGCCCGATGCAGAAGCATCATTTGCTGCTTGTTGCGCCTGTCCCGCCGCCGCCTGATCATTCGAAGGATCGAGATGCGACCCTTGCACCATCGCTGTTTTCACCACTAGGGAATCGACTGAATACCCTAACGCTTGGAGTTTGTCGGATAGATTGCCCTTATCCTTTTCGATCAGAGCGGTGGTTGCAGATCGTTCGGCTTCGACTTGAAGATCGAGCCCAGAGTCAATAAGCCGCATCTTGATCGTCACGGTGCCAAGCTCATTTGGCTCAAGTGCGAGTGTCAGCATCTTGACCGGGGATGAGGGACCCTGTGTCACCGTCGCAGAGGACGTATTAGCAGCGAGATCGCTGCCCGCCGCCGCCACACCACTGTCAGTTGAATCTCCCCCCGCGGAACTGCCAATGTTCAAGCTGACGATATCGGCAATTTGCTGCGTTGGAGAGAGATGCTGAACGGGCGCAAAATGTGTCTCTGCCTGAATGGAAGAGACATTCATCTTGATAGCCTGCGAGGCGGAGTCATCCGATTCAGAAAAATCGCCGAAAGTACCGGACGAGTCCTTCACTGTGAGCGTTTGTATCGAGTCAGATTCAGACTGAACGTTTGCCGAACCAGCTGAAAGCGTATGCGCGGAGTGCAAGGATTGTCCGTTTGGCCCGGCGCCCGGGGCCGCTACATCCTTACGTGAGGCTGGCACGGATGTATTTTGCGGAGTAAGCGAAGCCGCTACCATAGCTATAGCTGTTTGCGCTGCGGCCGGCAGGTCCGAAGGTAGATTACCAGATTGACCGGAATGTTTTGAAACCGCTGGCGCGGACGAACGCGGCATACCATAAGCCGCAGATGAGCTAGACCTTTGTTGGGTGAATCTCGTCCATCCTGAGGAGCGGATAAAACTTGCCGGAGAATCGACGCCATCCGCGGTTGTATTCATATCCGGCAGACCAGCCGTTCCAAGACCCGTAGCGCTGACGGACGCGGGAGGCCCGCCGCGACCCGTATTCATATCATGAGTTTGATCGGCACTGTTTAAAGCGGCGAACAGGGCAGAAACGGAATCTTCCGGCGTTTTTTGAGCCGGAGAGGCACCCATTGGTGTAGCAGCTAGCGATACCGCGCTTGCCTCTTTGGCTAAAGGCGTAACACCGGCATCTTGAACGAATTGTGCAAATTGCGAATCTAAAGCTGCTTTACCACCCAACTGTTTGGAAGTGCCAGCCGTTTCCTCCTGAGCTTCAGCATCGCTCGCCGGAAGACCATTCGCGCCCAGATTATTTAGGGTAAAGCGCGCGAGATGAGAGTCAAACCCCGGCGCGGCACCCCCGTCTTTCGAGATGCCCGTATCACTTCGCGCGGCAGCTTGCGAGATGATCTGGTCGAGCACCGGATTGAGGCCACGTTGCGCGCTTCCAATTTTGGTCAATGTCCATGCTCCTGCAGAAGCTGATCCGTGTCGGAAATCGCTTTTTGTGCAAGATCGATGGCTGGCTCCGCGGATGCCGCCGCTGTGGCGTCACGGCCAGGTGCCAGCGGATTCGGCTTCGGCTCGGGATCATCCTCGGAACCGGCCATCTCAGGCCATTGCCGGATTTGTTTTGCGATTGAAAGGATCGCGGCCTTGAACTCGGCATCATGTTTCGGCATACGCGAGACATCAACTTCCTTCAGCTTGGCAATCCCTTGATCGTAATTATTAGTCAAGATCAAAGCCGCGGCTTCGTATAGCTTAGCGCGCGGCACGTCTTTGCTGCCCTCTTTGGCAACCTCTATCGCTTTTTCAGAAGCAACGCGTGCAATAGCGACATTGCCATTGAGGATGGCAGTCTGGGCAATGAGCATAAAGAGATGAAGCTGGTCATTGGGTTCCAATTCGCTGATGGAGTTAACGATTTTGTTGAACTGGCCGGGCTCCCCGGTCATGCCAAAGCGGATCACCGTCGATGAAAACCTTTGTTTGAAATTCTCAGCATAGAGCGAGTTCTGGAAGCGCCGCAGATATTGGCTTGAGAGAAGCACATATTTATTGAGATTGCCGCCTTCGCTAAGATTGAAGACCTCCCGGCGCAGAGCCGTTTCTTCCACCAACGTGCCAGGTGCCAAAACACGCGCTAAATCGAGAAGATCATAGCTCTTGCCAGGATCATCGTGACTGATGAGCATAGCTTGAACGAGAGCCACATGCCCGCCAAGACTCGATGGCAAAGACCTCGCATTGATGTCCATTAAAAGCTGCTTCGCTTTAGGCTCTTGCCCCTCGACATAGGCAAGCGCGCCATCCATTATTTTTTTTTCAAGCTCGGGGCTGTTTCCCAATTGGATCACGTGCCGGATAACGCGTACCTGACCGCCGCTGAGCGTATAAGTTATGACGGCTCTCGCATTCTTTACCTGACGCCAGCTCTGCGGATCAGCGGCCATGAGCTTTTCGCCCATTTGCGCGATAATATGCGGCAAAGCATTCTGTGCCGCGGCATTGCCTTGAACGATCTGGTCTTGGAGCGCATCCAACGAGCGCACAATTTCGAAGGGAGCCTTAACCGCGGCCGGAGCTTTGGTTTCTGCCTTAGGCCTAATATCGACAGGAGGCTGGGCCGGGGCTTCCATTTGTTTGGCCGGCGGCTCTTCGCCGTGCTCATCTGCTTTCGCAAGGCCAGGCGTCAAAATGGCAAGAGCCAATCCGAGCACTGTCAATCTGGTCACGGCAAATCCCGTCATGACTTGTCCCTTCGTACCAGAATTTCAATTCGCCGGTTTTCAGCTGCCAGAGGATCGTTCTGGATCTTTAACCGGTGGTCCGCATAACCTTCGATCCGCTCAATACGCTTTTCATCCAAGCCGCCCCTTACCAGCATGTAATGAGCCATTTGCGCACGGGCGACTGAAAGCTGCCAATTGTCATAGGTGGCCGATTTATAAGGACGCCCATCTGTATATCCCCTGACGACGATCGAACCCGGATGGTCTTTCAGCAGTTGTGCAACTTTACTCATCACTTCGATGGTTTTCGGCTGCGGCTCCGACGACCCGACCGCGAACATCGTATAAGAGGCTTCATCTGTCAGACTTATTAAAACACCTTCATTCGTGCTTTTGACTTCGATGTTCGGGATAGCTGGTGAAGCCCCGTCTTTGTGCATTGCATTGACGATTTCAGTTTGCAGATTGCCTGCCTCAACTTCGTTTACATGAGCCTCTGCCACTGCCTGTTGATCGGTGGCCGCGCGCGTTTGACTCATATTTTTTGTTGCTTCCTTCGGCGGCGCAGGCAATTTATCTTTCCCCGCTGGAGGCACCGGCGAAGTCACGGACTGCGCCGCATCAGGAGCCATGACGGCGGGAGTTCCATTGATGGCTTTTGCCGGAAAGTTATTCGGTAAAATCTCCGTAGAGCCATTATGCGCCGCCTGACTTCTCTCCGCCGCTGCGGTCATATTTTCTGACCCAGGTGCGGCTAGAGCAGCTTCTTTTGACGGAGTATGTTGCGGATCAGGCTGGGGGATGGTTGAAAAAGGATCTCGAAAAGTTTCGGCCTCGGAGACAATTGCCTCAGGTTTTGATTCGACTGCTGGTTTTGGTTGTGCCGCAGCGGGTTTCTGTTGAGCCGGCGCTTTATCGCCTGGCCCTGATTGTCCCGCGATTTCCGACAACACGCCATAAGGATCACGAAATAAAGTAGCTTCATCATGCGTAGGCTTAAAGCCCTGGTCGAATAAAGCACGCTTTTCCGGGATTGGCGGAAGTTCAAGCCGCTTTTCTGTAGCCGGAATTTCGTTCTTTTGGGGCGATCCCTGGCCTTTCCCATGGGTTGAGATCGCACCCTCGGCAGGATTATCCAGACCTTTTTGGTCTGCGGATAGGTTGGCGAGTTTAACGGGATTGAAATAATGCGCGATGATGACGCGTTGCTTGGGATTTGTCGCACTAATCAGCCAAAGAACCAGAAACAGCGCCATCATCGCGGTCATGAAATCAGCAAAGGCAATTTTCCAGGCGCCGCCGTGATGCCCATCGGCGTGACCGCCGTGCCTCTTCACGATAATGACGGGTTCGTGTGGCGCCTCTGCCATCTAGCCTACTCCTTGGATAGCTCGAAGCGCTCGATCCATGCGCGCAATTGGGTTTCGATAATCGTATGATGGGCGACAATCCTGACATCGATCTTGTCATTTGGCAGATAGGAAATCGAAGCAGAAGCCGTTGAAAGTTTTTCCTGTAAGATAGCAATCAAATCCGCCGCGCCAGAAATTTCGATAGCTGGAACCTCATCGCTGGCTAGAATCACACTGACAGTGCTGATGAGCTCGTTAATCATCTGGCGGCGCAGAGTTTCGATTAAGAAAGGCCGTAGCACGGCATCTACACATTCAGCGATCTGTTCCTGCAATTGCGTGACCGCGCTCGTCAGGCTAAGGCCGAATTTGGCACCTTCTTCTTCGACCCAAGAATGGCGTTCTTGTGCAATACGCTTTTCGTATTCGAGCTTTTGCTCGGCAATTTTAGCCTCGATAAGAGCTTGCGCCGCGGCTCGAGCTTCGATCCGCCCTTCCTCGCGTGCCGCTTGTATTTGCGCTTCGAGAGTTTCGAACGGGTCTTCTTCCTTGGAAGACAGAGGCTGTAAAACGGTTTCGAATTGTTCCGGAACGGGAAGGGCTTCCTCGGCTCCAAAATTAACAAGATAGCGGCTGACAGGGTGCGCGATCATAAATGCTCTCCCTGATGGATCCACAATTTAAGTATGTTAGCAGCCTGCACTTCGTTAAATTCGACGATTTGCTCGAGCCGCTTTTGAGGCGTACGTTTGCTTCCGGCCGTGAGGTCCTCAATCAAGTTGGGTTCTTGCTCCTCATTGAGGTAAGCTTGTTCACCAATTGCGCCTTCATACCCCTCCGCCGATGGCAAGGCTATGGGACCTATGCCATCTGTAGAGGGCGGCAAAGCGAGGCCCGTGTTGACCGGTGGCGGCGTCAACATCGCCTTTGCAGCGGGACGCAAGCCAAACCATGTCACCAGCAACACCGCGACAAGAACAACCCCGGCATTGGCCATATTACCCGCTTGGCGGATTAAAATATCTATCCAAGGCTGTGGCGGGACAGGCTGGAGATCATGACCACCGTCGATAAAATCGACCGCCGAAACTTTGATAACGTCACCTCTGTCTTTGCGCGCCCCCGCTGCGGATGCGATAATTTGTTCCAGTTCGGTGAGTTGTTTAGCGATTGCTTCAGGCGTCACTTTCTCGCCAAGCGCCGCGACGAGGCTTGCACGATTGACAAGCACTGCGATCGAAAGATGATCTACTGTATAACCGTTGCTCGTCGTACTAATTGTTTTGGACGAGACCTCATAATTGGTGACTTCTTCCCGTTTCTGATTGTCTTCGGTAGACTGTTTTCCATCCGCATTCGCGGTGGGATTTTGCGGAAGATTATTCGCGACTGTCGTTGGCGCCTGACTGGTGGAGTTTTGTGACGTTTGGTTTTGTTTGACAACTCGAACCGAACGCTCAACCCGCGATTCGGGATCGAAAATTGTTTGGTTGGTTTGCTTTTTGTCTGTATTCAACCGGGCCGACACGCTGATTTGGAAGTTCTGCAGTCCAAAATAGGGTACCAACGTCTTACGGACGTTATCGGTCACTTCTTGCGACACAACTTTTTCGAGGCTGATTTCTCCGCTCGGTGCCGAATCAGCGAGATCGTCTCCAGAGGCAAGTAAAATGCCGTCTGTATTCAGCACGGTGACCTCTTCAAGCTTGAGGCCCGGAACCGACGCAGCGACGAGATGACGAATGGCCTTGGCCGAAGTCGTGTCGTCAGGTGCATCAGTGCGGATGACGACGGAGGCCGAGGGCGGTTGCTGGTTGCGCCGGAAGGAGCCCTCATCAGGCATAACAATATGCACGCGAGCAGCCTTAACTCCGCGCATAAGTTGGATCGTGCGTGCGAGTTCGCCTTCGAGCGCGCGGACACGGGTGACTTCTTGCATGAAAGATGTCAGACCCAGAGAACCGAGCTTATCGTAAAGCTCATTTCCGGTGCTCGGGCTATTGGGAAGACCTTTTTCCGCGAGCAACATACGCGCTGGCGCGGTCTCACCATAGCGGACAAGGACTGTATTCCCGTCCGGATTTACATCGAACGCGATGTTGGCCTCTTTAAGAACAGAAGCGATTCGCCCTACGTCTTCGCGGTCCAGACCAGCGTAAAGCACTTCGAGCGAAGGACGGCTCATGTAATAGCCGCCGATGACCATCACCGCGAAAACGGTGACGCCAATGATAGCCAAAGCAATTAATCGCCGTGGCCCGAGATTAAGCAGATTGGCCCAAAGCCGTTCCGCATGTTCTCGTGCAGTCATACTAGCCCCAATCACGCCGCGTCACGACGACAATCTGAGCTAGAAAACTTGCGTGGGGATTGCAGAAAAGACTGGCCGCGCCCCTTCAGAAAGCGCGGCCAGTGAGGAAAAACTATTGTCTTATTGGCCGAAGAGCTTCAGGATGAGCTGGGTATTGCTGTTAGCAATGCTGAGCGCCTGAATACCGAGCTGCTGCTGGACCTGGAGAGCCGAGAGCCGGGTGGAAGCTTGGTTCATATCGGCATCGACCAAGGCGCTGACGCCATTCGTCAAGGAATTCGACAGCGAGGTCACGAAAGTCGATTGGTTCGTGATGTTGGTCGATGTCGCGCCCAGCGTCGAGGAGGCTGTCGTGATCGAGCTGATGGCGAGTTCAACGTCCGCCAGCATATTCGCAATATCGCCGGCTGTGGCCGCGGTGCCCGTGCTATTGAAGTTGGTGAGGTCGATATTGAGGATTGACACGCCAGAATTGCTGCCAGCCGCGCCAAGGATACCTGCCGTCGCCGTCGTCGAAGCTGTATTAAAGAGTTGTGTATCAGCTGTATTCACACCGATGAACGAAACACCAGTCGAAGAGTCGTAAGAGGCGACAAGGTTAACGGTGGAGGAGGTGGCAACGTTCAGGAAATTGACACCATTGAAGTTTGCTGACTGGCCAATGCTGAGCAGCGCCTGCTGTTGAGACTGAATGTCGGTCTCGATCGAAGAGGTATCAGCGCCCGCGTTCGAAGCATCGACCAAGTCATTCTTGATCGCTTGCATGATGGTGAGGGTGCTATTCAACGCTGTCGTCATTGTTGAAAGCAAAGCACCGCTTTCATTCAGAGCGTCGGAAACCGCGCCCAGGGCACCGACCTGCGAATTCATCTTCGCGCCGATCGACCAATAGGCAGCATTGTCAGCGGCTGTCGAAATCTTAAGACCAGTGGAAATCTGGGTTTCAGTAGTCTGAAGATTGGCCTGCGTCTGATTCAGCGATTGCAAAGCCGTCAGCGCCGAAACGTTTGTAAGGATGCTATTCGTCATAAGCCTATGTCCCTAGGTTGACTGAAGATACGGGGACATACCGGATTTTCGCCGGTACGGCAGAACGGCTTGATGCCTTTAGACGGCGGTCTAATCTGACGTAAAAAGAAGATAACCCTGAAAATTTACTAAACTCTTAACGCAGCCATCGAACCAGGTTAAAAAAGATTTATGAATAGGATCTGACAAGACTTCCAATCAGCATATTCCATCCATCGATCAATATAAAAAACAATATCTTAATAGGAAGTGAAATAACGGATGGAGGTAGCATCATCATGCCCATCGACATCGTTAAAGTCGATACGATCATATCGATCACGAGGAAGGGGAGCGCGATGAGAAAACCCATTTCGAACCCGCGCCGCAATTCGGAAATCATGAAGGCGGGAATCAAAATACGTAAATCGACGACCGTTTGATCCGCAGGTTTCAGCGAATCTTTGGCAAGATCTTCGAAAAGCTTCAAATCTTTCGTCCGCACTTGGCTCAGCATGAATTGGCGGAATGGCTCGATGATTTTTGGGAAAGCCTCTTGTTCCGTTAGGCTGTTTTCCATCAACGGCCGCACACCATCCTGCCAGGCATGGTCGAAGGTCGGTGCCATGACATAGAAGGTCATGAACAAAGACAGGCTGATCAACACTAGATTGGCCGGTGTGCTTTGCAGGCCAAGCCCAGATCGTAAAAACGACAAAGCAACGACGAAACGCGTGAAGCTCGTCACCATGACGAGGAGCCCGGGCGCCACCGACAAAACTGTCAGAAGGGCCACTAACTGAATGATTCGCGCCGCGGCTGTGCCACCCCCGGCCGGAAGCAGTGAATTCAGGTCCGGCGTTTGCGCGGCTGCGCTTGTCACACCGGCAAGGAGCAGAAGCGGGACGAGGAGCCAAACCTTCATTGCACCACGAGACTTTCAATAACAAGTTCGTGAACCCGTCCGTCCGATCGCGCGATCGCGCGATCGTTCAAATCTTCGCGGAGATGCTGTAAACCACTCGATCCGGTCAGCTGCCCGATCGATAATGTCTGCATGAAACCCTGAATGTCACCTGCAATTTCCGCAGCCAAAACATCAGGCTTTTCGACCGTCGCCGGATCGAAAATGATTGCAACATGCAACCGGACCCAGATATCCGATGTCTGGTCGAGATTTGTGATGATCGGCGGAAGATCACGAACATTCGCGTTCTCGATACGCTCCGCGCCTGGCGCTTCCGTAACCGGTTTGCTCTCAGTGCTGGGAACCTTCGCCGTCTGCGATATCATGTACAATCCTAAGCCGGCACCGCCGCCGCCTGCGACAAGCGTCAAAACAGCCAAAGCGGCGAGCCACATCGTCACCGATAGTTTACCGCCAGAGCCGGAGGCTTTTTCCTTTTCGTCATCCGCCATGCTGCAGGCAGCCCCTCACCAAGTTCATCCGAATGCTCTAAATCGTGCAATATGTTTTGAACCCAATTCATCGGTACAGTTGAAATCGATCATTGAGATTGAGTTTTAATACTTTTCTTTACCACATGACCTCTGCCAAAAAGTCTGTGTTTTATGATCATACTTTTAGAACGGTTTGAGACGATCATAGACTTGCTGCAAGACAGCCGGTTGTTGAACTTCCATAACCCGCCCGCGGCCGCCATAAGAAATACGCGCCTCCGCGACCTTGTCATAAGAAATTGTATTATTGCGCGAGATATCACGCGGCCGGATGATTCCACCAATATTCAATAGTCGCAGCTCATAGTTCACCCGCACTTCCTGTGAGCCGCTGACGACCAAATTACCATTGGGCAGAACATCGGTCACGACTGCCGCGACGGACAATTGGATTTTTTCGGAGCGGCCGATATTTCCCTGCCCATTTGAAGAAGAGAGCGATTCAGATGTCACAGTAGGTTTAAATTCGTTGGTCGTATTATCGACCCCGATCTTCCAATCGAAGCCGGTATTAATGATTGAATCCAATGAGCGGGTTGTCGCGTTACCCAAGGTAGCACTGTCATTAATCGCAATATTGACCGTCACAACATCACCGATTTGTGTCGCGCGCGGATCGCTGAACATGTTAGCCTTATTGCCGTCCCACAGCGTTTGAGCTTTATGCTGTTTAGCTGAGGCAAAGAGCGTGCTTGCTGTCGGCTGTACATCCATAGCAAGACCCGAGCCTACAGGGCTCATTTGCGGTTCGCGGCCGATTTCCTTGAAATCACCCGCACATCCCCCTAGCGAAATGGCAAGGAAGATAAACAACGGAGGTTTCATTTAAGACTTCTTTCCGTCTGACATAGCGTTGGCACCAGACATCGTATTGGTCAGGCGCGCTGCGCGGCCAGGTTCAATCTCATTGAGTATCGCGCTAGCTGTCCGCGGCGGCAGCCTCGTCAACAACATCGCTGCCATCATGTCGTCCATAGCCGAAAGTTGCAAAGCCGCTGCGTCGGGACGCATACGAGAATAGATCGCAACGATACCGTCTTCTGCTTTCTTAAGAGCTTCGTCGCGCTTCTTCAGCCATTCTTCATATTCGGCGCGCTTCGCATCGAGCTCGGCGATGCGCTGCTTGATCTGCGCTTCTAATTCAACGAGTTTAGCCGCCTGCCAAGCCGCTCTCGCATCGCCAGCTGATGCTGCATTATTCAAGCAGAAGCGCTGAATATCAGTCATCTGCGGCTTTCCTTCCGCCGCAGACGGCATAGCCAGAGTTTTCGCCTCCGAAGGTTTCGCGGGATCCGCTGCCTCCGCCTTCTTTTGATCGAGGCAAAACGCAAAATTAGAAAAAGCCGTTACGGCAGACACCGTCAGCACCCAGAACAATGTCGAATGAAGTAGGATTCGATTCATATCGACTTCACTATTCTGCCATATAACGCGCTAAACTGGCGAACAGTGGTCTTTAAAGTCCGCCCAAGCCGCATTGCTGAAGATGCAGTGTGGAACGTTGCAAAATAAGCTTGCGCCGGGCTGGCGGCAGGGTATCTGGCTGCCTATTGAACAACAAGTTCAGCTTGCAGAGCACCGGCTGATTTTATTGCCTGCAAGATCGAAATAATTCCGGCGGGCTTTAAGCCAATCTGATTCAATCCAGCAACGAGTGTCCGCAGATTGGTTCCATGCATGATCGCTACTTGACCGCCCTTTTCAGACGCATCGATCTGCGTTTGCGGTGTTACGACCGTCTTGCCTTGTGAGAAGGGTGCTGGCTGGGAAACGACGGGCGTTTCAGTGATTCGAATGGTAAGGTTACCATGTGTCACCGCCACCGTCGAAATCTGCACATCCTGTCCGATTACCACGGTACCGCTACGTGAATCGACAACAACCCGCGCTGGCATATCCGGTTGGACCGTGAGATCACCGATCTCAGCCATGAAACGCGTGGTTCCAACATGCGGCGGCTTGTTGAGTATAACCGACCTCTGATCTTGTTCGCGCGCTACTCGCATTCCGTAATGTTCGACCGAATAGCTATTGATCGCATCAGCAACCCGGACTGAGGTATTATAGTCAGGATTATTCAATTCTAGAGTGAGGTTCGTGATGTCTTGCAACATCCCTGGCACTTCGCGTTCTATCAAGGCACCATTTGGTATACGGCCGGCGGTCGGAACATTTTGCGATACACTTTCCGCTTGTCCAGTCGCCGCAAAGCCGGAAACAGCCACCTGCCCCTGCGCAACGGCATAAGTCTGGCCGTCAAGACCGTTCAATGATGTCAGAATTAACGTCCCGCCGAGGAGCGAGGTTGCATCCCCCATGGACGAAACGGTCACATCTATTTTCGACCCCGCACTCACGAAAGGCGGAAGATCAGCCGTAACGATGACAGCCGCTACATTGCGGGTCCGCAGCTGAGTACCGCGCACGTTGATACCCATGCGATCTAGCATCGACTCAATAGACTGCTCCGTAAATGTGGAATTACGGAGCGTATCGCCTGTGCTTTGCAAACCGACGACTAGGCCGTAGCCCAGAAGCTGATTGTCACGCACCCCTTGAAGCGACGAAATATCCTTAATACGCACGGAGGCATTGGCGCCTAGCCCTGCGATGCACAAGGCAAACACAAGGAATAAGCGAACCATCAACCGCCACTCACGCTAATGCTTCCATCCGGCTGCACTGTACCCGAGATGGTCAAGCCACTATCAAGGTTGCGAACAGAAACGACATCGCCAGCACCGCCAGCTTGAAGAGCAGACCCATAGGTTGTGATCGTCATACCACCGTCCGTGAAAGTGATTCTCACTTTTTCACCATTGCTGACAAGCCGCGGTTCGCCTACCGCCGTAACCGGAATAGGCAAACCCGGTAGAAGAGTTCGCCGCGCGATCTTGCCTACCAAAGCATTGTGCGTTTCGATAACACCGCCTTTGGGAGGCATGCCGCCTGTCGAAAAATCGCGGTCGGTAAGCCAGCTTTCGCGGATAGAATCGCCGGGATAAATCGTCACATTCGGCACTGGCAATGTTTTTGCGTCTTCGGCCTTCAAAATATTGGCCTGGAACGAAGCAAAAGCCATCACAATGAGACAATGGACGTAAAGCCCGAGACGCGGGAATTGCATCATGACCCCATATTTTTCGAAACAGTTTGTTCCATTTGATCTCCAGCCGTTATAACTTTGGAATTCATTTCATAGGCGCGCTGCGCTGAGATCAAATCTGTAATTTCCTTGACGGGATCAACATTCGAGGCTTCAAGATAACCTTGGTTGACCGTAGCAAATTCCTGTTCTCCAGGAACACCAGCGACAGGCGTACCGGACGCTTCGGTCTGTTGATATAGATTACCGCCCAAAGGATTGAGACCGGCTTCATTGGGAAAATTCGCGAGAGTAATTTGCCCGATCTGCTGAGGAGCGGTTTGTCCGGGAACAACCACCGACACCTGACCGGATTGACTAACCGACACGCTCGTGGAATTCGTCGGAATGATCATCGTCGGCTGTACGAGATAACCGTCGCCAGTGACAATCTGGCCTGTCGCATTCGTATTGAATGACCCTGCGCGGGTGTAAAGCGTATCGCCATTTGGACCTGTCACCTGAAACCAGCCGCGGCCGTTCAATGCGAGATCCAGTTGATTACCAGTGCTTGTCAGTGAACCTTGAGTCGTCAGATTCCTGATAGATGAGGTGCGGACACCAAGACCGATCTGCGCCCCTTCCGGTATTGTATTGTCCTGGCCACGGCTAGAAACGCCTTGCAGACGCTCCGACTGATAAATGAGATCGGTGAATTCGGCACGCGCCCGCTTAAAACCAGTCGTGTTGATGTTCGCAATATTATTGGCGATGACTTGGACGTTTAAATCCTGAGCGGCCATACCAGTCGCTGCGATCGATAAAACTCGACTCATCGTTTTTCCCCAAACCTAAATTATTCACATTTCATCATATGCCCGTTTGCTTTTTTGCTATCGAGCTCGAGCGGCAGGCATAAATCTTAGATCGTCATGCGTGTGATTTCCTGATAGGCGGAAACCGCTTTATCGCGGACTGCAAGAGCTGTTTGCAGACTGCCCTGGGCATGTGACACTGCTTCAACGACTTGCTGCACCGTCGCTTTGCCCTGTATGCCAGAGATCGACATTGCTTCCGCCGTTTTAAGGTCTCCTATCGTATCATTCGTCACTTGCGTCAGCATTTGGCCGAAATCGCCGATGCCATTGGTTGCCAGTGTTACGGATGACTTACCAGCAAGCTGGACAGAGTCGGCGGCAGCCGAACCAGCCACCGAACCAACGAGAGGAATTGCGCTTATCATGATGAACTCTTCAGTAGGTCGATGGTCATGGAGAATAATTCACGGGTTTGCTTAACGACCTGAAGGTTTGCTTCGTAAGATCTGTTAGCTTCCCGCATATCTGACATTTCCAAAAGCACATTGACATTGGGAAGCTTGACAATGCCTTTTTCATCGGCAGCGGGATTTCCCGGCTCGTATTCAGTCCGGAAATCCGTTCTATCAACGCCGATATCTCTGATCTTGACGAGATCCACCCCTGTTGCGCGGTCAAGTTCGTTTTCGAAGGTGATCGTTTTACGGCGATAAGGATTGGAACCGGGTGTCGTGCCTGTCGAATTCGCGTTGGCCATATTTTCTGCAACGACACGCAGGCGGCCAGATTGTGCTTCGAGACCAGACCCTGCGATCGTGAGCGAAGCCTCAAGCGGATCGATCATGATTTAGCCTTTCACACTTGCAGACAACATCTGATCGAAGGCTTTCACGATAGACGTATTTAACGAATATTCGCGATTGATTTTACCAGCCTTCAGCATTTGTTTTTCAGTACCTACCGAATTACCGGAATAAACAATTTCCCAGGGATTCTCTTCGCGTTCCGCCGCAGAAGCGGGATCTAAAGGATCAGTACCAAGGTGAGCTGGATTCGTTGCCGCCAATTGCAACTGTGCTCCGTCGAAAACATCTTCAAACTCGCCAATATCCTTGGCGACATAGCCTGGCGTATTCGCATTCGCCACGTTCTGCGCAATGACGGCTTGTTTGACCGTCAGCCAGCGGGCTTGCTGCGAAGCAAGGTCAAAAAGATATATTGGTTGCACGCGAAAGTCCGATGCCTGAGAGCCGCTTAAAGGTCTTTCAACACAACAAGAGCGGCCCTAATGTCTCAGACAAATTAAGCAGGAAATCTTGCCCGAGGCTGGCGCGGGCCCCAGGCATATCTTTCGGGAATCAGATCAATCTCAATGCTGGAGGCACACCCTCGCAGGGTCATGCTAAACCAGAGTAAGAATATCGTTCGGCACAGCAATCGAATAAGATAAAGGAGGCACTACTGACGGCGGCACTTCTGTGGCCGCGAGAGTTTAGCCGCGGCGATTGCATCAATAAGACTCTTCGTTTCGGCCTCCGCGCTCAAAAGCACTTCAGCGAATGAAATTGCCCGAATTTCCACGCCAGCTTCATAAGTCTGAAGTAAAAGATCGAAAAGAATTGTAACGGACTTGTGGTGGAATTCCAGGCCTAGCGTGACGGTCGGCGGACGGTCCCATTCAAGATCGAAGGCAGCCATAGCGCCGTAGGTCAAAGTTCCGTCTTTGAAAAAGAGCTCTATGGATGAATTGACCAAATCCTGAATATTGGCGAATTCTTCTCTATGGATAAAGGTGACGAAATCGGCCAAATCGACGAGCCGCAGCTCGGCGGCTACTTCCTTGACCCCTTCGGCCAATGCTTTCGACCGGAGCAAAGCTTGGCTATTTCTTTGTTTCAGCAACATGAAAAGGCTCTCATTTTCCTGCCGCCTTTCGATTGGACCTAGCATATAGGAAATGGATTAACTCAGCTACCGCCCGATAGAACTCAGCGGGAATCGGCTGATCGACCTCTACACTGTTGTACATAGACCTTGCTAAAGCCTTATCTTCCACAACCGGAATAAGATTTTCTTCCGCAACTTCGCGTATTTTGAGAGCAATAAGATCCTTGCCCTTTGCGATAACCATTGGAGCCCCGCCTTCTTCGCGGACGTAGCGCAAAGCAATCGCGTAGTGGGTCGGATTAGCGATCACCAAGGTTGCACGGGGAACCGCTGCCAGCATCCGTTTGCGGGCGCGATCCATAGATAATGAACGCAGCTTCGCCTTGATCAGCGGGTCGCCTTCCGCCTGCTTCACCTCATCCTTCACTTCTTGACGGGTCATACGCAAGCGCTTGCGCCAGTTGAATCGCGTCCAAATCGTGTCCGCGCACATCAGTAAACCTGTGGCGATACTGATCGCAGCGAGAATGCGCATCGAAACTGTCAAAATCATTTCCGGAATTGCTTCAGGTTCAAGGAACATGGCATTCACGACATGATCGCGTTGCGCCTGAAGTAAAACGAAAACGACAAGCCCGACGGCTAGAAATTTAAGAACGCTTTTCAAAAATTCGACATGACCCTGAGATCCAAAGATGCGGCTCCAGCCCTGCATCGGCGAAACGCGCGAGAAATCCGGCTGAATTCTGTCGATTGTGATTTGAAACGGATTTTGCAAAAGGGAAGCGGCGACGCCGGCAAAGCAAAGGATCGCGAAAACTGGAGTTGTAAAACGAACAAGCGGTGTGATTAATAAACCTACGATCGACGCAGCATCAAAGCCATCCTCCAGCCGTAAGCCGGAGGCGCCATCGAAAAAAGTCTCGAGTGCTGAAACGAGTGCGACGACGCCGCTCTTGAGCACGAACGCCGCGATCAGCATGAGAGCGGCAAAAGATGCAAAAATCGAAACTTCGCGAGAGACTGGAAGGTGACCTCGGTTCGTCTCGTCCTGCAGTCTTTTTTCTGTCGGTTCTTCGGTTTTACTGTCTTCGTCTGCTGAGTCAGCCATAGCCAATGCCCTATTGGCCGAGCGTGATATCGTTCATCGCACAGAGGCCGATTTGCGACGATGAAGCATTTCTTATCTTGCTAGACTGACAACGCACAAGCGAATGGCGTATCAAATACTCCGCTTCAATAAACCTCTTCATCTTCACCGGCGGAATTGAGCTCGATCTCACCCTTTTCCGCCATTGAAAGCGCCGTGTCCGCGATCGCCCGGCGTGCTTTGACAACGTCACGCTGCGATGCAGGCTCACTGCTTGCAAGTTCTTGCTCGACCATACGTCGCGCGCGGCCAGTCAAGGAAGATAGAATTGCATCTTTTATCTCGTCGTCAGCGCCCTTAAGTGCAAGAACCACTCTCTCGGTCGGAATGGATTCAAAAAGAGCCATGCGCGTTCTTGGCGGAAGTTTGATCAGATCGTCGAATGTAAACAGCAGACCACGTAGAGTTTCAGCTGTCTTTGGTCGCGTCTCGGCGAGGCTTTGCAACACATCTTCCATTTGCTCCCGATCCATCTTGTTGATGATATCGGCCATACGAGCGTTCTGATCATCGCCATTATTGCGAGAAGCCTTCATTAAAAGATCTTCCCGCAAAGTCGATTCGAGGACGCGCATCGCAGCGTCGGTAACCGAAGAGATACTGAGCATCCGCCGCATCAACGCATTGCGCCTTTCTCGCGGAAACAGAGTCATGGCCTTAGCAGCACATGACGGACTCACTTTGGATAGAATCAATGCCGCCGTCTGCGGATGCTCTTTGAGCAGATAATTTGCAAATACGTTATCCGGGATAGTTGATAACCGCTGCCACATTGGCTGAGCCGAACCACTGTTGACATCAGCCATGACCTCCGCAATTTGAGATGCGGATAAAACACCTGTAAGTAATTGCTCGACCTCATTCGCTGAACCCATGAGATCCCCGCCGTTCAGGAACTGCCCGGCAAATTCCTCAATAATACCCTCAATCGAATGCATCGGGACCGTACCAAGACCCGCGACAGAACGCGTAATGAGTTTCAACTCTTCCGGGTCAAAATGTTTCAGCAAACGGCCAGCAAGCGGACGTCCCATAGCCAACAGGAGTGCAGCGACTTTATCCGGCCCGCGTAAAACTTTACTTCCTGGTTTCATTTCTTATCAGACAAAATGCGTCGCGATCCTTTTCATAAGGCTTCCGCGAAATAAAGCGCAACGGTGATTCTTTTAACCGAGTTATCTGTCAGCATAATGCGGGAGGTCTCAAGCCCGTCAAGCCAAACTCAGAACAAATTGCTTCATGCTTTTCACAATACGATCTTAATCATCTTCTAACTGTTAGGCTCTGTGCCGCCCGACCCGACAATCTCGGTCAAGGTGACCCCAAATCGCGAATTGTCTTCTTCGACGACGACAACTTCGCCGCGCGCCACGATACGTCCATTAACTACGACATCGACTGGTTCACCGACGCGATGATCAAGGGGAATTACAGCACCGCGCCCAAGCTTGAGCAAATTCGAAACTGGCATGCTCGTCGATCCAAGAACGACTTGCACGACAACTGGAATTTTTAGAATTGTTTCGAGATTACCACCGGTGCCAGGCCGTATTTTTCCGGAACCGTTTTGGTCTTCCATTTTTGCCGCAACTTGGGCCTCATTTAAGTCCATATCGTTCACCACTCCATCCGTCGATACCTAGATGATATGTCTAGTTCTCCTTAATCTTGTGAGAACCTTCCATACGAGACCCAAGCTTAATTCGATAATATATCGTCCATAAATTCTTGGTCTCTATCCACGGCTTCATCGACACGCAGCATATAATGACCCTCGGCTTGTCCGAGCTGACACCAAAACAAAGCCTGCGAATTACATTCGAGTTTCACACGGCTCCTCGTCGTAGCTTGCAATTGCAGTGTCTGTCCGACTTTCAATTCCGCGATGTCCGCAAGCGTAAATTGACGCTCCTCGATCACGCCTCGCACTTTTACCTCAGAACGCGTGACTTCGTTTTGCATCTGGCGAACCCAGCGTGGATCACGAGCGACTGCTTCCTTCGTTGTGTCATTAGCGAGACCCTGGCGGATTGTATTGAGTGCCGGCTGCGGAAGCACCAAATACATTTCACCCGCGTGATCCAAGATTTGCAGTTTGACTGTGGTGATGATCGCAAACGTCGTACGGGGCACGATCACCGCGAAATCCATTCTTGTTTCAATTGTCTCAAATTTGAGGGTCGTTTCGACGACAGCCTCAAACGAAGCTTGCATAGATTTAGCGACACGATCAAAAATTGTTTGAGCTATTCGCATCTCGATATTTGATGGAGGCCGGTCTTCTTCGACGATTGCCTCGGTCCCATCTCCCCCGAACAAAGCTTCGACCATTGAAGCAAGGAAATTATGGTCGAAGCCAAGGATAATACGTGATTCCCAAGCTGCTGCCTGAAAGATCGCAACAACGACACGGCCTTCGAACTTTGAGAGAATATCTCCCATACGTTCGGTCTGCGTCGATATGACAGAGAAAATGGCGGGCGATGAACAAAGGGTCCGCAGGCTTTCAGAGCATTGCGTTAACATCCGGTCGAAGATCACATGCAAAAGCGGCATGCGCTCGATTGAAATGCCGCCCGCGTCTAGCAAGCGCTCCGGACCATCTTTCAACGCAGCGCCCTGACGGCGAAGATCAGACATGGCCGATCAAGCCGCTTGCGCCGAACCGCCAGACACCGTCTCATTTTCAACGGTATCAATAGACGGCCGGTCATGCGCTGAGATAGTCTTGCGCCCGTGTTCGAGCGCGATCTGCGGCATAGCTCCGTTCATAAATGCCAGCAAAGTCTGTTTGACGATGATGTAAAGGCGGCAGCGCTTTTCCCGCAAGACTTTGATCTTGTTGGCAAGCGGTCCAAGCAGTCCATAGGACATAAAAATTCCGGCAAACGTACCGACGAGTGCCGCGCCGATCAAATGGCCAAGAAGCTCTGGTGATTGATCAAGTGCACCCATGGCATGAATAACACCCAGCACCGCCGCGACGATACCGAGGGCCGGCAAGGAATCGCTAACACTGGTCAAGGCATGATAGGGTTTAAGCTTATCGTGGCTGACAGTTTGAATTTCCTCGTCCATCAAAGCTTCGATTTCATGCGTGCGAGCATTCCCGATAATGATCAACCGGCAATAATCGCAAATGAAATTGGTCAGCTCCTTGTCTAGAAGCACGCGCGGAAAATTTTTGAAGATAGAAGATTCTTGCGGATTATCGACATGTTCTTCGACTTCGTTTCGTCCTTTCCCGCGCAATTCGCGCATCAAAGAATACAGAACGCCAAGAACATCGAGATAGTCACGGTCGATCGGCCCGGCGCCCTTGACGCCTTCCATCAGGGCGCGGCCCGTATCTTTGATTGTCGTCATCGTATTCGCTACGATGAATGTACCCAATGCCGATCCACCGATAACGATGAATTCCCAAGGCTGCGCCAGGACGGCCATGTGGCCGCCCATGCCGGCGAACCCGCCCATGATGCAGCCTAGGGCGATAACCGTGCCAATGATGAAACCCAAGGCCAGCTCCCGACACTATCGTACGTAAATTCTCTTACCATAGGAGCTAATGGTAAAGGCTTGCCTGAAGCTGATTAGGTATCATTAGAAACCCGTTTCTCCAGCTTGACTTCAAATTATTGAACACAGCCAATAAATGTGGAATTTGAGAGGGTTCGCGGCACGAAGCAGCCGCCTGAAACTCAACGTCAGCTTCAGGCAAGCTCATCCCGGAACACTCTGACTGCGCCGAACGGGATTTTACCTATGCTCAGCACTACAAATTATTATGAGGTCATCTCCAAAAATCTGTCGAAGTCGCAGGCGCAGACCGCTGCGGAGCCGACGGTCGCGAATGCCACAAAATATTTCCAAGCCAATATAGGAAATGTAAAAACCATCTCCCAACTTCTAAGTAATAGTAAACTCTATAACTACGTCATGACTGCCTACGGGCTACAAGACATGACTTACGCTAAGGGTCTTGTCACAAAAGTTTTGGAAGGCGGAGTTTCAAGCAGCACGGCGCTGGCTAATACATTAAACAATCCCGGATTGAAGGCCCTTGCCACCGCTTTCAACTTTGCAGCGAATGGCACTGCGACCACATCGAATACGACAGCCATGCAAGGCACGGTCAGTGCCTATGTCGAGCAGCAATTAGAAACTAACGTGGGCAAGCAAAGCCCCGGAACGCAGCTTGCACTTTACTTCCAACGCGTGGCGCCGACCATTACAAGCAGCTACGGTATTCTCGCCGACAAGCAGCTCCTGACCGTCGTTCAAACCGCTCTCGGACTTTCACCCGATATGGGCCAGGAAAACATCGACACGGAGGCCAGCCAGCTATCCAAACTGGTCAATGTTAAAGACTTCCAAAATCCAGCCAAGCTGCAGAGCTTTATCGAACGCTTCACCGCAAATTACGACCAGACAAATACGACAACTCCCACACCTACAAATGCGCTGATGGCTAGCTCATCATCTACACCGGGCGTGAGCAGCAGTCTTCTGCTCAGCCTAGCGAATTTAAAACTTGGAGGATCGTAAAAGGTGCAATCCAGCTATTATGTCACCCTATCCGCCCAAGTCGCACTTGAAAACCGGATGACCACTATCGCGAATAATATCGCCAATGTGAACACTGTCGGGTACCGTGCCGGAGAAGTAAGTTTCGAGGCGCTGATCTCCAGGAAAGGAGACACACCGGTAGCCTATGTTTCGCCTGGTGAAACACATATTTCACAGGCGGCGGGTCCACTCACTAGCACTGGTAACCCGCTTGACGTTGCAATACAGGGTAATGCTTGGCTAGCGGTAAAGACCCCAGCTGGGACCGTCTACACACGAGATGGCCGTTTACGCATGCAGCCCGATGGTTCTCTACAGACTCTCAATGGCTATCCCGTCCTTGATGCAGGCAATAGCGCGATGCTGCTCGATAGCTCAGGCGGTCCTCCTACTATTTCACAAGATGGCATGATTACTCAGCAAGGCCGCCAAGTCGGTGCCCTTGGCCTTTTCATGATTGATCCTTCGGCCAAGCTCACACGCTATGACAATTCAGGCGTAATACCAGATAAGCCTGCTACGCCAGTACTCGATTTTAATACGAATGGTGTCGAGCAAGGCTTCGTCGAGGGTTCAAATATCAATCCCGTCCTGGAAATGGCCAAGATGATGATGATCTCACGGGACTTCGAGAATGTCAGCTCTGCGCAGACAAATAGCGAGGCCTCACATAGAGATGCCATCAAGACGCTTGGCAGCAGCTCTTGACGCCTATCCCCGTCAAAATATTGATGCGCGGCTGGATTTAACCGATGAATGCGCTCGCCCGATTAGAACAAGCTGTCAACCTTGCCTACGAGGAGTTGCCGAAGGTTCGTGTCGGCGGCGTTGTCACGGAAGTCACACCTACGCATTATCGCGTGTCGGGCTTGTCAAGATTCCTCAAGCTCGGCGAATGCGTCAGCTTTGGAAACAGCGAGCGCCTTCAATTTGGAGAAGTTGTCCGGCTTGACGAGCATGGTACAACAGTCAAAACTTTCGAACCAAATGTTGAAACAGGCCTGGGTGAGCTCGCTTATCGTATTGGGCCATTGCGCCTCGCCCCGCATCCGAACTGGAAAGGCCGTGTGATCGATTCACTCGGACGTCCAATCGACAGTCGCGGTCCGTTGCCGCGCGGGGAACATATGGTCTCGGTCGAATCAGCACCTCCGGCCGCGATGGGCCGGACCCGCGTCAAGCGGGCGCTCAAAACCGGAGTTCGTGTCATCGATCTGTTCACGCCGATCTGCGCGGGTCAAAGGATCGGTATCTTCGCCGGGTCCGGCGTCGGTAAATCCACCTTGCTCGCGATGCTCGCTGCTTCGAAAGGTTTCGACACAGTGGTGATCGCTCTTGTCGGCGAACGCGGGCGGGAAGTCCGTGAATTTCTCGACGATTCGCTGGGCGCCAACCTGAAGCTCGCAGTGACGATCGTTTCGACGGGTGACGAAAGTCCGATGATGCGCCGCTTAGCACCGAAGACGGCCATGACCATCGCGGAGTTTTTTCGCGACCGTGGCGATTCCGTCCTTCTGATCACCGACTCAGTGACACGGTTCGCGCATGCGGCGCGCGATGTCGCGCTGGCCGCCGGAGAACCGCCCGTCGCGCGCGGCTATACGCCCTCGGTCTTCAGCGACCTGCCCAAACTGCTCGAAAGAGCAGGTCCGGGCGGCCAAGGCGCAGGCGCGATCACCGGCATTTTCTCAGTGCTGGTCGATGGTGACGATCATAATGATCCAGTCGCCGATTGTATCCGCGGCACACTTGACGGCCATATTGTACTCGAACGCAACATTGCCGATCAGGGCCGCTTTCCCGCAGTCAACGTCCTATCGTCGATTTCACGGCTCGCCCAGCATGCTTGGTCGAGGGAACAGCAAAATCTGGTCATGAAATTGCGCGCAATGATTTCCCGCTTCGAAGATACGCGCGACCTCCGCCTTATGGGCGGCTATCAGCCAGGACATGACGCCGATCTCGACCAAGCCGTTTCACTCGTTCCTAAAATCTATGAAGCGATGATGCAAACGCCGGCCAATAAACCCAGCGAGGATGCGTTCCGCGAACTCGCGGAAACACTTCAACCGAAAGCGTGATCCCGAAAAGCGGGAGGCTCTTGCTGGGCGAGGTCATGCCTCATGATTTATACGCTTTTCGACCATCATCTGAACGATGTAGGGCTCAATCGCTTTCATGATAAGATCTGAAGCACCACCGAGGCCATCGACCGCCTCCTGAGCGGCCCGCGCCATATCCCGCATCTTCGCTGCATCGGCAAATAGATAGGCGAGCGCCCGCGCTAAACTCTCGGTACCAACGACAGCCGCGGCCCCCTGCCTGGAATCGAGACATTCGTAGACATCGTTAAAGTTAGCAACATTTGGCCCATGCAGAATGGCGCATCCGAGCTTCGCGGCTTCAATTGGATTTTGACCGCCGCTCGCGGTCAAAGATTTACCCATAAATGCGACTTCGGCGAGCCGGTAGAAGAGCCCCGTATCGCCAGCTGTATCGCCAATATAAATCGCTTCGAGCGGCTGACCTGGACGGTTTGCGGAGTGCAGCTGACATCGCAAGCCGCGGCTTTGGGCAAGTTCTTTAATCTCAGCACCGCGGCGCGGATGACGCGGCACGATAACCGTAAAAAGATTTGGAAAATGCGGTAAGAGCCTGCGATGCACGTCTAAGACGACTTCTTCCTCTCCAGCATGGGTCGATGCGGCGACCCAGATTGGACGCGCTCCGATTCTGGCCTTGAAATTAGCAAGCATTTGCGCATCGGCCGGTGGCGGAGCCACATCATATTTAAGATTGCCTGCGGCATAAACATATGGTGCGCCGAGTTCCGCGAAACGCTCCGCATCCGCGTCGGATTGCGTCAGGCAAAAAGCGGTCTTTTCCATAAGGGCAGCCGCGAAACGCGGTACTCTCCGCCAGCGCCGGAAGGATCGCACCGACATACGTGCGTTCACCAGCGCCAAGGGAATTTTGCGTCTGTCTACCTCGATAAAAAGATTAGGCCATATCTCAGATTCAGCGATGAAAACGATATCGGGATGCCAATGGTCAAGAAAGCGCGCCATGTAAGCTGGGACATCGAGCGGCATAAATTGATGACGGGCCTTTGGCGGGAGGCGCTGCGCGATCACCGCGGCCGATGTGACCGTACTGGTCGAGAGAAGAATATGGAAACCTTGGGCAGCCAGCCTTTCGAGCAAAGGCAAAAGAGCCAGGCTTTCTCCCAGACTCGCCCCATGCAGCCATGCGAGCGGCCCAGGAGGCCGGGGCGCCTGCGCAATTCCGAGACGTTCTTTAAGGCGTGTTTTGTCTTCGAGCCCCTGTCTTTGCCGCCAGGCTAGCAATAAAGGCGCGACTGACACAAAAGCGGCGCTCGCGATCCGGTAAACCCGAAGGAGGAACGTGCCTTTCATCACCGGCCATCCTGACGCCTGTCAGCCTCGATCATTTGCAAAATGTCTTTAATGAAGAGCTCGCTTGGCTCTAAGCCCATCCTTTATCAAATATGACACAGCCGCGGAAAACCGCTTCAGTGATCGCCTTTTGAGGGATCGAGTAAACGATGCAGATGGACAATAAAATAGCGCGTCTGCGCCTCATCGACAGTTGCCTGAGCCCGGCTTTTCCAAGCGGTATGGGCGGAAGCGTAATCGGGAAACATGCCGACGAATTCGACCTTCGATAGATCGCGGAATGTTGTCCCTTCAAGATCTTCGAGTTCTCCTCCGAAAACCAAATGAAGCAATTGGGGGTGCTTCTCCTCCTGCATAAGACCTTGGCCTTTCTTTCTGTTTGGAGCGCAATCACTCGCCTAAAAAACCGCGATGGTGCTCTCTTATTACTTCCCGGCGGCTTGAAGCCCGGCAGTTTTTACTCGGCGGAAGGCATCGTTAATCTGCATATGGATCTGCGCTGGCGCAGCTGTCAGCAGGCCGTGGCGGGTATCGCTCCGGTTATAAATGAGGGGACCGTCGTGGAGACTGGCCAAAACGCCGCCAGCCTCTTGAAGAATGAGATCAGCAGCCGCGATGTCCCAATCATGCGCATGTTCAGAGGCAAAAGCCGCTTCAAGATCTCCAGATGCAACGCGCGCGATCCGCATCGCGAGCGAAGGGATTTTCGGTTGAAGCGTAAATTCCACACCAGCGGCGCGCAGGTTGGAGGCAAGCGGGGAAGGCCCGGAGACACGCGCATTTGCGTCGAGTTCCGGGCATTTCGAAACACTGATCGGCCGGCCGTTGAGGACAGCACCTTGGCCTTTGACAGCCACATAGGTTTCCTTGAGCGCGGGCGCGTGGATGACACCCAGAACGGGGCGTCCATCCGAAACCAATGCAACCGCTATGGCCCAGGTTGCATCGCCATTGACGAAGGCCCTGGTGCCATCGATCGGATCGACGATCAAAACCAGCCTGTTTGAAAGCCGTGCATCCGTATCCGCTGTTTCCTCCGAGAGCCAAGCCGCTCCTGGCACGAGAGCTTCAAGCTTTTCCTTAAGAATACGATCGACAAGAAAATCCGCCTCAGTCACAGGCGAGCCGCCGGCTTTGGTCGTGACCTCCGCGCTCGTCTTGGCCCCTTGCCTGAAATAGCCAAGAGCAAGCTCACCAGCATCGCGCATGGCATTTGTAAATGAGGCGGCGAGTGCGTCCCC